>Ga0316209_1000116_pt1 | contig 158822 bp, 129 predicted proteins | sample 6monopyrite_MG_FD_204945 | JGI IMG/M metagenome (GOLD analysis project Ga0316209, IMG submission 204945) | Microbial mat bacterial communities from mineral coupon in-situ incubated in ocean water Damariscotta River, Maine, United States -... | ecosystem: Environmental > Aquatic > Marine >... | reverse complement strand
TTATTCTGAAAAATTCAATTCTAGATCTGAAGCTATGAAACGTGAAAAATTTCTTAAATCTGGAAAAGGACGTGAACTCCTTAAATCACTTGTTTCGCAGAGTATCTGATCCGCCTCAGGCGGAAGGATCCTTGGTTCGAGCCCAAGAGGAGGAGCTCTTATATATGGAAACCCTTGTAGATCAATGATTTGCAAGGGTTTTTTATTGGATGTCATGTTATAGTTCAAGTTTTAATGGATAACGACTTACTCTATTCTTAAATATACAAATAATATGAATATTGAAAAATTCTTAATTTGGGCTGGTGCTGGAAAACTCTTAAAAGCACGAGAACTAAATTTCCTATTCATTAGGACCAGGGAAATCTTTTATGTAAATCAAAATACTGGAATTTATAAAAAAACCGTCATTTGGAGACTTAATCCTTGATTGGCTATCTGCACCTGTACTATTTTATTGTTTTTTCTAAATTTTTGTTGGTGATTTTAGCCTATTTTTAATGAGGTCATATAAATAGAACCACCAACAGGTTGGTCGTTAAAAATGGATAAATCTTCGTTCTTTTCTTGTAATGCCATTGTATAAATAAGTGGCAAATAGTGCTCGGGGGTAGGAATAGCCAGGTCAAAGGCAGTACCATACTTTTTAAAGTTGATAAGACCTTGGTAATTCCTATCTAAAATAAATGATTTCATCTTTTCATTGGCTTCTATTGCCCACGCATGGCCATAGGGTGCTCCATTTATCTTGTCCCAAGCTATACGGCTCAAATTATGAACCATATTTCCGCTGCCAACAATAAGCACTCCTTTTCTTCGTAAAGAGGAAAGTTGCTTGGCTAAGTCAAAATGATATTGCGCATTTTTAGAATAATCAATGCTCATTTGTACTACTGGAACTTCGGCAGCTGGAAAAAGGTGTTTTAGTACACTCCAAGCACCATGGTCAAGCCCCCAATTATAGTCTAATCCTATTGGTGTTTTTGTAACCAATTCTTTGGTTTGTTCAGCTAGTTGGGGGCTGCCAGCAGCGGAATATTGCACCTCATACAACGCTTGAGGAAAGCCAACAAAATCGTGGATTGTTTTCGGCTTTTGCATGGCAGTAACCAAGGTGCCTTTTGTTTCCCAATGAGCAGAAATACAGAGGATTGCTTTAGGCTTGATTATTTCCTTCCCTAAATTTCTGAAAGTAGCAACAAACTCATTTTCTTCGATGGCATTCATTGGACTGCCATGACCAAGAAATAATACAGACATTTTATCGGTATGGTTTACCGTTTCCGAGAGGCTGCTCAATTCTTTTCGATTCATCGTTTTACAAATATCGGGATTTTACTCAGTAGGCAATGGCCGATTGTGCCGTCTTAAAAAGGAGAGTTTGTCCCCATACCCTCGCTGATATTTTATGTTACCGTCAACCACATGGTAAAATCCACAACCTCTTAATCCTAAAGGATCTTTCCACTCCAACATGGCCCAAGCCCCCTCTTCAATAATATTTTTCATGATAAAGTCCATGCTAGCTTGATTGAATTCGTTTTTGAACATTTTTTTGATTGCCTTTTTCCAAGGATTGGTGCTTCGGTAACCTGATGATTTATTGAATCTGTAGGGTACAGTAGAGAAATTTCAACCGCATCATGGTGATTAAAGAGCTCAACCCATATATGTACTACTTCATTAGGAGTCATTTCTATCCGTTTAAATGGAGGTATTTTTTCTCTGGGTATAAATCATCTCGTTTTTATAGAAGTTTACATAATTACACTCATCTACTATTATAATTAGCTATAAATATTTAAAGAAAATAATTAAAAATATAAAGATTTGATCTTTCTTCATTAACTTTAGAAGTTCGATGTATTGATTAAGGAGTAATTATTTATTAAATTACTGTTGATGAAAATAGATAGGACAATTTTTTCGCTCGATAAATAAAGTTTAGAGCCTAAAAGTTTAAACGATGTTTTAAACCGCTGTGGATAATTTATTAACTTCCTTAAAATCAGATGCCAATCAAGCTGGGGCATATATAAACGCCATTCCTGATCTGATTTTTATTGTATCAAAAGAAGGTATTATTCTCAAGTATAATAATCCGTTTAATACAGAATTATATGCCACTCCAGAGAATTTTCTGGGCAAAAGCATATCCTCTGTACTGCCGCCTGAAGTATCAGGTGCTGCACTAAAGTTCATAAGAAAAACATTACGAACAAAAACCCTACAGATTCACAATTATAAATTGTCTATTAATGAAGACATTCGTGAATTTGAAGCGCGCTACACGGTTAAAGATAAAAATAAGGTGTTGGTTATTGTTCGCGAGGAGACTGAGCTGAATCGCGTGAAACGTGAATTAAAAGAGAGTCACGAGCAAATTGATCATGTCTATAATTATAGCTCTGATCCTGTCTTTCAAATAAATGTAGAAGCTAATAGTGAATTTCGGTTTATATCTGTAAATGCAGCATGGCTAGAGGCAACGGCCTTATCAAAAGAAATGGTGCTCAACAAACTAGTCAGGGAAGTCATACCTGAACCTTCATTAATAAAAGTGATCGAAAGATATAAAGAAGCAATAGCGCAGGGCAAGGTTGTAGAATGGGAGGAAGAAACAGTTTATCCGGCTGGTATAAAAACGGGCATAGTACGCATAACTCCAGTATTTGGCAAGGATGGTATGTGTACACAATTAATAGGTACGGTACGTGACATCTCGGACCTAAAGAGAACTGAGGAAGTATTGATTGAAAATAAAAAACTAACCGAACGAAATAGGCTGATTTTACAAACGATGCAGGACGGTTATATTTTGGCAGATTCCAAAGGAGACATCATAGAGGTAAACCCGGCATATTGTAAGATGACAGGATATAAGCGAGGTGAGCTGGTTTCAAAAAACATAATGACTCTTGAGGGCAGGCTGACCCCAAAACAGGTAGAAGAAAAAATTCAATTAATGATGGAAAAAGGGCAACTCAGATTTGATACCGTCCATCATAAGAAAAACGGAAAATTGATAGACCTTGATGTGAGTATATCTATAATGATGATAGACCACCAACCTTTAGTTGCTGCTTTTGCACGTGATATATCCCAGGAAAAAATTGCGGAACAGGAATCACTTTTATTGAACCAACAATTAAGGGAACTAACCGCCCATCTTCAAACGGTAAGGGAAGAAGAACGACTGGCATTATCCAGGGAATTACATGATGAACTTGGGCAGCAACTTACAGCTATCCTTATGGACATATCACTTTTGCAGGCTAATTTGGCCGATGCTGAAAATAAACAAGTGGATGAGTTAGATGAGCTATCCACTTTAGTTTCAAATTCAATTTCTACCCTAAGACGCATAAACTCGCAGCTTAGGCCCGGTATTTTAGACGATTTTGGCCTTTTTGCAAGCATTGAATGGCAACTTCAGCAATTTAGCAAGCGCTATGGGATAACCCATGCTTTATCCATTAAAATGGCTGAGCCAGAAATGGAGGATCAAATACCCATTGCCATTTTCAGGGTGCTGCAAGAGTCATTAACAAATATTTCGAAGCATGCAAAGGCCACAAATGTAAAGGTGATCCTCAAAGAAAAGCCAGGATATATGCTGATGCATGTAAAGGATAATGGGGTAGGATTTGAAAAAAATGAGCTTAAACGAAAAAAATCCTTTGGCATTCAAGGAATGCAAGAACGAGCATTAATGTTTGATGGAGAGTTAATAATTAAATCAAAAAAAGAAATCGGAACCGAGCTGATACTAAAAATACCCTGTTAATTATCTCAGAAAGTGGAAAGATCTTTGAATTTTATAATTGTTGACGATCATGCTGTTGTAAGGGCAGGCTTAAAGCATATATTGCTTGAGGCATTCCCCGATGCTAAATTCAAAGAAGCCTCAAATGCCAGCCGTGCATTTAAATATGTTCTCCAGGCAGATTTTGATTTGTTGATTAGCGATATATCCATGCCAGGTGTTTCGGGATTGGAACTCCTGAAAAAAATAAAATCAGTGAAGCCCGAATTACGGGTGCTTTTCCTCAGTATTCACTCCGAAGAACTATACGCTATCCGAGCGCTAAAATCAGGTGCTTCCGGCTACCTTACTAAGGATAATATTCCCGAAGAATTGGTTGTTGCGGTTCGGAGGATTCTTCAAGGAAAAAAATATGTGTCGGCCAATATGGCCATAATTATGGCCGATTTGCTAGAAAAAGGCAGTAAACTGGAGCTACACGAAATCCTTTCGGACAGGGAACTGGAAGTATTTAAATTGATAGCCAAGGGTAAGTCGATCTCGGAGATTGCCCAACTTATATTATTAAGTCCCAATTCCATCAGTACCTATCGCAGCAGGATTCTCTCAAAAACAGGCTTGAAAAACAATGCCGAAATTGTACAATACATTATCAAAAACAAGTTGTTTGAATAAGTTAATTGATGTTTGTAGTTATTCAACTACATAATCCCCCAAATCATTTACAATATTTTAATGCTTCGCTCTAGCAGCAGTTGTTACCTATTACCATAATATTGATAGATAAAATTATGATGATATGTTAATCCGGAGAAAAAAAATGTTGATCATCGAAGATTCTGAGCCGATAGTAAGCCGACTCATATCTTTACTAGGCAATATTAACAACCTTGATATAATAGGATCTACCAATAATGGCGATACTGGAATAAACATGATTAAGGAGTCAGTTCCAGATTTAATTTTGCTGGATCTCAACCTTAAAGGAACATCCGGGCTATGGGTGATTAAGACAATAGAAAAAAAAGACTGGAAAATTAAGGTAATCGTACTGACCAATCACGCGAATGAGTATCTCAAAGAACTTTGTATCAAACATGGAGCGTTTGCATTTTATGACAAGTCTTATGAGTTTGAAGCCGCCATCCATCTTGTAAACGAACTTTGCGATGAAAAATCTTAATTTATATAAAATAATTGCAACGGGTGTAATCCTCCTGGTTATTGCCTTTAGCGGAGCAAGAATCATGATGCTTCGGCAACAAATGAAGGAGGTTAATTCAAGTATGATGATTTATCACAAAAGGCTACAAGTACAAAATTCACTTGAAAACATACTCAACATGCTCAACCTAGCGGCCAAAGACTTGCAGGGTTTCAGACTTAAGGAATCCCCTATCCTTGCCGAGTATTACCATGATAAAATTGAACAGGTTCTTGACATTCGCACTGAAATGCTTTGTGACCCTACCGAAGTGGCTGTATTGGATAAAACTGAGTATAAGCTGTTAAGTGTTTACATTATTGAAGAAGTTGACCGAATGAACGCGGTTGTGAAAACCAACCACTCAATTACCATTAACTCTCTCGACAATAATTTGCTTGGAGTCAATCCAATGAAAGCTCAACTTGATAATATCAACACCAGAACTGAACAGTTACACGCATTATCAGAAATAAAAATGATGGCATATTCCAAACTCGAAAATGAATTTGCTACTTATAGTTTTATTTCTATGGTACTATTGCTTGCGGCATTTAGTTTCATCCTTTATACCGAGGTTAAAAAGCATATTTCACAAAGGGATGTCTTTAAGAATAAAGAAAAGAGACTGGCAACAGCTTTGGAAAACATTGGGGAAGGCGTAATTATTTCCGATACATCTGATAATATCACTTACCTTAATACCCAAGCTGAAGCATTGCTTGGCTATTCGATTGCTGATATTGAAGATAAATCGCTGCACCAGTTTTTTAGAGTGCATGACGAAAACACTGGCTTACCCGTAGAAAATTTATTGAGCCAATTATTAGGTTCGGATACACCCGCAATCTTTAGCAATCATAGTACGCTAACCAGTAGAAATGGTAGTGTATTAATTATTGAGTCCTGTGCATCAGAAATAAAAAGGACAAATGGACAGGTTGACGGAACGGTTCTCGTATTTAGGGATGTGACTGCAAAAAAAATAGCAGCCGATAATTTACAGGAAGCGGAAGAGAGGTATGAATCCATATTCAATAATATTTCGGAAGGTATTTACAGAACAACCCTTGAAGGTGACATCGTTTTTGCCAATCCCGCATTTGCCCGTATCCTAGGTTTTAAAACGCCAGACGATATGAAGTATGCCATTCAAAATGCAAGCCAGCTTTATTCGAATCCGTCTGATAGAGGTAATATTATTGCCAATGTTTCCAATAAGGGTAGGGTAATAAACTATGAAGTTGAACTGAACACCCGGAATAAACAAAAGATATTATGCAATTTGAATATACATGCAGTTTATGACCAGAATAATAATATCAGCTACCTAGAAGGCACCATAATCGATATCACTCAACGCAAGGAAGTGGAAGAATTACTGATAAAAAGAAATAAGGAATTGGAAGCATTCTATGATGTTACAGTTGGCAGAGAATTAAGAATTATAGAGTTAAAAAAAGAGATTAATAACTACTTGGAAAAAACAGGAGAACATCCAAAATATGAGATCCCATAATAATTTTTAGAGAATTAAATTAATAAATATGAAAACTTAACTTAAAACCGGTACCAGCCATCAAAAAAAATCAGCGTTATTAATAATTGGGGAACCTTGATATTGAAAGAAAATCAAAGGTTTGAAGATTAATCAGAGAGAAATGATAGACTATAAGATAAGCTATGAATGACCTCGCCATCGAACAAAAACGCTTCCAATTGTTGATAGACAGTTCGTTGAACTTCTGTTTTTTTAAAAGACTCAAAGTTTAGGTGAATAAGCAAAAATGGACATACTTTAATTTATGCTGTCATCCGTATTGACAATTTTGGGTTTAAATTATGCTAATCGGATAATTAAAAAAAATTGGTTATGATTAACACCAACACAAAATATGTAAATACTTGTAAAAGTATATCTGAATTATCAGGATGGGTTGCAATTAGTTTAGGTTTAATTGCAATTGCTGGGTGGACAATTGATATAGCTGCACTAAAGAGCATTTTACCTTCCGTTGTGGCCATGAAGGTAAATACTGCAATTGCATTTATTCTATTAGGTACTTCTCTTATTTTATTAAGGAAAAATCATTCAGGTAAAAAATGGCTGGCAGGGAAATTATTGGCTTCAATTGTTTTAATCATTGGTCTTTTAACACTATTAGAATATGTATTGAATCTAAACTTTAGCATTGACCATTTTTTGTTTACAGAAGATGCGGGAGCTATACTAACAACTTATCCTGGAAGAATGTCGGCTTATACGGCCATCAATTTTATACTTATTAGCTTTGGTTTACTTTTTTACAAGGCTAAAATTGGAAAGCATATATTACTCAATCAAGTTTTTGCCTTGATTACGTTGATAATAGCTCTGGTTAGCCTAATAGCCTATATTTATGAGAAATGGGATGTGTTTCAACCATTGAAAGACTCGATAATGGCACTGCATACCTCAGTATTATTTTTCATTTTAGCTATGGGGCTTCTTTGCGCTAAACCTACCGAAGGTTTCATGCTAAAATTTAACAGTGAAACACTAAGCGGGTGGTTACTTAGGTACCTTATACCATTTACCATTGTGATTCCTATACTAATTGAAATAATTTCAATGCTTGGTGTGAAATTTGGTTTATACAACGAATCATTTGTAGCTGTTGTAAATGCGATAGGCATTATTTTAACGCTTTGTGTATTAGTTTGGTTTATAGTATCCAAATTTGAAAAAGTAGAGGAAAAATTAGAAGAGTCTCGGAATATATTCAAAATTGTGTTTGAAAATTCATTACATGGAAATTCGATAACAGGTGTAGATGGATCACTTAGGGTGAATAAGGCATTTTGTGAAATTTTAGGTTATACCGAAAAAGAACTAAATTCAAAAACTTGGGAAGAAATAACACACCCTGATGATATACAGGAAAGTATTGATAGGATTGAGTCATTAAAAAATGGTAAAGAGTCTGCCGTTAAATTTGAGAAAAGATATATTCATAAGAATGAAAATATTGTTTGGGCCGACATAAGCGCAACGCTACTCCGTGATCGCCATAATATGCCACTCTTTTTTATTACTTCGATAAGCGATATTACCGAACGTAGGAATAAGGAGATGACTATACATTCCAAATTTAGATTTGAGAAAATGAAAGGTGAGATTTCCAGGTCTTTTGTAGGTATTGAATCTGAAAATTTTGACGCCAATCTTATTTTACAATTAGAAAAAATGGCAAATTTTGCGGGTGCAAACCGAAGTTCATTATTCCATATTTCTGCTGAATTAGATACGCTTACTAATACACATGAATGGTGCGAAGACCCTAAAGACTCTCAGATTCATGAGCTTCAAAAAATTCCTTTTTCCACTTTTGGCTGGCATAAAGATGAATTGCTCAAACAAAACATTATTTCAATTTCAAGTATTGATGACTATCCAGAAGAGGCAAAAGGCGAACGGGCGTGGGTTTTAAAACATGGCTTTAGGTCTTTGTTGTTTATCCCCCTGGTAAATAAAAAGGAGGTTATTGGAACAATTGGTTTTTATGGTGAAATAGGAAAAGAAATTATTTGGCGACAAGAATTAAAAGATATGCTTAATTCGGTAGGAATATTAATAACTACCATTCAAGAACGATTAAAAGCAGAAGAGCATTTAATTGAAAATGAAAACCTTCTCCTAGATTCACAAAAAGTGGCTCAGCTTGGTTCTTACACTTTTGATATCACAAGTGGAACGTGGAAAAGTTCGAAAATGTTGGATGATATTTTTGGAATTGATAATACATACCCCAAAGACTTGACAGGTTGGCTGCAAATAGTGCATCCTGATGATTATCATATGATGAAGGATTACATTGAAAACAATGTATTGGCAAATAAAAATTCATTTAATAAAGAATATCGCATAAAAAAAATAAATAGCCAAAAGGTAGATTGGGTACACGGGATAGGAGCCCTGGAATTTGATAAAAATGGAAAACTAGTTAAAATGATTGGAACCATCCAAGACATTACCAAGCGAAAGAAGGCCAAAGAAAAACTAAAAATTAAATCTACACAACTTGAAAATCAATTGAGGAAAAGTGAAGAACAAAGAATGGCCACCCTTTCGGTATTATCGGATCTTAATCAAACAACCAAAGAACTTAGCAAAAGTGAGCAATTAACCCGATCCATTACGCAAACTGCTGCTGAGGCAATCATATCCGTAAATGAAGAAGGTGTTATTTTTAGTTGGAATGAAGCGGCAGAAAAAATCTTTGGCTATGCTGTATCCGAGACGATCAACATGGATATTTCAAAAATAATTTCAAAAAATCTTCTAGATGTTCATAAATCAGATATTAGATTAATGAAAAATGGACATGGGGGAAAACCTTTTGGGAAGACAACTGAATTAATTGGTTATCATAAAGACCAAAATGAATTTCCAATTGAAATTTCACTATCTGGCTGGGTGGTAGAAAACAAAAATTATTATACCGCTATTATTCGTGACATCACTCAGCGTAAACTGCATGAGCGTAAACTGTTAAGGCAAAATGAATTGCTTTTGGAGTATGCGTTTATCAATTCTCATAAGGTAAGAGCACATGTAGCAACATGCATGGGATTACTCAATATTATGGCCATTGCAAGTATAGGTTCTCAAGAAAAATCAGAAATAGAAGAAAAACTAAATAGGGAAATTATAAATATGGAGGCTCTAATTCACGAGCTATCCATAAAATTTTATGAAATAGATAACCTTGAATTACCTGAGGTTGGTGTTGATTAATTTGAATCGATATAGGTTACGCGGTTTGAATCCTATTGCATAAAACGGGTTTAAGCAGACCCTAGCTGAATTCCAATTTTAAAGCGGCTAGCTGACGCTTATTGTGATTTTAGAAAGTAAAATATAATACAGGATTAGAAAATGGAATTTATAAAGGAAGCTTTAAATGGACAACAATACTCTTAGAAACCTGAGTTCAACTCACTATAATAAACTACCCATGAAATTGCTTCTTAAATCTTCCCTAATAGTTTTCTGATCAATCCCCTTTATTAACCAAGTATATTCCTAATTGGATTTTGTTTATAGCGCTATCATTACAGCATCAACTTCAAACGTCTAAAACACTATTGAACGATCAGTTTAAAAGTTCTCATGTAATATCTCTCTTGCTGTTCTAATACTAAGAAATAGTGTCCTGTCCGTAAATGGCTAATGTCTAATTGCCTGTTTGCTAAAATCTTGTCTGATTCAATGGTTTTACCCTGAATACTTACGATACTATAATGATTAAATGCTGGGTTTACTACATTTATTTTTCCGCTAGCAGGGTTAGGATAGAAGCCATTCTCCTTAATTGGACTTTCATCAATTCCTAAAATCACATCCTTAAAATTCATCCAATTCAAATTAAAATCACCGATCACGATTTTAACTCTAAGCGTATGATTACCCTCAGGTAAGGTGATGCTGCCATTCATAGTTTCCCACGTTTGCCAACCGCCTGTACTTGGAAGACTGTACTCTTCCAGAAAAATTTCAGTTTCTGCATCTATTAAGTAAAGACCCACTTTGCCTGTTTTGTTTTGGGCAGCCACTCTGAAATCCAACGGGTATTCACCCTCTACTGGCACATGAATTAAGTAATCCAGATAATCACCTACATTTAAAAAGCCGATATTGGAACCTCCACCTATATCGGTGCTTTCCTCCAGCTCAACTCCTTCCATTTTATAAAAATCTTCAGCCTCTAATTTGCCTGGCAAAATATGCCTTGTCACCAACTCGTTAAGCACCTCAAGATCAGACTTCATTTCCAACCCTAGGCCTCCATCAGACTTGATGGTATTACCTGTGTAATTCACCACAATTTCATCACTATATAAAAGTGCTTCAGCCAATTCCAGTATAAGTGTTCTCGCATTAGAGCCTCCACTATAACCAATTGATTTTATGTCCACTTCAACTCCATTGCTTAGCACTTCAAAGTCATCGAGATAACCATCATATTCCTCCTCTTTAAATGCATAATTTGCCGTTATTTCAATAGACGTTTCTGTGGTATTGGTAGTTGCAAATAGTAACTGAAAAGGCACCTCCGTACTAGCAGGCGAGAGCTCAAAATCTGTACTTAAAATATTAAAAGCAATTGAATTATCGATTGAGAAGGTGAGTACATGATTCCCCTCTTGGAGATATACATCATTAATCAAATGAGGTTGATAATCAGTCCATCCAGCCGTTTTTGTTACATGTTGGATTGCGGTTATTGCTTCACCATCCAATGAAAAATGAAATTGTCCATTGCTGGATATAGATGCCAGCCAGACGGTTAAATCGTAAACACCAGATGCAGAGATATCGATCGTATAATTAATCCACTCTCCTTTATTGACAAACCCGATGTTGTACCCATTACCATTCTCCAGGTTATCATTTTTTTCAATATCAACGGCATCGTTTCGATAAGCCCAGCCATTATTCCATGCCTGGAAGGAACCGGTTGAAAGACTATAATTGGCAAAATCAGCATCGTTATACGAAAATCCAATTTTACCCAGATCGAAATCTGACATATTAATTCGACCGGGTAGTGTGTGCTGTGTAAACGGAAGTGTTTCATCCGTATGTGGCTGACGAATCTTGGCATCATGCACATCTTTTTGGTACTCACAGTTGGCACTATTTGCATTTAATGCCAACTCCAACATCGCATCATAGGCATCATCAATGGAAGGCTTAGCAATTTCGCCTCGCCAATACCTTAATACCTCCTTATACCCATCTGTGAATTCGATTGCATAAGGACTTACGATCGTTTCTATTCTTTTCATTGGCCACCATGACCATCCTATTCCATTCTCTTCAAATAAACTGATCGCCTCGGTGAACCATACATTTGAATTTTCTCCTGCCTCTCCCATCCATAAAGGCACGTTATGTTGCTCCCGAATATCCAGTACCCATTGAATGGAACCTTGATCATTACGACTCCAGTATTTATGAAAACTATAAGCCATATTATTATCCCATGGTGGGGTCATCCCATTGAAGTCGTTTGCCCAACTATTACCTTCAATAAATACGATGTGGTTGTCGCCTGCAGATCGAATAGCTGTGGTAATTTCCACCATTAATTGCCTTAGCAAAGCATTATTCGATCCCATATCATCTTTATACCAATTGGTTTCGTTAATCAAATCGTAACCACCTATCCAGTCTTCCTCTTTATATCGCTCGGCCAGTTTCTTCCAAAGAGCAACCGTTTTACCTCGATTTTCTTCACTCTCCCAAAGCGATGGTTTGGTAGGGTCATAATCCGAAATAGCAGCATTTTCTCCTTGCCCTCCTGGCGCTCCATGAAGGTCTAGAATTAGATAGATTTCATTCTCTTTGCACCAGTTAAGTAAATTATCTGTTAGTTCAAACCCTTTCGTAAGCCAGGTATTTTCTCCAGCAATGGGTTCATCTTCAATTGGGAGTGTAAAAAGATTATAATGCATGGGCAATCTGATGCTATTATAGCCCCATGCTGCCAAAGAATCAACATCTTTTTTTGTAACGTGATTATCTAACCAAGCATTAAAAAATTCATCTGTTTTATCAACACCCATTAAATCTTCCAATCTAGCTCTAAACTCATGTTGGGTATCAGCCACATCGGAGGATTGCATCATATAACCCTCCATCAGCATCCAGCCTCCAAGTCCCATTCCTCTAAGAATAACCTCATCTCCATTGGAATCAATGATTTTTTTTCCACTTGTCTCAAGCCTTTGAGAAAATGTAATGACTGGGAGTAACAAAAAAATAATTAGAAAAGCTCTCACGTCATTTTCATCAAAAAGTTAATCCATAACCAAATTCATACAAAGGGGTAATTGAATTATCCCAGAAATTGGGCCCGTATTTACCGTTAAAATCAGTTATTGATGTAGGCCAGGAATGGGGCAATTTACCTGTAAAATTATAGCTGCCAAAAAGGACTTCAGCAACACCTCTGCCCTCTGACCCAGGGTACCATGCTGCCACAAAAGCATCAGCAATGTTGATTTGATCTGTGACCACTAAAGGCCTTCCAGAAACCAGCACAACAATTACTTTATCTACATTTTTTGCATATAATTCAATGTAATTTATATGCTCCTCAGTCAGTGTTAATTGAAAATTACTGGTGCTATCTCTTACATCTCCCATAAATTCAGCGTAAGGTTTTTCACCAACCACAATAATGGCGACATCAGCATCAAATACTTGGTCTTTTGCTATGGAATCATAGACTACTTCGCTCGAAGCCAATGCTCTAACTCCATCTAGTATGGTTGTGCTCCCTTTGTAGTTTTCACTTTTTCCTTGCCAAGCTATGGTCCATCCTCCTGATTGGAGTCCTGAATTATTAGCATGTTCGCCCACAACGACTATCTTTTTAGCCCTTGTAGAAATGGGCAATGCCTCGTTCTGGTTCTTAAGCAATACAAGTGATTCTCTAACGGCTTGTCTGGCAACATCTCTGTGTGAAGGAATACCAATTTTGTTGATCAAACTAGGATCAGGATAAGGGTTTTCAAATAGGCCAAGTCTATATTTTTGCCTTAATATTCTTTTTACTGCATCATCAATCCTCTCCTCAGGAACAACCCCTTTTGTAACTGCTTCTCGCAGTTCCTTTTGAAAGAAATCTAGGTCACCATCAACGGCCATTACCATATCAACTCCTGCGTTTATGATGTCATTACCACCAAACCTAGAATAGCCTTTCCAGTCGGTTAATACGATTCCTTGAAAGCCCAATGCGTTTTTTAGCGAATCTGTAATAAGTGCTTTGTGTGCATGCATGGGAACACCAGAGAGTGTATTAAAAGAGACCATAACCGCTCCAACCCCTTCATCAACTGCATCTCTGTAGGGAGGAATTAATCGTTCATATACTTCTTCTGGTGTTTGTGAAGACTCCCCGCCCTCGATACCAAAATCTGTAGATCCATCGGCTATAAAATGCTTTGCCGTGGCGAGTACCGTTTCATTTGATTTTAAATCACCTTGGTGTCCTTGAACCGATGCAACGACCATTTCTCTGGTCAGCTCGGTGCTTTCGGAATAGGCTTCATAAACTCTTCCCCATCGCTCATTATACGGAATGGCGATGCAGGGTGAGAATGTCCAATTAAAACCCGTAGCCTGAGATTCAATGGCTGTAATTTGTGCTGCTTCCTTTACAAGTTCAGAGTTTCGAGTAGCACCCATTCCGATATTATGAGGAAAAATAGTTGCGCCATCGAACGTGTTTTGCCCGTGGATCGCATCTACACCAATCAATAATGGAATACCTAATCTTGTGGAAAGAGCTTCTTTTTGTAATTCCTTAAATCGCACTTGCCACTCTTTGGCCGATTCTCCTGGAGTAGGTCCATCCGTATGAATTACTGAACCGATAAATTTAGCCCTAACATCTCCATCTCTTATATCAGTAAAGTGCCTAACTTGTGACATCTGGCCAATTTTTTCTTCAAGGGTCATAAGCTGTAGCAAACTATCAACTTTTAGCTCAATTTTTTTGGCATTATCATCTCTAATTTGATTAGAAGTGTTGTTTACACAACCTGAAACTTGTAATACCATCAAAAAGCTTGTCACCAAAAACCATACATATCTATTCATCTTATTTTTGTTCATATACTACAATCTATCTAAGTAATTTAATGGCTATTACACTATACTGTCAAAATATTAAGCAAAACAATTATTAAGTGTTTATTGCAATAATGATAGTTAATATTTCGAACATATTAGATCAGTTTTTATTCCACATATCTTCCATTTCTTCCAAGGTTTTCCCTTTGGTTTCAGGAATATACTTCCACACAAAAACAATGGTTACAACACTTAAAAGGGCAAATATAAAATAAGGTAGTGCTCCATTATAAGTATCTGTGTTGAGGCTACTTCCATTAACTACTGGAAATGAATTTGCGACAAGGGCATTAAATAACCATTGTGCTGCCACAGCAATCGACATTGCCTGACTTCTAACTCTATTAGGGAAAATTTCGGATAAAATAACCCAAGTAACAGGCCCCATAGATAAGGCGAAGGACGCTATAAAAGTGAGCATTCCTAACAGAGAAACTAGGCCTAACTGGTTAAAGTAAATTGATAACCCTAAGGTGCCTATTCCTAGAAACATGCCAAATGTTCCTACTAATAATAACGGTTTGCGGCCCCATTTATCTACTTGATAGATAGCCACGAATGTAAATACTAGGTTTACTGCTCCTACTAATAATTGTTGCTTGAGCGCGTCTTCTGGGCCATAGCCCAACGCATTGCTAAATATCTCAGCTCCATAATATAAGATGGCATTTATTCCTGTAACTTGTTGTAAAATGGAGAGTGTAACCCCTAGCATTAATATAAAAAGCAAGCCTTTTGAAAAAACAGAAACCCTCTGTTTCTTTTCATCTCTAAATAATGAAGCTTTAATTTCATCAAACTCTTGTTCAGCTTCATTAAAAGAATACGTTACTCTTTGAAGTACTTGTTTAGCTTCTTTATCACGACCTTTCATGATAAGCCACCTTGGACTGTTAGGTACAAAAAACAGCAAAATAAAAAAGGAAATCGCAGGAACTAACTCAGACCAAAACATAACTCTCCATCCCCGTTCTACATTATAATTATGCAATACTGAAATTTCTTCGTGAGATAAACCAGTAGTGTTACCTCCACCAATGATATATGTGACTACAAAAACAGAAAAGAACCCAATTACAATGGCTAATTGGTAATAAGAAACCAGCCTACCTCTTTCTTTAGGAGGCGCAATTTCAGCGATATACATCGGAGCCGCCATAGAGGCAATTCCTACACCTATCCCTCCTATTATTCTGAACACCACTAGAAAAGAAAGTGATTCTGGCATGCCAGATCCCCACGCAGAAATAGCAAACAGAAAGCCCGAAATTAATAAAGCATTTTTCCTGCTAAACCGTGAACTTACCCAACCTGCAATGAGTGCACCCATCAAACAACCATACAAAGCACTACTAACAGCCCAGCCTTGTTCTGCTTTGGAAAAATGAAAATATTCAGTAAAATAGAGTTGAGACCCTCCAATAACACCAGTGTCATACCCAAATAATAACCCGCCTAAGGTGGCTACTGCAGTAATTGCTAAGATGTACCTTTTGTTATTCCCTTTTTTAGTATTCATTTAATTTTTTTTGCTCCTAAATAAGAACCTACCATTGACAGATTAAAAAGGGGATGCCGGAACAGGTCCGGCAATGCATTAAATAGCAACTTTCCCCGTACCTGTTACGGGGTCTCCTTTTCCTTGATATTATTTACTGTCATTTATCTGCGCTGATTTTAATTAAAAATTCCCCCTCATATTGTCTATTTATGCTTATAGTTGCACACTATTTTATGAATTTTTCCTGTCCTCTCAAAAATTGATTTGGACAGCTCAATTGGCACAGTATTACCCTCCAAACGTTGTGATTTTCCATCACTACGAAAGAATTCTAACCCCTCATAATCACGCTGCTGATACACAATTATGACACCACAGTAAGTGAACACCAAACTCCCCTTTTCAACTTCTATAAACTCACTATTACCATTGGAATCATAGAGTTCAAGTTCGTTATTTTCGGTTGTAAATTCTTCTGGTTTCAAGAAATAAGGATCAAAGGAAATTTTTCCGTTGGCTACTACAACTCCCAATTCCGCCCACCGATTTATGATATCTTCTTTCACTTGACCTGTCATTCCTGGTTGTTGAACACCTGCATTACCTGGTGTATGTGAATAGGCGTCCGTTGGAAATGCTCCATAGACCTCTGGTGATTTGTTTATCCCAATACCAGCCCTAATCTCATAATAATGATCTATAAGATTTCCCATAACTGTTTTGGGAGCACTTTTTTCAACAGCTAGAAATATATTCTCTTGCGTAGCGAGTAAAAGCTTTGATACCATATGCCAATAAATAGAACCAAGTCCTTCATAACCATAAAATGTACCTGATCTACCAGTAAATGATTGGTGATTAAATACGCTTTCGAATGCATTCAAAAAATCACTGCGTTCTTCCTCAATCAAATCTTTTAATTCATTATCGCGTAGCGCATCTAACGCCTCTATTAGACTGTTGACATTATTAAAGGAGCCATTGAAATGGTAGCTTCCATCGATACTAACTTCTAGGATCGAAGTGTTCTCTCTATCAATTAATGTACTGGCCAATTTTGATTTTTTTATAAATTCAGCTGGTATTACATTTCGGTCAACAAACAAAGGCAATTCTTTATCTGGGTACAGCATATAGCTGTACTGATCCCTACGGAAAATAGGGCTCCACTTCAGTGAATTAAGTACATCAGTAGCCTGTTGTGAATCCAGGTACTTAGAGCTCAAAACTGCTACTTGGCCTTCAAGCATTGGGTATAACCTTTTAATAGAGGCTTCATTGCCATTGATATCAATAATATTGTACGCATGATAAAGTCCATCCTTGCTTTTATTGCAATCAATTGATTGTTCTAGATAGGCCTGTGATAATTCTAAAAATGAAATAATATCAGAAGGCTTCACACTTGACTTGGCTCCGTTAAACCCTGCATACGCTTTGGCCCTGTATTGTTCTCCAACATGGCCCAATTCATCCATTATATTTTTTCGGGCTTTATCATTGAAATCAGTACCTAATTGCCCCTTTTTTTGCTCGAAAATGGCATGAATGGCAATCAACAATTCTGAAACGGAATCATTTATATCAATAACCGTTTCTTTATCCAGTTTTCGAAAAAGACTCGTGGTAAAACTTAAAAATCTACGTAGGTAATAAAGCGTAACCATGGAGACTCCATTACCTACCAATGCGTTGTTTGCATCGTTCCATTCTGGCCTTTGTGTGTTAAGCCAAATTCCAGCTTCAGGGATGAAATTGTACAACTTTGTTAAAGTTGTTACCAGCAACTTTTCAGCTAAGTTAGCCCTTAGCACGTCTCCCTTCTCATCAAAGACTAACTTCCCGTCAGCTCCTACTTCAAGAAATTTTCTTTCAATATTACCGTTCAATTCATGGTCAAAATCGATTGTGTCAGAGGAGTCTTTTAAAATAGCGGCATATCCTTTAATCTTGTAGGGAACATTGGCATAAACACTAATGTTCTCGGTCAGCATAGTTGCCAGTTTACCGGGATGATGAGCCTCTGAGATTTCCATTAATTTAAGTAAATAGATGATCTGATGATCTCCCCAATAACCTATATATGACCAAGGATCATCTTCTTCTATTACTTCCCAGTCTATACCTTCATTGGTTATTCTGTAAGGGTTATAACCATCGATAGTTGAGGCATTCAAGAATTTGATAATCATACCTTCCACAAATTCCGGAAATGAATAAGCCAAGGCCTCCCAGTTCTGAAAAATATCACGCCAGTTACCTTCATAACTTTTAGAATCAGTGGCGTTGATTTGAAATGTATTCCACGGTCGGCTCGGATCTCCGTGTCTTCTGCTAAAGGATAAAGGGAGGTATTCTGCACAGAGTCTTTGTAAATCTACATCATGCTGCTTAGCTGCAAGAGATACTAATCCTTTATAGGTGATAGATTGGCCTAAGCTATGTATAAAATGAGTACTTCGATTGAATAAATTTCTATTTGAGGTTTGCAGATATTGTGCTAGATTAGATATATTAATATCGTATTGATCGCTAAAAACTCCTCCCCTCATAATATTAAAAAGCACATTGGAAAAATGCCTTCCAGTGCTCAGTTTATCTTGAGAAACCTGAATTCCATCACTCAATCCAACCAATTTTCTTAACTCCTTCTCGCTATTTTTAATATCTGATTTAAGTAATTTAATGAATGACTCAGGCGTTTTTAGATAGTTTTTGAGCAGACTAATATCAATCATGGATTGATTAATATCACTAACAATATACCAAGTAGAAGACTCTTGACTAGTCAAACTTAATTGACCATTGATGAAATATGCCCCTCTCTCTGCCCTTACATCAATTTCGTTGCTAATTGATAATCCCTTTCGAAACTGTGATAGTTGATTTGAGCTAAGCAAGTGTTTTTGAACACTAACCCCAGCTGACCAAACAGAAGTGGCCTTGAGGGATTCACTGGGCTCTGCTTTATCTACGATCTTGGCACTTAATGAAAATAACCCTATACCATTATCATACAATTCATTTTTTTTGTACGCATCTACCAACGTGCTTTTTTGATTTTGAAGATTGCTATTTACCCCATAAGGCAATATATTTTGTACTCCATCTAGAAATTCAATACTAATGGTGTCATCAGATTGGTTGCTCACGAATGACTCTTTGACAAAGCCCAATTTTTCAGAAAAAGTCCATGAGTACCTAAATACGACCCCTAAGTTTTGATTCGACTCTTCGAATATTAACCTGTTGCCTATCCTATTCTTATATATATTTCTTGAAATATTGTAAACTCCTTGAAATCGATCGGAGAACGGTTCCCAAAGAAAAGTCTTCTGCCCTTTGGCAACTTTCAAAATGGTTTTACTGCCTGTGATTTCTGCACCATCAGCAATTTTATCATCTGAATAATACGGAAAAAGAGCGGTTTCAGGACTTTTTCTACCAGCAGATAAGCCTCCGTTACTTGAAATGAATAACCATAAATCAGAATTACTCACGAGCGTCATAAAAAATGGACGCATGGTATCGTAATTACTTATTTTATAATATTCCTGCCCATCGATTAGTACGTAATCTCCTTTCACCTCTTTCGGTGTGTTATTAAGAGGCGAATTCCCTATGAATATTTTTGAATCGGTCATTACTAAAAATTGTGAAAAAAAGTATTGTTATAGAGCAATCTTAATTGTCTGTAAAGTCTATTCAGGAATGATTTAAAAACAACATCCACATTTGTGTAGTTTCGATTATTTCAATTCATAAACTCTAACATAATCAACTATAAACTGGTGTGAATCCCATTTCTCATCAATACCTTCAATACCTCCCCATCCTCCGCCAACGGCTAAGTTGAGTATTATATTTTGAGGGGTAGAAAATGGCCATTCCAATTCATTGCTATTCTTATCATACGTATAATAACGCTTCCCATCCAACAGTCCATAAATCACATCAGGATACCATTCAATCGCATACGTATGGAACTCATTGTTCATATTTTCGACTTCAATTGTACTACTAATTTGATTGTTTTGTTTGAAATAATATGCTCTGGTGTGACAACTAGCATGATTGATACCATTACCAGTCTCATCGTCAATCTCATAGCCAACCGTTTCTAAAATATCTATCTCTCCACAATACGGCCAAGATAGTTCATCTTGGTATTCGTCTCCTAACGTCCAGCCAGCGGCCCAAGTACCTCTACCTACTGGTACTTTAGCTCTGAATTCTATCTTTCCATATAAGAATGATTGCTTGCCTTGCGTAGTAAGTCTTGCAGACGTCCACTCGTTCCCTTGATCATTTTTGACGGCCTCAATGATTAGATTTCCATCTTCCACACGCGCATTTTCCGTCCGCCTATCTGTGTAGTATTGTGGCTCGTTATTACCCCAGCCCCAGTCTCCTACATTATAAGCCCATTTATTTTCATCTGGGAGTCCAGCTCCTTCAAATTCATCCGACCAAACCAAGTTCCATTCGGTTCCATCCATCTTTTGAGTATGAGTAATCGGTGTATTCGTATGCGTTTTTATTGGAATAAATTTAACCCAGTCAATTTCCACTTTGCCACCACTGGCATGAATCTTTATTTCATGTTTTCCTGCTCGCATCGGTGAGCCATATTTCATTATAGAAGTAAGTTCATTTGCTGAAGAATTCTTAATTTTTCCGGTAATATCATAGGTGCGCTCATCCATGTTGTTATGGTAGTCTTCAATCCACATGCTACTCGTCTGATCTCCTAACATATTTACTTCAACTTGATAACGACCCGTTATTGGTAAGTCCACGGTGTAAGTTGCCCAACCCTCAGGTTGGAGAATTATGGTACTATTTTTTTTCAATTCAGTGGAAGAACTTGATTCAAAATCTTCTGCTTGAAGGGTTAATGATCCATCGCTATTTGAGTTGTTATCTTCTTTATTGCATGCCCATAAAAAGCACACTATTATAACTGACAACACTATTTTCATATACTTCATGAATGATCTAATTATGCTGTTAATGTTTTATTTAGTTACAAGTTGAGCTTCTAGCTCTTCTAGAGACTTGCCTTTCGTTTCAGGAATTACTTTGATGATAAATATGAGTCCAACAGCTGCAAAAACACCATAAATAAGAAAAGTAGTTGCACTGCCAAAAGTCGCAAGTTCCCAAGGGAAAATCCATTGTACCATAAAACTTACTCCTGAATTAATCAACCCTACAAATGATATCGCTATTCCTCTAATTCTATTCGGGAATAGTTCGCTAAATAATACCCACATCACAGGTCCAAGAGACATGGCAAAGGATGCCACAAAGCCTAAAATACCGATGAGTATTAGGGTTGGATTCATGTTTATTGCTGCTTTTATCAACTCCGATTCATTCGCAGCTAGGACTTCCTTACCCAGTGTTTGTTCCAATGCAGTTTTAAATGCTACATCACTTGAAAAAACTTGACCTTCCAAAGAATTTAGGGGTTTCACATCCATATTAACAGAGAGATTTTCAATAGCTTTTTGATTAAGCGAGTATTCAGCGGTTGAAAAACCATAGGCTAAGAGAGACATACTAATCACAATACCTGCCACTCCAAATGTGAGGAGTGGTTTTCTCCCGAGCTTATCAATAAACATAATTGCCAGTACGGTGAAAACCAAGTTGGTAAGCCCCACTAATATGGCCTGAATAAATGAAGCATCTGTTCCAATTCCTGATTGTTCAAAAATCATAGGTGCATAAAAGAATACCGAATTAATCCCCGTGATCTGTTGCAATATGGCAACAACAACACCTATAGATAAAACTAATTTGAGGCCTGGATTAAATAGCTCACGAATACTAGCCTTCTCCTTATGCTTATCTTTCTGAATATTTTCTTTGATAATTTTTATTTGGCTTTCTGCTTCTTCCTTACCAGAAAACCTGGTCATTATCTTCGTGGCCTCACTAAATTCGCCTTTTAATATTAACCAACGAGGGCTTTTGGGTACGAATACAAGCCCAAAGAAGTACAATACAGCAGGTATTGTTTCTAAGCCTAACATCCATCTCCAATTATGCTCATCAAGTTTCAAGGCCAATGCCCAACTAGCTTCGGATTTACCCAATTGAAGTATTAGATAATTCGTAAAAAAAGCCAATGATATTCCTACTACAATATTGAGTTGATTGAAAGATACCATTCTACCTCTAAGAGCAGGTGGAGAAATTTCAGCAATGTACATGGGCGCCAAAATAAGCGATGCACCTACGCCTAAACCACCCACCATTCTTGCTATTACCAAAATTAGAAAAGTTGGAGCAAATGCAGAGCCAATAGCAGAAATAGCATAAAGAACCGCTGCATATCTAAGCACCGTTCTTCTGCCAAAAGCATCACTTAATGGGCCTGCAAGCATCATAGCGAGTGTAGCCGTTAACGTAAGGGATGCCACAGACCAACCCACTTCAAGCTTTGTAAGCGCAAACTCTGGTTCGATAAACTTGACAACTCCCGAAATCACGGAAGCATCAAATCCCATCAATAATCCACCTAATGCCACAATAAGGGCAATCATCATCGTGATATTATTTTTACTTCTCATTAGCCTTGTCTTTGAAAATTTTATATTTACTCAATTTTTATTTGTTTTGGCGGGATCGCAGAATATTCAATAAAAATGGAAGCCTAATTTCATCATTTTACTTTATTGAAAAACCCTGACATAATCAACCACCATTCGTTGAGGAAAAATTGTTGTGGCATCGGGGCTACCCGGCCAATTTCCACCCACTGCCACATTAAAAATGAAAAAGAAATTTTGATGAAATTCACTTAAATCACTAGGTGTAATATCAGCTGAAACAAATTGTACATCATCTACATACCATGTGATGGATGTAGCATTCCAAATAATTGAAAATACGTGAAACTTATCATTAAATATACCGGAAGTGAGGGTAGTACTACCTCCATATTGTGCGTGCTCCCCGTTATTATCCCAGTGGATTGTGCCATGCGTTGTATTATCGCCTGCACCACCAACCATTTCCATAATGTCGATTTCACCACTCTTAGGCCAGCCTACCTGGTCAATATTAGCACCTAGCATCCAAAGGGCGGGCCATATTCCTTGCCCTTTGGGTAGTACAGCTCTTATATCGATCCTACCGTATTTAAATGATTGTTTATTTTTAGTAACCAATCGTGAGGAAGTATAACTGCTGCCTTGAAAGCTTTCTTTTCGGGCTTCGATAATTAAATAACCATTACCAACGGAAGTATTTTCTTCGCGATAATACTGCAGTTCGTTATTGCCCCAGCCACTATTTCCTGTACCAATTTCATAGGTCCAATCGCTCGTATTTAATGTGTTACCTCCAAACTCATCGTTCCAAACAATATCCATGTTTGGGTAACTTAATGGCGTAGTATAACCATCTTCAGGATCTGTTGGCTCATCTCCGACTTGAACGGTGATGATAGTTTCTTTTTTTAGATATTTTCCAGAACTACCAATAGCCCTGGTTTCAAATGTGTAGATTCCACTTTCGGTATAGGTATAACTAAATAGTCCAGTTGAATTATAGACAGGTTCTTGAGAAATATTATCTCCCACATAAAATTCATAACCCACGGTATTATCTGCTTTTGCAACAACATTGATAACGCCAGATCCATCATCAGCCATCGTCACTTCTACCGTTAAATTAGAAGGGTTTACTTCCAAAGTGCCATTTTTATCTTGACATGAAGAAAAACCAACTAAGGAAAGTAGGAGAAAAACACTATTGAAAATTGCATTCATATTACGTATTTATTGAACCAATTATAAAAATGAAGAGTTGAACTTTGAAAAGTTTAAAAAATAATGGGGCCGACTTTTTCGAACCCCAATATTTAATCAACCAAGTATAAATCGTGTATATTTTAATTCAGATAAAATAAGTAGCCCAATACAGGCTACTCATTTAATCAACCAAATATTAATTAATAGAAGTACATATTATCTACATAAATTGTTGGTGATGTTCCAGTAGCAGCATCATCAAACTTGAATTGTATAGTTGCGGTCTTGTCTGGTGCAGTATAATCTGACAATGGAATATCGAAGCCTTTCCATGCTCCTGCTTCCGTTGTAAGTAAAACTGCATTCTCAGCTCCTCCACCTATCAATGAGAAATTTATGGTTTCTACCGCTTCTGTCCATATATCTACATGAACCATAGTCTTTGATGATACATCTATAGAACCTCCAGCAGCTCCTGTCCAATCGATTCCTTGATAATTCAAGTTAGCCATTTTTAATAAATTATCATCTCCAATCATTTGAGGTGTTACAATAGTAGCTTGTCCCCAATTTGGATTAGTATTTAATCCATCTAGAGCAGCATAAGCGTCACTATAAATTGAAATTACATCAGCTTCAGCTTGTGTTGGTGTGGGTGCCGCATTAGCAAATGGAGGTCCTCCAATAGTAACAGTTACCGTTTTTGTTGATTCATTTTCACCAGTTGCAGTTAGCACAACATCATAATCACCATCAGCTGCGTAGGTATAAACAGGGCTTTCTTCCGTTGAAGTGCCACTTCCATCACCGAAGTCCCAGCTATAAGAGGTAGCATTTTGAGATGTGTTAGTGAAAGTTACTTCTTGACCATTAATATCAAAATTGAAATTAGCAGTTACGAAAGCTCCTGGTAATGCAGGCTCCAATGAAGCATCAGAATAACTCGCATAATAGATAACCCAGTACGCACTTGCCCAAATAAATTCAACTTTCATTACATCATAGCCAGTAAATTCTTCTATTGAAACATTGAAACCTGTGGCTTCTTCAGGAACTGTTCTTTCACCAGTTGTTCCTAATTTAGGAATACCTATCCAAGCGCCATTTCCATTCAAAGTCATAGCACCTGTTGATGCTTCGTAGGTAAATGTATGCGATCCTGATAAAAATGCACTAATATCATCTCCACATTCATTTGTAATACTTCCTCCAGATACGTCAATACAGCCCTCTGGTGTTGTATTAGTATCACACCCTCCAACATTATTGAATAAACCATATTCTGCCCAGAACATTCCCATATCTTCAAATACATAGCTTCCATCAATACCAAAAGTGATTGTTTGCTCATACAAACAATTTCTAGTACCATCATTTACTAAACCTCCCCAGATAGAACCAGGGGTATCTGCATTTGCACCAAGAGACATTGAAGTTCCTTCTCTAAACAGTTTCCAGGTTTTCGAAACATCTCCGGTTATTAACTTAAGGGCTTCGTTAGGGTCAGTAACAGTTACTTCTTTAGTTGATTCTGCCGATTCACCTGAAGCACTTGAAACTGTTAGCTTAACTGTGTAAGCTCCAGAACTCGCATACGTATAAGAGGGTGACTCATCAGTAGAAGTACCAACATTATCTCCAAAGTCCCAAGCATAAGTAGTTGCATTTTGAGAGAAGTTAGTGAAATTTATTGTAAGGAAATTTCCAGCATCTACTTCAAATTGGAAACTTGAAACAGGTACTACTGGCTCCACAACAGGATCCTCTTTACAAGATGTGAACATAAAAAAAGGTACTAGTAGAAAAGCGTACCAAAACTTTGCAAAATTTCGAATTTTCATAACAATTAGATTTAATTAAACATTTATTGGTTGATGCCAAACTCTAACAATGAATAAAATCAAAATTAGACTTGGCAGAATAAATTAATTGATACCAAAAGTGTTATGTAGGAGGAGTTTTACCAATAATATAGGTACATCAATAATACATCAATACTGCAATATCGATACAACAAAAATACATCAAGATTAATAAAATAGTTGGTTTTGAGGTATTTTTGAGGCTATATTAGCGATTAATTCAATTAATTATACTTAGCATATATAAAGATGCAATTCATCAGAATTATTCTCGTTTGCCTTATTCTAAATTTATGGCACACCGATGTAAAGGCACAAATAGGTATTCCACTTGTAAAGAATTACACCGCAGATGAATACAAAGGGGGGATTCAAAACTGGCAAATTGACCAAGATAAACGCGGGATGCTTTATGTAGCTAATAATCTTGGCCTATTGCAATTTGACGGCAATAATTGGAAAACGTATAATGTATCTGGAGCTGCTAAACTCAGAAGCATTGCCATAAGCCCCGAAGGGAGAATATATGTGGGATTTCAAGGTGATTTTGGCTATTATGAATCTGATTCCATAGGCAGGCTTCAGTACCATTCTTTAAAAAAACTAGTTCCTAAAGATTATAGAAATATAGGTGAGACCTGGAAAACCTATATTGTAAATAATAAGGTCTATTTCTGCACCTTTTCATATATCTACCAATTTAACGGCCAGTCTATTAAGATGGTTAATCCCAGAGAAAAGGTAGATATTACGTTTAATTCTGGGAGCGAGCTTTATACATTTATTCCACAAAAAGGATTGTATAAATTGAAAAGTCAAAAATTGATTCCTTTGCCCTATGCTTCTTTTTTTTATGATAAAACGGCATCTGGTGTCATCGCATTAAACGCACAGGATCTTTTAATAGCGACAGCAAGAAACGGACTTTTCATTGCTAATGGCAATACCATAAAAGCATGGAACAAAAATTTAAACAATTTATTTTCCGAAACATTTATTAACTGTACAGCACTTCTTTCTAACGGAAATATAGCCATCGGAACCCAGCATAATGGCATTTACATCATTGATCATAATGGGCGTATTATACTGCATATGGATAAAGAAAGGGGGCTTTTAAGCCGTACCGTTCTAAGCTTATTTGAAGATAGGAATAATAATTTATGGGTAGGCCAAAATAATGGGATATCATTTATTGAATTAAAATCTCCCTTTCGAAAAATTAATGAAGACATAGGGTTGCCTGGAACTGGGTACTCCGCCCTAAAAAAAGAAAATAAACTGTACTTGGGAACCAATAACGGTGTTTATCTAAGCAAGGATAATGTAATGCGTATAATTCCTGGTACTGAAGGCCAGGTATATAACATTCAATCGGTAAACAATAATCTGTTAATAAGTCATAATAATGGTTGCTATATATACAAAAATGGCATCGCTAAACCCATCGACTTATCTATTGGAACTTGGACATTTTTATCACTAAAAAATAAATTATACCAAGGAACGTATAAAGGTATTAATATTTTAGATTCAGGGTCGTATGCCATAAGCAATAGCTTATCAAATATTAAAGAGTCTTCAAGGATACTAATTGCGGAAAATGATAGCACTATTTGGATGTCGCATGCCTACAAAGGACTCTATAGAATTCAATTAATGGAACATGACTTGTCTAATTGCAAGGTTGACTATTATAATGAAGCCAATGGGTTGCCTACTAATCTTTATAACACTGCTCAAATAATAGAAGGAGAATTAAAAATTTCTACTCAGAATGGCATCTATACCTTTAATCATCGTGGTAATAAATTTACCAAAGACAGCCTTCTAAGCTCCTATTTTAATGACGATTTTATAAGTAATTTGCAAAGCGATATCTATGGGAATATATATTTTATAACTCAAAATTCGGTCGGCTTTCTTGAGAAGATCAACAGCAATGAATATATAAAACATGTAAGTGAATTTAATCCTATCCGGAAACTCTTAAATGATGATCTGCCAAACATCAATATAATCGGCCCAAATGTTGTATTATTTGGTTCTAAAGAGGGTTTTATTTATTTCGATCGAAACTTATTTTGGACTACCGAAAATGAATTATTTAATACCATAATTAGGGAAGTTAAATTTAGTGGTAAAGAAACGGTAGTTATAAATGAGGGAAATATAGACGAAAATTTTACTTCTGAAAAAGGGGGTGAAAGCATAGTGCCAGAAATAGCTTATGATGATAATACCATTTCTTTCTATTTTTCATCCACTTCTTTTAGTTCCACAATAAACCCTGAATTTCAATATAAACTGGTTGGATTTGACAAAAATTGGAATGCCTGGACCGAAAATAGCTTTAAAGAATACACTAATCTTAAAGAAGGTTATTACACTTTTCAAGTGAAATCTCGAAACGCAAATCATATCGAAAGCGATATTGAGTCTTACTCATTGCTTATTATATATCCTTGGTATAGATCTCCACTGGCCTATATTATATATGTACTGATCGGAATTTCAATATTGGTTGGCATCGTTTACAGCTTAGATAAAAGGCACCAATTTGAAAAGAAAAAATTAGAACAAAAACGCCTAAACCAAATTCAGGAAAAAGAAAAACACATTGATAGCATAACAAGAAAAAGTTCTGATGAAATAAATCAATTAAAAAACGACAAGCTAAAGTCGGAGATAACGCATATTAACACCGAATTAGCGACCAGCACCATGCATTTACTAACTAAGAATGAGTTTATAAATGATATAAAATCTACCCTTGGTGGGGTTATTAAAAAAAGCAAAAATGCAGAAGTTAAAAGTCAGATCAACAAAATAATTAAAAATATTGAAACCAATATTAAAACAGATGCCGACTGGGATAATTTCTTAATTCATTTCGATAAGGTGCACGGAGATTTTTCGAGGAGAATAAAAAAAGAATTTCCCTCTTTAAGTCCTCAGGAAATAAAATTAAGTACTTATTTAAGATTGAACCTTTCTACCAAAGAAATTGCCGATTTACTAAATATTTCGGTACGAGGTGTAGAAATTGGCAGGTATAGATTAAGGAAAAAATTGAATTTGCAAAGAACTCAAAATTTAGTAGAATTTATATTAAACTATTAAAAAAGGGGAAAGTTTCCTCTCCCTTTTTTAATCAAATTAATCTATCCCAACCTAAACAAATTAATATCCAGCGTTTTGAATAAATACCCCACCGGATAAATCAATTTCATATTGAGGAATTGGTAAGAACCCCTTAGTTGCAGGATCGAAAGTAACATCAAAAACTACTTGATCCCCAACATAATTGGGACCTCGGTCTCCTACTACAGTTAACTCTTGAGAAGCATAAGCCATTCCCCTTCTTATCACATCAAAATACCTGATTCCTTCAAGAGCCAATTCAAGTCTGCGTTCATTATAAATATTATCTAAAGTAGCGGGTACCGAAGGAAGCCCGACTCTGGTTCGAACATCGTCTAGGTATTGCTGTGCATTTCCGCTACCTAATTCAGCAGCCATCAGTAATACATCAGCATATCTAATTACTCGAAAGTTAGAAGTTCTATTAAGCTCGAACTGACCGCCTGAACCCCAATGTTCTACATCAGATGAATATTTTTTAGAGTAATTACCAGTATGCTGGTACCCTTGGGCTAAAGTTGCACCTGGCTCAGAAAGAATTTCTGCTTGGGTAAGAATAGTACTTGTAAGTCTAGGATCCCCTGCCATATCAGTAGCCAGTTTATTACTAACAGTTGCAAAACTCCAACCTCTGTCATATAAAGCTGAGTTTGAAGCACGTGGTCCTTGCATTTGTGCGCCCAGATTTCCCTCTCCACCAACAGTATAAATCCAGTCCCACCATACTGGCGAGTCACCAAAACCAATTTCAAATACAGATTCACTGCTATATTCAGATGCCAATCTAAAAATATCGGCATAATCACTTAAAAGAGCATGCCCACTATTGGCGATAACATCTTCTAAATAAAGAAGTGCTGCATTTCTATCAACGGTTGTGCTTCCAGCAATTAAGTCAGCACCATAAACTCCATTATAAAACAAGTAAACCCTTGCCAAAAGAGCTTCTGCAGCCCATTTACTAACCCTGCCTAACTCATTTGTCGGAATATTAGTTGGCAATACATCGATGGCTTCTACTAAATCCAGCCCAATTTGGTTATACACTTCTGTGGGCGTATTTTGACTTTGGTTAAATTCTGACGGCCCTTTGATCGTAGCAGTTAGCAGTGGAATATTTTCGAAATACCGAACTTGCTCAAAATAGAAATAGGCTCTTAAAAACTTACATTCTGCAGCGGCACGCTGTTTAAATTCGTCACTTGCCGTTATTTCAGGTAATCTTTCTAATAATAAATTAGCCCTGTAAATACCAATATAGTTTCTAAGCCAGATAGATTCCAACATTGGGTTATTAGTAGAAATATTAAAATTATTAAATTCATCTTCTTCCTTACCATCATTGGCATCCCCCCCTCCTGCAAAGGAATCGTCTGACAACATATCACTTGTTGTCCCAAATGGGGCCCAAGCTCCGGGTGTCTTTTCAGGTACAACAGATTGGTATTGTAGTACATCATATACTGCAACCAGCGCTTGTTGGGCATCTTTTTCTGTGGCATAAAAATTAGAAGTGGTAATTTCATCCAAAGGTTGCCTATCTAAGAAATCCTTGGAACATCCTGTGATTAAAACAGCCATCACAAATGTTAGTAGATATATTAAAGTAGTCTTCATAAAAGTTGATTTTTCTATTCTTAAAATGTAATCGTTGTTCCTAGTCTAAATGTTCTTGATTGAGGATAAATAGCTCTATCAATACCAATATCTGTTGAACTTAAAGCACCAATTTCAGGATCGGTACCCGAATAATTCGTAAATGTTAACAGGTTTTCAGCAGATACATAGAACTTCCATACGCTTGCACCAATTTTCTCTAAAATTGAATTTGGAAGTGTATAACCTAACTGGATGTTTCTAACCCTCACATAGTCCGCACTTTCAATGTACAAATCTGATACCCTATTGTTTTTATTATTATCAGCCCACGTATAGCGTGGTAATGTGTTTGATGTTCCTTCTCCCGTCCATCGGTCTAAACTAGACTGTGGTAAATTTGTGAAGCGTAAGTCTTTCCTACTAATGCCATTAAAAATATCGTTGCCAAATGCACCCGTTAATAACATCGAAAAATCAAAATTTTTATAATTAATACTCGAAGTAAACCCAAGGGTAATGGTTGGCGTAGGCTCTCCAATTTTCGTGCGATCTTTTTCATCAATTTCTCCATCCCCATTCACATCAACAAATTTAACATCTCCTGGTACTGCATTGGGTTGTATAGGATCCCCTGCCTCATTAATGTAACCAAAAACGTCATTTTGATTCTGGAAAATTCCTGCTGTTTTATACCCATAGAAATAGGCGATTGGAAAACCGACTTCTGTTGATGTAACTGGGCCTTCTAATGCCCAATTTCCACCTGCAATAGGTTGGCCTATTTCAATTACTTCATTTTTATTATAAGCACCGTTCAACCCAACAGAATAATGCCATTCTCCTACTTTCTCTCGCCAATCAATCGATAGCTCAATTCCATTGTTCTGCACACTTCCAACATTTGCAATAGGCGCACCAACACCTACGTGGCCTGGTACAGACAAATATTCAAGTAAACCATTTGTTCTTTTAATATAGTAGTCAACTGTAGCTGTAAGCTTATTTTCAAACAAGCCAAGATCTACCGCCAAATCTAATTGTTCAGACTGTTCCCACTGTATTTCAGCATTAGGGAGCCTTGTAGGAGAAGAGCCCACCAAGGAACCTGCTCCAGTGGGGTACCATCTTCCTTGATTTATGGTGGATGTAAATTGATAATCTCCAATTTCTTGGTTTCCATTGATTCCCCAGGATGCTCTAAATTTCAATAAATTAATAGGACCCAAATTTTGTAAAAAATCTTCGTCACTTGCCACCCAAGCAGCACCAAAAGATGGAAAAACACCATACCTATTACTTGGTCCAAATTTGGATGAACCATCTCTTCTAATAATAGCCGTTACTGAATATTTTTCTTTATAATCATAAGTTACACGACCAAAAATGGAGAAAAGTGCAGAATGAACTGCTCCACCATTCGATTCGTCTAACGTATCTGTCGCAAGGTTAAGATACACGTTGTCTGGGTCGTTAACTGGCACACCAGCATTAAAACCTGAAAGGTTTTCAAACCTTTTTTCTTGTGCAGTAACCCCCAATAATCCGCTAAAATTATGATCGTTTATTTTTTTTGAATAACGCAAGGTGTTTTCCCATTGCCAGGTAACGTATCTATCAATTGCTTTGTAAACGGAGGTTTCCACATTATTTTGAGAGCTATTTAAGTAATATAAAGGCCTAAAACTATCAGAAAGCACATAAGCTAAATCAAATCCAAAATCCGTCTTAAACTTTAAGCCTTCAATAGGCTCTAATTCGCCATATACATTGCCTACTAATTCGTCTTTTCTTGTTTCAGCATTATCAATTTCAATAAGTGCTAATGGATTAACTATTTCACCTTGATCCAAATAAGTTGAAATACCATACACCTGACCATTGCCATTAACAATTACTGGGTTATCAGCGTACGGGGTTTGATTAAGGATGGACTGATCTGTTTCATAAACAGGTGTAAGGGGGTCTAGGTTTACCGCTCCATTATAGGCTCCATTAAATGAAGTATTGCTCGCAATGCCCCTACGAACAATATTAGAGTAGGCTAAATTATTACCAAAAGTAAGTACTTTATTTACCTTATGGGTAGAATTAATTCGTAGCGTTAATCTATCAAATTGCGACTTTTCTCCTCCAATAATTCCTTGCTGAGAAAAATAGGAAAGAGATGAAGCGTATGTTGATTTTTCACTGCCACCCATAACAGACACTTGATGACTAAACATAGGCGCATTGGTTTGAAATAATTCTTTTTGCCAATCGGTATCATTAGCAGAAATTTCATTTAGGTCAAAAGGTTCGGTAAGACCTGCATTTCTGGCACCTTCATTCATCATCATTTTATAATTATCGGCATTGAGCATATCAATTTTTTGAGCTACATTTTGTACTCCGTAATAACCAGAATATGAAATGCTCATTTTGCCTTTTTCACCCGACTTGGTAGTGATTAGGACTACCCCATTGGCCGCTCTAGCACCATAAATGGCGGCAGAAGCCGCATCTTTAAGCACATCCATCGACTCAATGTCCCCAGGATTCAAATATTCAATATTATCAACCTGTAGGCCGTCAACAATATAAAGTGGAGTAGAATTCCCAGTTGTTCCAGTACCCCTTATAATTACAGTTGGTGTTTCACCTGGTTGGCCCGATAAGTTTGTTACTTGAACGCCCGGTGTACGCCCTTGTAAAGCTTGTTCAAGCCTTAGTACTGGAGTTGACGTTATTTCCTCTGCATTTATACTTTCTATAGCACCTGTAACCACTTTTTTCTTTTGTGTTCCATACCCAATTACAACTACTTCACTTAATTGTGTAAGAGATACTTCCAAAGCCACGTTTATCACGGATTGACCAGCAATTTCGATTTCAGCTGTTTCATACCCAACAAATGATATTAATAGCGTGGTGGCATCGCTTGAAACTGCCAATGTATAATTGCCATCGAAATCAGCAACGGTTCCATTGGTGGTTCCTTTAACTTGGATGGTAGCCCCTGGAATGGTGTACTCGGTTCCTGCCTCTGTGATAACCCCAGAAATCTGAATTTCTTGTGCAAATGCTTGGCTTGAAATCAGAAATAGAATCATTCCCATTAAGCCACTTTTAAATACTATATGCATAATTTATATAATTTTAACAGAACCTACTACTGGTTCCAAATTCATGTATGTATTCGTAATTATATTATTTAAGCTCAAATCTGCCAACAGACTCAATAAATTACAATAATCCCTATACATCAATATTACATCAAACACCATTTCTTCTTACAACAAAATTACATCACTAATCAGCATTATATATCAAAATATGGTTTAAACGAATGTTTTGGCTTCCTTTATCGCAATTACTACCATTACATAGTTGAAATTGTATTTCATCAAAATTCAGATGAACCATCTATTAATCTTAGGAGGAATCAATTTTTGAATTGCGAAGATCGTTCTCAATAAATCAGAAATTATAACTCCAGTTAATAAAAATGACGTGCCATATTGGTAAATACGGTTAAGTTCTAATCAAGACAGCAAAAATGACTGTAAATAGCAACACCATAGATACTACGTCATTCCTGTATTACTTAGAACTTAACCGTAAATACCAAAACATAAAAGCGATGTAATTTATGTTGCCAATATTTTTTAGTACCCCATAATGGCAATAATAGAAAACATATCAAGGATGGGAGATTCAAAACAGCATAGTAATTTCCTTGAAATGGGTGGTCGTATTTATATTGGGGATCTAGGCAAATTTAGTTTTTGCGAGGCATACTCTTAAAGTTTTGCAACATCGATCAAAAAAAAGTTAAATGCCTAAAGAAGATAATTATTTATGGAGAATGAAAGATAGATCTGCTTAACTATAAGGGCTAAATGCAATCATCGGTAGAACAATAAAATAATTTCTTTAACCCATCTATCCCCAGGGCATAGGCACAGGCATATTTCACTGGTTTCATTTTAACTTAATGGTCAAAAACAGAAACTCCTTTATTTGTGATCACGAAACAAGTTACCATTGACCTGTAAATTTATCAAGTGATCAAATTTAACCTTTTCATTCCGAGGGAGGAGGAATCTTCTACATTTTGAAAATAACTTTCTGACCCTATAAGATTTCTCGTTCCTCGAAATAGAAAAGAAATCTTTTAAACATTTTGATACTTAGTTACAATTTTTCGTCATTCCCCTACGCTGATTTTTTAAAAATTCCCCTCTACCATTGACAGATTAAAGGGGATGCCGATCCAAAGGGCTCCCTTGGAGAACAGGTCCGGCAAAGTATTAAATAGCAACTTTCCCCGCACCCGTTGCGGGGTCTCCTTTTCATTGATATTATTTACTGTCATTCCCCTACGCTGGTTTTTTAAAACACCTCTCTACCATTAACAGATTAAAAAGGGGATGCCGGAACAGGTCCGGCAAAGCCCTAAATAACAACTTTCCCCGTTCTGATAATTATCCGGAATTGCGAGGTCTCCTTTTCCTTGATATTATTCGCTGTCATTCCCCTTCGCTGATTATATTTTAAAATTCCGCTCTTAGGATGACGTTTTCGGAGACTCCAAGTATCTGCTTCGAAGCATTCTTTTTGAATAAATTTAAGCCTTATGCAATATTCTATAATTGATTAAATTTTAATGCTATTTCTACTGCCGTGTTATACCCCAAAAAAATAAACCAAAGGCTCTTTAATAAGTGCTCTCCAGTTGCCCCACGAATGCCCTTCGTTTACTTCAATGTAATTCAGAGGATACTCTTTTTCATCTAAAACAAGTTTCATAGCTCGTGCTTTATCTTGCGTATCGTAAATCACACCAGTGCTCATAAATATTTTAAGAGGAAGTTGTTCTGAATTTTTATAATCGTTAATAACATTGGCATCGAAAGCTGGTGAATGAATCCCTATTAAATGAAATCTATCGCTTCTGGTCACTCCAAAATATCCAGCGTTCCAGCCTCCATAAGAAGTTCCTAAAATGGCTCTATCATTGGCATTATTACTGGTTTTGTAATTAGCATCAATCGTTGGCACAAGCTCATCCGCCACAAAATCAGCAAATTTTCTATTGCCCGTATATTGGTCAGCACGCCTATTTTCTCCTAAATTATCAGGATTTCTCGGGTCGATAAAAACTACTATAATGGGTTTTATTACTTGATCATGAATTAAATTATCAAGCACTATCAGCATCGAACCCAACCTATCATCAGCATATTCATGGCCATCGGCAACATACATTACTGGTAAATTAGCTAATTGATCATACCCAAATGGGGTATATACTTTGTATTGAAGATTATAGCTCAATGTAACCTCAGAAGCCACAATTTTTATGTTATCACTTAGGTCTCCTCTATTTACTCCCGCAGCCAAAATTGTTTCTTCGGGGTATATCCATTCTGGCATTCGTAATTCAGAGTTAGGCCCAAATCCACTGTATTGAACATTATTATTGTCAGGATCTAAAATCCAGTTATCGCCAACCACCACTTTATAATCCAAACGAGCATCTACAGGATACACTTTCTCCAACATCCATACATTACTTTCTTCTAATTGAATTCCATTAAGTGGCCTCCAACCACTAAAATCTCCTGCCCAGCTTACTGAGCTTTCTTCTCCTCTGTACAAGAAAATAACCGAATCGTTAAATACGAATGGGATTTGATTATTTGCCTTAAGGCTATCCCAAAATACATCGAGAGACTCCTCTCTTTTTGTTATGTCAGCAATAGTTACGATCGATTTCAACGTTGATTTAAAATCTGCAAAAGATTCAAACTTATGATAAATTGCAAAATCACTTTTCGGCTCTTCAACTGCTTGGCACCCAAAAGTAATTGTAATTATTGCGAATAGTTTCACATATCGTCTCATAGAATATTTATTAGTTCGTTAAAATTAGAAATGGTATATGTGGGTGTAATGGCGCATTCTTTATTATGAACGTTATAATAAACCTGATCAATACCATACCTATAAGCACCTTCAATATCTGATATTGGGTTGTCGCCAATCATTACACATTCTTCCGGTTTTGCACCTATCTCGTTTAGCGTAAACTCAAAAATTTCTAATTCTGGCTTTCTAAATCCAGCTCTTCCAGAGGTAATAACTTTATCAAAATAATGCTCAATACCAGCCGCTTTCAATTTCACAAATTGAATTTCATCAAAACCATTTGATAAAATATGAAATTTATACTTGTTCTTAAACTTATCGAGAACTTTCTGAGCACCTGCAACCAAGCTTGGTTTAGATGAACAAATTTGCATAAAGCTGTCTTGCATTTGCATAGCCACCCCATTCAAATCAAGAGAAAGTTTCTCAAAAATCTTTGGAAACCTCTGCTTTCTAATTACATCTCTAGATATTACTCCTTTATCAAAATCATCCCACAACTGATTATTAACTTCTCTAAAGGTATCTCTAAAATTATCCCTATTAACCCCATGACAATTAACATTAAATGATGTATGTAATTCATCCAAGGTTTCATTCGAATTCCGTTGGTAATCCCAAATGGTATCGTCTAAATCGAATATTATATGGTTTTTATTGCTTTCCATCTATGCGTTGATATTTTATTTTGAGCTAGTTCTCTATTATTAAATAATGTTGAATAAATATCTAAATCTTGTAGCAGTACGGTGTCCTTTTCAACAAAATTCATAAACTGAATTATTACTTCATATACTTCTTCTTTTATAGCGTAAACAACCCATTGATCTAGCTTTTGAGCAACCAAAATTTCAGAATTTTTTAAATATGAAATATGCCTTGAAGTTTTAGTTTGTGTAAAATTCAGCACATGTTCCAAATCTGAAATCGTCATGGCCCCCTTATTTAATAAAAGATTTAGAATTCTAAGTCTCGCTTCATCACCTAACGCTTTCATTAATTGTGTGCCAATTGTTAAATTAAATTTAGTGAGCCGCATTTTTTTTTGATTATTACACAAATAAAACAATTGATTCGTTATTCTATCAATTATAACTACTGTAATTAATATCTTTGAATTAAATGGCTTCATTCAACCTAATTATAAAAACGAGTGTATTCACACTTTTGGCATTAATCACTTTCTTGTTTAGTGCTGAATTAAAAGCGCAAAATCAAGAAATTGTACAATTAACAGGAGTTGTGGTCACAGATGATGGTCACACCCAGGTACCTGGGGTGCATATTTATGTGCCTTCTTATGGGCGTGGCACTACTTCTAATGTGTATGGTTATTTTTCGATGCCCGTACTAGTTGGCGATCATTTGGTGCTAAGCTCTATAGGATTTGTAAAACAACATTTTGTTGTACCTAGTGGAACTAATGGCAGAGTAAATGTTGTGTTTAAAATGATAACGGACACCGTGTACCTTGAAAACATTGATATCACTCCTTTTTTATCTGAAAAAATGTTTAAGCAGGCTATTCTAGCAATGAATGTTCCTGAGCCTGGAGAAATGGTTAAAGGAAGATTGGATGGAAGTACTTTGGCTGCTATGGCAAGAAATATGCCTTATGATGCCACTTTAAATGCTTCTTATTATTTTAATCAGCAGCTTTATTATTTGCAAGATAGTTACGGGCCAAGATCCAACCCTTTCTTAAATCCATTTAATTGGTCGAAGTTTATTGGATCGTTAAAAAAAAACAAATAATACATTTTTAATTTGTTCAATAATCAGAGTGTTAAGGCAACTACAATTAACACAGTTATTAACACATATATTGAGCCTATTAATATCTTAAAATAATTAAGGTCTGACTTTTTGATTTCCGTAGAATTATTTTTCATACTTCTTTATGCTTCAATATTGTGCCAGAAAACGAATAATGCATTTAAAGGTCCTTATCAAACTTTTATGGTATTTAAACAGAATTAATATCCCATATTGGGAATATTAAAATCAAAATGGAGTTGAAGCATATTGGGGGAGAGCGCTGAAAACGCCTAAATGAAAAATAAATAGAATTATAATTGGGCTATTTTTTTGTGCGATGCCACAATTTATAGAAGAATAGAGGCAAGAATTTTATGAAGTAAATTTAGCGGCATCAAATATTCCTCTAAAATAAAGTCTAGCTGATCTAAAGCCAGCAATTCATAAAAGAAGGTTAGCCTTAATCTTATTAATTCGAAAACTTCATGAATGGCATTCATTAACTCTTATTATAGCGTTAAAGCAATCACAATAAGAACTGCCAATAATACATACACAAGGCCAATTAATATTTTAAAGAAGTTAATTTCTGACTTTTTCATTTCCGTAGAATTAATTTTCACACTTCTGATAGTATCAATTCTATGCCAGAAAGTTACATGTACACAACCATCTATTTATCAGGAACTTGTGGATCGATGAAAATAAAAATGGTCTCATTTTGGGAATTTAAGTTCCTAAATGAGACCACTTTCAATTGCGGGAAACTCCTTATCCTAGATACTCAGCCAAATTCGTGGATCTATTAGAAGCCCTAAGCTCTCTTAAAGATTTTTCTTTTAATTGGCGAACCCTTTCGCGGGTTAGGCCTAGCTCATCACTAATTTGCTCTAATGACAAAGCATTTTCTCTACCTATGCCAAAAAACATTTTGAGTATTTCTCTATCCTTCGGCTTAAGTGTTGATAGTGAACGCTCAGCCTCCACAGATAAAGAACCCGTATAAGCCACACTCTTATCGGTAGCATCGGTTGTTTTATCCATTAACACATCGAGTAAAGAATTATCATCTTCATTCGCAAAGGGTGCATCCATTGATAACTGGCGCATATTACCATCCAATGTTTTTTTGACTTCGCTTACACTCATTTCAAGCACTTGGGCTAACTCCTCATCCGTTGGCTCTCTTTCAAGGTTTTGTTGAAGTTCAGAAGCCGTTCTTCTAATTCGGTTAAGCGTACCAACTCTATTTAATGGCATCCTAACCATTCTTGAGTTTTCGGCCAATGCTTGCATAATTGATTGACGAATCCACCATACGGCATAAGATATAAACTTAAATCCTCTGGTATGATCAAACTTTTTTGCTGCTTTTATTAATCCAATATTACCTTCATTAATTAAATCATTTAATGTAAGGTTTCTATTTTGATATTGTTTTGCCACAGAAACAACAAATCTCAAATTAGCTCTCACCAATTTTTCAAGTGCTACCTCGTCTCCTTCACTTATACGAATAGATAATGTTGCCTCATCATCTGATGTAATCATATCTATACGGTTTACATCTTGGAAATACTTCTCTAAAGATTGATTTTCCCTGGTTGTAATATTTTGACTTATTTTTAATTGTCTCATAACGCTGTTGTTATATTAATAACGGTGCAAATCTAGTTACAGTTCCACATGTTTTTATAAGATGAATACCTAAAACGATAAATAGGTAATTTACCTATGCCTACAAATCTTCAAAAAGCTGATTGTTTATGGCATACATTACAAGTCCTGCAATATTTTTTGAACCTGTTTTCTCAAGTAAATTCCTTTTGTGCGCATCCACCGTTCTGTTACTAATAAAAAGCTTGTCTGCTATTTCATTATTTGTAAATTCTTTAATTATTAATTCCAATACTTCTTTTTCTCTATCCGTGAGCGGCATATCAACCACTAAATTCGAAGTTTTAGTGGGGTTAATCTTCATCAAATTCGTCATTACAACTTCGGTAACTTCAGAACTATAGTAAGTATCACCTTCATACACCGTTTTAATTGCTTTTTTCAGCTCTTTTTCTGTGCAATTTTTTAATACATAACCACTAGCACCTGCGCCCATCATTTGTTTAATATGCTGATTATCGATCATCATACTTAATGTAAGTACCTTTATGTTGGGCCATCGCTTCTTAATTTCTTTCGTGCATTCTAAGCCTCCCATTATTGGCATATTAATATCCATTAAAACCACGTCCACTTTCATTTCTTCTAATGTTCGTATGGCCTCTTGCCCGTGAGAAGCCTCCCCTACCACTTCATATTCTTCGTCACTTTCCATGTAAGAATGAATTGCATCTCGGATTAAACGGTGATCATCAACCAATAATATTTTCATGTGGCAATTATTTTATAGCGTTACCTGTTAAGTTCCGAAAACATCAATAAACAATTAATTCTGAATTTATTCAAGGATAACTACCTATTTGATTTTATTTAATTCAAACTATTCTATATGATTTTAACGAATAACCCAATCATTTAATATGCAGCTGCACAGTTACCACTGTGCCTTTATTCTCTTCGCTATCCAAACTAAATTCAGCATTTAACGATCTAGCCCTATTTTCCATGCTATTAAGACCAAATCTATTTACATCATCAATGCTTTTTGAATCAAATCCTATGCCATCATCTTCAATTGTCAAAATGACAATGTCAGGGTAACACATAAGCTGGATAGTGATCGTTTTAGCTTTTGCATGTTTAACGCTATTATTAACTGCTTCTTGTGTAATTCTATATAAACCCAACTCAGAAGTTTGGTTTAGCCTGCCAAGTTCATAATTGGAGTAGAATTTAAACTGAGTGTCAGTTGCTCCTCTCAATGATTCTACCATATTTTCTACAGCCAACGAATAACCAAAATCATTCAATGTAGATGGCATTAAGTTGTGAGCAATGTTTCTGCTTTCATTCACTGCTTGGTTTATCAAATTGGTAAGGTTAATAAACCTTTCTTGCTGCTTTTTGCCTAGTACTGCAACTTCTTGATTTACTTTATCCATATTTAAAGCGATAGCAGATAATGTTTGACCTAAAGAATCATGTACTTCTTTAGAAATCCTTTTTCTTTCTGCATCTTCCGTATTCATTATGGTCGCAATAATCTTTTGTTCAGCACCTTTAACATCAATCATACTCCCCAATAACTCTCCTAAAGTGTCAATTAAATTTCTTTCTTCAAATGAAAATGGCCCTTCTTGCCTTGAGGGTGAGATTTCTTTATAATAAACACTAATTAATCCTTCCTTTCCATATTTGGTAATTATGGGAGCAGTAATTTCCCATTTAGACTCTACAAAGCCTTTAGAAAAGAACTCACCGTAGCTACTCTTTATTTTAGCACAGGCTATTTCAGGATAGTACCAAGACAAGGGGATTAATTCTGCAGCCTCCTGCAATATTACTTCGCTCGATTTATGTTCATCGGAAATTAGTTTTGAAACAGCATAAAGGCAATTTAATTCTTTGTTTCTCTCTGCCAAATGAGCCATCAGCTCTTGTCTTTGCCTAAAGGCTGTTTTCCTTTCGGTAATATCCCTCGCAAAACCGCAGATATATGCAACATCTTCGAATGTAAACCGATCTAAGCTAATTTCCACTGGCATTCTCTCGCCCGACTTTTTCAATAAAACACTTTCAAATCGCAAATGAGGATTCTCTACGTTTGGAAGTTGGAATTGTTCTAAGAACTCCTCTTTTAAATCTCCTGGCACAAGAGCGCCAGGTTGTAGTGAAAGAATTTCTTCATTGGAATAACCAAGAATATCGGTTGCCTTTTTATTAACCCTAATTAATCCTAAACCTGGCTTGGTCCAAAAGGCCAAATCACTTGATGCTTCTATTGTATTTAAAGCGAGTCTGGCTTCATGTTCCGATGCTCGAAGAATTTTATTTGTTTCTTTTAACTCCTTGGTTTTACGTTCTACTTGATACCTTAATACTAGGCTTGCTATAATTAAAAGACCGACCACTAATACTAAGGAAAGCACAATTTGCCAAAGCCATTTGGGTATTATTTGCACTGGAGCACCTATAAAATAGTCCTTTTTTAAATCGTAATATAATGAGTTCTCATCGCTAATTTCAAGTCGAACTTCTTTGTCAATTGCCTTCGCTATTAACTCACTGTCAGGATTATTTTTTGAAATTCCATATCTCAAGCTAAGATGAGAAATCATGATTTGACTTTTCGTAATTTCATAATTATGAGCATTAAAGTCACCAAACATTTTAGAAACTAACGCAGCATCAACAATCCTATCCTCCACAAGCTGCATGGCCTCTGCATAGGACTCCACGCGAAAAATATTTATATCAAGACCAAGCTCATCTGCTAAATCAAGCAACCCCGTGCCGCCATTCTTGCAAAAATAATCTCCGTCTAGGCTAGCAACTCTTAACCCTTCAAGATCTACAACATCATTAATGCCACTATCTCTAGAAGTAGAATAATATACTTCTGCCCATGTTGAAATAATGGAAGTTTCATTAAAGCTAAAAACAGAGTCGCGGGCTGATGAATGTCCTAAATCAGGTAAAATATCAATTGAATTGCTTTCAAGCATATCTTTGCAGTCGGCAAATGGACACTTTTCATATTCTAATACCCAACCATTTTTTTGAGCAATATGCTCTAATAGATCAATAAAAAATCCAGACGGCTTCCCATCTTCATCCAGAAACACCATAGGTGGGTTATCAAATACCCCTACTTTATATGTCTGACCGTAAATAGTAAAACTGAGGCAAAAGCCCAGAATTAGGATGAATAGTTTTTTTCCCACTTGTATTGATTTATTTAATATATCTAAAGTTAGTAATCCATTACCTTATTACGAAGAAAAATAAATTACTTGCCAAAACAAAGCGAATCTGGGCTAAGGTAAATTCCATCAAATAGGTCTTAATATTTGGAGGTTCCTTTTATCTTTGCAACAAAAAAAGAGCGCCATGTCAAATGCATTTTATAATGTTCCTGTTCCAGTTAATGAACCCGTTAAATCTTATGCTCCAGGTTCGCCTGAGCGTACTGAATTAAAGAAAGAACTTGCCAAATACCGTAACAAACAGGTAGATATACCTATGTATATCGGTGGTGAAGAAGTAAGAACAGGAAATAAAATTGAAATTAATCCCCCTCACGACCATCAACATGTATTAGGTCACTTTCATGAGGGTGATGCTTCACATGTTAATCAAGCCATAAAAGCGGCACTTGATGCACGCACAAAATGGGCTGAGATGCCTTGGGAAAGCCGTGCTGCAATTTTCTTAAAAGCTGCGGATCTACTCGCTGGGCCTTACAGAGCAAAAATTAATGCGACAACCATGTTGGGGCAATCTAAAAATGCTTTTCAAGCCGAAATTGATGCTGCATGTGAATTTATTGATTTCCTTAAATTCAATGTAAAATACATGACGGATATCTATAAAGATCAACCTGAATCTGCTCCGGGTATTTGGAACCGATTAGAATATAGACCATTAGAAGGATTTGTTTTTGCCATATCTCCATTCAACTTCACCTCAATTGCTGGTAATCTACCTGCAGCTCCTGCTTTAATGGGCAATGTGGCCGTTTGGAAACCCGCTTATACACAAGTGTATTCTGCGCAGGTTATTATGGATGTGTTTAAAGAAGCAGGACTACCTGATGGCGTTATTAACATGATAGCGGTTGATGGGCCAGTGGCCGGTGATGTAATATTTAATAATGCAGATTTCGCTGGGTTACACTTTACAGGAAGCACTGGTGTTTTTCAACATTTATGGAAAACGATTGGGGCTAATATTTCGAAATATAAAACCTACCCTCGAATTGTCGGTGAAACGGGAGGCAAAGATTTCATTATTGCGCATAAATCATCTGATGCTAAGCAAGTAGCTACTGCTATCACTAGAGGCTCTTTTGAGTATCAAGGACAAAAATGCTCAGCATCTTCTAGAGCCTATGTTCCGTCTAACCTTTGGCCTGATGTAAAGAAATACATTCAAGCTGACTTGGCAGACTTCAAAATGGGAGATGTAGAAGATTTTGGTAACTTCATTAATGCGGTAATCGACAAAAAATCGTTTGACAAAATAAGTAAATACATTGATGATGCCAAGGCAAGCCCAGTAGTTGAATTGGTCGCTGGCGGTGGTCATGACGACTCTAAAGGATACTTTATTGAACCTACCGTACTGGAAGCCAAAGACCCCATGTACACCACCATGTGTGAAGAGATTTTTGGGCCAGTAGTTACTATATATGTATATAACGAAGACAATTTTGAAGATACGCTTCGATTATTGGACGAAACATCTCCTTATGCACTGACGGGTGCTATTTTCTCGAGGGATCGATATGCTGTTGAATTAGCAACCAAAAGATTGGTTCATGCAGCAGGTAATTTTTACATTAATGATAAACCAACAGGAGCCGTTGTAGGCCAGCAGCCATTTGGGGGTTCTAGAGGTTCAGGAACCAACGATAAGGCTGGTTCAGCCATTAATTTAATGCGTTGGGTTTCGCCAAGAACGATTAAAGAAACATTCCTCTCCCCTACGGACTTTAGGTATCCTTTTTTAGGTGAAGAATAGTCATTGTTTACTACTGATTTCACAGATGAGAGCAAAATTAGCAATTTTAACTCCCGCTGATTTCGTAGATGATCGCAAATAAAAAAAGAGGTTGATTCATACGAATCAACCTCTTTTTGTTTCACCATTCAGCAAGTCATCCCAGAGGGATCTTAACCATAATGCAAGTCTACATTGGTTAACATTTATCCTCTGTGTGCGGTGGTAGCCTCACGAGATTATCAAGTTTCCACTTGATAATGACGCCAATAATTAATTATTTGTACTCTTTAATTACCTACTTAGTTCTTATCTCTTTCCCAAAGAATATTGCATTTAAAAACATCCTATTTGTTCCATACCAAAAGGCTCTAAAATTAGGATTGTCGCTAAAAGTTATTACAACTCCTTTGCCCACATTATCAATTTGCACCGCAGCCGTATTTGCCAACTTAACCAAATTCTTATCAGATATATAGCCACTTAACAACGGATTAGCTGTGTACATTAATGGATTGGCATACGCATTTTTATCCCGTTGCATCATGCTAGTACTGTTTCTAAAAACAGGAATGGCGGTTGAGTTATAACCATAAAACAAAGGGTTGGTTAAATCAGCTTTCGTTTCAAAAATGGCACCTCCTATGTATTGAGCACCCTTATATCTATCTAATAAATGATAAGGTCTTTGGGCTGTACTATCTTTTTTAACTTCAGCATATTTTACGTTAGAAATTTCATTTTTAGATAACCATTTACCCGCACTCTTAGTTGCTACAATTAAACCTCCATTAGCTACCCATGCTTTCAGCTTATCTGCTTTTAACTTACTATAATTACCATTTACCATAATAATGGTATTATACTCCTCTAAATCAGAATTTAGTTGATCTATTGCCACCAAACTCATGGGCATATCCATCCGTTGATCCAAAAGATGCCAAACCTCTCCAGCCTCGTAAGATGCAACACCATCACCAGCTATTACAGCAATTTTAGGCGAATCTAGCATTTTAAGGGTAGGGCTCCCTAATCTAACTCCTGCCGCATTTCCTGATTTTATGCCAATAAACGGCACTTGATATTTAGATGAAATCAATTTTAAAGCACCAACTATTTTATCGCTCGATAAAGACTGATTTTGGACAGGAATAAAAATGGTGCCCTCGGAATATTTTTCACCTTCGAGCCCAAAGGCATGGGTTGTTAACTTGGTTCTTAATCCTAAACGTTGAACAGCACTTAAAGCAGCTGGCGATAAATAATCATCCCATTTTAACAAATAACCATAATCACCCTGCTCAATTGTATATTCCTCTTTAAGAGATGCTTCAACCTTTGATCCTAGTTTGATTTTAGGAAGTTGCTTGGCTGTAATTTCTTCATATTGCATACCAAAAGCCAAGGGCAAAGTCCAAGCAGACACATCATAAAACAAGCTATCCTTAAACGTAGTGCGTTTTTCGAAGATTGATTTGATCAACCTGTATTGTTCTTGATCAAGTTTAACCACATAACTATTTTCGGCATTATAATTTTTATAGTTAGCCGCTAATTTACTCGCTTCAATACGGTGCTTCCGTAAAATTTCTAAAAATGAATTTGTTTTGTTGTAATCATTATTCCCGCTAAAAACATATCCTTTCACCAAATCGTTCGAGGCCATTTTTTTGCTGCTTTCAAAGAATTCGTGTTGATAATTAAGCAAATCTTCTCTCAATTCTTGTGCAGCTCGCAACGTAGATAAACTGGTAGTTACATGGTTCCGAATTGCAAAAGATAAACTTAGATTTCCGTTTTCTGTTGCCGTTAAATGACCTCTAGCACTCCCTTGCTCAAATAAAATTCCAATAGATCCATTTAAATCAGGAAACGTTGATCCCTTACCTGGGTAGTAGTCATCAAAACTTTCTTCCGAGTAATACATCGAGCCAATATCGTCCATTGCTTTGGCATGATATTGTGCAATTTTGCGTGTAAAATCAAATGTTTTTTCAGGAGTAAGAGGGTTATTTCTTGAAGGGATCCCTGGCTGAAAGAAATAAGTCGAGTTGGAGCCCATCTCGTGCTGATCGGTTAAAATATTGGGCTGCCACTCATAAAACTTCTTAACCCGTGCCTGCGATTCTGGGTGCTGAACTGGAACCCAATCTCTGTTTAAATCAAACCAATAATGATTAGTTCTGCCACGAGGCCAAGCTTCATTGTGCTCCAAGCTTTGGCTATTGGGGTCAAGGTTTTTGCTTTTATGACTATTGACCCAACTTGCAAACCTATTTAACCCATCTGGATTATACGATGGGTCTAACAAAATAATGGTGTTAGCCAACATATTCTCAACTTCCTTCCCTTGAGCAGCAGCTAAATAATACACCATTAATAATGCGGCATTACTTCCGCTTGCCTCGTTTCCATGAATACTATGGCCAAGCCAAACAACTACTGGCATATCTTTAGTGCTCACAGCAGAACTATTGATAGAAAGGTGTTCTTTCTTAATTTTGGGTAATTGGCTATGATTTATTGCACTCGTTATTGTAAGTAATAATAGTGGACGGTGTTCATAGGTATAGCCTGTAACTTCAATCTCCACCCTATCCGAAACAGCTGCCACAGCTTTCATATATTCGACTAGTTTATCGTGGCTCACGTGCCACGTGCCTACTTCATAACCCAATACATCTTTAGGAGTTGGAATGGAAGGATCAAATACAACGGCTTGATTGTAAAAATATTTAAAATCCTGTTGGGATCTGGCCACCATTGAAGCAGCCATTAATAATATGAGTAAACTATATTTCTTCATCATAAAAATTGAATTTAAGAGAATTATAAAACTATAATATTAAACAAATATGTAATAACAAATGATACCGCTTAAGTAAATGACTATTAATATGATAATGTTGATTTGCACCTAACCAATTTGAGGCTATTTAATCTATATTTTGGTTTGTTGTAACGTATTTTTTTACGTTTATTGCATAGTGGAAACTAATGGTCGTTTGTATATTACATTTATGTTATTATCCCTCACATAATCATATTCAAACCATAACATACTACATTAAATGAACCATACTACTTATCTGATTTTTGTAACCAATTTAAATTTTAATATAAATCAATTTTAAACCTATAAGAATGAAGAAAAATTTACTAATTATGTGTTTAATGGCATTCGGTTCTTTTGCTATAGCACAGACTGGAACGATTAAGGGGCGAATCCTTGATCAAGACACGAATGAATCACTCATTGGTGCTAATGCTGTTATTGACGGCACAACACAAGGAGCAACAACGGATATGGATGGTTATTTCACCATCAATAATGTTCCTACAGGAAATGTAACAATAAATATTTCGTTTATTGGCTACAATACTATCAGTAAAAAAGTAACAGTTGAGTCAGGCCAAGATATGGTTACTGAAATGGGTAACATTATTTTAAGCTCAAGTTCAATTGGACTTAACGAAATTGAAGTTATTGCTTCAGTTGCGATTGATAGAAAGACTCCTGTGGCAGTGTCAACGATTAAAGGTGACTACATAGAAGAGAAACTGGGTAATCAAGAATTTCCTGAAATTTTAAAGGGGACTCCTGGTGTATATGTTACAAAAGCAGGTGGTGGATACGGTGATTCTAGAATTAATATTCGTGGATTTGATTCACAAAATGTGGCTGTAATGATTAACGGTGTACCCGTTAACGATATGGAAAATGGACGTGTGTACTGGTCTAACTGGGCTGGGTTATCGGACGTAACAGGTTCTATGCAGGTTCAAAGAGGTCTTGGAGCATCTAAAGTTGCAGTACCTTCAGTAGGTGGAACAATTAATATTGTATCTAAAGCAACTGATGCACAAAAAGGTGGTTCAGTATTTATTGGTACTGGTAATGACCTTTATAATAAAATTGGACTTTCGTTATCGACAGGTATCAACGAGAACGGTTGGGCGATGACCATACAAGGAACAAGAACTGAAGGTCAAGGATATGTTGATGGAACTCAATTCTTAGGATGGTCTTATTTTTTAAATGTTGCAAAAAAAATAAATACAGATCATTTACTAACTTTTACCGTTATAGGTTCACAACAGAGGCATGGTCAACGTCAGAACAGGCTATCTCTTGCTACCTACAAAGCAAGCCCAAATGGTAATAAACAAAATAATGATTGGGGCAAATTAGGTGGAGAAGTGGTTCAAGTAGAAGACAATTTCTACCATAAACCTCAAATTTCGTTAAATCACTACTGGACAATAGGTCAAAACACCGAATTAGCAACTACAGCTTATGTTTCGTATGGTACTGGTGGTGGTGGTGGAACTGCAGGTAATTCGAGTCTTTTTAGTAGTATAGATCAAGGAGGATTAAGAACCGGGGGTGATGGTCCTGAATTTGGCTATATTGATTTAGATGCAATTTCTCAAATCAACAGAGCAGCGGCAGATAATGGCAATGAAGCAGAGGCCTTTTTGAGAGCTTCTAGAAATGATCATAAATGGTTCGGATTATTATCAGTATTAACACAGGATTTTGGAAGTAACTTTGAATTGTCTGGTGGTATTGACGTGCGATACTATAGAGGTAGTCATTTTAGAGAGGTTACTAATTTATTAGGTGCTGATTTTGCGGTAAAAACAAGAGACATTAATGAACCAAACAAAGCAATTGGTGTAGGAGATAAATTCTCGTATAATTATGATGGCATTGTAAACTGGGTAGGAGCATTTGCTCAAGGCGAATATACCTTAGATGACCTTACGGTGTTCGCTTCAGCCACAGTTTCAAATTCATCTTACACTCGTGAAGATTATTTTCAATACACTCCTGGTAATCAAGTGAGTGATACAGAGAATTTTATTGGTTACATAACAAAAGTAGGAGCTAATTATAATATTAACGATCATCATAATGTATTTGTAAATGCAGGATATTTCGAACGTGCTCCTTTCTTTAATGCAGTGTTTTCTAATAATGATAATACTGCAAATCCTGATGTTGAAAATGAAAAAACGCTTGGCCTAGAAGCTGGTTATGGAATTAGATATAACAAAGGTGGAGTAAGTTTAAATGTCTATAACACAAATTGGAAAGACAAAACTTTCCAGCGAAGGGTTGATATGCCATCTGGCGATGAACTTACTTTAAGCGTATTAGGTGTAAATGCTTTGCATCAAGGAGTAGAAGTTGAATTTAACTACAATCCTATTCCAAAATTAAAAATGAGAGGTTCTGTTTCGGTGGGGAACTGGATCTGGCAAAATGATTTGATTGATGCTCCAATTTTTGACGGAACGGTTGCGGTAGATAGTGTTAATTTATATATCAAAGATGTAAAAGTAGGTGATGCTGCACAAACTACTGCGGCATTTGGTTTAGACTATGAGTTATTTGATGGTTTCTCATTAAATGGAGATTTTAACTATGCTGCTAATTTATATGCTAGTTTCGATCCAGCAGGAAGAGACAATGCTCCTTCAGCAGGAGAAGCAAATACTCAAGCGTTATTATTACCTGAGTTTGGCTTATTTGATTTCGGGTTCCGTTATGCTTTCGAAATGGGTAACATGGATGCCTCTCTTAGTGGGCGAATGAATAATGCCTTTGATACGGAATATGTGCCAGACTCATTTGATGCTGATAATTTAAGTGGAGCAAATGTTTACATGGGATTTGGAAGAACATGGACTATGAGTTTAAAATTAAAGTTTTAATTAATTAATTAGAAAAAATGAAAATTTCAAAGATATATATATTGTTATTAGCAGCCATTGTGATCGTGGCCTGTGATCCACTTGAGGATGTTAATAAAGAAATTGAAGATAATTTTGCCTATACCAATGACATCTCTTATACACTTGTAGAAGATGATTATAGCGATATGGGACAAGACTTTCCCAATTTTAGTAGTGAAGATGATGCAACATCATTGATTCCAGCATTTTTAGGAGACAGGTTTCCTGCACTTGGAAACGGATCTTCTGCATTGGTTAATTATGATATTTACAGAGGTTCTGAACCTGGAATTAGCCAGTACACTAAAGCAGACACTTATGAGGTATCTACAGCCGATTATGCAAGTGTTGATGTAGCTGCAGGCGAAGCTGGGTTTTTCAATAATTCATTTACATCAGAAGATAATATCCCAACTATATTATCATCGAATGTTGCTAGCCCAGCAGATGGAGACTTAGTGGCTGTAAATTATGAATACGCAAGTATTGAATATGCAGACATAAGTGGTGTTGTAATATTTTCTGAAGACTTTCAATCAGGAGATGCCTCTATTCCTGATCCATTACCCCTACAAACTGTATCACTTGAAGGTGCTCAGGATTGGTTTTTATACAGTAGCTCAGCTGGATATCAAGCGGCAAGAATTAGTGGATACTCTGGTGGAGCTCAGCCTAATGAAGATTGGATGATTACCCCAGAAATTGATTTAACTGACCATGCTGATGCTTCATTGAAACTCTCTCACGTTATAAATTTTGCTTCTGGTGCGGTACTTGGAACTGATTTAGCTGTGAAAATTTCTACTGATTATAATGGCACAACACCATCAACTGCTACTTGGACTAACCTAACCCTAGACCAATGGCCCGCAGGTGATTCGTATGATATTATGGATTCAGAAGTTAGTTTAGCTGATTATGAAGATCAAAAAGTTTTTATTGCTTTCTACTACAAATCTACGGTAGATCAAGCTGCTCAATGGAGAGTACTTAGCATCGTTGTTGATAGAGGAGAAGAAATTATAACTAACAGTAAAAATGATTTCTATGAATATAGTGCTTCATCAACAAGCTGGTCAGCAGCAGGTGATGAAGTTTATTTCTTAGCTTCTGCAGATTATGATGCAATGGGAGCTCCTGGTAGATTCAATAATTTTAGTAGTTCTAGTCCTGCTAGTGATTATTTACCAGCTTATTTGAGTGCCAATTATCCATATGCACAAGAAGATGACAATATTTACATAATTTATCAATATTTTTCTAGCTCATCTGGAGCTGGTACTCGAGGTGACTTTTATACCCTCACAAATGGATCTTGGTCAAGTTATGCATCTGTTGTAACTAACAGTTTTTCATTTGGTAATGAAGGTGGTACTTGGGTACCTGACAATACTATTAAGTACCCAATGTCTGGAGATGACTATGCCTTTGTTGGAAATGCGTACGAAACAAGCAACAGCGCTGGGGCTGGTTCTATTTCACAATATGGCAATTATGATTTGAGCCTTTGGACAGACGATCAAATTCAAGAGTCTATCATACTATTGGTTACTGATCTATTTCCTGGTGTAGAAGGACAGAAATACTTAGTTACTTATGCCACTTGGGAACCTGGTGCAGGTAGCGGTACGGTTCACCTTATTTACGAAGGAGGAGCCTATATACTTTTTGTAAAATAGGCGATTCCCATTAACAAAAAAGCCAACTCAGTTATTGAGTTGGCTTTTTTTATGGAAAACTTGTAACGCTTATTGAGGACTAGTCACTAGTTTATGCAACCACATTATTATTCAATTCGCATAATTACAGGCCTATGATCCGATACTTTAGAACTATAGGTCAAATTACAAGGTTTTAAGTCAAGCGTCTCAACTGTAATCTGTTGGCTAAAAAATTCGTTGGTAATTAACAGATGATCGATATGGCTTGGCCAAGATGGATACGACCAACCCGAAGAATTACCCATTGCAATATCCATATCTGCGAACAAATAATTATCAGAATCAATTATTAAATTATCAAATGTTTTTTCTGTACCATCTTGTGAAAATATTTCATCGTTAAAGTCTCCTGCAACAATAACTTTTTCATTTGGTAAAGTTGTATCAATATATTCTTTTAATAACCGAGAGGCCTCCATCCTTCGAGCTACATTCTCTGCACCTCCACAGCATTTTAGGTGAATATCAATTATATGTATATCTCCTAATGAATGCTTTATTTTAATAACAGCTGGGGCACGAGGAAACGCACTTGAATTATCAGTATAAATTTCAGTTAATGACTCCAATAATTCAATTTCTGAGGTTTTATACAAAAACGCCAAATTTATATTCCCTGTCAATGCAAACTCTCCTTCCCACCCTTCTAATTCACTCACTAAAGTTTCAAATACCGCTAAAGATGAAATTTCTTGCAGGCTGATTACATCTGCATCGAGACTAATTATTATATCCTTCACTTCTTCCATGGTAGTTTCAGAAATGGGATAGTTTTCGATATTCCAAGTCATCACTTCCAATGAACTAGCTGATGTAGCGATTAAGCAGTCTTCATAAATCGACTCTTCAGGTTCAGCAATTTCAGGAGGAATCTGCTCACTTGTGTTACAACTCAAAATTGCAAAAAGCAGTGTTGCAAAAATTATTTTATTATACATAGGCTATATTTATGTTATCCAAAATTAAAAAAGTATGAATTTTCATTCTTCTCCTACAAACTTATTTTATATAATCTTATTATTTACTTTTTTCTCAATTTCATGTTCTAAAAAAACAAAAGAGGTTCCGAGTTCAGGTATATCTACTTACCCGCACGCTGTAAGCATCGATTTTGCCGATATAAAAGAAAGGAACGAGTTAAGAGTAGCCGTTGATTATAGCGCTACTACTTATTTCTTATACAAAGGCCAACCGTTAGGATTTGAGTACGAGCTCCTGAAACGTTTTGCGAAAAACATGGGCGTTGATTTAAAAATAGTAGTGCAGCCTAGTATAAAAGAGTCTTTCTCGAAATTACAAAGAGGCGAAGTTGATTTAATCGCTTACCCACTTGCCATTACCCCCAATAGAAAAGAGCAAGTAAATTTTACCAAACATTATAAAACCGTAAGGCAAATGCTTATCCAGAAAAAACCCAATGGATGGCGTAAGATAAACCCATACGATATGAATAAAATACTCATTCGAAACCAAGTAAATTTACTAGGGGAAAAAGTACATGTTCTAAATTCATCTTCCTATATTGAATCGTTAACATCTTTAGAAAAACAAATTGGAGGAGAAATAGATATTATTGAAGATTCTGCAACTATTGAAACCGATGAACTTATAAAAAGGGTTTCAACTGGGCAATACAAATACACGGTTGCAGATGAAAATCTCGCTCAAGCTAGTTCGTTTTACTATCCTAATATAGATTTTGAGACACCCGTAAGTTTTCCTACCAGAATAGCTTGGGCTGTTCGTAAAACTTCTCCAGTATTGCTCGATTCGCTCAATATAAACATAGGGAAAGTACAGAAATCTGGTTTACTCAATATCTTGTATAAAAAATATTATCAATCCTCAAGAAATTTCAAAATTGTTGCTGACGAAGATTATACTTCTCATCAAGGCAAAAAAGGGTTATCTCCGTATGATGATATTATCAAATCAAATGCAAAACGACTTAATTGGGATTGGCTCTTACTTGCCTCCATGGTTATGCAAGAATCTCATTTTGACCCCAAAGCAAAATCTTGGGTGGGTGCACAAGGGCTGTTGCAATTAATGCCTGCCACTGCAACTCATTTTGGCATCAATAATCGTGAAGATCCCGTGCAAAGCCTAAAAGGTGGAACCGACTATTTAATAAGCCTTGAAAAGCGATGGATAAGCAATATGGATGACACTACAGATTTAAGAGATTTTGTAATGGCAAGTTATAATGCTGGCCCAGGCCATATAATTGATGCACGAGCCTTAGTTACCAAGTATGGAGGTAACAGAGATAGGTGGAATGAGGTAAGTAAATACCTTGTACTTCTTTCTACTAAAAAATATTGTAAGGATCCGGTTGTAAAATTAGGCTACTGTCGTGGAGAAGAACCAGTAAATTATGTAAATAATATTAGTCAGCGCTACATCATTTACAAAGATTTGGTTAATTAAAAGAATTTCTTGAAACCAACTATCCACAGGGCAGAGCCACAGGGGTATTTAGCTGGTTTCATTTTGAGCCGATGGTCAAAAACCGAAATTCCTTTATTTGGGATCCTGAAACAAGTTCAGGATGACATTTTCGGAGACTCCGAGGCAGAGCCTCGGAGAATTCATTGGATTAAAATGATTTGAGATGACATGACCATTGAGATACAATCATCATAGCAATGCGAAGATACCTTTGCCAAGCCAAATGGCTAAGACTCTCCATTCCTTGTTTCGTGTCCCCACGAAACAGTAACATAAATGAACAAAGAATTATTTACATATAGTAGAAAATCATATATGGCGCTTAACCATATATATTTTTGGACAGCAACCATAAATAAATGGCAAAATTTTCTTGACTTTTTTGCTTCTTTTTGTGTTAAGACAAAAATGAAGAGCAAAATTGACTTTATACAAAAAAACTTGCAAGTAGGGGTTGTTTTTTGAGATAAGACAAAAATGGCTTCTATTTAATCATAGAAGCACTATTTTGATTTGTTTAAAATTTAGTCGGATAACAGTAATAAGTTATCTAACTACGCTGTTAATACAACTAACAAAAAATATGAATTTTGGCAAAGGGATTCATTGGCAATACACTTGTATGATGTAGATATAGCTTATCAAAAATTAGGCTATATTCATGCTAACCCTGTAAATAGACATTGGCAATTGGCAAATGACTTTTGCGAGTATAAATACTCAACAGCCAAATTATATAAAATGGGCTTAAATGAATTTTTATTTATTAAAGATTTGAGAGATGAATTTTAAAAAGTAAGAGAATTGTTATTGGTTCGAGAGAAAACAAACCAAGGGTTGGGGTTGGGCCATTCCATTCCTTGTTTCGTGAGGACACAAACCAAGGGTTGGACACAAACCAAGGGTTGGCATACAGATACGGTAAAAGTAGGAATGACAAGGATGGTTATCCTTTCATCAACTCTTCCAAATCACCTACAATCATTTCAAAATCTAGGTTTTGCCAATTTGCAGCAATATCCGGAGTTGTCATAACCTCATCCATTACCTGTCTTTGTAAGTCTCCAACTCGCTTTGCATACGAGTAACTTATTGAATCTTTAAATGTAACCATCGAGTATTGAGGTATCCATCTTTTAGGATATTTTGAATAAATATGGGATTCGATTTTCTTACGAAGCAAAAAGGCTTCATCTGCAACTCTATCTCTCATCTCAATAAAATTCTCAATTGCCAAATCAGCAATTGCATTGGCATTTTCTGGCCTTGAAGTCCCAAAGAGGTCTAGAATCGATCTCCAATCATCGCCAAAATTTTCGATAAATTTATTAAGCTCGTAGCAGTCCTCAAATCCGCAATTCATCCCTTGCCCATAAAAAGGCACCACTGCATGTGCTGCATCTCCAAGTATCATCGTATTATTTCTAACCCACGGGAAACTCTTAACGGTTACCAACGAGGAGGCAGGGTTCGATTTAAAATCCTCTAACAAGGTGGGCATATGTTTTAATGCATCAGGGAAAACATCTTGAAAGAATTGGGTTATGGCTACATCATTGTCAAGGTTATCAAAGGCATATCCTTTTCCTTCAAAAGGAAGAAATAATGTGACTGTAAAACTGGCATCTAGGTTAGGTAAGGCTATTAACATATACGCTCCTCTTGGCCAGATATGTAAAACATTCTTCTCCATGGCAAAATCTCCTGTTGATGTAGGTGGAATAATCAACTCTTTATAACCATGTGGGATATAACTCTGCGAGAATGTAAATCGATCCGTTTTTTGCATCGCAGCCCTGATTGTAGAAAAAGCACCATCGGTTCCAAAAATCAAATCTGATTTAATACTAAACGATTCGGATCCGTGAGCCAACTTTAGTTCTGTGTTATCCAAATCTATATGTATGCACTTATGTTCAAAATTAAACGCCACACCCAACTCTTCAGCTTTACCAATGAGCAACGCATTGAGCCCTCCTCTGGAAATTGAATTTATTGCTTGATTTTCTTTCCCATAGGATTGAAAGGTTAATTCGCCAGATGAGTCATGCATCAACCTACCTTTCATCGGAATTATCATTTTAAGTAATTCCTCTTCCAAACCAACTTCTTTCAACGGCTTCCATCCTCGATCGCTTAAAGCCAAATTTATGGATTTTCCAGCTGAAATATCTGCCTTTCTTAAATCCTTCCTGCGCTCGAAAACCGTTACATTATGCCCGTGCCTTTTCAGGTAAATTGCTAATAAAGACCCTACCAATCCTGCGCCTACGATACTAATTTTTTTTGATTGCATTAGCTTATAGCTTTATGTAAAATTTGAACAAACTTAAACACATCTTTATAACTATTATATAAAGGAACAGGAGCTACACGTATAACACCTGCCTGTTCATTACCTAGATTGGGCTCTCGCCAATCGGCAACAACCCCATTAGAAACCAATGCATCAAACACTTTTTTGCCATTATTTATTATTGAAATAGAAAGCTGTGCTCCACGTGCAGATTTTTCAGAAGGGGTTAATAGTTGAATATTATTTGATAAAATTGTCTTCTTTAAAAGAAACTCTAAATAGCTAGTTAATTGCTTGCTTTTATCTTGCATTGCACTTATTGAGGCACTCTCTATTATTTCAAGTGAAGCGAGCAATGCAGCAGTACTTAGCACATTTGCATTACTATGTTGCCACCCATCTACTCCTTCCATTGGCTTAAATCCTTTTTTCATAAGGAACCTCTCTTCTTCATTATGCCCCCACCAGCCTGAGAATCTTGGTAAATCACTGTTATTAGCATGTTTTTTATGCACAAAAGCTCCTCCTACACTACCTGGGCCAGAATTAAGGTATTTATAATGACACCACACGGCAAAATCTACTTGATGATCGTGTAAATGGAGTGGGGCATTACCAGCTACATGTGCCAAATCAAACCCTACTACAGCCCCTGCTTTGTGCCCAGCCTTTGTAATTGTTTCAATATCAAATAATTGACCAGTGAAGTACTGTACCCCGCTAAACATGACGAGGGCCAATTGGTTCGCATTTTCTTCAATTGCTTTAATAATATCTTCCGTTCTAATAATGGTTTCAGCCGCTCGAGGAGCAAGCTCAATAATGGCTTCATTAGGTTCAAAGCCATGAAACTTCACTTGGCTTTCAAGTGCGTACTGGTCTGATGGAAAAGCACCTGCCTCCGTAATAATTTTGAATCGTTCTTTATTGGGTCTGTAAAACGATACCATTAATAAATGAAGATTGGTAGTAAGGCTGTTCATAGCTACCACTTCTTCAGGCTTTGCGCCTACTATTTTAGCTAAACTCTCTTTTGCAAACTTATGATAATGAAACCAAGGTCTTTGTCCTTCAAAATGCCCCTCAACTCCCTTTTTTTTCCAAAGATCCAATTCTTCGTTTATATATTTTAAAGTTGTTTTTGGTTGTAGGCCCAAAGAGTTTCCGGTAAAATATAAAGTATCCTCCCCTTTATGGGTTGGAATATAAAACTCATCACGAAACGATTTTAATGGATCCTTTTCATCCAATGATTGAGCAAATTCAAGCGAGTTTATAAATTGCATATTTTTATTTTAGACTCTGAAATAAGTTACCATTGAGCTGTGAGTTTATCAAGTGATTAAATTTAACTTTTTTCATTCCGAGGCACGAGGAATCTTCTGTTTTTTTAAAATAACTTTCTGACCTTATAAGATTTCTCGTACCTTGAAATAGAAAAGAAATCTTTTATACATATTGCAATTTGAACGGTTAGAATTTCGATACTTAGTTACCATTTTTCGTCATTACCCTCCGCTGGATTTTTAAACACCACTTTCTTAATGAAATCCAATAATATAAGAACATTAAAAAAGACTCAATTGGTCTTTATTGAGAGCCCCTTCATGTTCGAGTAACCATTTCTTTTTATCTAAACCACCCGCATATCCAACCAAATCGCCATTACTGCCTATCACCCGATGGCAAGGTACAATAATAGCAATTGGGTTTTTACCATTAGCAGCAGCCGCTGCACGAATCACTTTTTCATCTCCTAAATTTAGCGCCATTTTAAGATAAGTAGAGGTAGTTCCGAAAGGAATATTCTGCAGTTCTTCCCAAACTCGCGTCTGAAAATCAGTACCATTAAGCGACAGAGGAACAGTAAAAAACATTCTCTTGTCTTCAAAATACTCCGCTAGTTCTTGTGCACATTGGTTTAAAATAGCATTGGTAGTTTTAGTAGGCACATCTTCTACCCAACTAAATTGAACCATGGTAATCCCTTTATCATCTGCTTCAAGCAAGATATTTCCTAAAGGTGAATCCATCATTAACTGCTCCATTATAAAAAAGATTCAGGTTTTAAATCAAGCCAATTTAAGGCGTTGGCGCCCAACAGTTTTTTCTCAACCGAATCGTTAAATCCACTACACTTAATAAGCTCGCCTGGGCTATGTTCACCCAAAGGAAATGGATAGTCGGAACCTAAAGTGATCTTATCTTCACCCATTAGTTCAACTAAATAATTAAGCATGGTTTTATCATGCACCAAGGAATCCAAGTAAAATTTACCCAAGTATTCACGAGGGTTAACATCATTATCAACTGCGCATAAATCAGGGCGAACGTTAAAACCATGCTCTATGCGACCAATAGTAGCAGGGAAAGATCCTCCTCCATGGGCAAATGCGATTCTTAAATTTGGTAAACGCTCTAATACTCCACCAAATATCATCGAAGAAATGGCCAATGATGTTTCGGCTGGCATACCTACCAACCAAGGCAACCAATATTTGGGCATATTATCTTTACCCATCATGTCCCAAGGGTGTATAAATACGGCCGCTCCGAGTTCTTCGGCAGCTTCTAAAACTGCAAACACTTCGGGCGCATCTAAATTCCAATTATTTATATGTGTACCGATCTGTACTCCTGCTAATCCAAGTTCGGTTACGCACCTTTCCAACTCTTGTATTGCCAATTTAGGAGATTGCATAGGTAAAGTACCCAATCCAATAAATCGCTTCGGGTACTTTTTTACAATGCCTGCAATATGATCGTTTAGCAACATAGAAAGATCTAAGGCATGTCTTGGTTTAGCCCAATAACTGAACATGACAGGTACGGTCGAAAGTACCTGCACAGTAACTTGATCTCTATCGCAATCTTTAATTCGAGCTTCGGGGCTCCATGTAGTATCTTGTACTTCTCGAAAAAATCGATCGTCCATCATCATTCTTGCCGCACAAGGTTTATGATGCTCTAATCTTATAAACCCTCCATAGCCATACTTTTCTTTTAGATCGGGCCAATTTTCGGGTAGTATATGTGTATGGATATCTACAGTTAAAGGGTGGGTACTACACATTATGGTTTGGTCATTTTTGTACCACAATGTTTACATTCCGTATGTTTCGATTCGTAAAATCGATCCATAATGGGGGGAAGTTGTTTTACAATATCAGTTAAGTTAAGATATTCCTCATATAATTTTTTATGGCAATTTTCGCAAAACCACATGAACCCGTCATTTTCATTATGATTTCTATGCAACTCCATCACAAGGCCAACCGTGTCCGCAGGTCTTTGTGGTGAATGTGGCACTTTGGGTGGCAATAAAAATATTTCGCCTTCTTTAATAGAAATATCCTTAATTACATCTTCATCCACAACCCGAAGCACTATATCGCCCTCCAATTGATAAAAGAATTCTTCCGTTTCGTTGTAATGAAAATCTTTCCGTTTATTTGGCCCACCGACCACCATCACAATAAAATCATCATTATCAACATAAACTTGCCTGTTGCCAACAGGTGGTTTTAATAGATGTCTATTTTCATCTATCCATTTTTTAAAGCTAAAAGGATTTTGCAGTGCCATATTAAGATTGTTATTTTCTAAAATAGAAGAAAGTCAGATTAGTGGCAAGGATTATATTCTATTTTCCCAAATAATGGGGTCTCTACTCGAATGAATAACTCCTAGAACAATTATTTTATCGCCTTCTATAAGGTAAATCACTTGATATGGGAAACGCTTAAGTAAAGTCTTTCGGATCTCTCCATATTGTAATTGGCATTGAAATGGATTTGCTCTTATCTTCTTTACCGCTGAATTTAAACTATGTACGAATTCATCTCCTAACCCAATTATTTTACTTTCATACCATTGAAACGTATCCTTAAAGTCAAGTTTTGCAGCTTCAATAAATTCAATGGAATAATTCATCTAAGAAAGCATGCTTTCTTTTACTTCGTCCCAAGAATATGTTTTGGTTCTTCCTGTTTTATATAACTCTAATCTTCTATTAATCTCCGTTTTTTGATCATCGCTTAAGGTAATATCTGTTTCAGATGCAACACTATCCCAAATAGCCTCAACCATTGATAGCCGATCTTTGATACTTAATTGTAATATATCTTTCATAGAAATTTCCATATTTTAAATTTACACTTTAAAAGTTAAAGTGTTAAGAAATGATTTTTATATTTACTGCAAATCATTCATTATGAATTTAGAATTAACCGGAAAAAACGCATTAGTCTGTGGTAGCACTCAAGGTATCGGGCTAGCTGCGGCTCAAGAACTTGCACTTTTAGGGGCTAATATTACTTTATTAGCCAGAAACAAGAACAAATTGAAGGAGGCTCTTAATTCACTGAGTACCTCACAAAATCAAAACCATTCTATACTTGTGGCTGATTTTTCTGATAATAGCCAAGTAGAAAAGATAGTTGCTAGTAATAATCAATACCATATTTTAATTAATAATACTGGAGGCCCTCCTGGCGGAAAAGCGATTGATGCGGACATAGCTGAGTTTACCTCTGCCTTCACTAACCACCTTATTAATAATCAGCTTCTAGTAAAAGCAATTACGCCATTTATGGTATCTGAAGGATTTGGAAGAATAATCAATATCATCTCCACCTCTGTAAAGATGCCTTTGAATGGCTTGGGAGTTTCAAATACGATTCGCGGGGCTGTGGCCAGTTGGGCTAAGACATTGGCCAATGAACTTGGCTGCTTTGGAATAACCGTAAATAATGTATTGCCAGGTGCTACCAATACGGTTAGACTGCAATCTATTATTGAAACTAAAGCAGGAAAATTAAACAAAACGATCGATGAAGTGGGGGCTGCTATGAAAGCAGAAATACCTGCTGCGAGGTTTGCTGAAGCAAATGAAATCGGTGCAGCTGTTGCCTTTTTAGCTTCTCCTGCTGCTAGCTATATTAATGGTATTAATGTACCAGTGGATGGAGGAAGAACGGGGTGTTTGTAGATTATAAATAAGTCGATAGCTAAATTAGACGATAGTCCATCGTTAATTACTTCAGGACTATGAACTGAATGCCACCGACTATTAACTAAAAGCTATGGAAAAAATACTAAATTATATAGGCGGAAAATTAGTTGAACCCACCACTGGTAAGTTCTTAGACAATATCGAACCTGCTACAGGAGAAATCTATTCTTACATTCCAGATTCTGATGCGACTGATGTGGAATTGGCTGTGGAAGCTTCTGAAAAAGCAAAAGCAGCTTGGGGTAACATGCCCATCGAAAACCGTTCGGCTATTCTATTAAAAGTGGCAGATTTGATTGATGCCAATTTAGAATCCTTAGCCAAAGCTGAAAGCATTGATAACGGCAAGCCAATAAGTCTAGCTCGAGCTGTTGATATACCAAGAGCGTCTTCCAATTTCAGGTTTTATGCCAAGGCAATAATTAACCAATCTACCCACGCGCATATTACACCTGATAAAGGGATAAATTATACCATACGCGAACCTTTAGGTATTGCAGGCTGTATTTCTCCTTGGAACCTGCCCCTTTATTTATTTACTTGGAAAATAGCGCCTGCCCTTGCAAGTGGCAATTGTGTGGTGGCAAAGCCTTCTGAAATTACCCCCATGTCGGCTTACTTACTTAGTAAAATTTGCATGGAGGCTGGGCTACCGTCAGGAGTGCTAAATATAGTACATGGGCTAGGCCCAAATGTTGGTGAAGCCATTGTATCACACCCAAAAATTCCAGCCATTTCATTCACAGGTGGTACTTCAACAGGGCAGAAGATTGCACGTATAGCCGCTCCTATGTTTAAGAAATTATCGCTTGAATTAGGAGGGAAAAACCCTAACATCATATTTGATGACTGCGATTTTGAGGATGCCTTGGCAACCACACTCCACTCTTCATTTGCCAACCAAGGACAAATATGTTTATGTGGCTCGCGCATTTATGTACAACGTGGCATTTATGATAAATTCTTAGAAGCTTTTACCACCAAAGTAAAGGCTATGAAAATAGGTGATCCACTGGATGAGGAGACCAAAACAGGTGCAGTAGTATCGGAACAGCACCAAGAAAAAATACTGCATTATATAAGCTTGGCAAGACTAGAAGGAGGTAAAGTATTAGCAGGTGGCAATGCCTATAATCCAGAAGGGCGATGTAAAAATGGCTATTTTGTAGAGCCTACCATTATTACAGGATTAGACTCAACTTGCCGCACCAACCAAGAAGAAATTTTTGGCCCGGTGGTAACCATACAACCCTTTAACACCGATGAAGAAGCGATTGAGTTGGCCAACAGCACAAAATATGGCCTTTCTGCCACTGTATGGACCCAAAATTTAACACGAGCACACAAAGTAGCTGCAGCCATTAAGGTGGGCATTGTATGGGTTAACTGTTGGCTAGTGCGCGATTTAAGAACTCCTTTTGGAGGGGTAAAGCAGAGCGGTGTTGGACGTGAAGGAGGCGATGAAGCATTAAATTTCTTCACCGAAGAAAAGAATATTTGCATAAAAGTGTAGGTTAGTAAAAAAACGCAATACATCTTAACTTTATAAAAATACAAACGAGTACAAATGCTGAAAAGCATTTACAATTAAAAAGGTGTGTTTAGTGATATGTTGGCGGTAATTATAGAACAGTATTTATGAGAACAATTTATAAAATTTCGTTAATTATAGTGCTGGGAATAATTTTATCATTGGCAGCTTGTGACCCTATATATACTGGCAAAACCTTTGTTCGCAATGAGTCATCTTATATTTTGGAATTGCAATATGAACCTTATTTAGAAGACTCATCTATAATAATACTGCCATATTCTTATATTGAAATTTTTCATTTTGATGGACTTGGGAAAGGTAAAGATTACGATTGTTGCAGCTGTGAATTTGTTAAAATCTTGTTGAACCCAGCAGATACCAGCAAAGAATTGACTAAAAACATAGAAAATCAAAGTAATTGGATAAAGACAAATTCAAATGCAAAAAAGTTTAGTGGAGAAGAAATAAATTGTGAATTTAGAATTACACAAGAAGACATACAATAACAATTCAACTACCGCCAACATTCTATAAACTCAACGGGGGTTTAGTGGTTAGCTTCTAAGTTCAGTTCTTTCAGCTAATCCCGTCAAATTTTCAATTTGACTATGTGTTATTGCTTTGATTTGCTGGCAAATTAAAAATTTTCCTAAGTGGGTTATCAAAACTTTTGTAATTTTAACTCCCAACGGCACATAGTCACGTGCGTTGGTATTCATTCCCCACATCACGGAAAACCGAGATTAATTTCTATAGCTAACGTGTTAAAGCTGGACTTTTACAAGAAATAAATTGTACTTTAACTGACGTTAGTCAGAATTAAAAAGTACACAGAATGAATAATATATATATTGACAATAAATTAAAGTTTCTCTATTTGAGTCTTTTCGTTTTCTTAATTATAAGCAAACAATCGAATGCTCAAGAAACTGAATTTAAGCGAACTTCAATAAGAACAGGAGTTGGAATTGGTTTCAATGAAGGTAAAAGAGAAACAGGAATGGGTTTGATATACTCAATTGGTTGGCAGAAAAGTTTTGGGAAAAAAAATAAACTTAGATTAAACCCGAATTTGATAATTGGAGGCTTTTTGCCAATCGGAATTACAGATACCAGAGACCAATTTTATCGAATCACTTCGCTCGGTTTAAATCTCCATTATGATTTAATTAAATATAAATCCATTTCAATAGTTACTACAGGAGGCGGTTTTATAAATTATTCGAGAGGGCTATTAGGGACAGGAGGTTGGCCACAAGCAAACAACAATAAATCGGAATACTTTAACTCGTTTTACTTTGGAGGAAATGTTTCACTTGGAATTAGAGTTAATCCTAAAAAAAGTAGATTAGCATATGAATTTAGACCAATAAATGTACAATTCGGGAATGATTATTTTACATTGACCTATTTAATGTTTGGAATAGATGTTAAACTGAAAAAATAACGGAATGCCAACATTCGCTAAAAAAGCATAGGGGGCTAGTGCTAAATTGCTAGTTATTAGCTTTGTTCAAAGTCCGTCAAATTATTCATTTGGCTAGTGTATATTGATTTGTTCCAAATCAAAAATAAGGCTCAGTCAAAATTTAGTGTAAACCCTAACCTGTAACTTTTGTAAACTAGGAACCTTAACGAACATTTTTTGATATGAAAGACAATTATAATAACCCATTTGAAGACGCAGCATTAACCACCATATTGGTGGTGTCAGATATGGCTAAATCCAAATCTTTTTATGTCAATGTATTAGGAGCGAAAATATTTCGTGAATATGGTAGTGACTCATTGGTTTTGGAGTTTTTAGAAAATTGGCTTTTACTTGTGACTCCAGGTGGTCCAACTGAGGATAAGCCAGATACACATTTTGTGGTATCAAGGGACAAAGATTATGTAAGCCATTCGTACACTATTCGTGTAAATGATTGCAATAAATCTTACGAAATATTAAAGGAGAAAGGTGCTGAGTTCATTACACCGCCATTCATTAATGGAGCAGAAACTAGATGTTTTTTTAGAGATCCTGATGGTCATTTATTTGAAATAAGTGAATATCGGAGATAATTAAAGAACCTAACTATTGCAACATTCTATAACAGAAATGGAGTCTCATCGGCTAACTACCAAGTTTATTTCTGTAAGCTAGTTCCGTCAAATCTTTGATTTGACTAAATTATAAATTCTGATTTATTGCCAAATCAAAAGTTTGCCTACATCAGTTATCAAAATTTAGTGTAAATCCTAACCTTTAACTTTTGTAAGTTAGGAACCTTAACGAACAATATGAAAAAGCTGCTTACAATAATCATTCTACTCATTTCAAATTTTTGTTATAGTCAATTAAAAGGACAAATAATTGATAGTGAAACTAAGGCGACCATTCAACATGTAAATATTTGGGTAGTAAATGAAAACATTGGAACTACCTCAAATGAAAAAGGAGAATTTGAATTAAGCGTTGATGGGTCAAAAATTATTATTTTTTCAGCAATTGGGTTTGAAACAAAAAAAATTGCATCTGATTCAATCAAAAGTATTCTCGAATTAAAACCAATGGTAACTGAATTAGAAGAAGTAGTTATTCAATCAAAAAAATTAACTCAAAAATTAACCATTGGTAAGTTTAAAAAATCCAAAATTAATTTCTATTTTTCTTGTGGAACAAAGCCTTGGATTACAGCTAGGTACTTTGAAGATACAGAAGTTTATGATAAAACATCATTCTTAAATAAGATTAGACTTTTAACAAATAGTGATGTTAAAGGTTCAAAATTTAACATTAGACTTTATGCTGTTAATAAAAAAGGAGAACCCGAAGGCTACATTTATGACGAAAACATAATTGGAATTGCAAAAAAAGGAAAAACAATAACTGAAATTGATCTTTCAGATTTAAATATTAAATACCCAAAAGAAGGTTTTTTTATAGCTATAGAATGGTTAATCATAGAAAGCAACAAATACGAGGCCAACTATTCTATGCAAAATTCCAAGAAAAAAATAGAAAAAGTTTCTTACGAGCCGGCAATCGGAACTATACCAGCTGAAACAGATGAAAATAGTTGGATTTTTTCCCAAGGTAAATGGAGAAAAGTATGGAAAAACAATAATGGAACCTTGAAAAGGTATAAAGACAAATATAGCATGATAGCAATTGAATTGACATTAACGAATTAACCATACTGTGGGACAACAATTAATGTAAAAAAGCATAGGTTTATTCGGTTTATCAAAAGTTAGTGAGGCTTTAAAAAAGCCCACCATAAGTGCTAATATTGAAATGCAATGGTTTGGTACTGGGGGTGGAAACGATGAGGTAGTCTAATCCGTACACATTTAGCCAATGGGCTTATAAACAACCCCTTAGAGCACCCGATAGGCCATCGACATAAGGCTAGAAAAATATATTTTCCATAACATGTCCAAATCCAAAGGCTCTGTTCGTCATTAAGGTATAAATCATTATTAAAAATCTAAAATTAAAAAAAATGAAAAAATTTATCGTAATTTATCATGCAACAAATGAAGCCATGCAACAAATGGCAAGTGCAACCCCCGAACAACAAAAAGCTGGCATGGAAGGTTGGATGAAATGGGCTGAGAAATGTGGTGAAAAATTGGTTGACATGGGTGCTCCATTAATGGGTGGTCAATCTCTTGGAACCGATGGAAAAAGTAATAATAGTAACAAAGAAGTAACTGGATATTCAGTACTCCAGGCAAGCGATATGAAAGAAGCGACATCCTTACTACAAGGCCATCCTCATTTAGGAATGGGCGGAGCTTGTACAATAGAAGTTCATGAAACAATGCCTTTACCAGGGATGTAATCACTATAAATGAATTATCTTTAATCCAATAATATGAAAGTAGTAAAAGTAGAATATCAGGTGAAACCAGAGTTTGTTGAACAAAACAAATCAAATATTCAAAGAGTAATGAAAGCAATAAAGAAAAAAAATATTAATAATATGTTGTACTCTTCTTATTATTTGGGTGATGGAAAATTTATGCATCACAATATCACAACTGCGGTTGACTTCTCGGAGTTAACTAATGTTATTGAGTTTAAAGAATTTCAGCAAGCACTTAAAGAAAGTGAACCAATAATGAAACCAGTATCTTCTGATCTGGAAGTTGTGGGATTAAGCAAAGAAATATTTTAATTACAAAATTATTAAAACAACAAACAAATGGCCGAATACTTATTATTATTCAGAGGCGGAGATGCAGAAACTGCACGACAATCGCCCGAAAAATGGCAAGCTCACATGCAAAAATGGACACAGTGGATGGGCGACCTGAAAGCGCAAGGAAAACTGATCGGAGCCCAACCTTTGGTTACAACCGGGAAAGTAATTTCAGGTACTAAAAAAGTGGTAACAGATGGCCCTTACATGGAAGGCAAAGAAATGGTTGGGGGTTACCTTGCTTGTAAAGCAGACTCTTATGAAGAAGCCGTTGCCATTGCAAATAATTGCCCCATTTTAGAGCATGATGGCATTGTAGAAGTGAGAGAAATTAATGAACTCAAAATGTAATTTGCAAAATTCTTCAAACAATATAAATACACTTACAGACCATCTTTTCCGGCATGAATCGGGAAAGATGGTTTCTGTTTTAACCAAAATTTTCGGAACTGAAAACTTAGAAACAGCCGAAGACGTAGTTCAGCAAACTTTTATTGATTCTATGCAAGTGTGGAAACTGAAAGGTATTCCTGATAATCCTTCTGCATGGCTCTTTCGTGTAGCAAAAAATAAAGCCATTGATCATATTCGCAGGCACAAACACGCTGTTCAATATGATTTTAATGACAATGAAAGAGCATTGTTGACTTCAGAGTACACTTTAACAACAACCATGGAACATTTATGGAAAGAAGAAGCCATACAAGATGATCAGCTCAGAATGATGTTTGCCTGCTGTCATCCTGACATTTCAGCTGAAAATCAAATTACACTTGTTCTTAAAACTCTTTGTGGTTTCAGTACTTCCGAAATTGCAAAAGCATTTCTTACGTCCGAAGATACTGTTTCAAAACGTCTTTACAGAACAAGGGAATTCTTCCGACTGCAAAAAATAAAATTGGAAATTCCATCTGATCAGGATTTAATTAAAAGAACAGGTTCGGTATTAAATTCAATTTATCTACTTTTTAATGAGGGTTATAATTCTACAAATTCAGAAGATTTAATTCGAAGGGATTTAATTGATGAGGCAATATTGCTCTGTAAATTGCTCACAGAAAATAAAAACACACAACTGCCCGAAGCTTTTGCATTAATGGCTTTAATGTGTTTCCATTCCTCAAGAATTGCAAGTAGATTAACACCTGAAGGAGAAATTATTCTTCTTTCTAGACAAGACCGTAGCAAGTGGAACCACAATTTAATCGCAGAAGCCAACGAGTACATGAACAAGGCAGCTTTTGGTGAAAAAATCAGTTCGTATCATATTGAAGCGGCAATTGCATTTGAACATTGTATTGCCGACAATTTTGACACAACGAATTGGGAAAGAATTTTAGAACTTTATGACTGGCTTTGTAAATCAAGCCATTCAGAGATTGCAGAAATAAACAGAGCTGTGGTAATTTTGAAACTTCAAGGAGCCTCTGCTGCAATGACAGCCTTACATAACCTGAAAGACAAGAATAAAGTAGAAGACTATTATCTTTATCAAAGTTTGCTTGGCGAAATTTATTGTGAGAAAAATAATAAAGCGAAAGCAAAGACACATTTTGAAAAAGCAATGAGGCTGACAAAATCTATCAAAGAAAAGAAACTTTTGAGTGAAAAAATTAAGACATTGTTTTATTAAAATAGATAAAAGGGTCACCCAAAACAAAGTGCCTAAATATTTGAGTAAGAAAAGGTTAAACGGACCCGATACAAATAAATTTCGATATTAAAAAAATTACTTACTTTTAAATGTCCCATGTTTATTAAACAATCCGTTACTCGCAGTTAAAAATGAAAATAAAATATAAAAAAGGGAAATTGCGCATAAATCTGATATTAGGATTTTCCTGGCTAGTTTTTGCTATTGTCCTATTGCTTATATCAGACAATAAAAGTAATAGTTGGATTAAATATGGGTGGTTAGGAATGTCTTTAATGTATATCGCATTGTATTTCTATCAATACTTTAATCAATATCTAACTATAGAGAATGGAATACTAAAAGTGAACAGCCTATTCGGAAAGAAAATATATCTCACTGAAATTAAACGGATTAAAAAATTTGCTGGAGACTATATCATACATACTGACAAAACGGAATTGACTATTAATACGCAAATAATTGATCCAACTTCACTCGCTGACTTAAATATTGAGTTGAAAAAACTAACGGTGGAATTCAGTTAAAAACCGCTTGCTAACAACACCTTCGTTAGCAGCCACAAAAAAACAGACCCAATCCAATGACAAAAAAAGAACACAGAATGAGATTACTATTTTTATTAATGCTTTTAACCACAACCCTATCATTTAACACCTATGGCCAGTCGGCTAAAGAACCTTCGAAAAATTCAGATTCGCACGAACATAGCAAAAATGAAATAGGAATTGCTATTTCACCAGCCTACTTCATAAATGAAAAAGTTTGGACATTTGCGATGCACTTTCATTATACACGCCTTATTCCGAAAACAAAATTCGGGATAGGAGCAAGTTTTGAGAGGGTAGTTCTGGACCCTAAACATAGTACGTTCGGACTTGTTATTGCATTCTATCCCATTGAAAAATTAAGCTTCACCCTATCTCCCGGAATGACTATTGAAGATGCTGACCCTGAAGCTCTTTTTGCTTTGCATTTGGAAACAGCTTATGAATTTGAAATTGGAAATTTTCACATTGGGCCAGCTTTTGAATTTGCATATGACCCGAATGATTACCATATAAGTTTAGGGATTCACGTAGGTTATGGATTTTGAAATTGTGTAAATAAAAATAACGAACCACTGACAATGCATATAGCAAATAGGGCGAAAAGTGCTATATTTAAGGGCTTGGGCGTGTTTGTAAAGTCCGTCAAATCATTGATTTGGCCCTTATTAATGTAAACAAATATCAATATGGTTAAGTCAAAACAGGGTGTAAACTACGTGTCTTAACGAACATCATGACAAATTTATAGCGTATTAAAAGAACCCAATTGATTACGTCAAGTAGCATATTAATTTCTGTTAACCCATAAAATAATATCATGAAAAAAATAATTTTAGTACTCATTTGCACTTTCTTATCATTTGGAATAAAAGCACAAAGTTTTAGTGGAGCTTGGGAAAGAAATCACACTTCTAAAACTGGAGAGGAACTTAAAAGTGTTGTTATATTTTCTGATGGATATCAAGTAATAACTACCTATGTTTTAGAAACAGGTAAATTTATAAGTACTAATGGTGGAACTTGGAAGTTAGCTGGGGATACTATGACAGAAAAGGTAGAGTTTGATTCAAATAATTCAGAGCATGTGGGTACAGAAGTGAGTTTTGAAGTGGCTATTACTGATTCCACTTTCGCAATTGTTAAGAATGAAATATACTTTAAAAGAATAGACAATAATGGGCCTGGCAAACTAATGGGCACTTGGTTAATGTCTGGAAGAATAAGAGATGGTGAAACACAATTAAGGGATACAAATAAGCCAAGAAAAACAATGAAAATTTTGTCTGGAACACGTTTTCAATGGATAGCTTATAATACAGAGACGAAAAAATTTATGGGAACGGGTGGTGGAACTTACTCAACCATTAATGGAGAATATACCGAAAATATAGAATTCTTTTCAAGGGATGATTCCAAGGTCGGTGCTAGTTTAAAATTTAATTATAGTTTAGTTGATGGTAAATGGCATCACACAGGTTTTTCTAGCAAAGGAGACCCTATCCATGAAATTTGGAGTGTGAGAGAATAATTTGTGGAAAAGAGTAAAACTAAGAATAACGAAAGACTCACAAAGTGCGTAATCCATCCTTTTAGGGATACGGCTGATACAAACTATTGAATACAGTGACAAAAAATCAATTTCAATAATGCAAACTATTATAGACAAGACTGTATTTTTCATCCTGAGTGCAGTAGTACTTACAATCACTTCAAGTTGTAAACACAACACATCACTTCGCGATCCACTAGAAGCGGGATGGAACAATCAGCCTGTTTGTGTAGTATTAGAAGAAAATCCCAAATTGCGTGTACTAAAATGCACTTTCCCTCCAGGAGTAGGCCATGAAAAACATTATCATAACGCTCATTTTGGCTATACCATTACCGGGAGCAGATTTAGAATTGAAGACACAACTGGTATTAGAGAAGTAAACGTGCCCACTGGAAGTAATTTTTACAACGATAAAATAGCCTGGCACGAAGTACTAAACATTGGTGATAGCACAGCCGTTTTCTTAATCATGGAACCGAAATAATTACTTCAGCCCACCCCAAATTTTTTGCTTACAATTGGATAACTTTTAAATTCCTCTGAGACCAATAAAAAATCTAGGCAACAGCTTAATTACCTTAACCATCTTACAACCTGTACTTAATCCAATACACCTCTCAAATTTACGAGATTAAAAGAATTTCTTGAAACCAACTATCCTCAGGGCAGAGCCACAGGGGTATTTAGCTCGTTTCATTTTGACCCGATGGTCAAAAACCGAAATTCCTTTATTTGGGATCCTGAAACAAGTTCAGGATGACATTTTAGGAGACTCCGAGGCAGAGCCTCGGAGAATTCATTAGAGTAAAGTATCCAAATCTCTAAAAAATTTTAAGGAATTACCGCTAATAATAACCAAATTTCTTTGCTATATTTATTAGAGAATAAAATATGTATATTCATTTGTTCATTTTACTGAAAAATATAGAAATAAGAAAACCTCACAGCCAGAAGATATTTAGAAAAACGTTGTCTTTAATAATAATTAAATGAGAATTAAAGTAAACAGAATGCCGAACAGGTTTTATCCTGATTCCACTCGTGCAATTTTAAGGTTTATGGATTATGGTAATGAACGAAACAAAGGCATTATTGAGAAGGTTCTCGATATGGAGCAATCTGTATCAGAAGGAGTTTTAAAGGATGTGTTATCAAGGTTTGCTATACGCCATAGGAATATTACGAAAATACTTGAGAAACATTTCAAAAAAGTATCTTCCCTATTGAAAGAGCTAAACAGAAAAAATAAGGGCATTTCTTTAGATAAAAAAATTCTTATTGGTGCTTATTTTACTCATGAATATTCGATAGAATCGGCAGCCTTTTTTAATCCTTCTATTATTGAGGCACCAGATCAATATGGACTAGTTGAAGGGGAAAAAAGAGTAATCATAAGCTTTCGAGCGATTGGAGAAGGCCATATTTCTTCTATTGTGTTTCGTACGGGAATAATCGATAAGGATGGCTCTTTTGAAGTTGCTCCTTATGGTGACAGAATTGAAGAAGCCAGTATCGTACGACTGCATAAATATAATAAAGAACATTTTGCAGAGAAACTGAAGGGGCTACATGTCTCTAAGGCGCTGGGAGAATCGGTGCTAAAAGAACTAAGCGATGATTTTTCATATTCGGAACTGGAAAAAATTATCCATAAGATAAGTGCCGAAAATAATCTTACGATGGAAAAAAAGCTTGATTTAGAAGAACTTATTTGGCTCGCTGATTCACATCATGATATACATTTTTCAATGGATACCGATATTTCAGAGCGCGTAATTTTCCCTGTATCTCAAACAGAAAGTAACGGCATTGAGGATGTGCGATTTGTAAAATTTATGGATGACAACGGCAAATCTATTTACTATGGCACCTATACAGCTTATGATGGGCATTCTATTCTTCCAAAGATGATTGAAACTACTGATTTTTATAATTTCAAAATCAGGCCCATCCATGGCGAGGCAGCTCGTAATAAAAATATGGCACTATTCCCAAGAAAAGTCAATGGTAAATATGCGATGTTAAGCAGAATAGATGGCATGAATAATTATGTCTCCTTTTCTGATAATCTAACAATCTGGGAAAACCCTATCAAAATTCAAGAACCACTATACCCTTGGGAATTTGCTCAAATTGGAAACTGTGGTTCACCTCTTGAAACAGATAAAGGATGGTTAATTATTACGCATGGCGTAGGCCCACTTCGCACCTATTGCCTGGGCGCATCTCTATTTGACATTAACGACCCCACGAAAGAATTGGCACGAATTGAAGAACCCCTACTTGCACCCAGCCAAGATGAGATGGAGGGATACGTGCCAAATGTGGTTTATTCATGTGGTGCCTTGATTTGTCATGATACCCTGGTATTACCCTATGGAATGTCAGATTACGCTTCGAGCATTATTACAATTCCAATAAAAGAATTGCTTGAAAAAATATTGGGAACCTAAAAAAACACTGGTAGGGCTCAGCCTGTACCGTTTTTTTGGGAAAGCAATCTGTAAATTAAAGACTACAAGGGTTAAACTGAACAGACACTTATATCTCGCTGAGGTCATTTAGAACACTCCCTTTAACCCATTTCTGCAAGTCATTCCGAAGAAATCTTAGCCAACTTGCATTTTTTGCATGGCAAAAATTTCTTCGAAATAACCTTCTAGGAGGCTGATTTGCAGTAGTGCAAGAGATTGTGAGGATAGAAAAGGGGTAAACCGAACAGACTGCCACTCCGCCAAAAGGCGGATTGCAGTAACGAAAAGCTTAACTAAGTGGCTGTCCAGAAATAAACTATACATTAGAGTTCGAATTTATGTTTCTCTTTGAGGCCTTAGTTTTTTAACTGGAGCCGGGGTCTTATATGTTTTTCTACGCTTAAATTTTGATTCTAGTTCAAGGGCATTTAGGATACTCATATTGGAAATTAAATAAGCCAACGTGCTTTCTGCCCCTTGGTTTCTGTTAACCCCATACGATTCCAGTCCATCACAACACCCATTGGTTTCGTGGTCGTAAAGCGGAACCCGTAAGTCATTTTCACCCAAAAACCAGGTAAAACATTGAAACATATTTTTCAGATCTTTCTTTCTTTTTTTTATCTGAAAAATTTTAAAGAATAATAATGTCATAATCATAGAATCCGTAGCCTGTTGCGAAAATTTAGCGCACTCCCCATTTTTAGGATACCATCCTTTAGAACCTACGGGGGCAAAGTGTCCTGATTTCATCGTTATCTGATCAAGAAATTTCATCGATTCATCGGCAACTTTCATCACTTCAGGGCTACTCACAATTTGACAAGAGTGGTACAACGCAAGTGGCATTATCCCGTTGTCGTATGTTAAAATATTTTCAAACCAGTGCCAATTTTTGTCACAATTATTTTTGTATTGCACTACAAGCTTCATACGTAATGTTTCCATTAGTTTAATCATTTTTTCATCTGATTGAAAGTGATGAATGTAATGGGTGATTCCAATCAGCGTATTGGCAATTCCCCGTATGGAAGTAAGCTTGTCGAAATTAGGATAGGCTTTGTCAAAAATCTCTGCAGCCAACTGATAGTACGCATCGTTAGGAGAATACCTTATTAAATACCCAAGTGCCCATATTGCTCTCCCAAAACTATCCTCAGAGCCCTCCTCATCTAGAAACCTACGGTCGAAACTCATAAAATTTCTAAAAGTACCCGTAGGAGTTTGCATATAATGGATATAACTAAAATATACAGGAATAAGATCAAGAGCTTCCTGGTTTTTGGTACGTGTATAAATAGCAAGGGCAGCCAGTAAGGCCCGCGCATTATCATCCAAGCAATATCCTTCTTTTAGGTTGGGGATACCGTATTTGGCATGCTGAATAATTCCTGTGTCATCGGTAAGGCGCTTAAAATGATTTAAACTGAGTGTAGGAATTAATGTAGAATCAATAATTGATTTCTTTTCTATCGGTTTGTGATAATGATTTTTTGCCACAATGTTCGCAAGTTTCAGGTATTCTTCACCGATAAGAGACCATCGAATTTTTTTGCCGTAATTATAAGCTTTTGTTCTGAGTTCCTGCAGTTTATTAGGGTTGTCGAGTAAATTCAGAATAATTTTCCCAAGTTGTTGATGGTCTTTAAAATCAAATAATTCACCTCTGCCATCCGCCAACAGTTCTTTGGCATGCCAATACGGTGTAGATACACATGCAGCACCCGCCCCAACGGCATACGAAAGTGTGCCACTAGTAATTTGAGCTTCGTTAAGATAGGGGGTTACATAAATATCGGTACTTGCCAAATACTGTAAAAGGGTTTCTTCGGGAACAAATTCATTAATAAAAATCACATGATTTTCCAGTCCCTTTTCGCGTACCAATAATTTTAAATACTGTCGATAATGTTCTCCTGATGCCAGTAAAACATTGGGATGTGTTTTCCCTAAAATCAAAAAAACCAATTCCGGATGTGTTTTTACAATTTTAGGTAGTGCAAGTATTACGGTTTCTATCCCTTTATTTCTCCCTAGGAGTCCAAATGTTAAAATAATTTTTTTCTTTTCAAAGTGAAATTTCTCCTTCATTGCCAAAGAAGACTCAAGGTCGAAATTGGGCACACCATGTTCAATCATTTCAATTTTATGTTCAGGAATTTGGTATATTTTCAACAAAAATTCTGCACCCAATCTGCTCATTACAATAATTTTTGCGGCTTTTTTCCCCAACTCTTGAATGATGGATTTCTCCATAAAACTTGGAGATTTCAACACCGTGTGTAGTGTTACTATTAATGGAATCCGTAATCGGTGGATTAGGTGCAATATATAAACACCTGATTTCCCTCCAAATATCCCAAACTCATGTTCCAAAATACAAAGGCGGGCATCACTAAAATTTATGAAATCAGCAGCTTTATAATAATCTTGCTGAACTTGTTGGGCAATAGTAAATTTTACCTCAGGTGGGTATTCTTCTACGAGGATATTATTGTTTACCGCAATTACATCAACGTAAGAGGGGAACTCCTCTAAATCTTTAATCGGATAAATATGCTTTACTAAATTATTAGTAAAAGTACCAATTCCACATCTTTGCGGAGGATAGGTGGCAATAAAGGATATTTTCATAGATTTTAAGCCATATTTGAACAGCATCATAAGTTATTCAATAAGATTCTATTTAACAATGACGATGGTCACAATGCCTAAAATCGAACGCATGTTATAATTATTTGGCGAAATTGATTCATTAATGAGCTTTTAAAAATGCCTGTTTTTTCGTAAATTGTGTATAATAAATTTACTCTACTTTGAAGCTAAAAAAAGTTTCCGGATCCCGTAAAATCAACATCAAAAAGCAGTTGAACATTTTAACCCAATTGGCCAAAATTGATGGGAACTACGATCAAACGGAAAAATCGTATATAAGAGAATTTGGTAAAAAATTCAATATCAGTCGTAGTGAGTTAGAAGAAATTGAGCGAAACCCCGAATACTTAAGTGAAATAAAAGCGTTTACAAGGGATGAAAAGGTCGAACTTCTGTATAACGCCATTTACTTGGCAAAAGTAGATAAGCGAATTCTACCAAACGAAATTGTATTTTGTCAGGAAATTGCCTCTAAACTCGGGTTTAAGAGAAGTGTAATTGATGCCATACTACCATTGGTGAGTAGGCAGCCTCTTGAATTGGTGAATTATGCTGCCATTAGACGTAAAATTTCTCCATTTTTTTAATTATTAGGTATTGTTCGACTAAAGCTTAAATCCGAATTATCCATTTATGAATCTGCCATCCTGAGGGTGGAATTTTAACATGTAGAAAAGGTTTCTTTTCTATTTCGAGGTCCGTGAAATCTTATGAGGTCAGAAAGTTATTTTCAAAAAGTAGAAGATTCCTCGTGGCTCGGAATGAAAAAAGTTAAATTTGATCACTTCATAAACTCACACGTCAATGGTAGGGTGGAATTTTTTAAAAAATCAGCGTAGGGGAATGACAGTAAATAATATCTAGCAAAAGGAGACCCCGCAACGAGTACGGGGAAAGTTGCTATTTAATACTTTGACGGACCTGTTCCGGCATCCCCTTTTTAATCTGTCAACGGTAGGTTTCAGTAAACAGTTTTTTAGATTCAAAAATATCTTGTTAGCCGCCCCCCTTACTTCAGCCCACCTCTAAACCTTTTGCTAACGATGGGATAAGCGAAAATGGTTAAGATAATTACTGCTCCACCCCAATAAAAACCAGGATTCATTGCCTCGGATTGGCCAAATATGAGAAGCGCCAATAAAATGCCGTATATAGGCTCAAGGTTAATCACCAAATTGCCTGCAAAGGCTGATATTCTCTTTAAAATATGAACCCATGCTGCATTGGCATACACGGTACAGACCAACGCCAACACCAATAAATAGCCCCAATCCATGGCAGATGGCATAGATAATACAACATCATCCGAGTTTAAATACCATAGTACAAAAGGAATGGATCCTAAAAAAGCTCCCCCTGTTTCGTAAAAAGTAATTTGCAATGGGTTATGCTTTTTTACAAATAGCGAATTTGCCACGGTAAACATGGCGGCAAAAAAAGCAGAAGATATCGACATCACTAGGCCTACTCCATACGAAAAATCGTCTATATAAATTATGTAAATGCCTCCAATTATTACTAATCCAAAAACGACTTCAAGCTTACTCACCCGTTGTTTTCTTGCCAAAGGCTCTAGAAAAGCCGTCCATAAACTAGTGGTGGCCAAGCCTATTAAACTGACCGATGCATTGGCATAACGAGCCGCTCCAAAAAACAGCAACCAATGGAAACTAATAATTACCCCTGTACCCAATAGTTTAAATACTGCTTTGGGCGCCACCTTAAAAGATACCTTGGCTAATAATAGCACAGGGATAAAGGCTATAAATGAAAGAAGCGTACGGTAAAAAACTACTTCTGGAAAAGAGAGCTTTATTAGCAAGCCAAGTATGGCGGTAAACCCCCATAGGAAAACCAAAAAATGTAAGTGTAAATAGGGCCTGGATTTTAACATTACCTTGGCACATATTTGTACATAAATAAACCTACAAAAGAAAACACCACATTCGGTATCCAAACAGCAACTAAGGGAGGTATGAGCCCTCCTTCTGCAACTCCTCTACTCGTAATTACAAAAATGATGAAGATAAAAGAAATGATAAACCCAATCGCTATTTGTAAACCTGTGCCTCCTCGGCTCTTACGAGAAGAGACAATTACACCAATAAATACAAGCACAAACACCGTAAATGGCATGGTGTACCTAAAGTATTTTTCCACCTCATAAATCCTTGCTCCTTCTAACCCTCTCCTATAAATTTCATCTATTTTATCCGTTAATTCTGGCAAGGTTAAGGTTTCCCATAACCGATGTTGCGACTGAAAATCTTTGGGCAAAATAATTAAGGTGGAATCCATCGTTTCACCAAAGGTTATCTCTTCTCCTTTTTCTAAAATAACCCTTCGTTGCCATCTTTTCAATTTCCATTTTTGTGTGGAATCATTCCATTCAATTTGAACCGCTGATAGTTTTTCCTTTAAACTATCATTCTCGAATCGTTCCATAGTAAACTTATGGCCCAAGTTTCGGTTATTATCGTATCGCTGTAAATATAGGTATTCGGTAAGGCTCGCCTGTACGTGAAAATCTGTTTGTGAGAAATAGTATTTACCTTCAATAAATTCAATCTCAAACGAACGCCTACTTTTATTCGCATCCGGTATTACCCAGCCATTAAAATAGAAGCTAACAAGTGCAATAATCAAAGCCGACCCAAAATAAGGAACCAACATTCTTTTAAACGAGACTCCACTGGCTAAAATTGAGATAATCTCGGTATGACCAGCCATATTAGCTGTAACAAACACAGTAGCTATAAACACGGTAATGGGTGAAATCAAATTGGCTATCCAAGGAATAAAATCAGCGTAATATTGAAAAATTCTGCCAAGAGGAACTTCTGGTTTTGTGAAATCACCTATTTTCTCTGTTACATCAATCACCACAATAACAGCCACGATGATAAACACCACAAATAAAAATGTAGTGAGTAGTTTTTTAAGAATATAGCGATCTAGAATTTTCACAAATAAATTTAATTAGTAATTGATAATTATTAATTAACAATTGAGCCTACAACCTCTCCGACACTCTTTTTATCATTGGATCAACCCAAGCAGAAAACGTACCATTTATAATTTGTTGGCGAGCTTCTTTTACCAACCATAAATAAAAGCTTAAATTATGAATACTTGCTATCTGTGCGCCTAGAATTTCTTTCGAAATAACCAAATGCCTTAAATAAGCTTTTGAATAAGTGGTATCTACATAGCCTCCTAAATTGGCATCAATCGCAGAAAAATCGTTTTTCCATTTTTCATTTCTAATATTGATAAATCCTTCGGATGTGAACAGCATGCCATTTCGTGCATTTCTAGTAGGCATAACACAATCAAACATATCAACACCTAGTTTGATTGATTCTAGAATATTAGCTGGCGTTCCCACGCCCATTAGATAACGGGGTTTATCTTTAGGTAAAATACTGCATACCAAATCAGTCATTTCATACATTTCCTCTGCTGGCTCTCCTACAGATAATCCACCTATGGCATTTCCTTCCCGATCTTGTTTCGCAATAAATTCAGCGGATTTTACACGTAAATCTTTATAAGTACTGCCTTGCACAATAGGAAACAACGTTTGGTTATAACCGTGTATTGGTTCGGTAGAATCAAATCTGGTGATACAACGTTCTAACCAACGATGCGTCATATGCATGGACCTTTCCGCATAATCATACGCACAAGGATACGGTGTGCACTCATCAAAAGCCATCATAATATCAGCACCAATTATGCGCTGAATATCCATCACTCTTTCTGGAGAAAAGTCATGCGTTGAGCCATCAATATGGGATTTAAAAGTTACCCCTTTTTCCACAATTTTACGATTGTCGGCTAAAGAATACACTTGATATCCGCCACTATCGGTTAAAATAGGTCCTTGCCAACCGTTAAACTTATGCAGCCCTCCAGCTTGTTGTATCACATCCAAACCTGGCCTTAAGTATAAATGGTAGGTATTTCCTAAAATTATTTGTGCCTTTATATCTTCTTTTAGCTCACGCTGATGAACCGCTTTAACGGAGCCAGCCGTGCCCACTGGCATAAAAATGGGCGTTTCAATCTCACCGTGATCAGTTTTTACAACTCCTGCTCGCGCGTTTGATTTAGAATCTTGTGCTTTTAAAGTAAACTCCATCGATAAATTTATTAACGCGCAAAAATACTGATTGTTAGTAAGCTCTTCGCAAATTGAAGAAGTATTATTCTATATCTTTGCCGACTTCAAAAAATGTGTTGATGGGAGAAATATCAAGTGTAGAAATCATCTTTATAGGTGTTGTTGTAATTCAACTAGTTTACTGGCTAATTTGGTTGATTGGTGTAACAAAAATTAAGAAGGTAAGTTCCGACCCTAAAAGTCATGGTGTATCGGTAATAATTGCAGCAAAGAATGAGCTAGCCAACTTGGAAAAGTTGCTGCCCACCATTTTTAAGCAGAACCATAACTTATTCGAAATTATTATAATCGATGACCGGTCCTCTGATGGTTCTTACGAGTTTTTACGAGCGTTAGCCAATGAGCACGCCAACCTTAAAGTAATAACAGTAAGTGAATTACCCAGCCACTTAAATGCTAAAAAGTACGCCATTACCCTTGGAATAAAAGCGGCAAAATACGAGCAAATTTTATTAACCGATGCAGATTGCCAACCTCTTTCTGAAAATTGGATACGTTTAATTGCAAGTAAATGGGAAGGGGGAAATGAGTTTGTGCTGGGCTTTTCAAGCTATTTGACAAAGCCTGGTTTGCTCAATTACTTTATTAGATTTGAAACTATGCTTACGGGCATCCAATACTTGGGTGCTGCAGCCTTAGGAGCCCCCTATATGGGAGTGGGCAGAAACTTGAGTTATTCAAAATCTCTGTTTCTAGGAAAAAAAGGATTTCATGGGTTTCAAGATTTAATGGGGGGTGATGATGATGTTTTTGTAAATAAATATGCAAGAAAATCTAATGTTAGTATTTTACTCAGTCCTGAAAGCGCCATTTCTTCAATCCCTAAATCAAAACTTTCAGATTTTTTTATCCAGAAAACCAGGCACTTATCTGTTGGCAAACACTATTCATCAAAAAGTAAAATCATTTTAGGCATTTTTACGTTATCTTGGATATTGACTTGGGGATTACTCCCTTTTGAAATAATATCAACCCAAAACCTAAACGTTCCAATAATACTGTTTTTAGGCAGGTATGTTTTCATGGGATTTGCATTCGTAGTTTTTAAGAATAAAAGTGGAGCAAAGCTTCAGCTATTGGGATTGATAGTACTTGACTTTATGTTTGTACTATATTACTTTGCAACAGGAATTCGAGCACTGCTTACTAAGCGCATTAAATGGAGTTAAAAAAACATTTTTCAGATAAGGCATTAAAAGATTTTCGTTTGATTGATGAAGCAGTTAATCAAAACGATGAGCAGGCCTATGCTATGCTTATGGAAAACTACAAAAAACCTGTTTACCATATGGTGCTTAAAATGGTGCGTAATGTAGATGATGCCGAAGACCTGACCATTGAAGCTTTTGCCAAAGCTTTTAAAAACTTACATAAATTTAAAAAGGACTATACCTTTAGTACGTGGTTATTTAGAATTGCCACCAATAATGCCATTGATTTTATTCGCAAGAAAAAGCTGGATACCACTAGTTTAAACTCATCCTATACCGATGATAGCGGAGCTAATATTAATATCGATTTGCCAGACAAGGGACTTAACCCTCAGGAAATGGCTATTAAGATGCAAAAGATTGAGTTAATTCAAATGTTTGTAACCAAGTTGCCAGCCAAGTACCAGCGTTTGGTGCGATTACGTTATTTTGATGAGCTTTCGTACGATGAAATTGCCAAAGAGCTAGGATCTCCTTTAGGAACTGTAAAAGCACAGTTGCACCGAGCTCGGGAACTACTCTCCGAATTGGTAAAAAATAAACGGGAGCATATTTAATTAATACCTGCAAAGCGCAGCCAAAAATCTTTTCAATAGATAATTTATGACAGAAAATAATTCTGGTGTTATTTCGAAACACTTTCCAGATCTAACCGAGCTTCAAAAAAAGCAATTTGATGCTTTAGGTGATTTGTACACAGATTGGAATAGCAAAATCAATTTAATTTCTCGAAAAGATATTGATGAATTATATGTTAGGCATATTTTACACTCGTTGGGTATTGCAAAAGTAAAGACATTTGAAAACGGCTCCCAAATACTAGATGTAGGCACGGGTGGTGGCTTCCCAGGCATCCCTTTAGCCATTCTTTTTCCTGAAGTACAATTTACATTGATAGATTCGATTGGGAAAAAAATTAAAGTAGTTGAAGAGGTCGCCAAAACTTTACAACTAACTAATGTAACAGCACAACATATAAGAGCGCAAGAAGTAAAGGGTATGTATGATTTTGTGGTAAGTAGAGCCGTAACTCGTGTTAAACCATTTTACAGTTGGGTAAGAACCAAAATAAAACCCCAAGGCGCCATTTTCTTTTTAAAAGGAGGCGACCTTGACGAGGAAATAGCCGAATTAAATAGGCCTTACCGAGAAATAAATCTTTCTGATTTTTTTAAAGAAGAATTTTTTGAGACTAAGAAGGTGATTGAAGTGGATTGTTAATCTGAAATTTTATAACCACTAATTGACCCACTCACAGGCCAGGCCATAGTTCCCCCTGCTGACGCTACAAGGCTTATTACATTTCCTATTGACAAACTTACTATTCGGGTTCTCCCAAAATTTAATGAATTTGCAAACAACGGAACATTTGAATCTGCTCCTTGGACTCTTAAATAAAGTAGATTAAAAAATATGTCAGAATTGGCCCTTTCTCCATCGACTACTATTAAATAAAGGCCAGAAGCCCCAATGATAATTTGATCCGCAGCTATTTGATTAAAATTATCCAAAGTTTCTGATAATGCAACAGTAGTTTTAGAAACAGCTCCTGTTTCATTTATCACGAAATCTGCATGAAAGGCATAAGTGTTGTCAATTCTACTGGTCAAAGTGGTTAGACTTGACGAATTAGACATGATTTGTGTGTCTAACTTTTTATCTGCGTCATTTAAACTTGTAGCACCTGTAATATACGTTGTACTACCATCTGCGATATAGCTACCATTTGCAGCTAAACCAGCTCCTGTTTGGCTAGCATCTAATTCGCTTTGCAAACCAGTATCTGCTGTTGCCCTCGCAGAAACTTCAGTTGTAATGCTACTTGCATTAGTTCCTATTGAAGTCGTGTTTGTAGTTATGTCACTTGCATTAGAGGTTATTGCCGTTCCGTTTGCTGTAATAGTAGCAGCACTCGAGGAGATATCCGCTGTATTGGTTGAAATGCCTGTAGAGTTAGTAGATATATCACCTGTATTTGTAGAAATATCTATGGCACTAGCATCAATTTCTGCATCTAATATCTTATCTGCATTTTGTAAACTGGTTGCTACGGAAATATAATTTGTTGTAACATCCTGAACATAGCCACCATTTGCAGCTAAACCAGCTCCTGCCTGGCTAGCATCTAATTCACTTTGCAAACCAGTATCTGCTGTTACCCTCGCAGAAACTTCAGTTATAATGCTACTTGCATTAGTTCCTATTGAAGTCGTGTTCGCAGTTATGTTACTTGTATTGGAGGTTATTGCAGATCCATTGGCAGAAATAGCAGCAGCACTAGAAGCGATATCAGTTTCATTTGTTGTAATACTACTGGAATTAATTCCTATTAAAGATGTGTTATTAGTTATGTTACTTGTATTAGAGGCTATTGTAGACCCATTGGCAGTAGTAGCAGCAGCGTTTGAGGCGATGTCAGTCACATTTGAAGAAATATCACTTGTATTTGAGGCAACTAAAGACTGAATAGTTCCGTCTTGTGTGTCAACATAATTTTTAGTTGTGGCATCTTGTGATGCAACAGGGTTAGCGAGATTAGTAATTTGCACACCGCCTGCATTTGTCCCTTGTGCTAGAACTTCAGTAAGTGTTTGAATCTCATTAGTTACATCATCATCTACTTCGGCTATTAAATAACCATTATTGGCAACAAAACCATCAACCTCAATTTCTGTTAATTGGGTATCTGTATTGTCCAAGTATGGAGTTAAATCAATCTCAGACGCAACCCCATTATTAGTTATGGTTAATATATCGCCTGTTAATTGCAAATCTTGAAGCTCATTGGTGGGATCTGCATCTGCATCAGCCGAACCATTGCTTTTTACATTAAAATTGGGGTATTCTCCTGTTACTTCTACGTTACCACTTCCTGTTATGCTTATAGGCCTATCTGGTAAAACGTTACTTATGGTTCCTTCATTAACGGAAATTCCATATCCTGGAGATAGCCCTTCGCCACTTTGTTGTGCAAATAAAGCATAAGGCACACTCATTAATTGCTGAGAACCCATCAATATGTAGCCACCCGAATTGTCTGGATCTAATTCAATTTGCAACCATAAATTACCTAACGACCAATCAACCGAATTTAAGGTACTGTTGCCATTTCCTTGCCCAACCACAGCTGTAAACAAACCAAAGTCGTTTGTAGGCAAAAAATGCTCTTCCACAAATTGACTATTACCTTGTGGCCCCTCAATAATACTTATTCTTATGCCAACTGTTTGACCAGAAATTGGGGTTCCGTCTGCTTGCCTAGCAATGCCTTGGTAATTAAAACCCAAAGGTGCTTGTGCCCATATTTGTGTATGGGCAAAGCCGATTATAAAAAAGAGCAGCCACTTTTTCATATAGTAGATTTCAATATTTTAACCACACCAATCACTTTATCATTTGTATTATAGGCACGTACCAAATAAACACCTACACCAATACTCGAAAAATTGATTTTATTATTTATAGGGGTTCCTTGATGTACCAATTTCCCGAACAAGTCATAGGTTTTTGTGGTGGCAACCTCCACATCACACCCTTCTGCAAAAATGGTAATATCAGATAAAACTGGGTTTGGGTAAGATTTTAAAACAGCATCACTACAAGGAATTTTTAAATCGATAGGTTGCAAAAAACCTTGGGTAATTATATATCCACCAGCTCCAATTGTTGATACCGCCAATTCACCTATAGATGCATCAAACGTTTTTCCTTGGATTTCTATTGACATGCCAAAGCTATTAAGCACGCTTGAGCTCACTTTTTGTCCATAAAATTTAAAGGGTAACAACACCCCGAGAAGCATTCCTAAGTTTGTAATAATCACAATAGAATTGTATCGGCTCTTTCTTAATTGTTTAAACAAAATACTCATCGTGGTAAAAATATTCTCAATCCATCCTATTTAAAGTAAGATAAGTATAACCATAAATTTTCATTCAACATAGATCAAAAAAATAATTTATTAAATAAGTGCAATTAATAATTAGCAAATTCTTAGTTTAAGGCTTTTAGAGAGCAATTTAAATGATGATTGTACAATTTTCTCTCTAATTAAAATTCATGCTATTATATTATTATGGGCTCTAAACTTATAAAAACGATGACCGTTATTTTGATATTAATTGCGATTTGGACGTTCCATTCTAGGGTGTGGCAATTATTTATGGTCAAGTTCTAATCAAGACAGCAAAAATGACTGTGAATAGCAACACCATAGAACTACGTCATTCCTGCGCAGGCAGGAATCTGTAAATTTGGACTGCTACTGTAAAAGGGATTCCTGCCTGCGCAGGAATGACGCTCTTCGAGGAACATCAAAAGGGCATGTTTCTAACTTGTTAACCATTGAATTGCTGTATTACTTAGAACTTAACCTTATTTATTAATTCAGACCAACTCTCTGTCACTTCAAAAAAAATAGAAATTATAGCACATCGAGGAGCAAATAATTTGGCTCCTGAAAACTCACTTTCAGCCATTAAAAAAAAGCCATGGAATTGGGTGTTGATGCCATTGAGAATGATGTTCACCTAACCAAGGACGATCAACTAATTATAATCCATGATGAAGTACTAGAGCGTACCACGAACAGCACCAAGTCAGAAAGTTTCACTAAGGTTTTAATTCTTCTAAACCCTTTTTTTAGTGGTTCTTAGAGCCTTGGAGTCTTTGTGGCAACGTTTTTCCAGCTGAGTAGTAATAATTTTTATCACAAAAGAGTTTCTCCTTTGTTTGTTAGCCATTTACATAATAAGGGTGTTAAGGTGGGTGTTTATACCGTAAATTCTAAAAGTGATATTATAAAGCAGGGTAATATGCAAATTGATTGTATTATAACCAACAATGTTGAGTTAAGTCAACAAGTAATTTATTGAGATCATTCAAATATTATATGTCAAAAAATAGCAACACTTTTAATAACACGGTAAAAGTTGTTTTTGCTTTTATGCTTTTACTTATTTCCATAAGTAGTTGTAATGAGTTTATTCCTTCATTTGATATTGAAAAAACATTAGGCTATTCTCCTATTTATGAATCAGCTCAAACTGAAGTATCCATGGAAGCTCCATTGCCATATGCTAACCCAGGAAAAATATATCAATACTCCAATTATATTTTAATTGAAGATATTGGAAGAGGTTTTCACATTATTGATAATACCAATTCATCCTCTCCAATAAAATCAGGCTTTTTTCAAATACCATTAAATAATGACATTGCCATTAGCAACGGTGTAGTGTACGCTAATTCTGGCACTGATTTACTCGCTTTAGACATCCAGCCGGATGGAACTATTGAGATGAGTAAACTGGAAAATGTTTTCGTTTATAACGAAGATAAAGCTTACCCTCCGGAATCTGGTTACTATTTTGAGTGTACAGACGAAACGAAAGGAAAAGTAATTGGATGGAAATTGGAAACAATATATAACCCGGAATGCTATTTTTAATATGAGACATCTCTATACAATCTTACTTTTATCAGTATTTCTCTGGTTTTTAAGCTGCGAAAATGAAGACGGATTTCAATTTGATGATGTTGGTGTATCTAGTTCGGGTTCCATTGCAAAGTTTAGCATCGACCAAAATTACTTGTATGTAGTTGAAAAAAATTCGCTTGAAATTTTCGATGTTTCGGATCAAACTCAAATCACTTCTTTAGGTAAACTGGATTTACTTCAGAATATTGAGACTATTTTTAGACTTGACACGATTGTATATTTAGGCACCACCACAGGTGTGCTTTTTATCGACATTTCAGACCCAAGCACTCCTTTTCATATATCATCTTACGATCACCTTACGGCTTGCGATCCTGTGGTAGCTAATGAGCAATATGCTTTTGCAACACTAAGAGCTGGTCGAAATTGCGGTGATGCGGGAAACCTCTTAGACATAATTGATATTTCAGATTTATCTAGCCCTAGCCTTATAAAATCTTACCAAATGACTTCTCCTTATGGGCTTGGTTTATTAGGCACTAATTTATTCGTGGGCGAAAAGAATAATGGAATGCGTTGGTTTGATGTATCTGATGTTGAAAATATTGCCGAGCTAGGATATTTTCCAGATATACATGCCATTGATTTCATTATAAAAGGGAACCACATTACAATTTCTACTACCGAAAGTATTTTACAATTAGAACTTAGCACTACTAACCAACTGGTAAAACTAAGCGAACTTATGTTTGAAAATAATTAGCATGAAACTTAAAACACCTCTTTTCATTGTGCTATTTAATTTCGCTTCATTACCAAATTTAATAGCACAAAATAATTCCCCTCAAATAAACGATACCATAGTATCAAAACACGTATTTGGAATTAGTTGGAATTCAGCTTCATTAGTTCAAAACTATCCATCGTTCTTATTCTCAGGAGTGTACTTGTGGAAGGAGAAATTGTCAATAGAATTAGGAGGCAGCAAACTCCTCAATTCAGAAATATTTAGCTCATCTGATGCCAATACTGAACATAAATATGGCTTTAAATTAGTTGGTGAGTTAAAATATTATTTTGATAATACCGCAAGAAATAATGGCCCTTACATAGGTGCAGGGTACGCACATATTGAATCCACTTTTCAAGCTGATTATATTGTTAAAATAATAGAAGAAGACCAACGGTATTTTAGGTTAGTTGATGAAGAGTATTTTTCAAATATTGATCAATTCTATGCCAAAATTGGCTACCGTTTTTTATCTTCAGATAAAAGAGTATTTTTTGAAACAGGTATTAATGTAGGATTAAAAATAAAAACTGTTACACCACAACCTTCAAATTACGGAGGCAGGTTGGTAACAAATGAAAAATTCGTAGAAAACATATCTCAATTCCCCCTACCAATGTCAATCGATGCAAAACTGGGGTTTGTTATTTTTAAATAATTATTGTCACTCAATTTTTTAGTATTCGCAATAATTTGTTTTAAAAATTAGCTGCCATGAGCTAGGCTATTTTGTAACTTGCAAAATATTTATCAATACAATTTTAGTTCCAAATGCCCGATTTTAATCACTTACACTGTCACACTCAATATTCGCTTTTAGATGGTGCTGCAAACATTAGCACCATGATGCAAAAAGCACAAAATGATGGAATGAAAGCCGTTGCTTTAACCGATCATGGCAATATGTTTGGTGCTTTTAAATTTGTTGCAGAGGCAAGTAAGTTTAATGTAAAACCCATTGTGGGCTGTGAATTTTACTTGGTTAAAAACAGGCATAAAAAACAGTTTACCAAGGAGGATAAAGACAATCGGAACCACCAGTTAATGTTAGCAAAAAATGCGACTGGTTATAAAAACTTAACTAAACTAACATCACTAGGCTATATAGATGGATTATATAGCAAATGGCCTCGCATTGATAAAGAGCTAATCGAAAAATACCATGAAGGCATTATTGCCACCTCTTGCTGTTTGGCAGCCGAAATACCACAGGCCATTCTTAATAAAAGCGAGGCAGAGGCAGAAGAACTTTTAAAATGGTGGATCGATTTATTTGGCGAAGACTTTTACATTGAGTTGCAGCGCCACGAAATCGAAGATCAAAAAAAAGTAAACGTGGTATTACTAAAATTTGCTAAAAAATATAACCTTAAGGTAATTGCAACCAATGATTCGCATTATGTAGAGCAGGAAGATTCGGTAGCACACGATATTTTACTTTGTGTTAACACGGGCGAATTACAAAGTAAACCCGTTTGGAAAGGCAATGGTTTTGGAAATAAAGAGTATCGTTTTGGCTTCCCCAATAATGAGTTTTATTTCAAAACTCAAGCCGAAATGAATCAATTATTTTCGGATATACCCGAAGCCATAGACAACACCAACGAAATTGCAGATAAGGTAGATCACCTTACACTTACCCGAGATATTTTACTCCCTAACTTTCCGATTCCTCCAGAATTTACAAACGAAGATGAATACCTAAAGCATCTTACATTGGAAGGAGCCAAATCATCTAAAAGGTATGGAGAAATCGGATTGGAGGTTGAAGAACGAATAAATCATGAATTGAGCATTATTAAAACCATGGGTTTTGCTGGCTACTTCCTTATCACCGCTGATATGATTAGCGCTGGCAGAAGCCTCGGAGTAATGATTGGCCCTGGTCGAGGTTCAGCTGCTGGTTCTGTGGTGGCTTATGCCCTCGGCATCACCAATATCGACCCCATAAAATATAGCTTACTTTTTGAACGTTTCTTAAACCCGGAGCGTATATCAATGCCCGATATTGATACTGATTTTGATGATCAAGGAAGGCAAAAAGTGATTGATTATGTAGTAGATAAATATGGTTATAATCAAGTTGCCCAAATTATTACTTATGGCACCATGGCTGCCAAAAGCTCCATTAAAGATGTATCCAGGGTAAGAGATTTGCCATTAAGTGAAGCCAACGCATTGGCTAAATTAGTGCCCGATTCGCCAGGAACTACATTGGCTAAAGCTTTTAAGGAAGTACCAGAATTAGAAAACTTAAGGAAAGAAGATTCTGAAAACGGATTTATTCTAAATATGGCTAAAAAGTTAGAAGGATCCATCCGAAGCACGGGAATTCATGCTGCAGGTGTAATCATTGCCCCTGATGACTTAACTAATTATATCCCTGTATCTACTTCCAAAGAATCTAACTTATTGGTAACCCAATTTGATGGCAAAGTGATTGAAGATGCGGGCATGTTGAAAATGGATTTCCTAGGCCTAAAAACTTTATCCATTATTAAAGATGCAATGGCTTTAATAAAAGAAAATAGAGGCGTTGATATTGACATTGATGAAATAGACTTAGAAGACGAAAAGACTTTTGAACTCTACCAAAAAGGAGATACGATTGGCACTTTTCAATTTGAAAGTGACGGTATGCGCAAACATTTGCAAGTACTTAAGCCCACTGACATTGAAGATTTAATTGCGATGAATGCGTTGTATCGTCCTGGCCCAATGGAGTTTATACCCAACTTTATTAACCGTAAACACGGTAAAGAAGTAGTTGAATATCCTCACGAGTTGCTCGAACCCATCCTTAAAAACAGTTACGGTATTATGGTTTACCAAGAGCAGATTATGCAAACTGCTCAAATTTTAGGAGGCTACTCGCTCGGGCAAGCGGATTTGCTTCGTAGGGCCATGGGTAAGAAAAAACTCGATGAAATGGCCAAGCAAAAAGAAATTTTTGTAGCTGGTGCAAAAGAAAAGCACGCCATCGATCGTAAAAAAGCAGAAGAGGTTTTTGCAGTTATGGAGAAGTTTGCAGCCTATGGCTTTAATCGTTCTCACTCCGCAGCTTATTCTGTGGTTGCGTATCAAACAGCTTACCTAAAAGCGCATTACCCTGCTGAATATATGGCATCGGTACTTACCCATAACCAAAGTAATATTGATAAAATCACGTTCTTTTTAGAAGAGTGTAAAAAACAAAATATCCCTGTTTTAGGTCCTCATATAAATGAAAGCAATATGAACTTCGCGGTTAATAAAGCAGGAGAAATACGTTTTGGTTTGGGGGCAATTAAAGGTACAGGAGAAGCCGCTGTGGATGCCATTATTTCTGAAAGAGATGAGAATAGCAGCTTTAAAACTATCTTCGATTTTTCAGAAAGAGTAAACCTCCGTGCGGTTAATAAAAAAACATTTGAAAGCTTAGCAATGGGTGGAGCTTTTGATTGTTTCGAAGGAACTAATAGAAGGCAATACTTGATTCAAGAAGGTGAACAACCTAGTGGTATTGAGCTTGCAGTTAGGTATGGCAACAGTTTTCAGCAAGATAAAAATGCATCGCAGCACTCTCTTTTTGGAGGTGATAGTGGCGTAGAAATACCCAAACCAAAATTTCCTGTTTGCGAGCCTTACAGCGATATTGAAAAACTTAAAATTGAGAAAGAAGTAGTTGGTTTCTACATCTCTGGCCACCCGCTTGACGAGTATAAAATTGACATTGAAAATTTTTGCACGTGTACGGTAGAAAAATATAAAGATTTCAAATCTCAAACAATAAGAGTTGCTGGAATTGTTACAAAGTTTATGGAGCGCACCTCTAAGCGTGGTGCTCCATTCGGGCTTTTTAGTATAGAAGATTATAACGGCAACCTAGATATGGCCATGTTTGGTGAAGATTACATGAAAAACCGTCATATGCTACAAGTGGGAGGATTTGTGTACATGATTGGTAAAGTAGAAGAGCGCTATAATAGCCCAGGAGAATGGGAGTTTAGGCCAAGAGTTATCCAACTACTTTCAAGTATTAGGGAGGATTTGAGTAAAGAAGTTCAACTAAGTTTAGAGGTGTCGTCTATTACTGATGAGCTAGTTGATAAAATTGAAATGCTAGCCATTGAAAATCCTGGTAAATGCAAATTTGTGATTACGCTGTTTAGTGAAGAGGAAAGTTTAAAGGTTGAACTACTTTCTAAAAAATATTTAGTAACGCCTAGTAACGAATTAATTAATGGATTAACATTACTCGACTCAGTTGAATATAGAATTGTGTCTGATAAGGTAGAAGTACCGAAGGAAACACGCCCTGATTTTAAGAAATTTTCTAAGAAATAATACTGATTTCACCTTTACCATCATTCCTAAGTAGGTCGGCAATTATTAATTGATGCTGTAAGTTTCCTGCCAATGCAATAATCACATTTTAGGTTTGATTGTTTGCCTAATCAAACCTAAAAGATATGGATGGTTGGGAATTATTTATAATATATTTGCGTTTAGAAAATACAAAATTTTAATACATATATAAATGGAACCTCAAGTAATAACAGACGCAAACTTTAAAGAAATTTTAGATACTGACAAGCCTGTTTTAGTCGATTTTTGGGCAGAATGGTGTGGCCCTTGTAAAATGATAGGACCTATCGTTAAAGAATTAGCCAACGACTACGAAGGAAAAGCAGTAATTGCTAAAGTAAATGTGGATGAAAATCCTTCTACTTCAGCAGAATTTGGTATCAGAAGTATACCTACTTTGCTAATTTTTAAAAATGGCGAAATAGTTGACAAACAAATTGGCGCAGTGCCTAAAGCCGTACTAGCTGGCAAATTAGAAGCTCAATTATAATCTTAAGAGATTTAAGATTATAAGAATAAAGACACAAGACATTAGACTATATTAGTTCAATTTCTTGTGTCTTTTTGTTTTCAACAAACCCAGTCATCCAATCCGGATAGTTATCGGAAGGTTTCAATATCTAACACAAAACCTAATAAGATTCTGAAATAAATTCAGAAGGACGATTTTCTAACATCTTTTATATGAAACCAACACTTCTTGTACTTGCAGCTGGTATGGGCAGCAGATATGGCGGCTTAAAACAAGCCGACCAAGTAGGCCCTTCGGGCGAAACCATTATTGATTACTCAATTTACGATGCTATTCAAGCAGGTTTCGGAAAAATAGTAATGGTAGTACGCCAAAATATTTTAGATGATATGAAATCCTTGTTTGATCCGAGATGGGGAAATCAAATCAAAATTGAATATGCTATTCAAGAAGTAAACGTGCCCATTGAAGGAATAGACAATTTACCAGAACGAAAAAAACCTTGGGGCACTGGCCACGCGGTAATGGTAGCAAAACATTTAATTAACGAACCTTTTGCTGTAATTAACGCAGATGATTTTTATGGTGCTGATGCCTTTAAAACCATTAGTAACTATTTACAAAATGGCATTTCAGATAATGAAAATGCCATGGTAGGTTATATTCTTAAAAATACGCTTTCGGATCATGGGTTTGTATCCAGAGGAATTTGCGAGAATGACGCTACTAATAATTTAAATACAATTACCGAACGAACCAATATTGAACGCATTAATGGCGATGTGGTTTTTAAAGATGGTGAAGGAAATCAAACTCCTTTGGATGAAAATTCGTATGTTTCAATGAATTTCTGGGGATTTATGCCCAACTTTTTTGATGAAGCAGAAACGCAGTTTAAAAAATTTGTGCAAAATAATTTCGAAAACGAAAAAGCAGAATTCTATATCCCATCTATTGTATCAACGATGATGAAAGAGAAAGGCTTAAAAATTAAAGTGCTGGAAAGCACAGCCCGATGGATGGGAGTAACTTATAAAGAAGATAAGCCGGTGGTTGAAGAAAAAATAAGTCAATTAGTGCACAATCGTATCTACCCGGCAAAATTGGTTTAATAACCTGAGTTCGACCTAAGAAATAGCTTTCAGAAATTTTCCCAACGGGCTTTATCTAATTATAGTTACAGGAAAATCCTGTCCTCTAGAAAAAGTGTATGGAAACTGTGGTTTTCCTTTAAATTTTTGAGAGTATTCTGGAACTAAAGAATCGATGTAACTTTTTAATTCATAAATGGTAACTGTGCCATCTTTTGGTGCACCATCGGCCTTACCGCTTAGGGCTTCTAATAATACATAGGTAAAAACTCCATGTCCCAGTGCTTCGAACTCAGTGGCAAACTGCTCGCTCCCTGCAGCAGAAAGTACATGGATTCCTGCACTTCTTGATAATTGCGCCATCGCCTTTTCCTCCATTCCTCCGCGCGAAGCCAACAATTCGGCCGAGCCACCCGATTGGCAAGCATCAATTATTACTAATTGCTTTAAAGCAGGTATTTTTCTAAACTTCTCTTTCAATTCTTCAGCTGAGATTCCATCTTTCTCCAATTTATCTTTACTATATAATCGTGTATTTTCGGTTGGCACAAAATAAAATTGCTCCTCTACCATACTTCCATGGCCCGCATAATAAAAGTAGAAAACATCTCCAGGGTTGATTTTATTTGATAACAAATCTAACACACCCATAATATTTGTTTTATTGGCCTCCTCATTATAGAGTTCGTGTGTTTCAACTCGATCAAAGAGTATATCGCTGTCCTTTTTAATAATATCAACAAATGCCTCCGCATCATTTTGAGCATAATTCAAGTTTAGCGAAGGGTTTTCATAAACATTAATTCCTATGGCCAATAGATAAAGTACTGTTTCATGTGTTGGAGTTTCATATTCAATAATAACCTCAGCAGGCTTAGATTCAATTGAATTTGTATTGGTAGCAATAACTTTTATGCGATTGATACCGGGGATAAGACTAAGTTTAAATTTTTGAAAAACAGATTTGCCAGATTCAACTTTAGCATAAAATTCACTTTCTTTTAATTCAACTATTTTCCCATTATGAAAAATCGAAATCGTTTTAATACCTCCTCCCCTATTGGTGGTTTCTGTAATTATATCAACTTCAGATTTTTGTTGCACTTGCCCGTAAGTTGGGTATTCAATTTTAACAGATGGGGGAGGATATTTGTTTAGTTTTTCAAGTAATCCTTCTCGTTTTACTCCAACGCCCAACGCTCCTTTTAAAAGGTGAGGATCGTAATACTGGTTAAAAAATTGATCGAGCGAAAAGCTCTCATTTCCTTTTACAAAAAACACCTGTTTTTGAGCTCCATCGGTTCCACTAAAATAACCTTTGGTATCTTTTACTAACCAATCATTTTTACCGATTACGTAGTGCGTTATTATTTCAGTTCCAGTTTCCAAATTCCAAATTTTGGTTATGCCATCCATACTGCCCGAAACTAAATATTTATTATCTCCAGAAAATTGAGCAGCGGTAATAATGCTTTTATGCCCAATAAATTTCTTTAGTAGTTTACCCGAATTAATATCCCATAAAATAATTACTCTGTCTGTGCCAGCCGTAGCCATCCAACTATTATTACTACTTATTGCCACGGCATGAACAGGGCCTGAATGACCATTAAATTTTCTTATTTGAAAACCAGAAGCCAAGTCCCAAGTTCGAACCGAATTATCCCATCCAACCGAAGCCATTTTTGTTCCATTATCAAAAAACTCGTAATCCATAGATGCCTTGGTATGCCCTACTAGCTCTTGTACTTTTCTACCCGTGTCAATATCCCAACGTTGCAATTCACCATTGGTATTTCCAATAATAAGGTATAAATCATTGGGTGAAAATTTAACCGTATAAGCAGTCTCAACCTTAGTTCTATCTCCACTTAAATAGATAGATTGCAATTGTTCTCCGCTACTAATATCCCACACCTTTACAGTGCCATCCGCACTAGATGTTACAATTTTTGAATTGTCATTGCTAAAATTAACATCCCAAATAATACCTCTATGACCTTCAAATTTCTTTAGCAATTCTCCTGATTTGGCATCGTATAAATGCACTAACCTATCGCCACCACCTGTAAGTAATCTATCCCCATCATTTGATAATTTAAAGTCCATTACAACTTTAGTATGACCTCCATACCGTTGCACTATTTTGCCTGTAGCCAGCTCCCATTTTCTAACTTCAAACCCAATTTTAGAACGATAGGCATACTTGCCATTAGGAGACAACTGCACATCATTTTTTAAAGTAACTAAACTACTGGTGTAACTTTCCCAGTACGAATTTGGGTCAAACCCAAGCCCATCCTCTGGTGGAAAGCTCAAATAACCATAGAAAGTGGAGACTTTATGGCCTGATTGGGCATCCCATATAATAATCATATTACTATTATCTCCCGTTACAATAAATTTTCCATTTGGGCTAAAACTGGCATCATTAAACCGATCAGTTCTTCGGTCGATAATTTTATGTGTTAAATCAATGCCATATTTAGGAGAGGTTTCTTTTTGGCGTGCGTCAAGTGTATAATTCCTAACGCCACTATCAACGCCCCATACCACTGTTGAATCTTCATCTACAGAAACTAATAATGTACTTTCAGAATTGATATTTAAGGTGGTAAAGTTCTCTTCTGGCTCTTGCCAAAAAACATGTGAAACAACCGTATCCTTAAACATCTTAAAACCAACATAACGGGAAGCATAAATTATCTCATCATTATATGTTGAAACCCCTTGCGTAATACAGCCTCCGCACATGCCATCAGTAGGCCCATAGCTAGCAGTTAATTCCCCAGTTGTAAGTTCATATACATTCACAATTCTGTCATCTAATCCCGTTATTAGTTGACTGCCCTTCGAATTGATAAACACATTATCTCTTGCCATTCGAGAGCCTTTTACAGCATATATAATGGAATCTAACCGAGTGTCGTAAACATTTATTTTATCTCCTGTACTTCCTACTGCCAAATAGTTGCCATCCGGACTTAGTGCTAACCTTAAAATGTTTTCATCTAATTGCTGGTAAGATTTAAGAATATTGCCTGAAAGTACATCCCAAAAATAAATCGAGCCATCTCTACTTGCAGAAATAAGCTGTTTGTCGTTGGGAGTAAATAATACATCATTTACATCGGATTGGTGTCCATTAAATGTTCTCAATTCTCTACCAGAAGAGACCTCCCAAAGTTTGATGGTTTTATCTTCACTCCCAGAGATAATAAATTTTCCACTATGGCTAAATTCAACCGATTTTACTGCGCGTGTATGCCCACGCTGAACAGCCGTTTCAAGTTGTTGAGCATTAGTACTTATAAAGAATAAGGAAAATGCGATAAAAAAATACCCGCTGTAGCCTTTTGTAAAGCAAGAAAAAAATCCAGCAAAATGTACTTGATTCATAATAACACCAAGTTTAAAAGTTTTAAGTACAACAAATCTAGTATTATTATTCTACACATTGATTTAGTAGAAAAAATCGATCATGGCAATAATAGTATATTTAATATACCTTTTAAGTATATATCATATATCTTTAATACATAATATGAATTTTGAATTTGATACAGATAAAAATACTTCAAATATAAAAAAGCATGGAATTAGTTTTGAAGAGGCTAAACAACTGTGGCAAGATCAAAATTTAGTAGAGCTGCCTGCTAAAAATGTAGAAGAGCCTAGGTTTTTATCTATCGGTAAAATAAAAGACAAATACTGGTCGGCCATTACAACTTATAGAAATGCTGTGATTAGAATAATTTCTGTAAGAAATGCACGACCCAAAGAAATTGCTTTGTATGAAGACAAATGATTTAGAAAATAGATTTGATGAGAACAAGGAAGATATCCTTGATGCTTTTGACATATCAAAAGCTAAAAGGGTAAATAAAGAACAAAAGCGAGTAAATGTTGATTTTCCTGTGTGGATGGTTGAATCCTTTGATAAAGAAGCTAAAAGGCTTGGTGTAACTCGCCAAGCATTGATTAAGTTTTGGATGGCAGAAAAACTATCTGCCATCTAAAACCTAGTAAACACTTTATACAGGCTCTCTAAATCCAACCCACGTAAATCGTTTAATCACATATTCGGGATTGGTAAATGAGGCATTTCCTGCCGGGTTACCACCTGTGACGTGAAAATCGGAAAAGCCCGCATGTTGGTTCACATAAATGCCTCCTGTTAAATTAAACGAAACTGGTGTAGCCGCCAACGACATTTCATCTGCAATCATTTCTTTGGTATCGGTATCAGTAGAATAAGCGGCACAGGAAATAGCACCATGTTCCAAGGCCATTTTCTTTGCTAAAGCAACAGATTGCTTTGTATCTTCCGTTTTTATAAGCAAGGCAATTGGCCCAAATAATTCCTGGCTAAAATCTTCTTTATTTTGAGCATCTACCTCTAACACCAAAGGTGTTGCTGTTCTCGCGTTTTTAAACATTGGGTTTTCCACTTCTCCCGATGATAACCATATTTTTCCCTCACCTGATCCAAGTTCATCTACCCGAGTACAGGTGTTTTTATTTTGAATGGCTCCAAGTACAAATGGACCAGCCTTTGGGTTATCAATCAACCCTTGAATATTGTCTGCAAATTTTTGTGCAAATTCATCAAAACTTATAATTCCATCTGGCGTTTTTATACCCGAAGCAGGAATGTAAAAGTTTTGTGGTGCTGTACACATCTGACCTGAGTAAAGCGATAAGGAGAAAGCTAAATTTCCAATCACTTTGTCAATATCGTTTGCAGAATCAATGATAGCAGAGTTTACGCCTGTTTTTTCAGTAAAAACAAATTTGCCTTTTAAACCTTCCAAGTAATTGCCAAAAGCAGAATTACCTGTATAATCAATTACTTTAACTCTATTATCTTCTGCCAGTTCTTTTGTAATCATATTACTAAAGCTATCTACTCCTAACTGGCAAATGTTAGGATTAAGCCCTTCTTCTTTGAGCACTTTCTGAACTTCGGCTACAAAGATGGCCATTGGTAATATGGCTCCAGGGTGAGGTTTGATTATAACAGGGTTACCCGTAACCAAACTAGCATACATGCCAGGTACTGAGTTCCAGGTTGGGAATGTTGAGCATCCAATTACAACACCAATACCTTTAGGAATGGCGCGCCATTCTTTGTTAAGCTGTAAATTATACTTACCCATTGGTTTGTCCCAAACCACCTTTTCTGGGAAGCGGGTAAGCTCTTCATAACCCATAGCAATAGCTTCTAAAGCTCTATCTGCTGCATGAGGGCCCGATGCCTGAAAAGCCATCATATAACCTTGTCCTGTAGTGTGCATGGTTGCATAAGCTATTTCAAAAAATCGATCTTTCACCCGCTCCAAGGATTCAACCAAAATAGCTGCTCTTTTTTCAGCCTTTACCTTACGCCATTGATGAAAAGCTTCCTCAGCATTTGAAATAAGCTCCTCAGATGAATATGAAGGATACGATATTTTTAGTGCCTCTTGTAAGTAGGGAGATTCTTCATCTCCAATCCAATTATTTGAATTGCCCTGTAAAAGCTCTTCAAACTTTTTGCCTACTTGGCCTTGAAATTTTTCTCTTCCTTGTTTATCGGCCTCTTCCCCATAAATTTTAGGTGAAGGATGCTCAGGATACTGGGCAAAAAAAGTGCGCTCGTGAATTGCTTGAATCGCTCTTTCGATGGTGGGTTTATGCTTTGCTACTAATTCCATTATTGATTACTTGATTTAAACACCTAAGATAAATTAAATAAAAAGAACCTAAATATTCTGAGCATAAAAAAAGCGATACATTTCAATCGGATATAGCCTTAAAATGATCAAAAAGTTTTACTTTTTTGTTGGAATTAATACCTCTTTAGATACTAATTCTGCTGTTACAGCTCTGGTATGCTCATTTGCTGTTTTATCTATTGTTCCATCAAAATGCGGAATTTTTCAAGAAACCGGAATTTTTATACCCATACAGCCTTACATTAAGAATGCTGTTACCCATAATAGAAATCCTATTTTTTTCATATTAATCTTTAATTAGATGCTGGTCATATTCTACTGCACCAAAAGCATATATGTAAAGTACACGGGAGTATCTAAAAAATAGTGGCAATAACCCTATATTTAAAATAATAATTACTGCTATATAAACTTCAAAAACCGGATCGTCAAAAACAAAATAGAGAATAAACCAAGCATTGGTTACCATGGCAACACTCATGGCATAAGAAATATACATGGCTCCATGAAAAAAACCGGGCTCTCGATCAAACCTTAAATTACACACTTTACAAGTTTGGTAAAACTTAGCAAACTTTGATAATTGCCACCATTTATGCTTAAACATATCCCCTTTCCGGCATTGAGGACATTTAGCATGTAAAATGGCTTTGCCAACAGATACTTTATCTATTGTACTCATTTCAAAAAATTGATTGTGAAACTAAGCATTCATTATTACCCCATCAATAATAACTGTTTCTATAGAATCTGTATTAAAGGCGTAAGGTATGTACTCGATAGATGGAATTTCTTTGGTGATTATCACACTTCCTGCTTTGCCAACCGTAATGCTGCCATGTGTATCAAGTACATCCATAGCATAAGCACTGTTCATAGTTGCTGCATTAATGGCCTCTTGTGGTGTCATTCGCATGTTTACACAAGCCAACGAAAGCATAAAAGGCATACTTCCACTTGGTGCACTTCCGGGATTATAATCAGTGGCCAATGCCACCGGCAAACCGGCACTCATCATATCTCTTGCAGGTGGATAGGAAGTACGCAAGAAAAATGCTGCGCCAGGCAATAAAGTAGGCATAGTGCTTGAACCTTGAAGAGCATCTATCTCTTCTTGGCCCATACTTTCTAAGTGATCTACGCTCAATGAATTGGTTTTTACGCCTATCTGTACACCTCCCGAAACATTTAGTTGATTTGCATGGATTTTTCCTTTTAATCCATAAGAACCACCAGCCAAAAGAATTCGTTCTGTTTCCTCAGGTGTAAAAAATCCTTTTTCACAAAAAACATCGATGTAATCTGCCAGGTGCTCTTCTGCCACTCTGGGTAACATTTCATGGATTACTAAATCAATGTATTCATTCCTATCCACATATTCTTTAGGAATAGCATGCGCTCCCAAAAAAGTTGTTTTAACTGTTAATGGGGTTTCTTTTCCAATCCGTTTAGCAACTCTTAGCATTTTAAGCTCATCCTTAATTGTTAGCCCATAGCCACTTTTGATTTCAACACAAGCAGTACCGAAACCAATGATCTCATTAACACGTTGCATGGCAAATTCAAAAAGCTCCTCTTCGGTTGCTTTTTGCAACCTTTTTGCTGAATTTAAAATACCCCCACCTTTTTGGGCTATTTCTGCATAAGACATACCTTTTATTTTGTCAACAAACTCAGCTTCCCTGCTAGCAGCAAAAACTAAATGTGTGTGCGAATCTACAAATGTGGGCAACACAAATCTATTTGTTGCATCTATAATTTCGGAACTCACTTCAGGCACGTTGCTCATCATCCCAAATTCGGAAATTATACCATTCTTAATATGTAAATAAGCATTTTCAATGGAAGGCAACATAGCCATATTATTACCAGCAACCCAATTAAAGGCATTTTTTTTAGTACGTGTTTGTACTAAATCTTTGATGTTGATTATTAATAAATCCATTAAAAAATATGCGTGTATTATTCTCCGGTTTCGGTATTAATGGCTTCAACAGTTTGTTCAAGTTTTGTTCCGTAAATGGGAAAACTTAGCTTAAATGTTAAGAAAAAACCGTTTTTTTGAACACCTGGACGTAAACCAGATTCTAATCCATAACCCCAACCAAGTGTACGATTAAATTTACCTTTTAGTCCAGCTCTAAAACCAAAAGGGGCTTGTTTAATATCTGCCAATGATACCGTTTCGCCACCCACTAATAAATCATCTATTGTAATTCCTGGGGCATATAATAAATCAAGGTAGGTAGTTAATAATAAATCATCTCCACCCGGCTCCCAACGAGATTCAAAGGTTACCGCAAAGTTTTTAAACCAACTCATAGAGCCTCCAATGTAAAACCCATAGGCAAACACATTGGTATATAAATCCAAATCTTCGATTAAAACTGGTGAACCATCATTATAGGATAACGATAAATTTTGTTTGCCAAATATTTTACTCAAGTCTGTAGAAGTAGTATAAAACATAGCGCCAGCCCTAGCTCCCACAATTTCTCTAACCGTGTTGGTGATTAACGCATTTTTTGGCACTGTGGCTGCCCATTCTGTTCCTTTCAATCTTTTGCTATAGAGTAATACTTTTGAGTTAGACTCTTTTGTTCGATCTAAAATATGGTAAGTACCACCCATATCGCCATAAAAATAGGCAGATATTACATTATCATTAAAAGCATTTCTATTGGCTGCATCACGTGCAATATCAAATCTAGAACCATAGGTTGTTCTACCTGAGAACTCAAAATTCATTTGATCTTTGTAATAATAATTTGCCTCTACGCCAAACCCTCCTACCACATTTAAGGAAGTGATATCTCCGACTATTGGCTGAAAATGAATAAAAAGTTTTTTAATATCATAGGGGTCGTCATAAGTAACAGTGTACTTCAACGCTTTTGATTTCTTTTTAGCTTGCCCAAAAACGTTAATCGTTAATGCCATCGCCAACCCAATAATAAAAGTGCTTTTCAAACGCATGTTATTTTTATCCAAATTATTAGCCTCAAATATACCTCCCATCAACCGATTAATAAAATACGTATTTACTACTACTTCATCTATTATTTTAGAGACTGAATTATATCCACTTCTTGGATAAGGTGATCTATCAATTTAATTACCTTAACTGCTCCATTAGAGTTTGATTTGTGAAAATCAAATTGGTTATTAAAATTACCCTCTACTTTATAGCCATTTTGAAAGTATGTACCGTAAGTTTTTAAAGACTCCGTAATTAACTTCATTCCGAAATACCCTCTAAAGAAATATTTACTTGGTTGACTCTTAAATTTTTTAATATACCTTCTTTTAAGGGCCCTATATTCTTCCGTGGCAACATCGTCAACAGCAGAAATTGCAAGTGCAACTCCTAATCCTTCCATAATGCCAAAACCAGCATTATTGGATTCGTACCAATTGCCAACACCCATTATTTTGATAGAGTCACCTCTACTTATGATGGCCGACATCGCTTCTGTGGGTACCGTAGGGTCTGATGAAGCTATAAATATATGACCAATCGAATCTGGTTGAATTAATAAAGAATCAATAGTGGGTAGTTGAAATGTTCTATTTATTTCTTCTCTCGTCATGTGACTAACCGCTTTACGGTCCGTTATTGTAACAGAAGCCATTAAAACATCATATACTTCTCGCCTGTTTTCTGTGCCTATTTTTAACATCGAAACCACATTAAAAGAATCTGCCTCCATTGTTTCCTTATACACATAAGCAGAAATTGAATCAACTTCGGAAGTGCCGTAATAGATAAATAAATTTTTATTTACAGAATCAGTTTTCATATATTCAGCGGCTTTAAGAGCCAAATCAGAAGCACTTGCTCTTGACAAAAATGCATAGGGGCTGCTTTTAGAAATAGCTGAATTTGATGAAGTAGGATTTACAAAGTTGAGTTTTTCTTTACTGGCAATAGCGGTCATTTTAGCCAATGGGCTTGGGTAAATGGGGCCTAGTACAGCATCTAGATTTTTAATGCCCCCTTTAGCAAGAAACACAGATAACTGTGCCGAATCCTGTTTTGTATCAAAAACTTGAAGGTTAAACAGCGCAGAGTCTGTGTCGTAAGCAGCCATTTTAGCTCCTTCATAAATATCAACTGCCAGTGATTTATGTAAGTATTTACCCGTTGCCTCCAGCCTATCAATAAACAGAGGGAGCATAATGCCAATCGAGTATTGATCTTTAATTACACTTTTGGGCACACTATTAAACTGCCCCCTATTAAATTCAAATTCATTAATTAATGAATCTAATACTTTATTGGTTTTGCTATTATTAGGAAGTTTACTCAACGCATTTGCGTATGCTTCGGCTATCATTTTATCCGTTGGGTATTCTATATTTAATACCTTTAAAGTCTCAATCGATAAATTATTTAATTGGGCATCAATATACTCATTGCTTTTACTTAAGTAGGGCTCGGATGATATTTTACTCGCATACAGCATCCCTTTAAAAGGCCCTGATCGCTCAAATCCAATTCGAGACAACCACAAATTAGCAGCATCTATTTTATGCCAATTGGGGTACTTCACAGTTAACTCTAAAAATGCATTTTTTGCGTAATTTTTATCGCCATCGTTATAGGTTGCAAACCCTAAATAAAAGTGGACATAGGGAACCAAGTCATTAGTTTCGTTGCTTGCCAAAAGCTTTTTAAATGATTCTGCTGATAACCCAAACCTCTCCTGATCTAATAATTGCTTGGCAACTTTATAGCTAGATTCAAACTTAGAAGATGCTTTTTGAGCACTTGCAAAGGTTGCCCAACTTAAACTCAAGAATATAAAAAAAAGCTTTTGGATCATAGATAAATGGAAATATACAAATTTTCTAACTTCAACCTTCACTTATAAATTATTCCCATTCAATAGTAGCAGGTGGTTTCGAGCTAATATCATAAACAACTCTATTTACTCCTTTTACGGTATTAATAATATTATTAGAAACTTGTGCCAGAAATTCATAAGGTAAATGTGACCAGTCGGCCGTCATCCCATCTATGCTGCTAACTGCTCTTAGGCTCACAACCTGTTCGTAAGTACGTTCATCGCCCATAACACCTACAGATTGAATTGGCAATAGCATAGCTCCTGCTTGCCAAACCTCATCGTAAAGATTCTTGTCTTTAAGTCCTTGGATAAAAATATGATCCACTTCTTGAAGAATGGCTACTTTTTCAGGAGTAATATCTCCCAATATTCTTATGCCCAAACCAGGTCCTGGGAATGGATGCCTGCCTAAGATATTTTGTGAAATATGCAGTGACTTACCTACTCTGCGCACTTCATCTTTAAATAACGTATTTAATGGTTCCACCACTTTTAGTTTCATATAATCAGGCAACCCGCCAACATTATGGTGTGATTTAATGGTAGCTGAGGGTCCTCCTGTTACGGAAACAGATTCGATAACATCAGGGTAAATAGTACCTTGACCAAGCCATTTCACATCTTCAATTTTATGCGCTTCTTCGTCAAATACCTCTATAAATGTTTTTCCAATGGCTTTTCGTTTAGCCTCAGGATCTGTCAAACCTTTTAACGCCTCGTAAAACTTGGCTTTAGAGTCAACACCTTTAACATGTAGCCCCATCCCTTTATAAGAGTCTAATACAGATTCAAATTCATTTTTGCGAAGTAACCCGTTATCAACAAAGATACAGTGAAGCTGAGCGCCAATGGCATTATGCAACAGCATGGCTGCAACACTAGAATCTACTCCACCTGAAAGACCTAGTACTACTTTATCTGCACCAATTTTTTCCTTTAATTCGTTAACCGAAGTATCTACAAAATGGTCAGGTGTCCAATCTTGATTACATCCACATATATTAACAACAAAGTTTTTAATTAGCTGTAAGCCATCGGTAGAATGGGTTACCTCTGGGTGAAACTGAATACCATACCTATTCTCCTTCTTAACCTTATAGGCTGCAACTTTAACAGATTCGGTAGAAGCAATAACCTCGAAGGAAGCAGGTAAATTAGTAATGGTATCTCCGTGAGACATCCATACTTGTGAGTTAAGCTTTATGCCTTGCATCAAGTCACTACCCGAATCAATATAGCTTAAATTAGCTCTTCCATATTCACGAGTAGTTGAAGCTTCTACTTTTCCTCCTTCGGTTTGTGCCATTAATTGGGCCCCATAGCAAACCCCCAATAATGGAAATTTACTAAACCGAGCAGGGTCTAATTTTGGGCTGTTGTTTTCTCTAACAGAGAAAGGGCTTCCAGAATAAATCACCCCTTTAACATGAGTTAAATCTTCAGGAACATTGTTAAAAGGATATATTTCACAAAATACATTTAGTTCTCTTACACGCCTAGCAATTAATTGTGTGTATTGCGAACCAAAATCAAGGATAAGTATCTTCTCTAACATCGCGCAAAGATAAATTAGTAATTACTAATTGTCAATTATTAATTACTAATTGATAATTCGCTCTAACCTCTTAATTTTGCACGCTTATGGCAAAGCGAGTAGTTGTAGGTTTATCAGGCGGAGTAGATTCATCGGTGGCAGCATATCTTTTAAAAAAACAAGGGTATGATGTAATTGGTATTTTTATGAAAAATTGGCACGATGACTCCGTTACAATTAGTGATGATTGCCCTTGGTTAGATGACTCCAACGATGCGATGATTGTGGCAGAAAAATTGGGCATCCCTTTTCAAACCATTGATTTTAGTGTACAATACAAAAAGCAAATTGTTGATTACATGTTTGATGAGTACAAACAAGGAAGAACCCCCAACCCAGATGTGCTTTGTAATCGCGAAATTAAGTTTAGTGTGTTTTTAGATACTGCCCTTAAACTTAAAGCTGACTATGTAGCAACTGGCCACTATTGCCGCAAAGATTCCATAAAAAAAGAAGGAAATACAATTTATAGGTTGTTAGCTGGCAAAGATGACAACAAAGATCAAAGTTATTTTTTGTGTCAATTGAGCCAAGCACAATTGGCTAAATCATTATTCCCGATTGGAGAATTAACCAAACCTGAAGTTCGAAAAATTGCCAAAGAGCAAGAATTAATCACTGCCGATAAAAGAGATTCGCAAGGGCTTTGCTTTATTGGCAAAGTACGTTTACCAGAGTTTTTACAGCAGCAGTTAAAACCTAAAACAGGTTCCGTTATCGAAATTTCTGAATCATTTGGAGGTTATACTACCGAAAATAAAGAGATAGCGCATCCTCTTAGCCACGAGGATTTAGAGGAGCTATCTGCGCCTTTTGTCTATAAAAAAGAGGACGGCACAATTAAAGGCGATCATATTGGGGCTCATTACTTTACCATTGGGCAACGCAAAGGGCTAGGCATTGGTGGCACACCTCTACCAATGTTTGTAATTGAAACCGATGTGAAAGAAAATCTAATTTATACCGGACAAGGCGAAAATCATCCAGGGCTTTTAAGGCACGGCTTATTTATTAAAACCAATGAAATACACTGGGTTAGACAAGATTTAAAACTAACCCTAGGCCAGACCATAAAATATCAAGCAAGAATACGCTACCGCCAACCACTAGATTGGGCTACTTTATACCAAGAAGAAGATGGCTTATATGTAATTTTTGACGGCCCTCAAAAAGCCATTGCCAAAGGGCAATTTGTAGCTTGGTATGATGATGATGAACTCATAGGCTCTGGCGTAATTAGCTAGTAAATTGGTTGTATGTTAGATTTAATTTTATCGATATTCTTCTCAAACCAGCCCGCTCTTTTCCAAATTAGTTTATCCTTACTATTGTATAGGTATAGTTTAGGAAAAAAATTTTGAGTCTCTAATCCGTCAACCTTATTCCCATCAAAAAACACGTAACTGTACTTTGCTTGTAAGCTTTTTAATTCTGTTTTAGTGCCATATTCGACAATAATAATATCAAGGTCATATTTAACTTGTTGAATACTTTCTAGGGCAATTTTACAATATCCACAATTTGAAGACGATATCACTACTAATTTATTAGGCTTATTCATTTTATCTACAATAGCACTATCATGTTTTTTTAAAACAGCCCATAAATCTTGAGAAAATAAACTAGGCACTAAAGCCATATTAAGCAACAATATTATTTTTAGTTCTTTCATTTTTCGTTTGCAAGGCACAGTTAAAAACTTAAAATCTACTTGCAATTTAATAAGCACGATAAACATCTTGCTACAAACCTAATCTAGCGAATTTTCTATGAAAATATTAGGTTTTGAGTCATTTTTATAATCGATTAAATATAACCCCTGGTGTTCAATTAAATTATTACTCTGATTTTGGTTTTAACTCATTACCAGGAATTGATTTTGGATATGCCGTTTCTCCAACTATAACTGCCTTTGGCAATATTGGCTATACATATCGGATCCCGTCCTTTACCGATATGTATTATAAAGACCCTGTAAATGAGGGCAACCCGGACCTACTACCCGAATATGCTTGGAATTATGAAATTGGGTTTAAAACGAAAAAAGTTGCTGCACTTAGTGCAGAAGCTAGTCTATTTTATAGAGATGGTAAAAATATGATTGATTGGGTTCGGGCAGCTGATACAGATCCTTGGAAACCAATTAACGTTTTATCATTGAAAACGAGTGGGTTTGATACCAATGTTAGTTTTAAGTTAAACCAACTTTTACCTCTTATAAAGCAGTTAGCGATAAACTTTACGTATATCAATACAGTAACAGATGATGCCGAAAACGTGCAATCTAGGTATGCGTTAGAAAATTTGCAGCATCAAATAAGAGTTACACTTAACTTAGGTTACGGCAAGAGAATAACACACTCTGTAAGCACCGCTTATTATGATAGAGTAAACCTAGATGATTACACAGTAATTGATTCAAGGATTACCTACAAAGGCAAAAAACTTAATCTGTTTATGGATGTTACCAATATTTTTGATGTTACCTACCAAGAAACGAATTTGGTTGTTATGCCAGGCAGATGGGCTAAGGCGGGAGTAAGTTATACTGTTTTTTAATCGTATATATTTAACATGGTTATTGATGATTTAATAGTTATACCCTAAGTTCGCTTCCTTGAAAAAGAAATTTCAAATATCAATAGTATTTATAGCGGTTGGTTATTTAATCTTAACCGCTGGATTATATTATTTTCAGGATAGTATTATTTTCCAGAGTAAAAAACTAGATAATTCTTACACCTTTTCTTTTGAAGAACCCTTTTATGAAATTGAAATAAAAAATAAAACGGGGTTTATAAATGCCCTTCTATTTAATCCTCCTATTTCAGAACCAAAAGGAACCATTCTGTATTTTCATGGCAATGCTGATAACTTACAAAGATGGGGTAATTATGCGGTTGATTTCACTAAACTTGGCTACCAAGTAATCATGATTGATTATTCAGGTTTTGGAAAAACAGAAGGGGTGGCAAGCGAAGAAATTTTATATCAAAATGCAGAAGATGTATGGCTTTGGGCACAACATCATTTGGAAGTTAAAAATTTTATTATTTATGGCAGGTCATTAGGTACAGGTGTCGCTACTTATTTAGCTATGAAACATGCGGCTAATCAGCTTATTTTAGAAACACCCTTTTACCAATTAAAACAAGATAGGCTCAAGCCACTCTTTCCTTTTGGCTTAAAGCATAAGTTTGCCAATTTTGAAAATATCCCTCAAATAGATTATCCTATTACTATTATCCAAGGCACCAACGATTGTATAGTTTCGATTAAATCGGCTAGCAAGCTAAAGCCTTTGCTAAAACCAACTGATGGTTTTTTTGAAATTGAAGGGGGAGGCCACAAAAACTTGCGCGAGTTTGAGGAGTACCATCAAATTTTAGCTAAGATTTTATAACCTGAGTTCGATGTAATGAAAACAACAAAAACCGTACATACGTCATTCAGAACGGAGTGAAGAATCTCCTCGTACTGAGTTATAAAGCAAATTGAGATTGCTTCGTTCCTATCATTGACAGATTAAAAAGGGAATGCCGGAACAGATCCTGCAAAGCATTAAATAGCAACTTTCCCTGTTGCGATAATTATCGGAATTGCGGGGTCTCCTTTGGCTTGATATTATTTACTGTGATTCCTCTACGCTGATTTTTTAAAAATTCCACCCTCAATGACGTGGCTTGTTGGAGTTTTCTTAGAGACACTAGATAGGGCATTCCTTTCTTCTCAGGAATGATTAAACAACATAGACTCCACTACTCCTTCACATAATCGGCACGCAAGGTCTTTAAAATAACAGTACCATTATAAATGAATTTCTCAACCGAAAATTATTTATTAATAAATAATGTAGGTAGTTTGTAAGTTGGTTTTATCCAAATGGAAACACTCATCATTAGCATCGCAGTCTTTTACATCACTTTTTGTGTCCTTTTTTATGTGTTTCAACACTTCATTTTTTTTAGGCCCGAAATACTGGACACATCATTCAAATATAATTATCCTTTCCCTTTTACTGAGTTAGATTTTGACACAGAAGATGGCGGAAGAATTAATGGCATTTATTTTAAAGTTCCTTCTTCGCGTGGAGTCATTTTTTACTTAAAAGGCAACTCTAGGAGTGTGAAAGGCTGGGGTAAATTTGCCAAAGATTTTTTAAGTAATGGCTACGACTTTGTAATGATTGATTACCGTGGTTTTGGAAAAAGCAAGGGAAAAAGATCGCAAGAACGACTTTTTAATGATTCACAATTTATGTACAAGTGGTTGCGAGAACGCTACCCCGAAGATAAAATCATACTTTATGGTCGCTCATTGGGCAGCGGAATTGCTGCAAGAGTTGCCTCTTGGAATAACCCTCGCTTATTAATCTTAGATTCCCCCTATCATAGTTTTTTTTATAATACGCATAGGTACTTATTTTGGACTCCCTTAAAATGGATTCTTAGATATGATATTCGCACCGATCAATACCTAAAAACCATTACCTGTCCTGTGCAAATTATTCACGGCACTAAAGACCGTTTGATCCCTTATAAACAGAGTAAAATGCTGCAAGCACTTTTTCCTAACAAAGTAACACTGGTGCCTATTGAGGGCGCTCATCATAATAATTTGCAAGACTACCCCGAATACTACCAAACACTCTATAATAGTTTGAATAATAAATTAGATGTAAAAATTACCTAAATGCAAACCCAATTTACACGTGTGTTTGATATTCTGCACTATCAAAAAGGTAGGTATGCACAAAATAATGCAATAAATACATTTGCAAATGAACGTTGGAATGCTACCTCGATTAATAATTTCATTACTAAAGCTGATAACCTTTCGTGTTGGTTAATTAGCAAAAGGTTTAAGAAAGGTGATACATTAGCCATAATACCCCAACAGGGCAATTTAGATTGGTTGTTGATTGATTTTGCCTGCCAACAAATAGGAGTTATTATAATACCTCTACACCCAACCTATTCTTTAGAAGAGCTTAAATTTATACTTAGTGAAATAACTCCTTTACTAATTATTACGGCAAATAGTGAATCTCTTAAAATGGTTAGGTCGGTAACAAAATCAGAAGTGTTAAGTTTAGATAGCTCTTTTAAATCAGCGCACAAATATGTTGCTAAAAACAACGAAAAGGAATTTTTAGAGTCCTGCATGGAAAATGTTATCGAAGATGACATCCTCACCATTATGTACACTTCGGGTACATCTGGTAAACCCAAGGGAGCCATCCTTACCCATAAAAATATGGTAAGTAATATCTTGTTTACGCTGGCTGCTTTCCCACTGAAGTCGTCTAAAAAAGTAATGAGCTACCTACCTTTCAGCCATATTTTAGAACGGAGTGCGTGCTATGCTTATTTAGCATGTGGGGCCAATATTTATTTTGTTAGAAGCAAAGATACCTTTGCAGAGGATTTTAAATCGGCTCAGCCTTATTTTAGTACTTCTGTTCCCAGAGTATTAGAAAAAATGTATGCCCATTTACAGGAGCAAACATTAGCCCATAATATGATGAAGAGATCCATTGTGAACTGGGCGTTAAATACAGCTAAAGCATATAATAAACATAGCAAGAAGAGCATTTGGCTTACCATTAAACTATTTTTTGCACGCATATTGGTATTAAACAAATGGAAAAATAAATTAGGAGGTAAGCTAGAATGTATTGTAGTGGGCGCAGCCTCTCTAAGGCCAGAAATCGCCCGAATGTTTTCGGCTTCTGGTATTAAAATAAGAGAAGGCTATGGTATGACAGAAGCCTCTCCGCTTATTTCGTTAAACCGCTTTTCACCTGGGCTCAATAGATTTGGTACGGTGGGTATTCCAATACCTGCAATGGACCTACAAATTGTGGATAAAAATGAAGATGATGAAGGTGAAATTTTAATTAAAGGGCCAAATGTAATGCAAGGCTACTACAAACGGCCTGAACTAAACAAACAAGTTTTTACAGAGGACGGGTGGTTTAGAACCGGAGATGTTGGTAAATTAGTTGACGGACAATTTTTGCAAATTACAGATCGAAAAAAAGATATTTTTAAAACATCATCAGGAAAATATGTAGCTCCACAACCTATTGAAAATGAGTTGAACTCATCATTGTTTATTTTACAAAGCTTGGTAATAGGATTTGCACGCCCTTATGTTATTGCCCTAATAGTTCCTGATTATAGTATACTAAAAGAGTGGTGCATAGAAGAGTCTATACACTGGACTTCGCCAACTTATATGGTGCACAATATAAAAGTGATAGAAAAACTACTAAGCGAAATTGCGGTAATAAATGAAGCACTGCCATATTATAAACATATCAGAAACTTTGTGCTTTGTGACGAAGAATGGACACCGGAAAACAAGATGCTTACAGGCACGTTAAAGCCAATACGGAAAGCATTGCTGGAACAAAATAGCAAAGAAATTGATAAGCTTTACGAATAGTTTAAGGGAAAAGGCTTCACGTTTGGATTTTACCTACCAATAGTTAGCTAAAGGCTACCTTCCCATTCAGCATAAAACTGCTCCAAATAAAGCTCCATAAATTTATGCCTTTCAGCCGCCAACTGTCTTCCTGAATTGGTATTCATTTTATCTTTTAACAATAGCAGTTTTTCGTAAAAATGATTAATCGTTGGCGCATCACTTTTTTTATAGGCTTCCTTATCTCTGTAGTTTACAGGCTCAATGGTTGGGTCGTGCAAAGTGCGATTTTTAAAGCCGCCATAATTAAAAGCTCTGGCTATGCCTATAGCTCCGATGGCATCTAAACGATCTGCATCTTGCACTACCATTAATTCTAACGACATATTCTCACTTTGGCCAAACCCTCCTTTAAAAGAAATATTTTCAATAATATCAATTACTTGAATAATTGTTTGCGCCTCAACTTGCTGCTCTTCTAAAAATAATCGAGCCGTTTCTGAGCCAACAGTCTCATCTCCATCATGAAATTTAGAATCCGCAATATCGTGTAGCAACGCGCCCAACTGAACAACTAGGTCAATTGCCTTTTCTTCCTTGTTTATGTTAATGGCCGATTTCCAAACCCGATAAATATGCCACCAATCATGTCCTCCTTCTGCACCTTTTAAGGTTTCTTTTACAAAGTCGATAGTGGCATCAATTAGGTTGTTTGTATCCATCTTATTTCTTTTATTGCAATTCTGAATTGATCACAAAAAAAGGTGTCTTGATAGACACCTTTTGATTAAATATTAAGATTCTGAACCAAGTTCAGAATGACATGTTAATTTAAATAGCGATACCAATAAACGATTTAAAGGCGATACCCATTAAACCAGTAATGATCATTGTAATACCAAGTCCTTTTAATCCGTCAGGCACATTCGAGTATTTCAGCTTCTCTCTAACTGCTGCTAAGGCAACAATCGCAAGCATAAAACCAATACCCGATGTAACACCAAAAACGGATGCTTCAGCCAGCGTATAATCACGTTGTACCATAAATAATGAAGCTCCTAAAATAGCACAGTTTACAGCGATTAATGGGAGAAAGATGCCTAAAGAGCCATAAAGAGCGGGTGAAAATTTCTCAACAACCATTTCTACCAATTGTACCATTGCTGCTATTATGGCAATAAACATAATAAATTGTAGAAATTCTAAGTTCATCTCAGCAAATTGAGGGCCAAGGAACGATAAAGCACCTTCTTTAAGAATATATTCTTGCACTAACCAATTAACAGGTACCGTTATACCTAAAACAAATACAACAGCCGCTCCTAGTCCAATTGCGGTTGTTACTTTTTTAGATACAGCCAAAAATGAACACATGCCTAAAAAATAGGCAAAAATCATGTTGTCTATAAAAATTGATTTTATTCCGAGATTAAATAATTCCATAATCTTTTAATTTTCTACGTAACCGTTTCGTGCTCTTTGCACCCAAATAATAATAGCTAAGATCATAAATGCTCCAATAGAATCAACCATTAAACCATTCAGAGGGAAATTAGGGAGTCCAATTGCTTCAAAAACAGGAAAATCAAACACAGACCCTGATCCAAAAAGTTCTCTAAAAAAAGCTACAGCTAAAATAACCCAAGCATATCCAAAACCTGAGCCTATGCCATCCAAAATAGAATCCCATGCTTTATTGCCTAATGCAAATGCTTCTAGCCTACCCATTACAATACAATTTGTAATAATAAGCCCAACAAAGGCTCCTAGCACTTTAAACATAGGGTAGTTGTACGCTTTTAGCACTTCGCTTACCACTGTAACCAGCGTGGCTATTACCCCTAATTGAACAATAATTCTAATTCTACCAGGAACAAAATTACGGATCAATGAAATAATAAGATTTGCAAACACAATTACAAAAACCACTGCAATTGACATAATTAATGTAGGTTCCATTTTAACGGTAACCGCTAAAGCTGAACATATACCCAAAACTTGAATTGTTACCGGGTTATCATCATCAAGTGGATCCACTACAAATTTTCTTCTTCTTTTAGAGAAGATAGCTTCGCTTGGAGCTTTTTCCACTGGTTGTTCTAAAGTTTCAGTACTCATAATAATAAATTACTGACGTTGATTTTTTTTAATAAATGATTCGTAGCATCCGAGGTAGTCTTTAATCATAGCGTTTAAGCCTTTGGCAGTTAAAGTTGAACCCGACATACCATCTACTTCATGGGTTCCGAATAAAGATGGGTCCTTTACTTCCCCTTTTAACATCTTAACAGAAATTAAATTCCCATTTTCATCAAAAATAGTTTTTCCTTTATACCTATCTTGAATTTCTACCGAGGCAATACGTGCACCCAAACCAGGTGTTTCTCCTACATGTCCAAAAGAAACTCCCTTAATTGTATTCAAGTCATTTTCTAACGCTACATAGCCATAAATAGCATTCCAAAGACCAGCTCCATACAGAGGCAGAATATAAGCTTCAATCTTAGTAGAATCAATAGTACTCATATATTGATATACAGGGTATTCACGCGTAGCTGCTTCCTTCTTATAGTTTTTTAAGATGTTAACATCTTCTGCTACAATAGCGTTTCCCTTTTTGTTTTTTTCAATAAGATTTCCTTCAATATCTACAACCAAAGATTGTATTCTCTTGCTATAAATTCCTAAAGCATCATCTCCTTTTTTTAATTGCATAACTGCACTTAAAATTGATTGCTTTGTATCTAGCTCAACAGATTTTTTTTGAGCTGGCGCCAACACCTGTGAGGTGAAAGATAGTATTCCTCCAATTACCACCGTCATAATGAAAGTGAATATTAGGATGTATGTATTAGACCGTTGCACGTTTTAACCTCCTTTTCTTATTAGCTGCTACCACATAATAATCAACAAGTGGTGCAAATACGTTCATAAATAAAATTGCCAGCATTATCCCTTCTGGGTATGCTGGATTTAAAACACGGATTATAATGGTTAATACACCAATTAAAAATCCGTAAATCCATTTTCCAGTTTCTGTTTGAGAAGAAGTAACTGGATCGGTAGCCATAAATACGGCTCCAAAAGCTAAGCCTCCAATTACCAAATGGTACTCTGGTGGCATTAACATATACTCGTTAACTCCAACCAAATTTAACAGAAGAGCCATTAAATATGCCCCACCAAATACACTTAGTATTACTTTCCAACTGCCTACTCCGGTAAAAATTAATATGGCTGCACCAATTAAAATCATAAGCACCGATGTTTCTCCAATTGACCCTGGAACAAAACCATAAAATAAATTGGCGAATGAATAGTCTGTTGTGCTTGCCGCCAGGGTTTGAACTACATTTTGGCCAGATTCTAATGTGGAGGCCGCCAATGCTAGAGGAGTTGCTCCAGAAAAGCCATCCACTGCCATTTGATCTCCTAAGTAAACCCAAACCTGGTCTCCAGAAATATCCGAAGGATAAGCAAAATATAAAAATGCTCTTGCTACAAGCGCCACATTTAAAACATTCATTCCACTTCCTCCAAAAGCTTCTTTTGCTAATACTACCGCAAAAACAGAAGCTACAGCCACTTGCCATAAAGGCATTGTAGGTGGCATAACCATGGGTATTAACAATCCAGAAATTAGATACCCCTCACTAATAGGATGTTTCCTAATTATTGAAAAAGCAAATTCTGCAATTAACAACCCGAATAAATACGATACTATCACAATCGGAATTACTCTTTGGATTCCAATCCACCATAAATCCCAAGAAGAAGAAGCCACTAAACCTGTTGCTTCATAATACTGGTATCCTACATTATACATCCCAAATAACAAGGCCGGAATTAACGCTATGATTACCGTACCCATAAACCTTTTCATATCATTTTTATCCCTTACCTGAACGCCCTTTAATTGGGTTGTCTCATTGGGAACAAATAATAAGGTTTCTACAGTAGCAAATAAATGATGATATCGTTCGAGCTTACCCCCCTCTTCAAATGGGACTTTAGCTTTGTCTACAATGTCTCTTAGAAATTTCATATTCAATTTATCTTTTAACTATACTGAAGCAGGTCTAACCCTTCTCTTACAATAGATTGTACATGATGCTTAGAAACATCTATAAACTCACAAAGTGCAAAATCTTCTTCAATAACTTCGTATAAACCAAGTTCTTCCATTTCATCAAAATCTTCAGCCAAAATAGCTTTAATTAAGTGCGTAGGAAGAATATCCATTGGAACTACTTTTTCAAACTCTCCTGTTTGCACAAATGCACGTGGCTCGCCATGTGTGTTGGTATCCAACACATATTCTTTTTTGCTTCCGTTTAAGAAAGAAAATAAGCCAAATGATTTGTGAAAGCTTAATTTGTTGAATGTGGGAGCAATCCATCCCATAAACTGATAATGATCGCCTTCAGGAAGCACCGTAAACTGATTGGAATAAAAGCCCAAATAGCCCTCTTCACCAATACTTTCACCCGTAAGTACATTTCCACTTACATATCGAACATGGTCAGTTTTAAGAGTGCCTTCTGTAAAAGTTTTAACAGCTGCCCCTGCATACGTTTTATAATACTGAGGGTTATTTACTTCAGATCCAACTACCGCAATGGTTTTAGAAGCATCATACTTGCCTTCTAAAAACAATTTGCCAATTTGAATAACACCTCCTGGACTAACCGTCCATACGATATCACCTTTAGCTATTGGGTCTATATGATGAATTTGAACACCAACATTTCCCACAGGGTGCTTACCAACAAATTTGTTGACTTGCACTTTTTCTGCAGTTAAAAAAACAGGGCTCACTTCATCAGCAGCATTTACATTTACATGAATATTGCCACTTGTAAATTTCTTTAATACGTCAACTCCCGCTTGAAACGCTTTTTCTTCTCCTTTAAATATGATGTTGTAATCTGGAGCAAGAGGACTTGAATCAAAACCGCTAATAAAAATTGATTTTGGCGTATCGTCACTATTTGCTACAACACCAAAAGGTCGCATAATAATATTAGGCCAAACTCCTGCGTTAAGCATCTGCGCCTTCAGATCATCTTTGTTTACCTTGGCTAGGTCACTAGAAGAATATTTGTTAAACGACTCGTACTCTACTGTTTTATCAGCCAGAATTACGATTTCAAGAAGCTTTCTTTTTTCACCTCTTTTGATATCTACAATTTCACCACTTACTGGCGCAACATAATTTACCGACTCGTTCTTCTTATCTAAAAGAATTGGAGTCCCCGCTTTTACAGAATCGCCAACTTCTAAGATAGCCTTAGGGCGCTGCATTCCTATGAAATCAGTGGGTTTTATAGCATATGTTCGCGAAATGTGCGAATCTGATACTTTATTTTCAGCTTTTCCGGCTAGGTTGATATCAAATCCTTTCCTTAGCTTAACTGTTTTAGACATACTCTCGATCGAATTAATCTTTTTAAAAGTCGGACAAAAATAATAAATTAAAACTTGAAATAACGACCTATTGAATTAATCAATTTAGAATTTTTCAGGTCAACATTAACTAATTGGGCACTATACAGTTTAGATCTTTGAGTAAGCTTCAATTTCTCCTGTTTTTCCTTCGAAAAACAATGGAGTGTTGGCGTTTCTTAATTTCAGATAGGCTTGGTATGTGCTTGAGAAACTCATTCTATCACCAACTGTTTCGTTATAGTTACCATTAATGCCAATGATTAATTCGCATATTTCTCTAACGGCATGTTCTTGCCCTTCAGAGCCAGTTTTATAATCCACCAATTTTTGACTTATTACAAACGCATCCATTAACGGATTTGATTTTCGATTTACTTGAAACCTAAGCGATGCTTCTTTTGCTAATCCTAAATCTAAAATATCATCAAAGGCAAAGGCAACTTTATTTCGATTTATACCAAATTCATGTTCGATATGCTCAAGTGCTTTTATCTTATCACGAACGCTTAGGTAAACCGCAGCAAAATGCTCGCGCTGCGCCAACTTAATTGCTGGCAGGTTGTTTTCACCGGTAATAATAAACACTTTAGGAATTTCTCCTCCTTTTAAATAACCGCTAAACCGCAACATATTTAGCCCCATACTCGATGGTTCTGAAAAGGGACTCCCAGCATTATCTTGTTTAAACCCACTATTAAAAACCCCATCCCAATCGAATATAAATGCCTGTATTTTTGGTATGCGATCCGTAAAAACAGCAAGAGGGGAAATAAATTCCCCTCTTGCATCTTCAAATCTAAATTTTATATCTTCTGGGTTTGAAAAATCCATAATTGCTATTCACTAAACTAAGATGGAATTATTTGGCAAATCCATTTTCATCCATTCGTTTATCAAGCTCTTCAATCTTCTCATAAATCAAGTCAAGCTCTTCTTCGGTAGTTGTTTTAAGTTCCTCAAATGCTTGATTTAATAATTTAGAGTAATCTCTTAGATATTTCATTTTGGCATCAGTAACAACTCTGATGCTTTTAACCCTTTTATTTAATTCATCAGTTGTCATAGTCAAATATACTTTATAAAATAAAAGTATTTGAGTGCTATTATCAATTTTATTTCAAATCTTGAATATCTATTTGACCAACCACTTCATCGTCCCTTAATACAATTAAGTTATCAATCCCTTTTTCACGGAATAAAACGGAAGCATCGTGTAATAACACATCTCCTTGAATCGTAATAGGAGAGTTAAATGTTAGGTCACCCATTTTTTTGCTTACAGCTCCTTCGCCATCGGCTTCAACCAATCTTCTTAAATCTCCATCTGTAAATGTGCCAGCGAGCTTACCATCATTCCCCATAACCGCTACGCAGCCAAATCCTGAAGCAGTCATTTTAACCAATGCATCTGTTACTGAATCAGTCATTGTCACCTTAGGGTTTTTATTAGAAAGAACATCTTTCACTTTAACCGTCATTAATTTAGTATGCTCTACAAATTGAGAAATACCAACTTCGGTAAAGTGGTTAGAAGTTAATTGTTTCATTACTTTCCATGGCACAGTACATACGTGCACACCAATATTAATTGCATTACGAATATGCTCTGGATAACGAACAGATGAGAACATGATTTTAGAATCGTATCCGTAAGTTTCAACAGCATCAACACATTGTGCAACCAAATCCAGCGCATCAGTACCTTGATCTTGTAAACGACCTACTAAAGGACACACATAATCAGCCCCTGCCTCCATTGCCATATAGGCTTGTTGCAACGTATAAACAAGGTGAACATTTACTTTAAACCCTTTGTCTTTAAGCATTTTACATGCCTTAACACCCTCTAGTGAAACTGGGATTTTAAATACTGTTTTTTCAATATCAAGTCCTAGATCTAATTGTCTTTCAGCTTCTGCCAAAATTTCTTCTGCAGTATCTCCTAATGCCTCAATTTGAAGAATCGGAACAATTTTAGATAATTCAACTATTAAACCATCAATATCAGTTACGCCATGACGGTGCATAAAAGTTGGCGTAGTAGTAAGGCCTTTAATAAAACCTAAACCAAAGGCTTCTTTAATCTCTTCTAAATCAGCTGAATCAAGATATAATTCCATAATGTATGATGGGCTTTAGCCCTATTTAATTTTTAATTTCAATTTTAGAAATGCAAAGTTAACCTTTTTTAAAAAATGAAATGCTAAATGAATTTAGTTTTAATTTGCGTTAATCATTGCAATTTGCCTCTGAGTTCATTCATTCCAATGTAAAACTCTTTCATCATTACCATCGCAAAATATTTACCGCTTTGGGTTAAGGAATAACTGTTGGGATTAAAAGCACCGAATAATTTAAGGAATGCAAGTTCCTTGGCAAGAAGCCCAGTACTGTTGGAGCCATATTCTTTGTTAAATTCAACTTTATCAAACTCGTTTGCAAAAAGCCTCAACATTAAGCGGTATTTCAATTGATCTTTTTTCCCATATCCATTTTTTAATTTTATGGTAGTAATCTGCTTTTTGATGTTGGCGATATATTCATTAATATTAAAGGTGTTTGCATACAACACATTATTAATATAGCTAAAAGCGCCTGCACCAAGCCCTAAATACTCGTCATGGTTTACAACGTATTCATCAAAAAATTTGCCTTTCTTTTTTGAGTATGACCAACTCCCAACTTGATTGTATTCATCTTCAAGCTCATTCATTATTACTTTGTAGAAAGGCAATTCATTCGATTTCGAATAGCCTCCATACATCTTTTTTATTCTAGAATTTCTTGAGTTCATTAAAGGATAGTAAGCAATTTGGTGTGGTGATAAAGCTTTCAATATTTGAAGATCTTCTAATAAATCTTGCTTTGATTGGTCATAAAAATTGAATATCATATCAATATTTACAATACTAAAACTATCAATTGCTTTTGAAATATTCTTTTGTATTTGGCTAGAATTACCGTATTTCTCTAGCCTCTGTGATCTAACCAAGATGGTGTCTTGAAACGATTGTACCCCAATTGATAACCTATCAACCTTATCTTTTAAAAGGTTTATTACGTGATTGTCAATGTTTGGATTTGCCTCACAAGAAACCTCTTTAATATCAAAAAGGCTTCTTAATAGATCAATTGTTTGGGCAACCAATTCGGGTGCCAGTGTTGGTGTGCCTCCACCTATATATACCCCTTGAAATTTATATCCCTTTTTGTGCGCCTTTTTAATATCTGCTTGTAATGAAGTAAAGTATTCTTTTACAATGGCTGATTCGTATTTTATTTTATAAAAAGAACAATACGAGCAAAATGTTTTGCAAAACGGTATATGTAAGTATAAAAGATAATTTTTGTCCAAATCAGGATTTGGGAAATCGAGCATGTTTGCAGTTATGAGATTAAAGGAGGATTTAGATTTAATCTTCACAACATTCTGAATAATACTGGCTACAATTCTCTCTCTATTCACAGTATTTTTTTATAGGATGTCTTTATCGTTGCAATATTAAATATTTACCCTTTAGGTTAAATTCTGCGCGCCCTAAACTATTTAACCTCTACTACCATTTCGATTTCTACCGGAATATTAAAAGGCAAAACATTCGTGCCAATGGCAGCTCTCACATGCTTACCCTTTTCACCAAAAACCTCCACCATTAAATCGGAGCACCCATTCATTACTTTAGGCTGATCGGTAAATTCATCTGTTGAACTAACCAACCCAAAAACACGAACTATGCGATTAACCTTATTTAGATCTCCTCCCAAGGCATCTTTTAAAGATGCTAATAAACAAATGCCTGCTTGGCGTGCCGCTGCATAACCTTGTTCTATGGTTACCTCATCTCCTAACTGACCTCTAGGAATACCAGCCATATCACATGGCCCATGGCCGGATAAAAATATAAGATTACCTGTTCGTACCCATTTTACGTAATTAGCTACAGGTTTGCTTGGCGTGGGTAAGTCAATACCAAGTTTTTCGAGTTGGTTTTCTGGATTGTTTTTTTCTTGGGCGTGGAGAATAAGATTGCTCAAAAAAATAAGCGCCAGTGTTGTGAAAATTTTATGCATAAAAAAAGCCTTAGTTGATAACTAAGGCTAATATAAGAATTTTAGTCTTGATCCTAACCTCTATATTTTACTTCAATTGCGTGAAGACAGGTTTAATAAACTTTGAACGATATGATTTAGCTAAAGACTGTTATTTTTTGACGTGGGGGAAGATGAGGTTTTATGTTGCCCTTAAAGTTAATTTAAGGAACAGATTTTTTTATCTCTTTTTAATCGTTAAGAACACCATTGTGTTGAGGTAAGAAACTGAAAACTATTAACCAATCAGAAAGTGAACTATTGTCGATTTTAAATTTAAATATAATTGTATTACATTTGTATTACAAAAAAATCAAAAGGTTTATGTTAAATGTTAGATTGGATAAAGATCTTGAAAAAAAATTAGCCAGTTATAGCGTTGAGAATAACTCTACAAAATCATCTATTGTAAAAGAGGCACTTACTATGTATTTTTCAAAAAAAGAGATTCAAGCTTCTGCTTACGAATTGGGGGCAGATTTATTTGGTGCGGCAGGAAGTGGCAACACAAATGCATCCACTACTTATAAAAACCAGCTAAAGAAAAAGTTAAATGAGAAACACACTCATTGATGCTGGCCCGTTAATTGCGCTTTTCGATCGTAGCGACAAATATCACTTAAAAGCGGTAAAATTTATAAAGGAGTTCGAAGGGCAGCTTTGGAGTACATGGCCTGTAATTACTGAGGTGTGTCATTTGTTAGATTTTAATGTAAAATCCCAATTAAATTTTTTGCTCTGGGTAGAGCGAGGAGCGGTTAACCTAATTGATATTAATAGCAATCAATTATCAAGAATAATTGAATTAACAAAAAAAATTAGTGATGTCCCAATGGATTTAGCCGATGCATCTCTTGTGGTTGCCTCTGAGAAATTAAACTGTTTGGAAATTGCCAGCATTGATTCCGATTTTTATGTTTACCGAACCATTCGAAATAAGTATTTGACCAATACGTTTTTGTAATGTGTTGTATCCGTTCAACTCCATATCCTAGTCTTGCACCTCGAATACCATTTAATTTTCTACAGGAGTATTAAAAGGCCAAACATTCATGCCAACCGCTTCTCTAACGTGTTTACCATTTTTCCCAAAAACCTCTATTAAACCCGAATTATGCAATAGAATTTCTATTACGTCTTTAACTCACTTCAAATCAGACGCTTCGCTTTGTTTGTATTCTCACCATAGCGGTCCGCGTGTCGCCATAGCTTTAGCGGAGGCACTGCTATGCTTTTGACTCCAAACTGCCTGATTTATTGCGACTTAAAACCTCATAACGAACCCTATTGCATAAAACGGGTTAAAATATCGGAGCAGCCATTCATTACTTTGGGGTTAATAATTTCTTGAGCAAATAGCAATGTGCGCTTACTTAAAAATAAAAACGAATAAGTGACGCATAAAAATAGCTTTAGCCCAAAATTGTCAATAGACTTTCTATTCCATGATTAAACTACTTCAAAATCAGGCACTTACTACTTCGTTGGCTTGTCAGCATAGCTTAAGCTATGACTCCTCGCCTAAATGCCTGATTTTCTTGTATTTTAACCCTTCAACACAAAACCCTATTGACAATTCTGGGTTTAGTTATAAAACTAAAGCCACTATAATTTTCAATAGCATCTACCATTTACATTACATCAAGCAACATCAATCTCGATAAATTGGTTACTCTCGGTACTTTACTTCTACCGCGTGAAGCTCTAATATAGGCTTAATAAATTCTTCAATATCATATACACATAATTGGCTAGCCGCATCGCATAAGGCTTTGGCTGGCTCTGGGTGGGTTTCTATAAACATACCATCCACGCCTGCTGCTACACCTGCACGAGCCAAGCCCGGCAAAAACTCTCTATTCCCCCCAGATGGATCTGCACTAGGGATACCGTACCTGCGAACCGAGTGGGTTACATCGAATACCGTTGGGTAACCCAATTGGTTCATATGATAAAACGCCCGAGGGTCAACCACTAAATCGTTATAGCCAAATGCATAGCCTCGCTCGGTAAGAATAATATCTGAATTACCTTCAGACTCCACTTTGGCAGCAGGCAATTTCATATTATCAGGAGCTAGAAATTGGGCATGTTTTAAATTAATAACTTTTCCTGTTTTGGCAGCCTCAGTAACCAAACCTGTCTGCATAACTAAATAGGCAGGTATTTGAATTACATCTAGCACTTCTGCAGCAGCCTTCATTTGATCGGGGTAGTGCACATCCGAAAGGATAGGGAACCCAAAATCGTTCTTAATTTTCTGAAGTAACTTTAGTCCTTCATCTAACCCTGGCCCTTTATAATTATCAACTGTGCTTCGGTTGTCTTTTGTAAACGAAGATTTATAAATAATTGGAAGATTTAATCTTTCACCTACTTCTTTCAGCATTTCTGCTGTTTTCATCATGGTCATTTCATCCTCTATTACACAAGGTCCAGAGATTAAAAACAATTCATCTCCACCACAATTGATATCGCCTACTTTTACTATTTTTTTCATGTTATTAAGTCAATAGTTATTAGTCCATAGTCGATAGTTAGCTTTCAACCCATTTAATTTATGGACTAAACAACTATAGACTGATGACTATTTTACATTCTTTTAAACCAATTTTTTATTCTATCTCTATCGAGTACATCCGCCCAATTATCACCAAAGGCATGGCGCCACATATGCTCTAATTTAATTGAAATTTCCACCATTTCATCAATAGTTTCATCACTCCAATCAGCTGATTGGTTTGCTGGAATTTCAATTTCATGTTTTTTAACAATCATTTTGAACTCGTTTACATAATCCCCATATACATCTTCGAGCACATTAAAAGCGATACAATTTGCAATGCCATGATGAATATGCAATATTTTAGAAAGCCCATACGAAAGTGCGTGGCAAACACCCACTTCAGAATAAGTAAGGCTAAGCCCTCCCATATAGGACGCTACCATCATGGTCTCATCCGATTCAGGGTCGTTACGATCCAATTCAAGGAATACCCTACGACACATTTCTAGAGATTTATCTCCAAATGCTTCGCTAAACGTATTTTTATACTGCCCTGTTTTTGATTCCACGCAGTGGATATAGTTATCCATACCTGTATAAAACCACTGGTTGTTAGGCACGGATGCAATTAAATCGGGGTCCAGAACGATTTGATTTAGAACAGTCCAATCACATTTTAAGCCTAGTTTTTTTTCAGGGCCCGTAAGCACGGCCGTCATAGAAACCTCAGCTCCGGTACCTGATATGGTAGGAACGCCACAGGCAAATATGCCTGGGTTTTTAATTAAGTTAAGTCCTTGGTATAAAGTGGATGATCCTTCATTGGTAAACATGAGCGAAATGGCTTTCGCTACATCCAACACACTCCCCCCGCCAATACCCACCACACCCGATGGTAAGCCTTTTTCTGCTAAGTATTTGTCGCGTAGTGTGTCGATTAGTTCCGTAGTTGGCTCTTCTGCTACACTTATATATTCTAATGCATCATTTGCTTCCATGGGAATTCGAGCTTTAAACGCTTGGTTTCCTTCAAAATACTCATCTACAAAAAAGAGGAGGTATTTCGCTCCCTCATTTCTATGAGGTGCTAGAACTTCCCCTAGCTTATCAAAGCTACCTCTACCATAGGCCGACTTTTCTACATTTTTAAAATTTCTAAACATATTTAATTGGCTGCGCCAAAATTTATAATTATCAATTTGCAATTAACAATATCCTCGTCATTCAGAGCAAAACAAAATGGAGCGATCTTGTACAGAAATCTAATTTCTAATTATAGATCCTTCGGTCGTACCTCCCTCTGAATGACGTTCTTATTCTTTTTCCTTTTTAAGAAGCTAACACTTCTTCTGTGATTCTTTTAATATCGGTTCCTAATTTATCAAAGCTACCTCTACCACAGGCTGCTTTTTCGACACTTTTAAAATTTCTAAACATATCTAATTGGCTTCGCCAAAATTTATAATTATCAATTTGCAATTAACAATATCCTCGTCATTCAGAGCAAAACGAAGTGGAGCGATCTTGTACAGAAATCTAATTTCTAATTGTAGATCCTTCGGTCGTACCTCCCACTGGATGACGTTTATTCTATGAAGCCAACACTTCTTCTGTAATCCTTTTTAGATTGGCTCCAAGTCTTTCCAGTTCATCTTGGCTCCAAGTAGCTCTAATACCAAATGAAATTAGCCGGCCAACCACTTCTTGTGATTTAGGCAGCTCCAATTTGGCGTAGTCTTGTGGAGCACCCAGTGTGTGAATTGCCAAAGGTGCAGGAGAGCGAAGCTCTTTTAAATGATCCCATTGATTTATAAAATGGTACATATTGGTGTACCAATAATTGGCTCCACCAATACCTTCTTCGCCCAACTTTGCTACTACTTTTTGCGCCATTTCTGCCGTAGGCATAAAAAAGTTTAGAAAAGTAGCAGAATCCCCAGATTCATCATTCATTTGCCTAAAAGTAACTCCTTCAACCATCCGAAGTTGATCTTTTAAAAAGCACTTATTCTTTTTATTCAAGCCTACAATTTTGCCAAGCCTACGTGCTTGAGCCAAACCAACTGCAGCATGCAGTTCACTTATTCTAAAGTTGAATCCTAAGTTAGGATGTTCTTCCATTCCACGGTTATCGCCTATATGGCTATGTCCATGGTCAGAATAGGTGTCTGCTTTTTTATAGGTGTCTTCATCATTGGTAATAAACAACCCACCTTCGCCAGCCGTGGTAATTTTAAAAAAATCGAATGAAAAAGCCCCAGCAGTTCCAAATAAACCTACCGACTTTCCTTTATAAAAAGCACCTAATGCCTGACCTGCATCTTCTACTAATTTGATTCCTTTTTCATTACAAAGGGCTGTGATGCCATCCATATCTGCTGCTGCACCACACATATGTACTAATAATACTGCTTTGGTTTTTTCAGTGATAACCTCCGAAATGCCTTCGGCACTTAAGCAAAGTGTTTCATCAATTTCGGCAAATACGGGTAAAGCACCAGCATAAAGCACCGCTTCTATGGTGGCCAAAAATGTAAACGGAGGCACAATTACTTCATCTCCATGACCAATGCCCGAAGCTGCTAATGCACACGCAACAGCAGCAGAACCACTCGATACTGCATGTGCGTATTTAGCACTGGTAAACTTAGCTACTTCAGCTTCAAGTTCCTTCGCTTTCCAATGGCCTTGACGTAGTTCATCGTGGTTATAACGGAAAAGACAGGTTGAGTCTAAGACTTCGTTTACTTCTTTTTTTTCTTCTTCTCCAAAAAATTCAGTTCCTGGCATGTTTTAGTAATTAGATTTGTAGTATTGAGTAGTTAGACTCTAAGTTTAAATTTTCGATTATGAGGTGCAAAGATAATGGATATAATGAAGGAATGGAATTTGGTTTTAAAGCATTTTCTCCAACTTCTCTTTCACTTGCTCCATCAACCAAGTTGGTGTTGAGGTAGCTCCACAAATTCCAACTTTATCGTTGGTATTAAACCATTTGATATCTAACTCCGTTTCGTTTTCGATAAAATAACTTCGCTCATTTTGAGCTTTACAAACTTGGTAGAGTGCCTTGCCATTTGAGCTTTTTTTACCACTCACAAAAATGATAACATCGTGGTTTTGTGAAAACACTACGAGATGGGGGTCTCTGTTTGATACTTGCCTACAAATGCTATCGTTTATGTTAAAATGCTCAAGCATTTCAGGAGCAGAAGTTTCAATTCTATTCTCGATTTTAGTAATAAGCTCTCCAAAACCTTTGGTGCTTTTTGTTGTTTGACTAAATAGCGTAATTGGTTTAGAGTAGTCCACCAAATCTAAATCTTCATCGTTCATTACCACAATAGCTTCATTAGAAGTTTGGCCCGTTAGCCCAACAACCTCAGCATGGCCTTGTTTCCCATAAATCACGGTTTGCCCAAGTTCTTTCTTTACTTTTTGGTGCTCGTTTCGTACTCTATTCTGAAGTTTTAACACGACTGGGCAAGAAGCATCAATCAACTCAATGTTGTTTTTAAGCGCTAGCTGATAGGTTTCAGGAGGCTCACCGTGCGCCCGAATGAGCACTTTACAATTATTAAGGTTTGCTAAATCGTTATGATCAATAACCTTTAGCCCTTTAGCCGCAAGTCTTTCAACTTCCATGCCGTTATGAACGATGTCGCCCAAACAATAAAGGCCTCCTGTTTCATCAAGCTCGTCTTCTGCCATTTGGATGGCAAATTCCACCCCAAAACAATAACCGGATTTTTGATCAATATCTATGGTCATACTAGCTCTGTTATTTTGTTTTCAGCTAAACGAATTATTTTTTGTACCTGTACATCAAATGCCATATTAGAGTTATCAATTTCAATTGCCTCCCCTACTTTTAGTAAAGGGCTTTCTTTGCGAGTAGAATCCTTTTCATCACGTTCAACAACATTCTTAAGAACTTCTTCAAACGAAGTTTTATCTCCTTTTTCTAACAATTCTTTTTGCCTACGTTCCGCTCTAATTTTAGAAGAGGCTGTCATAAAAATTTTAAGCTCCGCCTCAGGAAATACAACTGAGCCAATGTCTCGCCCATCCATTACAATGCCTTTTGCTTCACCCAGCTTTCGCTGTTGATCAACCATTGCAACCCTAACAGGTTTTAACGCACTCACTGCACTCACCTTACCAGATACATTCATCGTGCGAATGTCCTCCTCAACATTTACTCCATTTAAGTAAGTTATGGGCAGCCCTTGGGCATCTTTCTTAAACTCAATTTGAATTTTACACAGGGCATCATCAACAGCCTCCCCATCAGTTAAAGAAATGTGGTTCTTGAGAAAGTATAAAGTTGCTGCTCTATACATGGCACCCGAATCTAGGTAAATATAACCCAAATGCTTCGCCACTTTTTTAGCCGTAGAACTTTTTCCAGTGGCAGAGTGCCCATCGATGGCAATAATTATTTTTCTCATACTCAATCGCAATCTTTTGCAGGACAAGGAATAGGTTTGCCCGATTGTATTTTTTTACCTTTTAAAGATTGCGTTCCATTAGTGGATGCGCAGCTATTAAAAAGCAAACACCCAACTAAAAAAGCAACACTAAATGATATTTTCTTCATCTTAACATCCACAATTTACAAATATAGAAAGTGTCTACCCATAATGTCCGATATCTGCGTTATACTTGTCGAAAAATTACTTTATAACCCTTGTAAACTCTACTTTTATTGACTTTAAAGCCTTTATGGAGACCATTTTGATAAATACTGGGATTGTAAACGAGCAAGAGATATTACCGTTTAGACAAAGAACAAATGAAGATTCAAGGACAAATAGTTGACATAAAAAATAAGCGCGTATTTCCTGGAGAAATTACGGTTGAATCAGGAAAAATAAAATCAATAATAGAAATCGATTCTGCTCCCAATCAATACATAATGCCGGGTTTTGTAGATGCACATATCCATATTGAAAGTTCTCTTTTAGTTCCGTCTGAATTTGCAAGAATGGCAGTTGTACATGGCACCGTAGCCACCGTTTCTGATCCTCACGAAATAGGAAATGTATTGGGAACAAAGGGTGTGATGTACATGATTGAAAATGGCGAAAAAGTTCCCTTCAAATTTAACTTTGGTGCTCCAAGTTGTGTACCTGCTACCATTTTTGAAACGGCTGGGGCAGAAATTGATACTAGCGAGGTCGATGCTTTGCTATCAGATAGTCGCATAAAGTATTTGGCAGAAATGATGAATTGGCCTGGTGTTTTATTTAATGACGAAGTAGTACATGCTAAAATAAAGGCAGCTCAAAAATATGGCAAGCCCGTAGATGGTCATGCACCTGGGCTTATGGGAGAACAAGCAGAGCAATATATAAATGCAGGCATGAGCACCGACCACGAATGCTTTACAGCCGAAGAGGCATTAGGCAAATTAAAGCATGGTATGAAAGTGCAAATTAGAGAAGGAAGTGCGGCTCGTAATTTTGATGCATTAGTAGATTTACTAAACGACTGGAGTCATCTAATGATGTTTTGCTCTGACGATAAGCACCCTGACAACCTAGAAGTTGGCCATTTAAATGAATTGGCAAGCAGAGCCGTTGCTAAAGGGATTGATGTATTTAAAGTTTTGCAGGCGGCCTGCATTAACCCTGTTGATCATTATAAATTAGATGTTGGACTTTTACATGTTGGCGATAACGCTGATTTTATCATTGTAAATAACTTAGAAGAGTTTATTCCATCAGCTACTTATATAAATGGCAAATTAGTAGCAGAGCAGGGAAAAACGTTAATAGAACGACAAGAAATTGAAGTTATAAACCAGTTTGACACCGCCCTAAAAAATGCCAACGAATTTGCTCTAGAAGCAAAAGGAGCAACCATCAATGTTATTGAGGCTTTTGATGGTCAATTGATTACGAAAAAGCAAACACTTCCAACCACTGTAGAAAATGGTAAAGCCATATCTAATACAGATACAGATGTATTAAAAATGGCTGTTATCAATCGGTATTCAAATGCTACGCCTGCAGTAGCATTCATCAAAAATTTTGGTTTGAAAGAAGGAGCCATTGCCTCTTCGGTTGGGCACGACTCGCATAATATTACCGTTGTTGGTGTTGACGATGAATCAATTGCCAAAGCAGTTAATTTAGTAATTGAAGCCAAAGGTGGCTTGTCGGCTGTTTCTTCATCAGAAGAATTAATACTTCCTTTACCAGTCGCAGGATTAATGTCTGATAAGGATGGCTACCAAGTTTCGAAAGATTATACGGCAATAGATCAACTATCTAAAAAAATGGGCGCTACACTAAAAGCTCCGTATATGACACTCTCGTTTATGGCCCTACTCGTAATTCCATCCATCAAATTGAGTGACCTTGGGTTATTTAACGGAGATAAATTTGAGTTTATGGATTTGTTTAATGAATAGAAGAGCTTTTTTTGAAATGCTAGGCATTAGACCCCTATTTTCAATTTGTCTAATTCTAATAATAAAAATAACACTTCAAACAATCTTGTCGTTTTAAGTAATTCTCTAGCCTCAAAATTCGTATGTTTTGCATTAATTTCTTAAATTTAGATAAAGTATAAATACATAAAAAATGGGAAGAAAACCTGAAGGCAACGCTGAGAAAATGTTTAAAAAATTCGGGAAAAATGTCGATTCTGTTTTTTCTGACATCAAAGAATCTAAGGATTATGCGGCCTTAAATATCGATAAAAGGGTTTCTGAGTTGCATCGAAATAAAGAAAGCATTGGTAGTCATATGACTGATTTTTCAAAAAATGCAAAATCACAATGGCAAGAAGCCAAACCCAATTTTGAACGTGCTGGACAAGAACTAAAAAAAGCACTAAATACTTTTTTCACTAATAGGGCTTACCATTAGTATCAACTGTTCTTATCCAACTGCTGCACCAATACTCTAAAATCTTTAGGGTATTCTGCTTCAAAAGCATAGGCTTTTCCTGTAATTCCTTTCAACTCCAATTTAAAAGCGTGCAAAGCAAACCGTTGCACTAAAGGCTTCTCTTCTGAGTCTTTTTTTAAATTATACTTTTTCTTAACACTTGAAAGAAAAAATGGCTTTCCTCCATAGAGCTCATCGCCTACAATAGGCGCATTTAAACCTGATAAATGCACTCTAATTTGGTGCGTTCTGCCTGTAACAGGCCGGCATTCTATTAAGGAGTATTTATTATAAACGCCCAAGGAAGTAAAGGCCGTTTCTGAATCTTTGCCTTGCCGCTGATTAACAACTACCTTGCCTTTGCCTGTAGTTATTAAAGGCGCATTTACAACTTCGTTCTTAAATTCGTGGCTGCCCTCCACTACAGCATGATACGTTTTGCCAACCTTGCGTTTTTCAAATTGTATGGAAGCATGTCTATACGCCTCGGGGTGTTTGGCTATTAATAAAATACCACTAGTATCCTTATCTAGCCGATGGCACATTTGGGCATTGGGCCAATAATCCTTGGCCAACTTATTTACATTATAACGTGAATTACGATCATCAAGGGTTGCTATAAAAGGTGGTTTATTTATTACAATGAAATCATCGTCTTCAAATAATATCCAATGCTTCAATTTGAGGTCTTTTCCCATCAAGTTTGAGTTTATCTTTTTGCAAAGAAAAACTAAAAACTGATCCTTTACCAACTTTACTCTTAACTTGTATGGATGAATTATGACTATCCAATAAATGCTTCACAATAGCAAGCCCTAAACCGTTACTTGTTTTTTTTCTGATTTTTGTTCTGCTTTTATCAACTCGATAAAATCGGGTAAATATTTTAGGCAGGTCTGGTGCTGGAATGCCAATACCTGTATCTGCCACCCTTATCTCCACATTATCTATACTTTCGATAATTTTAATCCTTATTTTTCCTCCTTCAATGTTATATTTTATGGCATTCGAAATAAGGTTTTGCATTACCTGCCTAATTCTTACATAATCAGCATAAACAATCGATTCGGGCGGCTTTTTGCTTCTTTTTATAGAAACTTCTGTCTTATCTGCTTGCTGTTCAAAATCTTCTATTATCTCATCTACCAGAGGTATAATATCAAAGTGATCGCACATCAATACAATATTGCCCGTTTCAATCTGCGAAAGTTCCAACAAATCTCTCACCAGCTTATCTAAAAAATCGAGGCTTCGAGCTGATTTTTGCAAAAATTTATAACGCACTTCTTCGTCTTCCATTGCGCCATCTAATAAGGTATGGATATAGCCTTGAGCCGTAAAAATGGGAGTTTTTAATTCATGAGAAATATCTGCAATAAATTGACTTCTGAAATTCGCACGTTCAATCAGTTGTGCTATCTCGTTTTCTTTTCGTTTTTGCAGTACACACAAATTTTCATGTATCTTCTTCGATACTTTTAGGTTAAGGCTCTTCGTTTTTAAATCTTTCGATTTATCACCTTTTAGAAAACTTAGCAAAAGCTCTGTTAAACTTACTAAGTCTCTGTAAATAACAAATTCTAAAAAAATCCAAATTACAAAGAAGTTTGCTGTGGTAGAAACCACAAACAAAACCTTCACTAAGCTTGGCTCCACTCCTGCCGAGTACATTAAAAATGCAATTGCAATAGATGCAATTAATGAAATTATTAATGCAAGAAAAGTTTTATTCATTAGAATTTGGTTCAAACTTATAACCAACCCCTTTTATAGTTTTGATAAAATCACTCCCTATTTTTTCTCTAATTTTTCTAATGTGTACATCAACTGTTCGTGCAAGCACATATACATCCGTACCCCAAATGTTTTTAAGTAGTACATCTCTATCAAAAACCTCATCAGGTTTTTTAGCTAAGAAATAAAGTAGCTCAAACTCTTTACGAGGCAATACTATTTTTTTATCCTTCAACTTAACTGAATAGCTAATCCTATTAATAACCAAATCGCCTATTTCAAGTATTCCAGATTGGTTCTCTTTTTTTTCTGATCTTTTGAAAAATGAATTTACCCTGCTAATTAAGGCTCTTGGCTTGATAGGTTTAGAAATAAAATCATCGGCACCTGAATCAAAGGCAGCTACTTCAGAATATTCTTCAACCCTTGCCGTTAAAAATATAATATGTGCTTTTGATAATTCCGGTTCTAATCGCATTAGCCTGCAAGCTTCTACGCCATCCATACGTGGCATCATAATATCCAAAATAATTAATTCTGGCAATTTAGATTTTGCAACAACAAGGGCTTCAACACCATCAGAAGCTTGGAGAACTTGATAGCCTTCTTTAGAAAGGTTGTAGGATAATAAATCTAATATATCTTCATCATCATCTACAATAAGTACTTTGTGCTTGGTGCTAGACATATTATTATTTTTACAAAATTAAATATATGGGTTAGGGGATATTGCTATTTAACATTACCATATTGTTAACAATGTTATTAATTAGGATATAACTCTTTCCAATACATTATAAATGTACTCAAATCGCTATTAAAATCATTCGTTAACTGTGTATCAAACTCGTGTTGCCTTTCTCTGTATTTTAAGAAAGAAATAAACCCTGCATTATTTATGTTTCTTTCTTTAAATAACTGCTGATACCTCTGCGGGCTTATGAAGTTAACGGTGTCTATATTTTCTTTAAACATTTTGATAAAACGTTGTTTCTGTTCCTCTTTAAGCGCTAATGTTTCATTTGATAAGCCAGTATAAATACTATCCAACTGTGATGCTCCTAAAACCATGTAGTTGGTAAATCGATCTATATCACTTAACCTATCAGCATATTTTGATACTTCTTGAGCATTAGCTCCGTATTTGTTTTGCAAAAATTCCAATGCTCCTTTTGTTCCTACAAACGATGCTAAATTTTCATTAAAGGTCATACTATCTGGGATAAATAGTGTGCCATGAGTTAACTCATGAATGAGTGTGTTGCTCATAGAACCAACAGATCCATCTAGCATATTTGATAACACTGGATCTTTGAACCAGCCTAAAGTTGACCAGCCACTTACCGAAGACATTTCTACATCAAACCCTTCCCCTTCTAACTCATTAGCTAATTTTTTAGCCTTTTCTATTTCGAAAAAACCTTTATAGCTAAAGCTCCCAATCATTGGAAAAGACCATTCTTTTGGTTCAAATTTATAAGGATAGCAAGCGGTTACAACCCATAAAATAGCCTTGCCTTGTTGATCAAAATAAGTAGTATAGTTTTCATTGGATGTTAATCCTAGCTCATTAAAAGCAAATGCTCTAACTTCATTTACAATTAATAACTTTTGCTTTATACTATCGGGTACAGCAGAATTTTCTAGTAACTCAACAATGGGCTGTGCATTCCATAAAACCTTAAACTGCCCTTCGGCCTGACCTATAACATAACCTATTAACATATGGTGGTAAATAACTATTGAAAGCAGCACTATTGTGAGTAACCAAAAGATTCTTTTTTTCATATTTTTATTTTACGAAAGTGTGCAAAGGTTGGCAAAAAACGCAAAGAACTATAAGTTATTTACCAAACGATGAATGCTGTTTTTTAACAATTTACTATTAAAGTTGACTAGTAATGCCAACTTCATTTCTGATAACTTTAAATAAGTTAAGGTTTGTGCAAAATGCACTGGGGCTAAATTTTCTACCGATTTTACTTCAATTATTACTTTATTATTTACAATCATGTCTAATCTATAACCAACATCTTGTTTAACCTCTTTGTAGTAAAATGGCATAGAGACTTGTTGTTTCACATCAAACCCTATTTCTCTGAGATCAAAAGCAAGAGCATTTTCATAAGCCGATTCTAAGAGCCCTGGCCCCAAGGTTTTGTGTAATTCTATGGCAGCACCTATTATTTTAAATGAAATTTCATTTTCGGTCATAATTTTCAAGTGTTTTGGTTCTCGCTAAGATCACCAAGAATACACAAAAATCGCTAAGACTTTATTAGATAATTACAGACTTTGTGTGCAAAATCTCTGCGTGCTTTGCGTAAAAAAATCTTTGCGTGCTTTGCGTGAAAAAAAGTTTGTAAATTCCTCTCAAAACGTATTGGTATTAAATTTTCAAGTGTTTGGTTCTCGCTAAGATCACCAAGAAGGCGCAAGAATCGCTAAGACTTTATTAGATAATTACAGACTTTGTGTGAAAAATCTCTGAGCGCTTTGCGTAAAACCCTTTGCGTGCTTTGCGTGAAAAAAAGTTTATAAATTCCTCTCAAAACGTACTGGTATTAAATTTTCAAGTGTTTGGTTCTCGCTAAGATCACCAAGAATACACAAAAATCGCTAAGACTTTATTAAATATTTGAAGGCTTTATGTGAAACTCTCTGAGCGCTTTGCGTAAAATCCTTTGCGTGCTTTGCGTGAAGTTTTAGAAAGATTAATATTTCCTCTTGCCTTACTCTTGAATTCTCAATATCTTACCTTTCTTTTGCAATTAAATTAATAACCAGACTATGAGCGAGCAATCCGAAAAATTAAAAGCACTACAAATGACCATTGATAAGCTTGAAAAAGCGTATGGAAAAGGTGCGGTGATGAAATTAAGTGATGAAAAGGTAATGGATGTTCCATCGATATCAACAGGATCGCTTGGGTTGGATATTGCGTTAGGCATTAATGGGATTCCTAGAGGAAGAGTTACAGAAATATATGGACCAGAATCATCTGGTAAAACCACGTTAGCAATGCATTGTATTGCACAAGCACAAAAAGAAGGTGGCTTAGCTGCTTTTATTGATGCGGAACATGCATTTGACAAACAATATGCTGAAAAACTAGGGATCCAAACTGAAAACCTGCTTATTTCACAACCCGATAATGGTGAACAAGCATTAGAAATTGCGGAGCACCTTATCCGTTCTGGAGCTATTGATATAATTGTTATTGATTCGGTAGCAGCTCTAGTTCCAAAGGCTGAACTGGAAGGCGAAATGGGCGATAGTAAAATGGGGCTTCAAGCCCGATTAATGTCGCAAGCATTAAGAAAACTTACTGGTACTATTAACAAAACTGGCTGTGCCTGTGTTTTCATAAACCAATTACGTGAAAAAATTGGTGTTATGTTTGGCAACCCTGAAACAACTACTGGTGGTAATGCGCTTAAGTTTTACGCTTCGGTACGATTGGATATTAGACGAATTGGCCAAATTAAAGACAATGAAAATGCTGTAGTGGGTAATAGAACAAGAGTAAGAGTTGTTAAAAATAAAATGGCACCTCCGTTTAAAGTTGTTGAGTTTGATATTATGTATGGTTTGGGGGTATCTAAAGCAGGAGAAATTTTAGATTTAGGTGTTGAACTTGATGTTGTTAAAAAGGCAGGTTCGTGGTTTTCTTATGAAGGAAATAAATTAGGCCAGGGCCGTGATTCTGTCAAATTACTTATTGAGGATAATCCAGAGTTAATGGAAGAATTGGAATCTAAAATTAAAGACCATATAAATGGAGTAGCCGAAGAAGCTGTTGCTGCAAAAAAATAGCTCGCACTATCGTTTAAAAAACGACCTCTTTTACTGAAGCTTTTCAGCTTGGAGAACTAAGTGATACGACTGAGAATCCATAGCTCGAGAAGCTTCAGAATTTTAAGGCATAGTTTCAATCAAATTTGGAGGAAGCGCACTCCCCAATTTGTTAAGCACGACCCCAATACCTATTAAAAAGAAGTATAAAGTATAAAATCACATATATAGAACCTTTGAAAGGATTTCTAATGTAGCAGCAGCCAAAAAATAAAGGTGCTTTAAACTACGCTATGCCCTAATTGCTTCCACAGGATCCATTCGAGCAGCCATGGCAGCAGGTATTATACCTGCTATCATACCAATAGATACACTTACGCCTAACCCTATGGCAATATTCCTAAAGGTTAACACCAATTCGAGGCTACCCAATGATGCCAACGAAAGTAAAAAGACCAGAAATAACCCTATACCTCCCCCTAAAAAGCTTAAGAAAACAGACTCGAATAAAAATTGGAATAACACAAAATAGTTTTTTGCACCCAACGATTTTTGAATACCAATAATATTAGTGCGCTCTCGAACCGAAACAAACATAATATTGGCAATGCCAAAACCTCCTACCAAAATAGAGAATCCGCCAATAATCCAGCCTGCTATTCCTATTACATCAAATACGCCCCCTATCACATTGGCGATGGCTTCGGGTCTATTTAAAGCAAAATTATCCGCATCCTTGGGCCTTAATCCTCTACGAGACCTTAGCAACCCTCGCAATTCGTATTCCATTTGAATAAGCCCAACATCATCCTCTTTACCTTTAATTCCAATACTCGAAGATTTTTCATTCCAGCGACCAGTACCTGTATTGTAAATCTTTCTGAAAGACATGTATGGAATTATACAATTATCATCATTGCTAGAAAACCCCATAAAGCTCTCCCCTTCTTTTTCCATTACTCCAATCACAAAATACTTACGCCCTTTAATTTTTATTTCTTTTCCTAAACCATTCGTATCAGGGAATAACGCATTTTCTATGTTAGCTCCTATAACAGCTACATTACTTCCATTATTGGTTTCATTTTCAGTAAAGTAGCGACCTTCCTCAACAGGTACATTAAAAATATCTTTATAGGTATAAGAACCTCCTACTAATACACCGTCTTCGTAGCTATTACTTTCAAATTTCATAATCGATCTACCATCTCTAGAATAAATCGCAATGGCAGATTTGGAATTTAGATTTTCACTTAAAAACTTATACTCGCTATAACTTGGGTTGGGCCGTTGCCAAAAATCCCACCAATTATATTCGCCATCCGAATCGGCAACAAATGGCCATTTGTTAACATAAATAACTCCTGTACCTAAAAAACTAAGGCTATCTTTAATGCTTTTTTCAAGTGAATCTACGATGGTAAACACACCAATAATGGCAAAAATACCTACCGTTACGCCAAGTAATGAAAGCATTGTTCTGAACAAATTTGTCATTAATGCATTCCAGGCGAACCTGAAACTTTCCATTATTAGCTTAATTATTAAGGACATAGGATAATAAATCTTTAAAACTCATTCAATTTAACTATATATTATGCTCAATTATAAGTACAAATTTATACTTTTGCATGCTGAAATCAATTGCAGTCAATCTCTACTAAAATCTAAAGTTAGCATTGATGACTATACTTGTATAGTTTGATCGCTTTTTTTTTATAAACGGTTATGCTTAAAGACAACTTTTGTACAAAAAACATATAAATGAAATTATCTCAATTCAAATTCGATTTACCTGCTGGTTTAATAGCTAAGCATCCTACTGAAAATCGTGACGAAAGTAAGTTAATGGTAATACACCGTGATACGGGTAAAATCGAACACAAACTTTTTAAAGACGCTGTAAATTACTTTGATGAAGGCGATGTTTTTGTTCTAAATAACACCAAAGTTTTTCCTGCAAGGCTTTTTGGAAATAAAGAAAAAACAGGTGCTGAAATTGAAGTATTTCTATTAAGAGAGCTTAACCGAGAAATGCGCTTATGGGATGTATTGGTTGACCCGGCTCGTAAGATTAGAGTAGGCAACAAACTCTATTTTGGGGAAGGCGAATTGGTGGCAGAGGTAATTGACAATACTACCTCTAGGGGTAGAACTATTCGATTTTTATTCGATGGCACGGATGAAGAGTTTACAAATATTATTGACCAATTAGGAGAAACTCCATTGCCAAAAACAATTGATAGAGCTACCGAGGCAGAAGACAAAGAACGTTTTCAAACAATTTATGCAACGGAAACAGGCGCGGTAGCAGCACCATCTGCAGGGTTGCACTTTACTGAGCACCTTATGAAAAAACTAGATATCATCGGTGTAGAGGTGGCTAATATTACTTTACATATTGGCTTAGGCACTTTTGCCCCAGTAGATGTAGAAGATTTAACAAAGCACAAAATGAGTTCTGAAAGCTATTCGGTGACTCAAGAAACAGTGGATATTGTAAATAATGCCAAAGCCAATAAAAAACGCATTGTTGCGGTTGGTACTACGGTGATGAGATCGCTAGAAACGGCTGTTTCGGCAAACGACAAATTGAAAGTAAAAGGCGGCTGGACCGATAAATTTATTTTTCCTCCTTACCCATTTAAAATTTGTAATGCAATGATTACCAATTTCCATTTGCCAGAAAGCACCTTGCTAATGATGGCAGCAGCATTTGGTGGCTACGACTTAATGATGAAAGCATACAAAATTGCGATTAAAGAAAAATATAGATTCTTTACGTATGGCGATGCCATGTTGATAATATAAGATAACTCGAAACTTGGAGTTTGGATTTGAAGTCCGAAGTTAGAAGATTAAACCCTTCCAATTTCGGACTTCATGCTTTTGGGCTTTTCTTATCAGTTCTTTCTTAACTACCTTAGCTATTGATGAAAAAATATGCACTAATAGTTGCAGGAGGGGCAGGAACAAGAATGAAAACCGACCTTCCTAAGCAGTTCCTTTTATTAAATAATAAACCGGTGCTAATGCACACCGTGGATCAATTCTATAATTACGGAAATGAAATAGAAATTATTATTGTTTTACCCAAATACCAAATAGATTTTTGGAAAGGGCTATGCTCCAAACACAGTTTTACAATTCTGCATAAAATTATTGAAGGCGGAAAAAGCAGGTTTGACTCTGTTCAAAATGGCTTACAGCAAGTGCCTGATAACTGTTTGGTGGCAATACACGATGGCGTTAGACCATTAATAACCAGTGGCGTGATACACAACAGTTTTAAAGAGGCAGAAAAAGAAGGTTCTGCCATTGCTGCTGTTGCGTTGAAAGATAGCATTCGAAAAAAAGAAGGAGATGCTACTATTTCAAAAAATAGAAATGATTACTTTCTTGTGCAAACACCTCAGACTTTCCAATCAAATTTGATTAAAGCAGCTTATTCAAGTAGTGAATCTAATCGAGCGTTTACAGATGACGCCTCCGTTTTTGAAGCATCTGGCAGAGAAGTTACGCTAATAGAAGGAGATTACAGAAATATAAAAATAACAACGCCCGAGGATTTATTAGTCGCTCAGGCGCTACAAGAAAAAGATTAAATTTCTGCTAAAGCACTTTTAGTACTCATCCTCATTAAAGAAAAAATCTTCTTTGGTAGGATAATCGGGCCATATTTCTTCAATATTTTCATATGGTTGCCCATCGTCTTCTAATTCTTGTAAGTTTTCAACCACTTCAAGAGGCGCACCTGATCTGATAGAATAGTCAATCAACTCATCTTTTGATGCCGGCCATGGCGCATCTTCCAGGTACGAAGCTAATTCTAATGTCCAATACATAGTTGATCGTTAAATTTTGACTGCAAAAATATCTTTTTATTTGACAAATCAAACATTATTATAAAATTTATAGTAGGCATGCAATATCTACCTCTTTAAGACATACGATATCGGCAATTTAACTTATCACATTTAATGGATATTACACTGTTAAAGTAACCTTTATCCTTAAATTTGAAAACTAACGAATTTACTATGAGTGACGAAAAAATAATTTTTTCAATGGCTGGTGTAAGCAAAATTTACCCTCCACAAAAAAAAGTATTAAATAATATATACCTATCATTTTTTTATGGTGCCAAAATTGGAGTTCTAGGGCTTAATGGCTCTGGTAAATCTTCTCTTCTTCGTATTATAGCTGGGGTTGATAAAGAGTATCAAGGAGAAGTTGTTTTTGCACCAGGCTTTTCGGTGGGCATGTTGGAGCAAGAACCACAACTTGACCCTGCTAAGACTGTAAAACAAGTTATAGAAGAAGGTGCAACAGAGATAACAGATTTGCTATATGAGTTTGAAGAGATAAACTTAAAATTTGCCGAACCTGAGATTTTAGACAATCCTGATGCCATGGATAAACTGATTCAAAGGCAAGGTGAAGTGCAAGAAAAGCTAGACCATATTGACGCTTGGAATTTAGATTCAAAAATAGAGCGGGCTATGGATGCACTTCGCACACCTGCTGCAGATGCACTCATAGAAAACCTTTCGGGTGGAGAAAAAAGAAGAGTAGCTATGTGCAGGCTCCTTTTAAGCGAGCCCGATGTGCTGCTACTCGATGAGCCCACCAACCACTTAGATGCAGAATCTGTACATTGGCTAGAACAACATTTACAACAATATAAGGGTACCGTGATCGCTGTAACTCACGATCGATATTTCTTGGATAATGTGGCAGGATGGATTTTAGAATTAGATAGAGGCGAAGGCATTCCTTGGAAAGGAAATTACTCTTCTTGGCTAGACCAAAAGCAAAATCGATTAGCGCAAGAAGAAAAAACAGAATCGAAACGACAAAAAACATTGGCTCGAGAGCTTGAGTGGGTTAGAATGGGGCCTAAAGGAAGACATGCTAAAGGTAAAGCGAGGCTTAGTTCTTACGAAAAATTATTAGGGGAAGGGGCAAAAGAACAAGAGGCCAAACTTGAATTATTTATTCCTCCTGGAGAAAGACTCGGAGACAAAGTAATTATTGCAAAGGGCGTTTCTAAAGCATTTGGAGATAAACTACTTTATGAAAACTTAGAATTCTCTTTACCTCAAGGTGGCATTGTTGGAATTGTTGGACCCAATGGAGCTGGTAAAACCACCCTCTTTAAACTAATTACCGAAAAAGAAGCTCCGGATTTAGGAACATTTGAAGTGGGCACCACCGTTGATATCGCTTATGTAGATCAGGAACATGATAATTTAAATCCAAACGATTCGGTTTGGGAAGCCATTACTGGTGGTAACGAACTTATTCTGCTAGGAGGAAAAGAAATGAACTCCAGGGCTTATGTAAGTAAGTTTAACTTTAGCGGTAGCGACCAACAAAAGAAAGTAAGCCAATTATCTGGTGGAGAAAGAGGGAGGGTACACTTAGCAATGGCTTTAAAGCAAGGTGCCAACTTGCTTTTGCTCGATGAGCCTACCAATGATTTGGATGTAAATACGCTAAGGGCCTTAGAAGAAGGATTAAATAATTTTGGCGGTTGTGCCGTAATTATTTCTCACGATAGGTGGTTTTTAGATAGAGTATGTACACATATATTGGCCTTTGAAGGAAATTCCCAAGTTTTTTGGTTTGAAGGATCTTATTCTGAATATGAAGAAAACAAAATTAAACGACTAGGCGATATTGGGCCTAAACGAATTAGATACAAAAAATTAAAAGGATAAGTTAAGGATTTTCATTCTAACATTCGTACGTTTATTTTGTGACAATACTCCATAAATTTATAGATAGCCTCATTCCGAGTAGGTTTGTAGTAACTTATGAGAATAAAATCAAAGTAAGAGGAGCGCTCTATGTGCAATTAACTATCGGCACACTTTTAACATTTCTTGGCGTGTATTTTGGTTTATTTAATAATGTTTGGCACGAATTATTATTAAATACAGGTATGGGTATATTTTTACTCATTTCTATGTTTTCATTACCTCTTTTTAACAGATTTGAATCATATGTAAACTTTTTACTAACATTTGGGTACATTGATATAGCACTATTTTTAGTAAAAGCAGGAGGTGTATATACCGATGCTCCTTTTTGGTTTGTACTATTAATAGCAGTAAATATTTTTTATACCTCTACTAGACAAGCTTTTTATTGGATTGCTATAGTTGGATTGTTTCTAGGCATAATGTTCTATTTACAAATTAACGGACTGGATTTAGATTACACTCCTGTACCGTATTCAAAAAAAGCAACTACTATTTTTACCTTTTTTACGCTGTTAATTACCATTGCTTTCTCTTTTTCTAAAATAAACAAAAGGAAAAATAATCATCATTTAGAAATAATAGATAAGCACAAAAGACTTTTAAAAGAACGAGATGATTTAATGAGCATTATCGCCCATGATATGAAATCTCCATCGCGAAGAATTGAAGGGCTACTTAGCATATTAGATAGAAGTAATTTAACTGAAGACCAAGAAGAAATTATTAATCGGCTTAATAATACAGCCATTGAAAATCAACAACTAATTCATGATTTAATAGAAGCAACTCGTTTTCAATCCAACATTGAGCTTAAAACCATCAATGTAAATGATATTATAAATGATCTGCAAGAGGGGTACTTGCCGTTGTCTAGTAAGAAAAATATTAGGCTTATAATTTATGGGTTAAATCAAAAAATAAATATCGAATCGAGCCCACACCATTTAAAGCGAATATTAGACAATTTATTTTCCAATGCCATCAAGTTTTCGTCCTTAGAAAGTAGAGTAGAAATAACTTGTGTGCAGAATAAATTAAACACGAGCATCTCCATTAAAGACCAAGGACCTGGGTTTACCAAAGAAGATGAAGCGGGGATGTTTAAAATGTTTCAGAAATTAAGCGCTCGGCCTACAGCAGGCGAAACTTCCTCCGGGCTTGGGTTATCAATTGTAAAAAACTTAACTGAATTGCTTAAAGGAGAAATAAAATACGTAACTCAGGTGGGGGCTGGATCAACCTTTACACTTGTTTTGCCTAACAAATTTCCTCAAGCAAATAATAATAATTCATAGTTTATCATCTACGTTTTTTTTGCTGATTTTAAACATTATCTTTATACGCTTCCTTAGCAACAATTTCAATGATAGTTTTACATTGACCAATTAGACAACCAACCTATGAAAGTAATGTTTGTGGATGACGATGCAATAAATAATGAAATAAATCAAATGTTATTTAAAAAATTGTACCCAAACATTGAAGTTATTGTAAAATTTTCAGTCGATAGTGCGATTGAATACCTGCAAGATGCTTCCTCTGAAAAACCCAATAAATTATTTTTGGATATAAACCTGCCCATTAAAAGTGGATGGGATTTTCTTGCTGAATATAAAGCGCTTAATATTTCAGGCATTGATTTATATATGCTCACCTCTGCCCTCGATTTATTAGATGCTGATATTCGTACAAAATACCCCGAAGTAAAAGATTTTGTCGAAAAACCGCTTTACGATTATAAATTGGAAAGTATTTTAAAAGAATAGTTATCTTAGTTAAGATAATCTTTATGGTTCACTCCTTTTAATCTTTGCCATCAAACATCGCTGTCGGTTCACTACTCCTAATAGGAAAATATAGTTGTTCACAAAACATCCCTAAGTGACCTATAAATACAATTTTTTTTACGTTCACTAGGTGGCACACTTACCAACTTAAGTTTTTAATACAAGGTTGGCATACAAACTAGCTGTAGATGGATAAAAATGAATATTAACCATCCAAGATTATCTGTTCCGATTAGAATTAATCTTATTATTGATAGTTATTTTTTAAATAGTATTAATAGCTTAATGGTTTAAACTTTGAAGGATCTCTATTTTTATATATTTTTTATTAGTATAAATGTTAGTGCTCAAGCACAACACGTTAGGCTTTTAAAAACTACTCTGGGTTCTGCAGGTGGTTCCTTTAGTACAACACTATCTGGTACATATAATATTAACCAAACCATAGGTCAATCTTCGTTAACCAGAAGTTTTAGTGCAGGTAGCATTCGGCTTTTACAGGGTTTTCAGCACCCAAACTTAAGCCATAGTGTTACAAGTTATTCAAATCAAAACAGGCTAACTATATATCCAAATCCATCCACAGGTTTAATACATATTATTAGAGAAAACGACCTGCCCAATGAAACATTAACCATTAGTTTGTTTGATGTTTTAGGACACCCAATAGCCCAAGAAAAAATTGTATTAGCTAGCAATCCTCTTGTATTGAACTACACAACTATACCCAAAGGAATGTACACGCTAAGAATGGCAGGCAATAAAACGGGCATCGTCTCTTTTTTACTTTTTTTACAATAACATGATAAAATACTTACTACCTTTTACCCTCCTATTATCTTCTTTTTCCACTCGTGCGCAAACCAGTGTGGGGTTTAGTTTTGGAGGCAATTTTAGTCAGGTTAGGTTTACCGATTCCAACGGTAACCTCAATAAAAACCTAAAAGGATTACCCGGCTCCACCGCATCCATTTACTATTTATTCGATTTGGTCAAAGGTAAAAAACTTAAAAATGCCGCAACTAATTACCTTGGAGTTGAGGCGGGCTATAAATCGAGCAAATTTGAAGATGTTGCAAATAATTTAATAACCTCCTGGCAAATTCAATACCTATCAGCACAGTTCCTTTTTAGGCATGCTACCAATTCTTTACGCAAAGCAAATCTTTTTTATGGTGGCGGTTTTGTTACTGATTTCCAAATTGCTGGAACCCAAAATCAGGGATTTAGCCAGTACGATATTACCGAAGATTTAAAACCCATCAACCTAAGTATTACAGCTGAAGCAGGCATAAAATATGATGTTTCTGATGATGCAGCTGCTACCCTGAGATTTAGTTATCTACGTGGACTGACGAATGTTGAAAAAGATGAAAGCCAAACGGCTTTTATTCATAGCGTAGGAATATCGGCAGCTGTGTTTTTTTATTTAACTCGTACTAAGAAAAAATAGAAATGAAATTATTCAATTTAATTCCAAAAATATTGTTTGTCACTTTATTAATAGGATTTGGCAGTATTAAAGTCAAAGCTCAAAAATTGGGTTTTTCCTATCAAGCTGTTGCCATTGACCAATCAAAGTCGCAAGGTTTTGGAAGAGATTCGCAAGGTGAAGTATTAGCTAACAAAGATATAAGTTTAAGGTTTTCTATTTTGGAAGACAGCCAAAATGGTGCCATCACGTATCAGGAAACTCACAACGCAAAAACCGATGTGTTTGGGATTTTTAGACTCGTGATTGGGAGAGGAAATAACACCTCAAGCTTTAATTTAGATGACTTGTACTGGGGAGACAAACCTTATTTTATGCAGGTTGAAATTGATTTTGGGGATGGATTCGAGGTACTAGGCGTAGAAGAATTATTAGGATCTCCTTATGCCCTTAACAGCACCCCACAAGAATTGAATTTAAATAATAACGAACTGTCTATTTCAAAAGGTAATACGGTTGTTTTGGAAGATAATAGCGCAACAAATGAATTGATTACAACAATATCGCTAAATGGCAGCCTATTAGAAATAACGGATGCCGGTGGCACTAAAACGGCAGATTTAACAAGTTTAGAAGGGCTAGACAATAGCATTACCAACGAAATACAAGATTTACAATTGGTGGGCAACAACTTGACTATAACCAATAATGGAACCCCAACCACCATCGACCTAAGCCCCTACCTAGACAATACCAACACCCAATTAACCGAAGCCGAGGTAGATGGATTTGTAAGCAATAATGGATTTTTGACAACTGAAGTTGACGGTTCAGTAACCAATGAGATTCAAGATATTTCTAGTTCAGGTGCAGCAGGCAATATCACATTATCAAGTGGATCTACACTTACCCTAAATGTGGATGATGCAGATGCGAGTATTACCAATGAGATTCAAGACCTGAACTTGACAGGAGATAACCTTACGATTACCAATAATGGCTCAGCGACTACCATTGATCTAAGCGGATACCTGGATGATACCAACACCCAATTAACAGAAGCCGATGTTGATGGATTTGTGAGTAATAATGGATATTTGACAACTGAAGTTGATGGTTCAGTAACCAATGAGATTCAAGACCTGAACTTGACAGGAGATAACCTTACGATTACCAATAATGGCTCAGCGACTACTATCGATCTAAGTGGATACCTGGATGATACCAACACCCAATTAACCGAAGCCGAAGTAGATGGTTTTGTAAGCAATAATGGATATTTGACAACTGAAATAGACGGTTCAGTAACCAATGAGATTCAAGATATTTCTAGTTCAGGTGCAGCAGGCAATATCACATTATCAAGTGGCTCAACACTTACCCTAAATGTGGATGATGCAGATGCGAATATTACCAATGAGATTCAAGACCTTAACTTGACTGGAGATAACCTTACGATTACCAATAATGGCTCAGCGACTACCATTGATCTAAGCGGATACCTGGATGATACCAATACGCAGCTTACAGAAGCAGAAGTAGATGCCTACGCGAATAATAATGGTTATTTGACAAGTGAAAGCAATTCGTTTGCTACTACTGGAGGCGTAACTTCCAACTCACCAGGAACTATCTCTACAGATGATTTTGTTTTTGGGAGCACACAATTGGATGATGACGGAATTAACGCTCATTTTAATCGTATGTTTTTTGATAAAAGCAAAGGGGCATTTAGGGCAGGGGGAGCTTATGGTGCAGAATGGGATGATGCCAATGTGGGTGATTATTCTTTTGCTTCAGGACTCTTAACAACCGCTTCTGGTTATAATTCATCAGCTTCAGGGGACGGCACAACTGCTTCTGGTAGAAATTCTTTTGCATCTGGAACTGCCACTACCGCTTCTGGTATTGCTTCTTTTGCTACAGGAGCATCAACATTCACTTCAGGTGATTATTCTTTTGCGGCAGGGTTAAGTAATTCGGCACCTTCATATTCGGAAGCCGTTTTTGGTGCTAATTGCACCAATTATGCACCTATATCTGCTAGTTCGTTTAATGCAGCAGATCGATTATTTGTAATTGGCAATGGCGTAGGTAGTCCTACTATTATTCGATCCGATGCCTTAGTTATGCTCAAAAGTGGAGCTACAACCCTCAACGGTGAACTCACCATTGATGCGGATAACACAGGAGGAGCAGATGGATATACCTTACCGGCACAGGATGGTGCAAGTGGGCAAGTAATGACTACTGATGGTTCAGGGGCAGTAAGCTGGAATGCCGCTCCAGTTCAGCTTACAGAAGCAGAAGTAGATGCCTACGCAAATAATAACGGATATCTCTCCTCTAGCGATATTTCATTTGCCACTGCAGGAGGTGTTACCTCAAACTCTCCTGGCAATATCGCTACCGATGATTTTGTTTTTGGTAGTCCTCTGTTAAATCAAGATGGAATTCTTAATCATTATAGCAGAATGTTTTTTGATAAAAGTAAAAGCACTTTTAGAGCTGGTTGGGCTGCTGCTGCACAATGGGACAATTCAAACAGAGGTCGGTATTCTGTAGGTTTTGGCTGGAATACTACTGCTTCAGCGGATTTTTCCGTATCGATGGGTTTCGAAACAATCGCTTCAGGGGGAGGTGGTTCTTTTGCAGTGGGTCAGTTTAGTGTAGCTTCAGGGGGTGTTTCTACAGCGATGGGTACAAGTACCACTGCTTCAGGGTCTAGTTCTACAGCGATGGGTTTGTCCACAACTGCATCAGGATCTAGATCCTCGGCTATGGGTCAAAGCACATTTGCCAGATCTTCAGCGGAAACCTCTATTGGTTCGTTTAATACTGATTATACACCCAATTCAGCACTCAGTTTTAGTTCAGCAGATAGATTATTTGTTGTAGGGAATGGGTCGAACAGTAGCGCTCGTTCTGATGCCCTCATCCTCTATAAAAGTGGGGATGCCATATTATATGGCCAACTCACCATTGATGCCGACAATGTAGGAGGAAGTGATGGATATACTTTGCCGGCCCAGGATGGTACAAGTGGGCAAATAATGATCACCGATGGTGCAGGTGCTGCAAGTTGGAGTGCTGAAAACAACTCGTTTGCAACTACCGGAGGCGTAACATCAAACTCCCCTGGTACTATTGCTACCGATGATTTTGTTTTTGGTAGTACCTCATTGTCTGGGACAGGTTCTCGTATGTTTTTCGATAAAAGCAAAGGTGCTTTTAGAGCAGGTATTGTTCTTGGGACACAGTGGGATGATGTAAATAGAGGTGATTATTCCACTGCAATGGGGCGTTACTCAATGGCTTCTGGATTAGTTTCTACTGCCATAGGAGCTAACTGTATTGCGTCTGGACAGTATTCAATTGCTATGGCTCGGCAATCAGAGGCTACCGGAGCTTATGCTATTGCGCTTGGTTACGATTCGGAGGCTACGGGTAATTTTGCTACAACGATTGGTGGGCATACTCTCATCGCACCATCTTATGGAGAAACAGCAATGGGTTTGTATAGTACAATCTACACTCCTAATTCAACTAACTTATTCGACAATGCAGATAGAATTTTGACCATTGGTAATGGTACAGCTCCATCATTACGTTCCGATGCTCTTGTTATATACAAAAATGGCAATGCCACCCTTGCAGGAAGCCTTACTTCCACATCTGACATGAGGTTGAAAAGAGAAATAACACCTATGTCCAATAGTTTAACAACTGTATTACAACTTCAAGGAGTCCATTATAAGTGGAATGAAGTAAAGCCCCATGATATGGAAAGCCTACAAACCGGCTTAATAGCGCAAGAAGTAGAAAAGCTACTACCAGAGCTCGTAACCGAAAGTTCAGATGGGTACAAATCAATTAATTATATTGGCTTAGTTCCACACTTAATCGAAGCCATAAAAACACTACAAACTCAACAAGAGGCTAGTCTAAAAGAAACTAACCAACATATTAATGCGTTGGAAGAGCGGCTAACAAAATTAGAACAGCTCTTAGAGGCGAAATAACTAAACCGTCATTCAGAGAGGGGTCTTTAAAAAAATCAACGGATGGGAATGACGAAAAATTGTAACTAAGTATCAAAATGCTAACCGTTCAAATTTCAAAATGCTTAAAAGAATTCTTTTCTATTTCGAGGTACGAGAAATCTTATAAGGGCAGAAAGTCATCTTCAAAGAGTAGAAGATTCCTCCTCCCTCGGAATGAAAAAAGTTAAATTAAATCACTTGATAAACTCACACGCCAATGGCAGGCTCTTGAAAAGGTTTTGGGAAGGAAGAGCCGTGGAATCTTTTCATTTGAGACTCCACGGCCTATTTTATATGCTAATTTAAATTTAAAATAGGCCTCTGAGTGACGTATGCGTAGTTTTTGCTGGTTATATTACTTCGAACTCAAGTTAATAGTAAAACAATATACCCTCTTTATGCAATAGGCTATTAACTTGGTATTTTTCAAGAAAAAAAGATGTAATCTATTGATTAGCATAAGCTTGCCCCTTACTAGACAAATTAAAAGTAGAGAATTCCCTTTTATCCTAAAAGAATACTATGAGGTTCTGCCTCGGAGTCTCCGCAAACGTCATCTCAAACTGGATTCGTTATCTCAAATAAAGGAATTTCGGTTGTGACCTTCTGGTCAAAATATAACCAGCGAAACACCCCTGAGGATAGTTGGTTTCAAGAAATTCTTTTATTTGGAAGATCCCAAATTTTATCGAAGAATCCATTTAATAAATAAAACCTGCCCTTCGGACAGTATTTCCACCCATTCGTCCTTACTTCACTAATTTTTTCTTTAAAAAGCCACAACTTGTGCGCAAATTGAAATTGATTTGGCAAATTATTAATTCTTGTTTTTAACAGTACTAATAATTAGCTTTCAAAATTCAATGTTAAAACATCCATCCTTTAGATAATTAATCAAAACTATGAATTGGCTTTTACAAAAAATTACCAACCTTCATAATACATCATTCACTTTTGCATTTATATTAATAGTTGCATTTAGTGCCAACTCACAATCCATCACTTCCATCTCCCCCACTTCAGGAGGAATTGGAACGACCGTTACCATTTCGGGTACAGGCTTTAATACCACCCCTGCAGATAATACGGTGTACTTCGGTGCGGTAAAGGCAACTCCTTCTTCTGGTTCGGCAAATTCCCTAACTGTAACAGTGCCAGCCGGGGCAACTTCCATTAGCCCAATCGTAGTACAGGACAATACAACAGGTTTACAAGCCAGCTCTATGGAAACTATTACGGGTAGTACGACTAGGCAGTTCACGGTTACCAACACACCTACACTGCTACTGAATTATGCAAGAACAGACATAGCAGTAGGCAATACCCCTACCTGGGTAGCCATTGGTGATTTCAACAATGATGGTAATCCAGATTTTGCAACAGCAGATCGTTTTGATAATTTAGTAAGTATTCGATTGGGAGATGGTTTGGGAGGTTTTGCTAATGCGGCTAATGTTGCTGTAGGTACCCAACCTACTTCGATTGCTATCAGCGACTTTAATGGCGATGGCAATGTGGACCTTGCCGTAACAAATTCAGGTTCCGATGATGTAAGTATTCGTTTGGGTGATGGTTTAGGTGGTTTTTCAGGTACGACCACCATTGCTGTAGGCAATAGTCCTAATGAAATATCAGTTGGCGATTTTAATGGAGATGGGAATGCGGATTTTTCCACTGGCGACCCTTTTTCAGGGGTAAGCATCCGTTTGGGCGATGGCTCAGGTGGTTTTTCAGGGACTACCACCTTTACGGCAGGTAGTTTTCCTTATTCGGCAGTCATTGGCGATCTCAGTGGTGATGGGATCGCAGATTTGGCTATTCCTAATTTCTTTTCAGATAATGTCAGCATCCGTATAGGAGATGGAGCAGGAGGGTTTTCAGGTACTACCAACATTTCAGTAGGGGAAAGTCCTACTTCTTTGGCATTAGGTGACTTTAATGAGGATGGTAATCTGGACTTTGCAACAGCAAATTTTGATGGGTATTCGGTAAGTGTTAGGTTAGGCGATGGATCTGGGGGCTTTACATCAACAGCAGATATTCCCGTAGGAGGAGGGGCGACCCCCTACCCAACTGGAATAACCATAGGAGACTTTAATGGCGATGGGTATGCGGATTTTGCAACTTCCGAAACGAATTATAGTGGCCTGAGCATAGCATTGGGAGACGGTACAGGTGCTTTCTCAACTCCAATTGCGGTATCAGTAGGAAATAGTAGCACTTTCTTGGCTACAGGCGATTTCAATAGAGATGGAAAAGCAGATATTGCTGTTTCAAATTATGCAGATGATGATGTGAGTATAATGTTATGGGAAGCATTTCCAATTTTTACCGCTTCTACTACAGCAGCTAATTTCACTGAAAGCGGCATCGGTATCATCTTCGATTTCGATGCGAATGATGGCGATGGCGGAGCTACCGATACGGGCATCACCTATAGTGTACTAGGTACCGATGCTACGGCCTTTAATATATCTGCTGCAGGAGAGCTCACCTTCGCCTCTCCACCCGATTTCGAAAACCCCACCGATAATGGGTTAGATAACATATACGATGTCACCGTCCGTGCCAATAACGGTACAAATAATACCGATATAGCAGTTGCTATTACTGTACTTGATGGCCTTGATCCTTTCATCACCACATGGGTGGCCACAGCCGATGGACAGATCACAATCCCCACCTTTCCTGCAGAATTTGGTAATTATACCGTTTATTGGGAGAATGAGGGTAATGTATCAGATAATGGCTTCCTCACTGCTCAGCTTGGGGATGCAGTTATCACCGGTCTGACGGATGGAGCAACCTATCGAGTTGAGATAACTGGAACATTCCCAAGAATTTATTTCGACAATTCTGGTGATCGCTTAAAAATACGAACCGTAGAACAATGGGGAGACAATGCCTGGAGCTCTATGGCTGGTGCCTTTTATGGTTGTTCACAATTAACCATTCCAGCAACAGATGTACCGGATCTTACTTCAGTGACTGATGTAACGTCCATGTTTCAAGGATGTAGCATATTCAATCAAGATATTAGCAACTGGGACGTGTCTTCAGTCGAAAATATGCTTCGTATGTTTTATGAGGCTACTGCATTTAATAATGGAGGTGCACCTCTTACATGGGCTACAAATAGCGGCACAGGCAATGTAACCTCTATGAATTCTATGTTCTTTGGTACTAATTTCAATCAAGATATTAGTAGCTGGGATGTATCAAGCGTAGCGAGCATGACGGCAATGTTTCGGAGTACCAGCGCATTCAATAATGGGAGCGCACCACTTACATGGGTAACTAATGGCGGCCCAAGCAATGTTACTGATATGAGTTTTATGTTTGAGGATGCCACAAGCTTCAATCAAGATATTAGCAGTTGGGATGTGAGTAGTGTATTAAATATGAGTCGGATGTTTCTTTCTGCCTCGGCATTCAACAATGGGGGTGTACCACTTACATGGACAACAAATGGGGGGACTGGCATGGTGACCAATATGTCTTTCATGTTCCGGAGTGCCTCTAGTTTCAATCAGGATATTAGCTCCTGGGATGTGAGTAGCGTAGTGAATATGAATGATATGTTCAATTTTGCTGCTGCATTTAACAATGCTGGCGCACCGCTGACATGGTCTACAAATACAGGAACAGGAAATGTAACCAATATGGCTACTATGTTTTATTTTGCAACCAGTTTCAATCAAGATATTAGTAATTGGGATGTAGGAAGTGCAACGAATATGTACCGTATGTTTCGTAGTGCTACGGCTTTCAATCAAGACCTTGGAACTTGGGATGTTAGCTCAGTGGTTAATGTAACAGCCACAGATGGAATGATTGAAATGTTCACTAGTTCAGGCCTCTCCACTGCCAATTACGATGCCATCTTAGAAGGTTGGAGTAGCCTTACCCTTCAAAATGGTGTACAACTTGATGCAACAGGCATCATTTATTGTTCCCCTTCGGCAGCTATTGCCCGAGCCAATATAATTTCAACTTTTGGTTGGACAATAAACGATGGTGGCGTTTGCGAACCAACGGTGCAAACCAATAATATTGTAGCATCAAGTATTGGTTTCTCACAAATTGATATTAATTGGTTCAATGGTAATGGTTCTGATCGGATGATGGTTGTTAAAGAAGGAAGTGCGGTTGCTACCGATCCTTCTGATTTAACTTCCTATACCGCAAATGCTGTTTTTGGAAGTGGGACTCAAATAGGAATCGGTAATTATGTGGTGTATAATAGTAATAGTACAGGAACTACAATGACGCTTACAGGACTAACTCCTGGCACTAATTATCAAGTTAGATTGTATGAGTTTAATGGCACCCCAGGCACGGAAAATTACCTAACTGTAACTGATGTTGCGAACCCTTTCAATTTTACTACAGCGGTTCCTCCATCCTTCGTGCTAAGTACCAGTACACCTTCTGCAAATGCCACTAATGTTATTCGCTCTACCAGCATCTCTCTCGATTTTGATATGGATGTAAATTTAGCATCCGTTAATAATGGAACTACGGCCTCCACAGATGTTTATGATGACAATATCACCATTCTAGGCAACCTAAGTGGACAAATAGAAGGCGTCTATTCAGTAGGTGCAGATAACTCCATTATTATATTTAACCCCAATACTGATTTCCTGGCTGGCGAAAAAATTTCTGTAATAATTAATGACCAAGTGCTTGGTTTGGGAGCTGAGGTTGCAGTGCCTACCTCATTTAGTTTTATTGCAGCAAGCGAACCTTTTCAAGGTGCCTATTTGGCAAAACCTTCCACCGGTATTTTAGGAATGGCCGATGGCAGCTTCGACTGGGGGGATTATGATAACGATGGTGATTTAGATGTATTAATGGTAGGTTATGATGAAACTTACAGTTTTCCGGTATCGATTATTTACAATAATGTAAATGGCACATTTACAGACATTTCAGCAGGCTTAGAAGGTGTAGTTACAAGTTCAACGGATTGGGGTGATTATGATAATGATGGTGATCTTGACTTGGTTATCGCTGGGTTAGATGCCTCTTACACTAATCGAATTACTACGATCTACCGAAACGATGCAGGGGCTTTTGTTGATATAGGAGCAGGACTTCAAGGAGTTGATTATTCGGCAGTAGATTGGGGTGATTACGATAATGACGGTGATCTTGATTTGATAGTTATTGGAAGATATGACGTAGGCTCTAGCTTAGCTTCTTCAACCATCTATAGAAATGACGGTAGTGACACCTTTACTGATATTGTAGCTGGACTTATACCTCTAAACAATGGCTCTGTTGATTGGGGTGATTATGATTCGGACGGTGACCTTGATTTAGTTATGACGGGCTTTGACTCGGACTGGAGCAATAGGATTACCATTCTATACGATAATACTGATGGAATTTTCACTGATCACGTAGTAGACGGCATTCCTGATATGGCCTGGGGTGATACCGACTGGGGTGATTATGACAATGATGGTGATCTTGATTTATTAATTTCCGGTGATGGCCCGGTTCTTACCTATACAAGTATATATAATAATGATGGAAGTGGTAATTTCATAGATATTGGAGCCGGATTTCCAACCACGTCTGAAGGTTCGGTTCGATGGGGGGATTATGATGGTGATGGTAATTTAGATGTAGTAATTACTGGGCAGGATTATTCCACAGGAACTGAAATTACTAATATTTTTAGAAATAATGGTGGAGGAGTTTTTAATGATATTAATGCGGGTTTGCAAACCGTTTATTTTACTGGGCTAGCAGATTGGGGTGATTTTGATGGAGATGGAGACCTTGACCTTTTGGTAGCAGGAGAATCCCCTATATCTCCTTGGACCTCAGCTATACTCTACGAAAACACAGTGCAGCCATTTATTACCACATGGGTAACAGGAGATGGCCAAATTACCATTCCCACTAATGGATTAGGTTTTGACTATAATATTATCTGGACAAATCTCGATAATGAAGGTGTAGGCGATGGAGCTATTGGAGGTATTACTGGTACTTACACCGTATCTGGTTTAGCACCTGGCGATACCTACCAAGTAAGTATATGGGGGTCATTCCCACACATTTTTCTCAATAACGCATTTGGCAATGCTATTAAATTAAGAAGTATAGAACAATGGGGTGATATTGAGTGGCAATCTATGGAAAATTCATTCTATGGTGCCCGGAATATGATCATTAATGCTCAGGATTCACCAGATCTATCGCAAGTAACAAGCCTTAGAAGAATGTTTCAGTCCGTTCGCGATGTAAATGCCTTTCTTAACACAGACCTGAGCTTATGGAACGTCAGTACCATAACAGATATGTCATATATGTTTTATTTCGCATGGTATTTTAATCAGGACATCAATAATTGGGACGTAAGCAATGTCACTACTTTTTTTTACACCTTTGCTGGCACTGTTACCTTCAATCAACCGCTTGAAGATTGGGTTTTTCCTAATGCTAATACGGATATGACCTCTATGTTTGATGGCACCCAAGCATTCAATCAACCGCTCCAAAATTGGGATGTAAGCAACATTACCAATATGAGTTATATGTTCTTTGAGGCCGGTGCATACGATCAACCGCTAGAGGGCTGGGATGTTAGTGCTGTAACAGATATGAGCTATATGTTCTATGATGCAACGGTATTCAATCAACCACTGAATGGCTGGGATGTTAGTGCTGTAAACAATATGGAAGGAATGTTCAACTATGCACCAGCATTCAACCAACCCATTAACGATTGGGATGTCAGCAATGTCACTAGTATGTATAGCATGTTTAATTTTGCTGCCGCTTTCAATCAATCTCTAGGCGGTTGGGATATTTCCAGCGTAACCGATATGTCATGGATGCTGGACGATGCCGGCCTTTCAACGGCCAATTATGACGCAACATTAATTGGCTGGGCAGATGATAATGGTGGTACTGAAACAATTCCACCTAACATTACACTTGATGCCTACCTTTTAACTTATTGTGCAGGCGCATCTGCGCATGCAACACTCTTGGCTAGCCCCTATAACTGGACAATTACTGATGCTGGGGTATCATGTCCTGAAATTAATGTATTTGAAGGGATTAATAATACAGGAACAGCCATTCTGGATGCCCAACCTATGGCTGTAAATTTTGGTCCAGCCGTACAATCCAATAGTATCACAAGAACTTTCGCCATTCAAAATACGGGAACAAGTGATTTAACTATTATCGACATTTCCTCTAGTGGTGCTGGTTATTCGGTAAGCAGTGCCATTGGTACTGTTGGAGTGGGTGTAACCGAAACATTTAACGTCACACTTTCCGGTGCTACTACTGGCACTTTTAACGCCACCATTACCATAACCAGCGATGATGCGGATGAAAATCCGTTCACATTTGATGTTACGGGAACCATTACCGCCCCAGAAATAGATGTGTACGATGGTTCCACCAATGCTTCTACTCCATTAACCAATGCCCAACCTACGGCTGTAAATTTTGGTCCAGCCGTACAATCCAATAGTATCACAAGAACTTTCGCCATTGAAAATACGGGGACAAGTGATTTAACTATTATCGACATTTCCTCTAGTGGTGCTGGTTATTCGGTAAGCAGTGCCATTGGTACTGTTGGAGTGGGTGCAACCGAAACATTTAACGTAACACTTTCGGGTGCTACTACTGGCACTTTTAACGCCACCATTACCATAACCAGCGATGATGCGGATGAAAATCCGTTCACATTTGATGTTACGGGAACCATTACCGCCCCAGAAATAGATGTGTACGATGGTTCCACCAATGCTTCTACTCCATTAACCAATGCCCAACCTACGGCTGTAAATTTTGGTCCAGCCGTACAATCCAATAGTATCACAAGAACTTTCGCCATTGAAAATACGGGGACAAGTGATTTAACTATTATCGACATTTCCTCTAGTGGTGCTGGTTATTCGGTAAGCAGTGCCATTGGTACTGTTGGAGTGGGTGCAACCGAAACATTTAACGTAACACTTTCGGGTGCTACTACTGGCACTTTTAACGCCACCATTACCATAACCAGCGATGATGCGGATGAAAATCCGTTCACATTTGATATTACGGGTGAAATCACACCATCACCACTACCTGAAATTGCGGTTTTCGAAGGAGTAGATGCCTCCGGCAACCCTATTTTGAATGCTCAGTTGCCTATTATTGATTTTGATGCTGCTTCCCAAGGTTCAGATATCACAAGATCTTTTTCCATTCAAAATACAGGAACAAGTGATTTAACTATTATCGACATTTCCGCTAGTGGTGCTGGTTATTCGGTAAGCAGTGCCATTGGTACTGTTGGAGTGGGTGCAACCGAAACATTTAACGTAACACTTTCGGGTGCTACTACTGGCACTTTTAACGCCACCATTTCCATCACCAGCGATGATGCTGGTGAAAATCCGTTCACATTTGATATTACGGGTGAAATCACACCACCACCACTACCTGAAATTGCGGTTTTCGAAGGAGTAGATGCCTCCGGCAACCCTATTTTGAATGCGCAGTTTCCTGTTATTGATT
>Ga0316209_1000115_pt1 | contig 159472 bp, 118 predicted proteins | sample 6monopyrite_MG_FD_204945 | JGI IMG/M metagenome (GOLD analysis project Ga0316209, IMG submission 204945) | Microbial mat bacterial communities from mineral coupon in-situ incubated in ocean water Damariscotta River, Maine, United States -... | ecosystem: Environmental > Aquatic > Marine >... | reverse complement strand
GTTCCAATGCCGACAAAAATACACCATTGCCCGAGCAGGCTGGTGCGGCTGGAAGTTTGGTGGATTTTAGGCATTGGAACGGATTTTTAGACTTTTTCATGCAGCCTTGATTTCTTTGCCTACTTTCTGTATCAAGACAGAAAGTAGGAGCCTGCCCGGCTTTAGGGCAAGACAGAATAGTAAAATAAATCAACTTGAGTTTCTCAGCAGACCCTAAGTAGATTTAGTGCATAGTTGATTAGTGAACTAGTGAATTGGTCTTGTGGTTCTGAACCGAACGGACTTACTCCCAGCAACAATCCATTTCTTCCTCCTGATAAATTCTTTCAAGAAGATAATAGTACTTCCCGATAAAATTGTAGAGGTAGGATTCGCCCCATTCCATAATGTTCTGCCCCATACATGCGCATTCATCTTCTGGTTCTCCCTCATCATTTAGGATGATGATTGCAGATTCATCTTCCGTGAGGGGGTTTTCAAAAACAGATCCGTTTGGAAAATAGGCTTCTAGTACGCCAGTATTCTTTAGTGGTTGCCCCACGCCTTCACTTGTGATTTCTCGAACAAACTGAAGCTGACCATTGGTGTAGTAGTGGTTGATGTAAATTTTGTAGGCTCGACCTTTAGTGAAATACAGAGTTGCCTGAAGGATGCCGCCATCATACACGCGCGATAATCCTTCGTAAACAAAATAATTGCCGTCTTCATTTGCTTCTTCCTCAAATGTGATGCCTTTCCCCGAATGGCGAACAGATGCTCGAATTTCTTCAGCAGCCTTCTGTGAGATGGCCACAAATTCTTCATCGTACATAAATCCTCCGGCGTATTCTCGGCGTATTCTACGGAGTTGATCATATTCGTTTTCATAGTCAAACCACTGAAAGAGCTTCGTTATTTTTCCCTTTTTAAATTTCGTTTTTTCTCCTGTGAAGCTGAGTACACCTATTTCCTTGGCCATTTCAGAATCTCCAATTTCTGTTAACTTGATGCTTTGGGTCTTCCCCGTTTTGTTTTCAGATTGGGCATGTGTCAATACAGGGGTGATGAAAAGAAGGACAATTAATTTTTTCATAGAAGGTGGAATTGTGATGTATAAATCTACCGATTTTCAATGCTTTCCAAAAGGTGTGCCGATAACTTTTCAAGGGAGTAATCTGCAGACAGATTACGCGCTTTTTTTTGCGCTTGCAGGATCCTTGAGGGATCCAGAAATCCGCTAGCGCCGGCAGCAAACTTTTCCGGGTCGTCACCTTTGTGAGAAAATCCCAAATCATTTTCCTTGACCAACTCCGCAATCCAACCATCAAGATTGGTAAAGACAAGTTTCCCAGCAGCCAGGGCATCAAAGAATTTGTTGGGGCTGCCTGTGTGCAGCATTTTCAAATTTTGAAAGGAGACATATATTGCATCGCATGAGTTCATGGCTTCTTTGACCTCTTCTTTATTGCCGTGATTTCGAAAGGAGACATTTGCTAAGTCAGACGCTCGTTCGATGAGCCTGTTTTTTTCAGAGCCAGCTCCCATCAAAGTAAAATGAATCGGTAAATTTTGAGAGGCCCTTGCTGCGTCTATCAGATATTCCAAATGATTGGCTCGACCATGCGCCCCGCAGTACAAAACCTGCAATGGATTTTCTTTAGTTATTTCCTCCGTTCTGAAATTTGGTTGATAAAATTCCGTAGCAGCCATATTTGGGATCACGTCAACAGGCGTTTCACTTTTTGATAGAATATTTTCGGCAATGTCCGGAGAGAGGGCAATTACTTTTTCGGCCTGATCGTAGAACTCTTTTTCCTTTTTATAAAGCCACCTTTTCAGCCAATTGTTTTTGATCACGCCCATCTCCACTGGCACATCTGGCCAAAGGTCACCCACTTCAAAGAAATAAGGAATACCCAATTGGTGTTTCATCCAGGTGGCAATGAACCCTGTGGTAAGTGGGGTGGTCATCACATAGGCCAAATCAGGTTTTTCTAGTTTTTTCGCCAAAGCCCGAGCTTTCAATACGAATTGGCCATACGCCCAGAGACGCTTGATAAATCCAAAGGAATTATTGTATGAAATCCGAACATAGCGTACCCTGATTCCATCAATGATTTCAAGTCCTTGTTTGGTGTTGTGACTAGAAATTAAATCCACGTTGTGATTGGCCTCCACGAGCGCCTTGCCTAGGTACCACGAGCGGATACCACCGCCCTCCTGTGGTGTTCTGAAAAATTGATGAATGTAGAGTATTCTCATACGCTTTAGGCAAACGCAAAGAAACACATTGGCATGCAAACGGACTATTTATACCGTTGATACAATGCACTTGTCAAGTGCAGTTGATATATCCATAATGATATCCGTTGCATTCTCCACGCCCACACTCAATCTTACCAGCTTGCCTGTTACGCCCATGCGTTCCCGATCGGCTGGGTCAACGCCAACATGTGTCATCGTTGCAGGATGTTGAGCTAAACTTTCCGTGCTTCCCAGACTTACCGCCAACTTGATCAACCTCAGAGCGTTCAGAAATTGGAACGCTTCTTTCTCTCCGCCTTCGATATCAAAAGAGATCATGGCCCCTGGCGAGGAGTACTGGCGCTGATATAGTTCATAATCCGAATCTTCTGGCTTGATGTGTCCGAGGTAATGCACCTTTTCCACCTTGTCGTGTGTTGCCAAAAAATCGGCCACTTGTTCCGCATTTCTTTGTTGTTGTTCCATGCGAACTTTCAAGGTCTCCAAGCTTCGGAGCAATAACCAGCACGTATGCGGGCTGGCCATGTTCCCCAGAAATGTTCGCAATGTTTTTACACGGATCATTTCATCCGCATGCCCCAGAACTGCCCCGGCAATGAGATCACTATGACCACCGATGTACTTGGTAGCCGAATACAAAACCAAATCAGCACCATGATCCAACGGATGCGACCAAATTGGCCCCATATACGTGTTGTCAACAGCCACACGCACTTTACTGTCTTCAGTTGTGTATTTCTTAGCAATTTTAGCACAAGCGGCAATATCGATTAGGTCATTGGTGGGGTTGGCGGGTGTTTCCAGATAGATCATTGCCAATCGGTCAGCCTTTCCGCTTTGTTCCAACAATTCAAGGATTTCCGCGTTGCTTTGGCCATGGTGAAATGTCAGACAGTCTACCCCCAGCTCGGGAAGCACGTAGTGGATAAAGTGGTCAGTTCCACCATAGGTTGGGGAACTATAAAGAAGCAGGTCACCTGGTTTGAGAAATTCAAGTAGCACTGTACTAATTGCAGACATTCCGCTTTCAAACACGGCGCAAGTATCCGCTTTGTCCCAAAGACATAATCGCTCTTCCAGAATTTGAAGGTTCGGGTTGTTGATGCGGCTATAGATCAGTCCGAGTTCTTCGTTTTGTTCTTTTTCTCGTAGGCCATAGGCTACTTCGAAGAAAGCCTTTCCTTCTTCGGCTGTTTTAAAAACAAAAGTTGAGGTCTGGAAGATGGGTGCCTTCACTGCACCTTCAGAAAGCTCAGGCTTGTAGCCATAGCTCATCATTAGACTTTCGGGATGGAATTGCTCTTTCATATGAATATTTCCCACAGATTCGGCAGAATCGGTTGGTGTGTTTGTTTTGTAAACTACAAATTTCGATTATTTAGGATTAAATGTGTAGAATGTGAATAAAATCAGGGAACTTTCCTGAATATAATTATTATTCAGGAATTGACCACAATTTATAACTAGTTTTATGGCCAAGAACGGAAAATTTCCCCATGCTAAAATTAGATGCCACAGACATGCGCATACTGGAGCTACTCCAGATGGATGCCAAAATGAACATCAAGGAAATCGCCAGTGATCTAGGCATGACTAAAACGCCTATTTACGAGCGGATCAAAAGGTTGGAAGGAAGAGGAGCGATCGCCAAATATGTGGCGATTGTCAATAGAAAAGCACTGCCTACATCCATGATTGTTTTTTGTAGCGTGATGCTCGACAGCCAGAAACTAGAAGAGATCGAACTTTTTAAGAAGGCTGTGCTGGAAATTTCAGAAGTATTGGAGTGCTACCTAATGGGAGGCACAAATGATTTCCTCTTGAAAGTTGTGGTCAAAGACCTTGAAGCGTATCATCAATTTTCTTCTGGCAAGCTGGCAACCCTTCATAATGTGAGCCAAATCAAGAGTGAGTTTGTCTTGCATGAAGTGAAACACTCGACGGTGTATCCTGTGATGGGTTGAGTTATTGATTTCCATTCTTCTCCCACCATCTACACAAATGCGTAATCCCGCAATCTCCGCATTTAGGTTTTCGTGCCAGACAGGTATATCGCCCATGAAGGATGAGCCAGTGATGAGCCACATGCACATGCTTTTCAGGGATGTGTTTGATTAATTGTTTTTCAACCTCAAGCGGTGTTTTGGCACTTTGGGTAACCAGACCGAGACGTTTGGAGACTCGGAACACATGAGTGTCCACGGCCATATTGGGTTGATTGAATAAAACGGAAGAAATGACGTTGGCTGTCTTTCGTCCAACCCCAGGAAGTTTTACCAATTCTTCCCTATCCTCGGGCATTTCGTTGTTGAAATCCTCCACCAACATTTTGCTCAGCCCAAGCAGGTGTTTGGTTTTGTTGTTGGGATAGGAAATGGTTTTGATGTAAGGAAAGAGCTCATCGAAATTGCTCCGCATCATTTTCTCAGCCGTTGGAAAATCAGCCATTAACTCTGGCATGACAATGTTCACACGCTTGTCCGTGCATTGAGCACTTAGCACCACGGCTATCAACAACTCGAACGGAGATTCGTAATGGAGTTCTGTTTCGGCTTCTGGATTATTCTCCAGGAAGTAATCAATAATCGCTTCGTATCGCTCCTTTTTGGTCATGTAGCGAAGATACTAATGAGAGGCGTCATACAATCAAAAGATCAAGCCCTGAGGCCTTAAAAACCGAATCACTAGTTAACTATTCAACCAGTCAACTAATCACGCTCTCCTTGAATACGCCAGAATAGTATCCACCGCATCCTGCGGAGCTTTCATCCTGAAGCCATCAAGTAGTTCCACCACACTTTCCATTTCGTGAGTGTCATGCTCCACCGATTCATCGGTGATTTGCATGCTCATTACATCGTCTCGATCTTGGTTTGGTAGCTCGTCATAAAGAAACCGTAAAAGGTCATTTTTTGTAAAAGTTTTTATCATACGCTATTGTGTTAAGCTTCATTGCTTTTCTTAAAGTTAACCCAAGCGAATGACACACGATCATCGCTTGGAATATCCTGATTTGTCCGACATAGCCGGCTCCATTTTCTTTCTAAGATTGATCAAAGCATACCGCATTCTACCCAGCGCCGTGTTGATGCTCACATCCGTAGCATCCGCAATTTCCTGAAAACTCATGTCCATGTAGTGCCGCATAACTAGCACTTCACGCTGAGAATCAGGCAACCCTTCAATGTGTCGCTTGAGCAGTTTGTGGGTGTCTTCTTTGATCTGTTGATCTTCATAGGTCCCCTCAGAAAATTCAATACTATTGAAAATGTTAGCCCCGTCTTCCATGACAATGGTTGGATACCGCCGATCCTTACGGAAATTATCAATCGCCAGATTGTGGGCAATACGTAGCAACCAAGGGAGAAATTTCCCCTCCTCGTTGTACTTGCCTCGCTTGATCGTGTTGATAGCCTTAATAAAAGCTTCTTGCATCAGGTCTTCTGCCCGATAACGATCCTTGACGATAAGATAAGTGGTGGTGTAAACCCTGTCCTTGTGACGATTTACTAACTCCTCGAAAGCCTCTTCGTTCCCTCCGATGTAGAGGGTCAACAATTGACCATCCTCTAACTTTGTTTGATTATCCATGTATAACACCTGTTTGTTAACGTAGAGGTTCAAATCATATTGCGAGGGTTATGGGTTTATAATTTTTGGAAAATTTTGAGTCGCCAAACATACGAAAAATTTTTAATCTTAAAATTTCTGTTGTTAAATGAACAACTTTGGCGCTGAATCCAATGTTAGTACAACCCAGATTTCATCTCCCCTAAAGTGCAGACCGATTTTAACAAAATAGACCCACGCCAATTCATCGTCATAAAGGGCGCTAGAGTGAACAATCTCAAGAACCTTTCGGTGGCGATTCCGCGAAACAAATTGGTGGTGGTTACAGGGCTGTCCGGATCGGGAAAATCCTCACTGGCTTTTGACACCTTATTCGCTGAGGGTCAGCGCAAGTACGTAGAAAGTTTGAGCTCGTATGCACGCCAGTTTTTGGGTAGAATGGAGAAGCCCGAAGTAGACTTTATTAAGGGTGTTTCACCAGCGATTTCTATCGAGCAAAAAGTGAATACACGGAACCCAAGATCAACCATTGGGACGACTACAGAAATTTATGATTATCTAAAACTTTTGTTCGCCCGTGTGGGCAAAACCATATCTCCCGTTAGTGGGAAAGAAGTAAAAAAAGATTCGGTAACTGATGTTGTGGATTTTATTCTTTCGCATGAAGAAGGTGAAAAACTTACGATTTCTAGCGAATTGAAGATTGGGGAAGGACGCTCTTTCGAGCAAGAACTGAAAATACTTTTGAGCAAAGGATACACCCGGCTGATTTCGGATGAAGAGACCTTGTTCATTGATGATTTGATAGAGAGCGGTGCTAAGGTTAAGAAGCCCGAAATGCTCATAGATCGAGCAATGGTGAAGAAGGATGAAGAAACACAATTTCGATTAGCGGATTCTGTACAAACGGCCTTTTTTGAGGGAGAGGGGAAATGTATCGTCCGTATGATCGGCGGCAAAATCAAGACCTTTTCTGATCTCTTTGAAGCAGATGGAATACGATTTGAGGAGCCATCCCTTAATTTTTTCACCTTCAACAATCCATACGGGGCATGTCGAAGATGTGAGGGGTTTGGTCGCGTGCTGGGCATAGATCCGGATATGGTGATTGCGGATAGGAACTTGTCCGTGTTTGAAGATGCGATAGTGCCTTGGCGTACCGAAACCATGAAAAAATGGTTGGAACCTTTGCTATCAAATGCCGCAAAGTGGGATTTCCCTATTCACCGTCCGGTGGCCGATCTGAATGAAAAGGAGTATGACCTGCTGTGGAATGGAAAAGGCGTATTCAAAGGCATTCATGCGTATTTCAAATTTCTCGAATCCAAAGTTCATAAAATTCAATATCGAGTGATGCTTTCCAGGTATCGAGGAAAGACTACTTGTCCTGATTGTAAGGGGACGAAACTCAGGAAGGATGCTTCATACGTGAAGATCAATAAGCAATCCATCACCGACTTGGTGCTGATGCCAGTGGACCAATTATCTTCTTTTGTTAAAAAACTGAGGCTCTCAAAGTATGACGAGAAAGTAGCAGGAAGAATCCTTCAGGAAATCAGGAATAGGCTAAAATATTTGGAGCAAGTGGGTTTGGGCTATTTGACACTCAATCGACAAACAAGCACACTCTCTGGCGGAGAATTTCAGCGTATCAAGTTGGCCACTTCATTAGGAAGCGCGTTGGTTGGCTCGATGTACATTCTGGATGAACCAAGTATTGGCTTGCATCCTCGTGATACCGATCGCCTGATCGAAGTGCTAGAAACCTTACGAGATATGGGCAACACAGTCATTGTAGTTGAGCACGAGGAGAAAGTCATGGATGCGGCTGATCAGATTATTGATATTGGCCCGGATGCAGGCATCCATGGTGGGGAGCTAGTCTTTCAAGGAAAGCGATCAGAAATGAACGGACAGACTAATTCGTACACGGCCAAATACCTTCAAGGAATTGAGTCGATTCCTGTTCCAACCAAACGGCGAGGCTTCAATCAGCAATTAATAATCAAAGGAGCAAGAGAAAATAATCTCAAGCGCATCACCGCTGAAATTCCCATGGGTGTGATGACTGTGGTGACGGGCGTGAGCGGCTCAGGAAAATCCACCTTGATTCGAAAGATTCTATACCCTGCTTTGGGTAAAATCCTTGGCGTGACAGGAGAAGCCACAGGCAAGTTCGATAGCCTGGAAGGAGACTACAGAAAGGTAACCCAGATCGAGTTGGTGGATCAGAATCCGATTGGAAAAAGCTCTCGGTCAAATCCTGTGACCTACGTGAAAGCATATGATGGCATTCGCCAAATGTTTGCTGAATTGCCCTTGTCCAAGAAGCATGGCTTCAAACCTGCCCACTTCTCCTTCAATGTAGATGGTGGTCGTTGTGAAAATTGTGAGGGTGAGGGAACGGTAAAAATTGAGATGCAGTTTATGGCTGACCTTAATCTGACCTGTGAAGTCTGCAAGGGTGCGCGCTTCAAAAAGGAGATTCTGGAAGTCACACACAAAGACAAGAACATCGCTGACATTCTCGATCTCTCGGTAGAGGAGGCGATTGATTTTTTCGATAAGAAATCGGTGATCCAATCTCGTTTGCAGCCGCTCTTTGATGTTGGTCTCGGTTATATCAAGCTAGGTCAATCCTCCAACACGCTAAGTGGCGGTGAAGCACAGCGCGTGAAGCTTGCGTCGTTTCTTGGCAAGAACTCTCCAGCCGGGAAAGAAGGCCACATCCTCTTTATCTTCGATGAGCCTACCACAGGGCTTCATTTCCATGACATAAAAAAGCTCCTAGACGCCATGAACGGCCTGATCGATCAAGGGAATTCCGTGGTGATCATTGAACACAATGCAGAAGTTATCAAAAATGCCGATTGGGTGATAGACTTAGGTCCGGAAGGTGGTGATGGAGGAGGAAACATCTGCTTTGCGGGTACTCCCGAGGAGATGGTAAAGTTGAAAGGGAATTATACGGGGGAGTATTTGAGAGGGAAGGTGTGAGGCTCATAACTTCGAAAATCAGCAATCGTTAATCGGTGTTCGAGATTCCCAATTTGTAAGGAAAAATGATCCAAGAACAAGGAACATGGATTAACGAATTCCGAAGTAAGTTTCACAGGAGCTTCGGTGAAAATAAAGTGAATTATAGGGGTAAACTAAAGTTTATAGAACTTCGTATCTTTAAACTATGAATTTCCAATCTCGTAAACTGAAATTCATTGAAGCTGGACTCATGTCCTTACGAACCAGAAATTAATCCTTCCCAATCTCGCGATGCAAAATCTCCATTTCACTCTTTAGTGTAGGTTCAAGGTCGTTAAGGTTTTCAAACAAATTCAAGCTCACATGTTGGATGGTTAGCACAAAGACATCTCGATCCGTTTTATCACAAATGAGCAAATGGTTACCCGATTGGTAGGCCAGAAAGTGTTTTGAGATTTGAGATTTCTTACTGATCACATTGGGATAGGATTCGAGCAATGAAAGTGTTTCTTCAAATGCGTCGATATATTGATCAGCGACTTTGACTCCCCATTTGGAAACAGAAAATTCATGTATGTCCCGGATGTCCTGAATTGCCCGCCGGGTGAGATGTAAACTCATTTTTTCATTTAGGCAAAGTTCTTTAGATCCTTTCGCAAGTCACCCGAGAATTTGACGGTTCGTCCTTGGATTACATTCTGATATCCTTCGAGTATTCCTTGCCTTAACTGGGCAGCTTCTTGTTTGAGTTTTTCATGGCGGATAAGATCACGGATAAACTCACTTGGCGTGCTGTACAAGGTATCATCCCCAGCCTGGTCTTGCACGAAGGATTTTAATTCGGCTGTTAAAGCGAGATTAATCGAAGCGGATTTGATGGATTCGTTCTTGATCATTCTGCAAAGATACCACAATTCATTTATTGATGATATATGAAGCTGGCCGATTATTGATTTGGATCTGTTTATCAGTAGGTTTTTCACTCTCGACAAATCGGGATTAGAATGACGAGTTGTTTTTAGCTTCAAAGCCTTTTACCACCGATCTTTGAAGCAAATCTCATCCCATGATCAAACTCACCCTCATTTTCTCAGCCATCTCAGGAATGCTTTCTGTCGGACTTGGTGCCTTTGGCGCACATGCCTTAAAAGGCAAGTTGGAAGTATCAGGACTTTTGTCCACGTATCAAACGGCTGTTCAATATCAATTTTATCACACGTTGGCTTTGCTAGCCATTGGTCTTTTGATGACCAAATACGCAAGCCCATGGCTGACCTATTCAAGCTACTTGATGATGGCGGGAATCCTTGTTTTTTCCGGATCCTTGTATGTGCTCAGTCTGAGTGGAGTGAAGTGGCTAGGCGCGATTACCCCTCTCGGCGGGCTCGCATTTATCCTTGGTTGGGGGTGTTTGCTGGTGGCTTGCTTGAAGATTTATTTTTAAATTGTCCTAATGAAGCAGAGAGAACGACTCCTTTTTTCATGGATGCTACCGATTTTTTATCTGATTCATTTGTTAGAGGAATTCTACGCCGGAATTGGCCTACCAGCATGGTTGTCAAATGTATTTAATGCTGAATTGTCAAATCAAGACTTTATACTAATTAATGTTTTTGGCTTGGCGATAATGATCCTTAATGCTTTATTGACGTCATTTGGAAAAGGCAAAGACCTGATGCTGATCGCCTTGACGACTCTTTTATTCATGAATGGATTCATTCATCTCATTGCGAGTGGCCTTACATGGTCATATAACCCTGGAGTTGTATCTGGCACCCTTGTTTATATTCCGTTAGGTTTTATATTTTTTAAAAAGAAGAAAGCCTTTTCCAAAGAAAACTTGATCGCTGGAATTTTCACAGGAATTGTAGTTCATCTGGGTGTTACCTTAACGGCAATGAATATTTAGGTAACTCAGACTACTGTGTTCAACGAACAGTCAAGGTCAATTCCCGCTTTTCTTTTTCTTTTTGAATAGGTTCTTGAGTTTGTCCTTGGCTTGCTCTTCCAATTTTTTCTTTGCTTCTTCTTTGGTCTCTTCCACCTTTTTTTCCGCCTCGGCCTTTACCGAGTCCACAACGGCCGTTACCTCCTCCTTCACTTGTTCTTTTACTTCCTCCACTTTCTCGTCCACCTTTTCCTTTGCTTGCTCCTTCACGCTGGCTGCCAGACTTCCTTCTCCCTCGTCTGGCTTTGCGCCAATGAGTTTCACCGCTGGTTTAGCATACGTTCCTCCGATTGAAATATTCAAATCCAGAAATTCGGATACTAAGGAATTACCTCCTGTGAATTTTGATAAGGCTTGATTCACCATTTGCCCAGCATCTCCAGATGGGACTTTCATGGCCATGATATAGTCCAGACTGCCGTCCAACCCAGTGCTTCCAGAAACAATCGTCTCATTTCCTCCGATGGTCAAATTGAAGGGTTTCACGCTGAGCCGCCCATCTTTGATTTGCGTGGAAAGAGCAACGTCTTTCAAGACAGCCATGGTTTCAGAAGTGCTTCCTTTTTTGAGGTTTGTGATCTTCTGGATTCCATCCAAAACTCCCACGTTGTTAAGAGCGGCCTCTGCAATTTCCACCAACCCTGCCGCTGATAGGGTGGTTAAGTCAGGCATCATATCTGAACCAAGTGCCCCATTCGCCGCAAAATTGGTTGTGAAATTCCCAGTCATTTTTTCTGCAACGGGTACTAGCTTTTGAATGGGTGTAAAGGCCTTAAAGGCCTCCGGAATGGAGAGCTCTTTGATTCCAAAATCGAAAGCAAAAGTCGGTTGGTCTGGAGCACTGGCATATTCGCCATCCATGGTGAAAGTGCCATTGAGCAGGTTGAAACCCGCATCGTCCAGAATTACTGAGCCATCTTTCACCAGAATCTTTCCTTTGAAATCCTCAAGGGTGAGGTTGTCATACAGCAGTTCGTCAATGCTTGACGCCAGCGTAAAATCAATGTTTTCAGGAATACGAACGACTTCTAGGACTGTGGTATCGACGGTTATTTCCTCATCCACAACCTCCTCTGAGGTCATCCACTCGTTGAGGTCCACTTTAGAGGAAGTAAAATCTAGCCTTCCATGCAGCTTCTCCTCCTTGCCAAGCGCAAATGCCAAGTAGTTGGTTAAGATTCCCTTGAGGTTTAGGTCTGTTCTTCCAGCATTTGCCGAGAAGGCTCTTAGTTCAATTTTCTCAGGATCGAACCCTGCATCCACTTGAGACATACCGAATCCTTGTGGAAGATCATTGCTTTGATAATAGAAATCGGTCACACTGAGTTGACCTGATGTGGGTAATTCGTCCCAGCTTTCTGCTTCTACATCAGACATCTGACCAGCAGTTTTTAGGCTGGCTATAACGTTTCCTCTAAGTTCGGTGCTGTCAAGAGGCAAGACTTTCGCCAGCTTCTCTAAATCCAATTCTCCTTTGAAATCAACAGCCCACTGATAATCATCCAGATTTTTGACCTCTAATTTCAAGGCGGCTTTTTGTTGTGCCAACTCACTGCTATAGTCCAGAGAAATGCTTGTTTCGGACAAATCAGCTGAGGGGTAATTCAAACCAAAGGCCACTTGAATTTTTTCCAAAGGCTGTGGCAAATCTGGAGTGGACACTTTACCATTCTTAATTTGCAAAGTGGTCTTTATCTGGGGCATGGAAGTGTCATTGTACGTTCCTTTTACGAGCCCATCAAAATTGATTTTACCAGAAGCCTCTAGTCCCTCAAGGTACTCGTCATAGGCGCCTGGTATTAGCGAAAGCACACTCTTCATGTCAATCTCGTTTCCTGCGAAAGTGATGTCCATCGTGATGTCATTCGCAGGCATGGCGATAGTGCCATCAAACCCAAATCCAAAATCATTGAGTGCGACAAAATTTTCGGCAAAAGCAAAAGTCATTTTGGCCAAATCCATGTTCATTGTGACATCTGCCTGAACGGATTTTTCTGAAATGTACTCCGTGTCTTCATAACCAAGGGAGAACGACTCGATGGTCGTCCTGGTTAGCATTTGGAACACATCCGCAGAGAAATCTCCAGATCCTGTGTGGGTCAGATTCTCAAGGGAAGTATAGAAATCCATTGATTGATCATAATAAATCAGGTCGGCATTGTTGATTTCCCACCGATCAATTTTGATACTCAAATCGCTCGCTTCGGATTCCTCGCCTTCTTTAGTAACTTCCTCCTCTTCAGAAGGCACTGTAATGTCGTAATTGGCCGTTCCATCGTCCAGCACGAGTACCAAGATGGTTGGATCATCCAATTGGATTTTGTTCACTGTGATCTCACCGAACAATGAGGCAAGATCAACGGTGACCTCAAAATTCTTGACAGAAACAAGCGTGTCCTCCTCAAAGACACCTTCACCCTTGATACCAAAATCCTTCAATTGTACGGAGAGATTTGGGAAGTTGCGGAATAGCGATACATTGAAACCGTCCACATCATAAAACACTGTTGCGTTCAGGCTTGCTTCAAGCTCCGAATCGATCGCTTGTTGAATGTCATCCTTAAAAAAGAGCGGAATCAATATGGCTGCCAAAAGGATGAGTCCTATCAGGCCTGCGAGTATTTTCAATGTGAGTTTTAAAATCTTTTTCATAGGGACTTTTTAAACATTGAACGTTCTTGAAAAAGCTGGAGAAATGAAAGATTTATTGTGCTGCTCATTGGGGCTTGTATTTAATAAAAATCAAGGTTCCTAAAATTCCTATGCCTAGGAAAATTGCAATCCAACCTAAAAAACCAATACCTCTTTTTCGGTCACTAAGGGTAATGTAAATGTCTTCGACTAGCTGAAGCTTAATCTCTGAATCCGTCTGGCTGAGAATCTTGTATTGGATGCCCGGCTCATCAGGAGAGTTTTGAATCTCCAATGTGTCGCCACTAATTTTCCACGAAATGGTGTGCCTGAGTGTATCTGTGCCAAATACGCATCCCTCATAACCGAAGGCCGAAACCGTCAGTTTTTCCTCATCAAAATCAAACGAGCCGTCCATTTCAAACTCCAAATCTTTAGCAAGCTCGCCGTATCCAGCTGGATCAGTTTTCCATTTGGCTTGCCATTCACCTTGAAAGGCATCTTCCTCAGATGGGGTGCAACCAATCAAAACCACAAGGAACAGAATTAGTACTTTCTTCATCTTAGAAATATTTTAAAAGGAAATCGATATTCAATCGCTTGAAGCTATTGTAAGGAGGGTAGAGAATTTTGGCCATTGTGAAACCAACGCGTTGCTTTAGAACAGACTTTTGGTTAGAAAATGCCAGGAAGCCATGCTTGCCGTGCGACTTTCCGATTCCGCTATTATTCACTCCACCAAAGGGCATAGATGGATGAGCAAACTGTAGCACCGTCTCGTTCACAGCAAATGATCCGGCACTCGTCCGACGCTTGAACTGTTCAACGACTTTATTGTTTCTAGCAAAAATATAAGCTGAAAGAGCTTTCGGTCTGGAGTTAACCAAATCAATCGCCTCATCAATATTGGCAAAAGGTTTCACCATGCAAATTGGCCCAAAGATTTCATTGTCATGCAGGTGAGTTCCCTCACTCGCATCCTCGACAATCGATGGGCCCATGCGTCGAGTCTCAGGGTTGGAGTCTGCTTCATAGGTCAATTTAGCCCCAGCTTCTACAGCTTCCTCTTTCCACTTGGTTAACCGACCGTAGTGATCCTCTGAAATGATGCTGGTATAGGAATTTTCGCCACCGTACAGCAATTCTGCCTCTTTCTGAAGCTGTTCCAAGAAGGGCGTCTTGATTTTCTCATGTACAAATACATAATCTGGCGCCACACAGGTTTGTCCTGCATTCAACCATTTTCCCCAAGCAATCTTTTTTGCTGCATCCTTGATATTGACGGACTCATCCACAATGCACGGTGACTTGCCTCCTAGTTCCAAAGTGACGGAGGCCAAATGTTTTGAAGCGGCCTCCATCACAATTTTCCCAACACGGGGAGAACCGGTGAAGAAGATATGGTCGAACGGCAGTTTGAGCAATTCAGAGGCAACATCTACTCCACCATTGACGACAGTGACCATGTCAGCTTCAAAGACTTCATCCGCCATTTCCTTCAAAAGTTGCGAGGTATTTGGTGAAACTTCCGAAGGTTTCATGAGTACCGTATTGCCGGCAGCAATGGCCGAGATCAGTGGGCCAACAGCCAAGTTGAATGGATAATTCCAAGGAGAGATAATGAGCGTTCGACCTTTTGGCTCACAGTAGATTTCTGCTTTTGTACCGATGAAGGCCATCGAAGTACTTTCTGGCTCAGGCATCACCCAATATTTGAGATTCCTGATGGCTTTGCGCACCTCGCCCAATGCAATCCATGTTTCATACAAATCAACCTCCTCAGGTGGTTTGCGCAGGTCTTTGTAAACAGCCGCTTGAATTCTGACACGATTAGTCATTATCCAATTGCGCAAATCCTTTAACCTTCGAATTCTGGCCTTTATAGGTTCGGTTCTAAGTTCTACGCTTCTGACACCTTGCTTTTCAAATACTTGGTTGATATCCATGACATAAAGATAGGTTCGCTGGAATAAAAAAAGCAGCCATTCGGCTGCTTCCTTATTAAAATGTATTTGTAGTTACTCAACAATCGTAAATTCTACGCGTCTGTTCTTTGCTTGATTTGCTTTTGTGTCATTTGGTACAGACGGCTTGCTTTCGCCATAGCCCACATAGGCCAATCGATCTTTCGTTATACCTCTTTCAAGAAAATAATTGTAAACCGTTCGAGCTCGTCGTTTGGATAAGCTGAGGTTATAATCAGCGGCTCCTACCGAATCGGTATGTCCGGCAATCTCAATTTTCTTAAGCGTACCATCTTTCAATAGCTTGAACACCCTGCCAAGCTCAGGATACGAGGAGGTTTTCAAACTTGCTTTGTCAAAATCAAAGAAGATATTGTTGAAGCGTACAGCCAAACCCTCTCCTTGTGGCACCAAAGTCAAGTCCTGAGTCACCGTATCTGTTTCAGTGATTTTATTGAAATCGAAATTCTCAGACTGAGAGAAATAACCTTCTGCTGAAGGGACAATTCCATAGCGCGCGCCTGGTAGCACAGTTAGAGAGTAGAACCCTTTTGCATCACTGACTGTTTCGCCAATATCCACACCGTCAGGAAGTCTTTCGATCAGCACGTTTGCTCCTGGCACTATTTCTTTGGTCTTGTCATCGAGGACAAAACCTTCAATTGTGATAGTAGCTTTCTCAACAATCAGATGGCGCATAGATTCGTACACAGGGCCTGCTTTATCTACAAATAAGTCTTCCACCTTAAAAGTGAAAATGTCCATGTCCTCCCCTTCGTCACCTCGGGTGAAATAGGCGAACTGTCCATTTGTTGGGATGCTGAAATATTCGTCATCCCCTTTCTTGTTAATTCCCGAACCTAGGTTTTCGGGGGTTGACCATTTTGTCCAAGAGTTGTCCAATCGCATAGAAACAAAAATGTCTTTACCGCCGTACCCGCTCAATCCATTGGTAGAGAAGTACATGGTCTTGCTATCTTCGGCTAAAAAGGGGGACTCCTCTTCACCAACGGTGTTAATGTCTGATCCCAAGTTCTTTGGCTCGGACCAGGTACCATCGGGTTTTTCAAAGGTAATGTAGAGGTCTCTTAGTCCGTACGTATCATCTCGTTCGGCAGAAATCAGCATAGATTTCCCACCTGGTACCATAAAGAAATCAGCATTTTTGGAATAGTTGTGGTCATTTGCAATCTCGACTGATTTAGGCGCTGAGAACGAGTCTCCCTCACGAACAGCCACGGACGATCCTGTATACATTCTGCCCTTCTTTCCATACTTATTGCCGAGCACCACAAGCTCTTTTCCATCTACCACACTTATTGAGCTAATGAAATTTGGCCCCTCCGTATTAAGTGGAGGCCCTACGTTTTTGGCAGGAAGCCATTCGCCAGTTGTCTCATCCATTTCGGAAACCCAGATATCCTCACTGTCGCTCACACCACCAACATTGTCAGGGTGATACTGCCGACTGAAATATAGTCGTTTGCCATCCTGAGAAAGAACGGGGCTATGTTCGGTATATTCTGAATTGACGTTCTTGCTTAGCTTGTCAGCTTGCATTCCTTCGTTCATGTTTCTCGCTAAGTTGATCAGCACATTGATCGGAATGTTCGAAGCTGAAATGCCGATCGCATCAATCGAATTGAAACCCGGGACAGAAGCACCATCTACCACAATTTTTATCGCCTGAATTTCGTATGTAGTCTCTTCGAAAAACAAATTCAGCAATCGACTATCAATTGGTAATGCTCTAGGCGTAAGTTCCGGAAACAGAACATATTCATTGTAATTCACATCATACGCAATAATCTTTATGACTGCACCAGGGTTCTCAGACTCTGCGATAGCCACTTGCTTGGCGCGAATTGGTTTCTGAAAAGAGACCATGATGAACTGTTCAGAGTTATCGTCTTTTGGTCTCCAGGCATTGGGATTGTCACCTCCACCTGGCAGCACGTTTGGCTTGTGCAGTGCTTGAATCCCCGAATATTCGTAAGGTGAAAATTCAGAGGATATGTCGACCACCTCCGTTCCCCAAATAACAGTTTCTTGAGCCAACGAGACTCCAAAAGCTAACAGTCCAAGAAAAAGTGCGATTACTTTTCTCATTGATGTGTGATTTTATTTTCTAATAATTCTTACCTCTACCCGACGATTCTTTGCCATGGCCTCAGATGTACGTTCTTTGAATAATGGTTGTGTTCCACCAAAAGCCTTAGTAAGCACTCTGTTTTTATTGATTTTGCGAATCAGGTATTTTTTTACCGCTTCAACCCTGGCCTGAGATAGTGCCATGTTCGCTTGAGGATTTCCCGCAAAGTCTGTGTGTCCTTCTAGTTGAATAATCATTTCAGTATTCTTTTTTAGTTGCTCAACCAATCCGTCCAGCTCACTGTACGATTCTTTTTGTAGTACGTCGCTTCCTCTAGCGAAAATCACATTATCCAACCGAAAAATTTCTTCGTCAGCGTCTATTTCCAAATAGAAATTAATGGTTTTGTTTTGATCATCTACTTTGACCTCTTGATTCAGTGCCTTGTAGCTGGGTTTACGTATGGAAATGTTGTAGGTCACATCCTTGACCAGATAAAAGGAAAAGTCCCCAGCCCCATTGGCTGTAGCTAATCCCATATCATCATAGTAGGGTAGTTTTTCATACAAAATACTGGTTCCTATTTCTGAGGAATCTTTTGCGCTGAGCACCTTGCCTGTCACTTTGATCATTACATCGTTTTGAGCGAATGCTGCGCTCAATGCAATTATAGAAACTACTAAAAGAGAAAGAATCGACCTGCACATATTATAAATGCCTTTTGTTCTAAGGCTAAATAACAGAAATTAAAGCAATAAGTAAAGGATTTCTTTGCTGAAAACTGGTTCTACAATTCGGCGTTGGCCAGCAGCGCCTCTACTTTTTTGATCTGGATGGCGTCCAATCGTGCGACCATTTCGTCTCTTACGTTCACGAATTCGGTGAGAGCTGAGGGATCAATTGGTTTCGCTGGAGGCAGATCAACCTTGAGTGCATCCACCTGACGACCGTTTTTCCAGAAACGAAAACAAAGATGTGGGCCAGTCGCAAGACCCGTACTCCCAACAAATCCAATGGTCTGACCTTGCCCAACAGTCGCACCCGGGTGGATGCCTTTGGCGATTTTGGACATGTGGAGATATTGGGTGGTGTAGGTACTGTTGTGGCGAACCTTCACATAATTTCCATTTCCACCTTTGTATTGCGCCTCCAGAACAACGCCCTTGCCCACGGATCGGATGGGTGTGCCTGTCGCAGCGGCATAGTCCGTGCCCAAATGAGATTTGTATCTTTTCAGCACGGGATGAAATCGCTTGAGCGAATAGCGTGAGCTGATCCGAGCATAGTTCAGCGGGGCTTTCAAAAAGGCACGACGAACACTATTGCCGCATTCATCGAAGTAGTCTTTTCCTCCGCACTCGTTAAAGAAAATCGCATAATTAGGTTTGCCGTAATGCTCAAAATATGCCGCAAGAATTCGCTTCATCCCGATGGGCTTTCCATCCACTCGCTCCTCCTCAAAGATCACCTTGAACTTGTCTCCTTTTTGTACGGTGAAGAAGTCAATCTGCCAGGCGAAGACATCTACTAATTTATTGACTAATTGTGGGCTTCCTCCATTGTTGACAGCCGCCATGTACACCGATGATCGGATCTCGCCAGCCACTTCCTTTTGGTGAATTTCCACTTTCCGCTCAATGCGCTCAGCATAGATCGAATCGTCCAGATGATAGACTACATACTCGCGTGGGTTTGGCTCAATAATGAATTTTTTGGCCGTTTTTTTCTCTTCCCTTGAATGGATAATTAAATAGTCGTCCCCTGCACGGAGGCGTTTTACATTGTAAATGTCTCTTGCATTTTCTACAAGTTTGAAAATAGTCGGATAACCCACGCCAAAATCATCCAAAATACCTGACAAACTTTGATTATTTTGAACGACCCCAAGACTTACGTCTAGTGTGTCCACATCGAAATCATACACCAGAATGGGTTCATCCACGTCTACGCAGACCTCCGGGGATTCGACGGGTTTTTCCGTATTGGGTAGAAAATAATAGATTGATCCTGTGGAAACAGCTCCAATCAGGATCAATCGAGAAATGAGTTTTCGCTTATTCATCATTCAGGCACAAAACTCACTGGTTTCGATGGTTTTCCAATGCTGTGTCTAGATATTTAACAAAATTTGCAACGCTCAGATCGTATGCCTTTGGTTGAAGGAGCAATTCACCTTCTGGATTCAGAATCACATAGAAAGGCTGAGCGTTGTTGTTCCACCGCCTGATTTGCAGATCAGCATTTTGTTTTCCGATAGTATTCTTGACCTTGCCATCATATTCGGATGTGTACCACTCGCTCTCTGGTAGCTTGGTCTTGTCATCCACATACAGCGCAACCAATACAAATTCCTTGTTCAATCGCTCTAGCACCTGAGGGTCTGCCCAGACACGCTGTTCCATTTCACGACAATTCACACAACCGTGTCCTGTAAAATCTATGAACACTGGCTTGTTTTGTGCTTTGGCACAATCCATGGCCTGCTCAAAATCAAAATAGCCTTGAAGACCATGTGGCCAATGTAAGAAGTCTTGATATTTCGGCGCATCACAAACGTTCGTTGAAGTCTCCGAATTTCCAGTAAATGAGGGATTTGCCTTTAGGTTAAAATCATGGGTAGTTAGGGGAGGAAGAAATCCGGCTAATGATTTTAGCGGAGCTCCCCACATACCCGGGATTAGGTAAACAACAAAGCTAAACGTCGCAACAGCCATGAGCATTCTGGGTACAGGTAGATGGGGCATTTCGCTATCGCCTGAAAATCGAATTTTGCCCAAAAGATAAAGTCCGAGCGTAGTGAAAATCGCAATCCAAAGGGCGAGGTAAACTTCCCTGTCAAGGATGCCCCAATGATAGGCAAGGTCTGCTACGCTCAGAAATTTCAGAGCCAGAGCCAGCTCCAAAAATCCAAGAACCACTTTGACAGAATTAAGCCAACCACCGGATTTTGGCAAGGTTTTCAACCAAGCCGGGAAAATCGCAAAACCTGTGAAGGGAATGGCAAAGGCCAACGAAAAACCGAACATGGCGAGGGTGCCTTCCAAAATACTACCACCACTCAAAACGCTAATCAATGCGGATCCAACAATTGGGAAGGTGCAAGAAAAACTGACAACAACCAGCGTGACGGCCATGAACATGATCCCGAACCAACCTCCTTTGTCCGCCTGCTTGTCAATTTTGTTGACAATTCCAGATGGTAATGTCATTTCGAACATACCAAAAAACGCCAGAGCGAACAGGATGAAAACCGAGAAGATAATAATATTGAACAGCCAGTGCGTACTGAGTTCGTTAAGTGCTGTGAATCCCCAAATTAGGGAAACAAGAAACCCGATCAAACTGAATAAAATGATGATTGCCGACCCAAAGACCAATGCTTTTTTAATTCCTTCTTTCTTGGTTTTGCTCTGCTTCAGGAAGATGGAAACCGTGATAGGAATCATCGGGTAGACACAGGGTGTAAGTAGCGCAACCAATCCTGCCAGGAAGGCACCAATTAGTATTGACCAAAGCGAACGATCTGAGTTCGATGTGCCCGCGGCTTGATCGGTTACATCATCACTTGTTACCTCTTTTTTTTTTGATTGACCGAAAGCAATATCATCCTCAAACGGAATGCACTTGCCGTCCACATCAGTGCACACTTGATAGGAGTAGGTACCCGTGATGCTGAAATCAGCCTTTAGAATTTTCACGGTCTGCACAAACCGCCCTTTGCCTCTGAAATAGCGAATGTTGCCTTCCCAAAGTGAATCGTATTTTTCCTTGGCATCTATTGGCTGAATCTCTCTAACCAGCTCATAGGTGTCGTTTTCTTCAAACTCAAATACGGTGAGCATGGGCCCGAGATCAGGATCAAAATCAGAAGAATACAGATACCACGTGTCGTCAATGGTTGCATTGAAAATTAAGTCCACCTCTTCGCCAACAGCAGGCTGGTCATTTGAAATGACATTCTTCCAACTGATGGGACGTAGGATTTGGCCGCTTGCTAAAGTCGTTGCGGCGAGCAGAAGAATTGTAAATAGTCCTTTGAATTTCATTTTTTTTGAGGCATCAAATTCATTTCAAGTAACAAACAAATTCCAATGAGCAACCATCATTTTTGGCAAATTGATGATCGGATTTTATTTGTTATTTGAGTTTTTGATTTGACATTTTTTTATGCTTTCGAATAGAACCCATAAAAGTGGGTGATTGTTTCGATTCCCTTGAAATAATTAAATAAACCGTAGCTCTCATTGGGAGAATGAATCGCATCTTCATCCAACCCAAAGCCCATCAAAATTGGATCAGTACCAAGCTCTTTTTGGAAAAGGGCCACAATTGGAATGCTTCCTCCATCACGAGTCGGAATAGGCGTCTTGCCCCACGCTTTTTCAAAAGCACTGCTTGCCGCCTGGTATCCCTTAGAGTCTGTTGGGATCACTGCGGCAGCTCCACCATGATGGGGGGTTACTTTCACCTTCAGGTAATCTGGTGCAAGATTTTCCAAATGATCAGTTATCATTTCGGTGATCTCGTCACTGTCTTGATTTGGCACTAACCTTGCGGAAATTTTTGCGAACGCCTTTGAAGGTAGTACAGTTTTGGCGCCTTCGCCTGTGTAGCCACCCCAAATGCCATTCACGTCCAAAGCAGGTCGTATGCCCGTACGCTCGTTAGTAGAAAACCCTTCTTCTCCGTTTATATCCGAAATGCCTAGTTCTTCTTTGTAGCCGTCAAGGTTGAATGGCGCACGTGCCAAATCTGCTCGCTGCTGCTCGGTAAGCTCAGCCACTTTTTCGTAGAATCCTGGAATAGTAATCCGTCCGTTTTCGTCATGAAGAGAAGCAATCATCTGGCAGAGTTCGTTGATTGGGTTCACAACCGCACCTCCGTAAACGCCTGAATGCAAATCGCGATTGGGGCCGGTCACCTCAACCTCCAGATAGGACAACCCTCTCAGACCGACACAAATGGATGGCGTGTCATTGTCGATGATGGATGTGTCAGAAATCAAGATCACATCGCAGGCTAATTTCTCTTTGTTGTTTTTCACGAAAGGTTCAAGATTGTCTGAACCAACTTCCTCTTCTCCCTCAATCATGAACTTCACATTGCACGGCAGGCTATCGGTGGCCATCATTGCCTCGAATGCTTTCAGGTGCATGTACATCTGGCCTTTGTCGTCACACGCCCCACGGGCATAGATTTTTTCGTTTTTGATGACGGGCTCAAACGGAGGAGAATCCCAAAGCTCCAATGGATCCGGCGGCTGCACGTCGTAGTGTCCATACACCAGAACGGTTGGCAATGACGGGTCAATGATCTTTTCTCCATAGACGATTGGATGACCATCGGTTGGGCAGATCTCTGCATGATCAACGCCCGCTGCTTCCATCTTGGCTTTGATGAATTCGGCAGTCGTTTTTAGGTCTGCCTTGTATTTGGAATCCGCACTAATGGATGGGATTTTGAGGAGGTCGATAAGTTCGTTTAGGAATCGATCTTTGTTTTCTTCAATGAATTGGATAGTACTCATGGGGGATTGTTTGGACGCAAATATAATGGGAAGTAAGGGTGTTTATATCAAGATACTTTTTCAATAACCTTCAACAGTAATATCTTGCGGAAGCCCTACTCTCATAAAGTATCTAGCAAAAGATTGAGATAAATGCTCACGATAGGGGGGGAGCATTCTTATTCTATAAGACATTTCTGTTGCTAAGTCAACGAGGCTTTGAAATTGAATGCCGTATACATTTCTAAAATCAACTACCTGATAATCGGTTAAAGAATCGATATTCTCTTCGTTGTTCAGTAAGTGATATCCCGGTAAATAGCCTTTTTTAAGATTGTCAATTATTTTTCTTCTTGCCCTCTCACTTTGCTGGTCTTCAGGCAAATTATTCAAAAAGGTCGTTAAAGTATAAAAAGGGCAAACGAGGACAATTTCAATTTTGCTATTTACCAGATCGCAAGATTGGGATAAGATTAATGAATCAATTTCTTTAATTTCAATTTCGGTTTCTCCGTCGCTTTGAATGTTGGCTGGCGGGATAAGAATTGGACAGTTAGGTATAAAATCACCTTGCTGCAAATCATTTTCAGCATCCGCCAATATTTCGTACCATGGATAAGGCATTAATCAAGAATTATCGAGGGGGTGAATTTTGAGTATTTTATTTTTGCCTTGATTGTTTTTGTGGCTTTAAATTGGAATATGGCAACAACATCAAAATCATCACTAAGATAAGAAGACCCTTCTATGTATTGTAATGGCTGTTCTTTTGTGATGCTGAGATTTGTAAACACAGAAATAAGTTCTTGATCTGGAATATCCCGCAGATTTATCAAATTCCCATTAAACTCGGAAGGAATAGCATGAATTCTGTATTCGGTTTGGTCTCTGTTCAGGGTGGTTGCCGCTTCACAGTTAGGATTAATATCGATATATAATGGTAGCATACTATTTAAATGAATTAAATAAATCTCCTTTTGTTATGTTTTTGAACAAATCACCTGAAAAAGACTGTGCATCGTTCAACCAAGTTAATATATTATCACTACTTGTCATAGCATTTTTTCCACGTAACGAGGTTTGCATAACAATACCGTCCTCTTTCTTAGTGTTTTGCCCCTTTTTTAGCGTAACGGATAAATCACCCATTTCGGTTTCATAAAATAATCCAATATCAAGACTAAATGGGTTTTTAGTATCTTTCAAGAAACCTTGATTAAAATTTATATTGAATGAATCGTTAACAAATTCATTGACGTTCTTGGTCTTAAAATCAAATTTAAAAAAATCTAAATACAGAAGATTTGGTTTGAATGATTCACTTTCGATTGGAAATACTGCGAAAAAATCACGGATAAGAGCATCAGCTCAATTGTAAAAGTCGTTCCAAAAGTAGTTTTCATCAGTTGTATTAAGTGTTAGAAGCCCTGGGCCAACTTGAACTAATGGGTATTGATTTTTATCACTTCGAAATCTATGAGCCGGATTATTGATCAAAATTTCGGTAGGAATTTCTGGTGGAGCCAACGATTCTCTTATTGGAAAGTCTCCCTTAATTGATGAATACAAATCACCGATTAAGTATTGATATTTTGTGAGATCAGATTTTTGCTTTATTTCCCATCTTAACTCAAATATTACCTCTATTAAGGGGGCGTTTGGCAGTTTGCTCATTTTTGATCAAATATATTAACAATAATGTTGTATTTCCTCATTCAAAACCCAAACCCATCGTCCTCTTCGTCTTCTTCGATGGTTTTAATTTCTTCATCTTCGAAGCTGGCATCTGAAGGGAAGGCAAGGTTGTAGGGTGTGTCTATTCCCAGGTAGTTCTTGCGGAAACCATTGATAAATCCAAGGGTTTCGTTTGTGTCACCTACAGCGAAGAGCAACTCCCCCGGCTTTTCGCTCCCCAAATTTGATTTGGATTCTACGAGCTGATTGAAAATGGAATTGGAAGAATACATCAATAAATTTTTGAGCTGGTAGCTGATGAAATACCACGTATCAGGGCCTGCCTGAATGAACAGATTCATTTCATCCTCACCTGTATCGTCTCGCTTGAATTCAAAGAACCCATCCAATTGTGCATTGATATCATCTCGCCCAACGTGTGAAAGTCCGATTTTGGAGGTATTGTACCAAGCCAGATGTTCTTTGCTCCATTTCATGTTCACTCCGGAAATGACCACAGATTTGTCCAATTCTTTAGAGGAGGATTGTAAGGATCGGTAGTCGTTAAGTTGATTCTCACGATACCTCAGCGCATCTTTGTTACCAATCATATTGGCCAGTCTGTAGAGTAGCTCGTCCGTAGCATCATTGGCCGATTTTGCTCCGAGCATTTCTATAGCTGTGCCGATACTCTCGCCCATTTCATCAATGATGGCTGGCGTCACTTCAAAATTTAATGTCACGAACGTGTCGAGTGAGTATTCATTGGTTTGCTTATTTCCCATCCCTGATACGGCGGCTCGAACCTCAACATCTGTGGTGGTCGGTTTGAAGAAATTCGCTCGGCCTTCGACAAATAGATTAGAGGTGGCATCATTATAAAAAAAACTGTAGCCGGCAAAAGACCCGTTGGTTTTCGCAGGACTTTCAATTTTATAATTTCCTTTTTCAGGGTCGAAGGAGAGCTCACCCTGAGCTTTGAAAAAATCCATGTCAGAAGGATTGATTCGCTTCTCAATAAAAGTTGTGTAAAGGTCTCCTTTGATCCCCATTTGTAAACCAGCGATTCCCTGAGTGCCGTCTTCAAACACGGCGTTTGTCAATGGAATATGCGGATTGACGGAGCTGTCCTGTCGCTGATACGGAATCCACAAATCGGAGTTAGCGATATTTTGGACATCCATTCGCACTTGTCCGTCTAGTTCCAAGGCCTGTTTGTAAGCGAACATTTCCACACTTCCTTTGTAGAAGAATCCTGGGGCAATTTTGAGGTTTTGCGATTCTGGCACTTCACCACCAGAGACGGTCATTCTGCGTGTGTCTTTTTTAGAAACAGGCACCTCTTTCAACTCAAAGGAATCGAACCGAATTTCGAACGTGTCGGACGCCACGACTACCTGATAGAAAGCAGATCCCTGGAACAGGTTTCTGGAAATGACTGTGATCCGACCCTTGGTCAGGTGGTGAAAACCATTCAGCGTGTCAATGATAATTTCTGCATTCTTAAATTCTTCCAGTCGGGAATCTGCATGAATAGTCGTCGTGTTTCCTTCTGGGATAATTCGAGAATCTGCGACAGTGATCCAGGGAATACCCTCCACCTTCAGCTCGAATGAATTTATATCATAAGTAGCCCTGGCACCACTAAACACCAAAGAATCCAAATCCTCGCGGGAGGAATAAAAGTACGAATCCTCTATTGCCACACTTTCGGGTTTGGTCATAGTGACGACTGAGTCTTCCAAATCCCAAGTGGCTTCAGTGATGGACGTTCGCATTTTCGCAAAAGGGAAAGAAAGTGCCGCGATCCCGCGTTTTTCTGGGCGAATGACTGCCGTGCTATTTTCCAGATCAAATTCTAAACTAATGTCATCCCCGGCCATGGCTGGTTTGGCAGGATCATTGGTTTGAATCTCAAATTCCGCATGACGAGCTGAGTACGTTTTTTCTTTAAAGGTCAGCTCATTTGAAATAGATTTTGATCCTCGGGTGAGCAAGGTGCCTCCTCCAAAAACGCCACCGGTTGTAATGTTTGCGTAACCCTCCAATTCTGCCGTGGCATTATAGAATTTGAACGGCTCATCCACGGTGCGTAAGTACATGCTGTCTTTTCTCGGTAGCCAGTACATGTCGTACTGCCCCAAGATTGCTTCGGGAAAGCTTGCACCTTTATAATCACCAGGCTGAATTCGCCCCCCGCTCCCATCTGCAGACACAGAGTCTGGATAGTAAATGAAATCATCTGAAAAAATCTGAGTAGTCAGAAAGTCAATCTGACCGCCCCCCCTTATTCCTTGATTGCTCAGTTTGATTTGCTCATACGTCCGAGCTTCCGTGCCGTAGAGATTGTAGCCTTCAGCAGGGATCTGGTGTACGAATCCAAAGGAATTGTCATCTTGGATGGAGAGCGTTTCGGTGAAATCGGGAAAAATACCACCAGAAACAAATTTCCCTTCAAAGGAGAAAGTAGCGCCCTCCTTTCGATCGGTGCTATCCACCTCAAATGGAGGCATCACAAAGAAAACGGATCGATCATATGCACCGCCCAATATTTCTTTTCCATTGAAATAGAAGAGCGATTCACTATCCGTCACAAAATACGGGTAGGCATCATTTTCTTCATGCCCAGCTTTGTGATGAGACTCCTCAATGTAGAGCGTGCCAGATGTATCCACAATATTATTGCTGAGTGTGGAGGTTTTTTCTACACTGTTGTCTACAGCGGTGGAATCCACAAGCGGAATGTTTATCCGAATGGAATCGATTTGAGGCATTGAGATGAGAAACGCATCGTAGTTGAATGTAAAATCTTTTCCATTGTAGATGAAATCACCCTCAGTGATTGTACCACTCACTTTGAAACCTTTGTTTTTTAGAAGTACGATCTGCTGACTGCTGTCGGGTTCTATTTCCAAATCGTACCCCTCGACAATCGAAAAGGAAGACACGCCATTGACGATCAACTGACCACTATCCAAGCTCATGATGGCGTTGGGTTGGTTTGTGATTTGTGACTTTATGAAAATATGGTCGTAATCTTCTTTTTTTGCCGCTGCGTTGAAATAGTGAAAGCTTTTTTCTTTCAGCATAATTTTACCCGTTCCTCGATTGTAATCAATCAAGCCATATTGTTTTAGGATTTTCATTTCGGCCTGCACGGTTTTGATACCCGTGTCGTACTCTTTGGCTAATTCAAGATCATAGAACTCCGTGATATCACCGTACTTTCGCGAATAGCCTACGGCCATCACGAGTGGATGGATTCTGAAAATCGGGTTCATCCGGTCGTATCGATCAGGGGTGTAATAGGTATCAGATTCGATCGTCATTGGGATTTCACTCTTGCCATTGAGTACATCGAATTCGATTGAATCTGTCTTCATGTCCCATTTCACTAAGTCCATATTTAGCTCCATCCCGAAATAGGAAGACACAAATGGCGTGGTGTTGCTTTTTTTATTTCTAAGTACGATTAGTTTTTCTTCTGCCGCATCATACCACATTTGGGCACTTGGGTGAAAGAGTGTGTCTGACCCATGAATAATTGCCATGCTTCCATTTTTAGTGGTCATACTAGAATCCCCAAGGACGAATTCTTCCGCTGTGATCATAACTCGGTTGCCTCCTGGCGCGATTAATTCTAGCGTCCCTTTTTCTCGGGAGATGGCTTTTCCAAAAAAGGCACTTCCACGAATTTCTAGTCCGCCTGAATATTTTGCCTTTTCAGAAAGCTCCACAGATATGTCAGCGTTGGCTGACGAAAAGACAGGATAGTCCCCGGCAGTTCCTCGTGCACGAGGCTGACTTCTAAATTCAAATCTCCCTTCTATTGGTTCAGCCGAGAATCGATCAAAACTGAGTTTGGCATTTGGGGTGGAGAAGTAGTCGCGATCTGAATCAAAATGCCATTCACCTAATTCTATTTTTGCGCCAGTCATTCGCTCATGAATTTGTGGCCAGGATAGAGTTCCTTTTTTTCCAGCAAACACCCTATTCTTTAAAAGAAAATTGCCATCCACTCCAGTAATGCTGAGCGAATCGTACGGTGTTTCGACAAAAATTTTCACTCCCGTGAGCGCGATAATTGGCCCATCATCTGGAGGGAAGAAGTAATTATTGCGCATGTTTTGCACATAGTCGGGGAGTTCTTGTGGCACGACCTCTGGCCGGATACCCACAACTCTGGGCGCAGAATAAGTCGTTGAGTTATCTCCCCATGGGTCATCTGTTTGAGCGCTATCACCCCAAGGATCATCGGTAGAAGAATTGTCCCCCCAAGGATCGTCATTTGTGTTGTCCCCCCAAGGGTCGTCGTTTGAGGTATTGTCACCCCAAGGATCATCATCGGCGCTCGCCCATGGGTCATCCTCGACTGGAACATCAGCCCACGGGTCATCATTGGGGTCTACCGCCCAGGGGTCATCTACTTGCGTGGTGTCGGGGAGAATCTCCTCCTGATTATTTTCTTCAAGTATATCCGCATAGGCATCAGGACTGGAGTTTATGACCTTAAATTCATAGGCGCCTTCTAGTGCTTGTGTTTTAATCGTTCGTGTAAAGGCAAGGTATCGGCGGGCAAAGAAAAAGTTGAGGCCATGAACGAATTCGGCATACTCACCTTTGCCTCGTCCGGCCAGCACTTCTTTATTTACTTCGAGGATATTGGTCATTTCTGAAGAGGAGAGGTTCTCAGTAGTGACCGCAAAAGCCAAATAAGCGAAGTAGTTGAAGAACGTAGCACGGGTATGCCCCTTTGCACTCATTATAGTACCAATCTCGACAACAGTGTTTTTCTGGCTTTCTGAAAAACCTGACCAGGCTGTAGAAAATTTGTTGGATACCTGATAGGACGCTTCCGTATCGAATGACTGGATGAATTCCACCGCTTGCGTAGTAAATTCAGATGGATCTTCTGAGAAACTCTGCCCACGGCTCGTGAGCGAGAGGGTCATTAGCAGCAAAGAAAGCAGACGTGTCGTCAGGATCATTTGATAAAAGTACAAATTATGGTCATTGTTTGCTGCATACTAGCCTAGCCCAATCGTTTCGCGTTTTGGTTTCAACGAATTTTAGCCCCTGTTGTTCGGCTGTGGTTTTCAGATCGTCCACGTCATTTTCGTAAAAACCACTCATGATCAAAAGTCCAGTTTTATTTAATATCTGACTGTATTTTGCCATCTGATCCAGGTGCACACCCTTTGTGATATTTGCTAAAATGATATCAAAATCTGTATCGGTTACCTCAGGTAGTTCTTTTTGCTCCACGACAATCTCTGAGCAGTTGTTTAACGCAAAATTCTCGCGACTATTTTCCACGCACCAATCTTCAATATCAAGCGCCTGAATGTCTGATGCCCCTCGTTTGTGAGCCATGATAGCCAGTACGCCTGTTCCACATCCCACATCGAGTGTCTTTTTCTCTTGATGATTCAGCGAAAGTTGATACTCCAGCATCAGATGGGTGGTGGCATGATGCCCTGTCCCAAAGGACATTTTTGGAGTGATGATGATTTCGCAAGGCAAACTTGAAGGTTCATGAAAATTAGCTCGTACGATGCATTGATTAGAAATTATGATTGGATCATAGTTTTTCTCCCACTCTTTGTTCCAATTAGTCTTTTTTATGAACTCATGCCTGTAGCTACAATTGTTGTATTTACTGATTATAAATTGAACATTCGATTCATTCCATTCTTGTTCTTCGCAATAGGCGGAGATTCCTGCCTCAGTTTCTTCAAACGTGCTGAATGGAAGCAATGAAAGCTCGGCAAGAATAATTTCCCGAATCTCAGATGGACACGCTACATGAAGACCGACCCAGTTCATTAGAAGGACTTTGCAATCTCTGTAAAATCGCGCGCGTTCAAGCTAGCTCCACCAATGAGTCCACCATCCACGTCGGGCTGTGAAAAGAGTTCGGTCGCATTGTCCGGTTTTACGCTTCCTCCATAGAGGATGGAGATAGTATCGGCCACATCAATGCCGTATTGATCTGCGAGAATGAGTCGAATGGAGCGATGCATTTCCTGTGCTTGCTCTGTGGAGGCCGTCACACCTGTACCGATTGCCCAGATGGGTTCATAGGCGATGACCACTTTTTGGATTTCTTTAGCAGAAAGGTGGAACAAGCCTTTTTCGATTTGATCAGATACATGAGCTATGTGATTCCCGGATTCCCGCACCGCCAATGGCTCTCCACAACAAAAAACCGGACACAGCTCTTCACTCAGTACTTTAGTCGTTTTCTCAGCAAGTAGCTCGTCGGATTCACCGAATTGCTCCCGTCGTTCGCTATGTCCCACGAGGATGTACTTCACGCCTGTGCTTTTGAGCATCTCGGCAGAAACTTCGCCCGTGTAGGCGCCAGCATCATGAGAGGAACAATTTTGTGCTCCGATGCTGATATTGGAATCAAACTCAATGCTACCACTCAAGGTGGTCAGATGAATGAAGGGTGGAAAGAGGACTAATTCCACATCGGAACTAATTTCCGTGGACGCTATTTGACTCACCTCCGAAGCAAGCGCTTCACCCTCTCTGAGATTCTTGTTCATTTTCCAGTTTCCTGCAGCTATTTTTTTTCTCATAGTGATGGGGTTAAAGGACAAAGATGCATATTTCATAGGAAAGTGGAGTTCTAGTACAGTACATCGCCCATTTTCAGAGCTGCTGTTAATAGTTTTCTAGTGTATGCGCCAGCTCTGCGTATTTATGTTTTAGCCACCCTGGTCAATCACATCACTACCGGTAGCAGAAAATAAATCAACAAACTAATCAACACAGTGGAGATAATATTTAGCAAAAACCCGGCACGCACCATGTCTTGAATTTCCAGATGTCCTGAGCCAAATACGATGGCGTTTGGGGCTGTGGCTACTGGCAACATAAAAGCACATGAGGCAGCCATGGTGGCCGGGATCATGAGCATGTATGGATCAATACCGATGACAGTGGCCAACGAAGCAAGGACAGGCAAAACGATAGATGCCGTGGCTACATTGGAGGTGACTTCTGTGAGGAAATTTACGCTCAGAGCGACGATAAGGATCAATACCAAAAGAGGAAGCCCACCCGCTTGCACGAGCTGCATACCCAGCCATTCAGCAAGCCCTGAACTTCTAAAAGCAGCGGCTAAAGACAGCCCACCACCAAAGAGAATAATGATTCCCCAAGGGAGACGCTCCGCTTCTGCCCATGTCAGTAGTTTTTGCCCTTTTTTCTTTTTGCTAGGAATCAGGAACATGCTAAGCGCTGCTACTATGGCGATAGTCGTGTCGTTGATGCCAGGAATAAATTGATTCAGGAAAAAAGAGCGAGTCATCCACGCAATGGCTGTCAACGTGAAAACAATGGCGATGGACTTTTCTTCTCTGCTCATTTTGCCTAATGCCTTCAATTCTTCGTTTATCAAATTCTTACCCATCGGCAAACTGATTTTCTTGGTTTTGTACACGACGTGAGTCAAGGCAAACCAAGTGATGCCAAGCATAACTAATGAAAATGGCAGAGCAAAGAGCATCCAGTCTGTAAACGAAAATTCCACACCATAAAGATCACTTGCAATGGCGACAAATATCGGATTTGTAGGGGTACCGATGAGCGTAGCAACACCCCCAATGGAAGCGGAGAAGGCAATGCTCAAGAGAAGTGCTTTAAAGAAATTTTCACCAGATTTTGGTAAAAATTCTTTGGTCTGGGTGATCAGGGCAGCTGCGATGGTGACCATCATGAGAGTGGTGGCCGTGTTTGAAATCCACATGGAGAGGAATGCCGTGGCACTCATAAATCCAAGAATCAAGGTATGTGTCTTGGTGCCAATTGCCGAAATGATCGACAGGGCAATTCGCTTGTGAAGCCCCCATTTTTGCATCCCGATCGCTAGGATAAAACCGCCTACAAATAAGAAGAGCATCTTGTCACCGTACGCCGCGGTTGTTTGGGCAATGGGTGCTCCCTTTGTCAATGGGAGTAGAACTATTGGAAGCAGGGAAGTTGCTGAGATTGGGATGGCTTCTGTGATCCACCAGGTGGCGATCCACAGTGCGCAGGCCAATACGGCTCTAGATTCCTCGGTAAGTCCGGCGACTGGGAGGATTTCCCAAAAAGTAAAGGCAAATAAAAAGGGCCCAAGAATGAGCCCTATTTGTTTTCGCTTAATCATTTACTCCTTGTCCTTGTCTATTTTCTCGAAATCAAACTCCTCCATAAATTTCTTGGCTTCCTTCAGGCCTTGAAATTCGTAGCTCAGATGATCATCCTCGTTACTAAAAATATCCACTTTCACCGTTACCACATGTTTGTGGAGGTTCAGTGGATTATCCACTAGTTTGCCGGCACTCACATCCTGCCTGATGGTGCGAGAAAGAATAACTGCTTTGCGCTTGATCCGATTGCAATAGGTACACTTGTATTCTTTCAAAAGCTCCCCATCCTGCGTTTCAGAGACGGGCGTTGTAATCTCCTCTTTTTCTAGTTTGAGGGTCATAAAACCACAACGGTCGCATTCTAGAGCTGTCAGATGCCCTTCGTACCTTTCAATAACCGTATCCCCGGTCGCTTCTTCTATCCACACATCATAATCCACCGAGAACACATTTTCTTCGGCCTGTTTTCCTTCATCCAGATATGCATCCTCTTCTTCCTCACTAAGCAACTTCATTTTATTGCCGGTTTTCGGATTGGTACGCGGCGTATATCTTAGTTTGTGAAGTTTTTTATGGAGTGGCTTTGGCCAGTAGTACTTCAATAGAAGCATGGCAATATACCCATAAAGGGTGGCGAGACAGAACGCAATGAAAAACCGAATCCCAAACCACATGGGAGCTCTGGCGACATTATCGACTATTGTGAAATTAAAAAATATGAAGAGAGCCGTCGAAAAAGCCACATGCATCTGAAAAAGTCGCTTGGCCTCCTTTTGACTTACGAAATCAAATTTCTCCTTCATCGTTTTAAGAGTAGAGTACTTGATCTTGTACGAAATGTAAATTAGTATGCCAATACCAATTGCAGCGAAACAAGGATACAGGATGTATTCCTGCCATTGCATCAAGTAATCGAAGTACTCTGGGTTGATGTCTCTGTATTTTCGAGCTAATTCAATTTTCAGTTCCTCGTTCATTATCTATGTTTTTATTGCTGTAACAATTCAAAGTGTGAAACCCCAAATTTATCTAAGCTTTGTATTCTTTCAGTATTTTTTCGGACGTGATTACTTCTGGAGATTTTTTGCCTCTTCTATTAAGCTTTTCGCCTTTAAAACGATTTCATCTTGCTGATTTAGCACAGGGAAGAAACCATCGTTCTCCCAAATATTTCTGCCAATAAATGCTTTTAAATAATTGCGGAGCAATTCTTTCGAAGATTCAAATTCTTTCTGATTCATCTTCACTCCATTGCTTTTCGCTTTTTGTAAAAGTTCGGTGAGTGTGCCATCACTTACCTCATAGGTGGAAATGAATTTAGTAAGCTGCATTTCTTTGAATTCCAATTCATTGGCATGGGCATACTCGAAAGCAAATTCATGGATACTGCTTGTATTAAATATTCTGGTGAGCAATGACGAGTTTCCAGTGGTGTCAAGTGCCACAAAATGGTCAGGAACAATGCCCCCCCCGCCAAAGACGGTGCGGCCACCAGCAGTTTTGAAAATTAAACTGTCTACTACCTTGATGCTATCTTCAGAATACATTTCACCGTTTCTGTAGCGCTCATAATTTTCCTTGTAGTATTCATCCAGATTACCTGCTTCATAGGGTTTTTGAATATTTCTACCGCTAGGCGTGTAGTATCGAGAGGTGGTGAGACGGAGTGCTGATCCATCCTTCAACTCCAGGTCATATTGAACGAGCCCTTTTCCGAAGGATCGGCGACCTACGATCAATGCCCTGTCGTGATCCTGAAGCGATCCAGACACGATTTCCGAGGAAGAAGCCGATCCTTCATTTATCAGCACAATCAGCGCACCTTCTTCAAAATCCCCAAGAAATTCTGATTTGTGCGAAAAATTACTTTGCTCGGTTTTGCCTTTGGTGTAGACGATCATTTTGCCATCTTCTATGAATTCATCGACGATCTTCACGGCGGGATCCATATATCCACCTCCATTTCCTGTTAAATCCAAGACCAAATTCTCCATTCCCAAATCCTTGAGTTTGAATAAGGCTTCTTTGAATTCGAGATAGGTACTGGCTGCAAATCGGCTTATTTTGATATAACCCGTCTCTTCATCCATCATATATGCAACGTCAACCGAGAAGCGTGGAATCTCTCCGCGAGTAATCGTATAGTCTATTTCCTTTTGACCCCTCAGAATCGTGATGGTCACCTTGGAGTCAGCCGCACCTTTGAGCCGTTCCATTACACCTCGGGTTTTAATGCCTATTCCCGCCACCACCTCATCTTCTACTTTGATGATTTTGTCCCCTGAGAGAATACCCAGAGATTCAGATGGCCCACCACTCAAAGGTGTCACCACCACAATGGTGTCTTTGAAAATATTGAATTCTACCCCAATACCTTCGTAATTGCTTTCGAGCTGAGCGCCAATAATTTTTTGCTCCTCATATGGAATATAAACTGAATGCGGGTCCAATTCCTGTAGCATGTTTTCGATGGCAGTTTCCACAAGCTCCTCAGACTTCACCTCGTCTACATAGAAATTATCTATGTGAGTGATCACCTGTCGAAATTTGTATAGGCTATTGTAGACCCGATCTACATTTTCTGTCTTTCCATTGGTCATATTGGCACCAATGAATATTCCCAGACAAATAGCAAGGGCAATTAAAATAGGTAATCGGATCGCGTATTTGGAGTTATTATGCTTCACGTTTTCTTTCTTTGAACGGTTAAAACTAATTCTTCAATCTGGTAATAACTTAATTATTGGATTTTGGGTTCTTATCTTTTTTGAATGGCGAGACTATTGGCAATAGATTATGGTGGAAAGAGATGTGGACTGGCCGTGACCGATCCTGACCAAATTATCGCAAGTCCAATTGGATTTGAGCTCACGACCAATCTAACAACTTTTCTAAAGACCTACTTCGAACAAAATGAAGTGGCGTGTGTGGTGATCGGACATCCGACAAAGGCGGACGGCTCGGACACGGATGCTACGGGGTTGGTGATGAAATTCATAGAAGTATTCAAACGAGAGTTTCCAAGCAAACCAATAGTTTTGCACGATGAAAGCCACACCTCTCAACTCGCGATGGGGTCAATGGTGGCAAGTGGAATGAAAAAGAAGAAAAGACGTGAAAAAGGAATGGTCGATACTATTGCTGCTACGTTGATTTTACAATCATATATGGAGTCAGGAAAATGATTTATCCAATCGTATTATTTGGAGACCCTGTGCTAAAACGAAAAGCACGGACTATTGAAAAAGGGGCATTGGACCTTGATCCGGTGATCATAGATATGTTCGAAACAATGGATGAGGCCAATGGTGTGGGACTTGCTGCTCCGCAAATCGGTCTGTCCATTCGCCTATTTGTACTCGACACTACCCCAATGGTGGAGGATGACGAAGAAGAGGGTGTTCGAATGGTTTTTATCAATCCTGAGATCGTGGATGAATCTGGCGAAGAGTGGGCTTTTGAAGAAGGCTGTTTGAGTATTCCAGGAATCCGTGAGGACGTGATCAGGCTCGATACGGTCAAAATAAAGTACCAAGACGAGGAATGGAACTGGCATGAAGATGAGCTTGATGGCATGCTGGCACGAGTGATCCAGCACGAGTACGATCACATCGAAGGGGTGCTATTCACAGACTATTTGACCTCATTCAAAAAGCGAATCCTTAAAAAACGTTTGGAAAATATCAGCCGAGGAAAGGTGGACGTGGACTATCGCTACAAAGCTCCGCTAAAGAAGTGATGGACACTCAAATGGAACTTCTCTATTCTAATTTTTTGAAAAGCCGGGGAGTTTCAATTGACACTCGCACGATCAATAAAGGCGATCTGTTCTTTGGAATTAGTGGAGAGAATTTTAACGGAAGTTCGTACGCCAACCAAGCACTAAAGAGAGGCGCCTCTTTTGCCGTAATTGATGATCCAGAATATGTAGCGGACGAACGAACACTTCTTGTGGAAGATTCGCTCACGGCGTTACAAGAACTGGCCAAGCTCCACCGATCCAAGTTCCAGGGCAAGGTGCTCGCCATCACTGGCAGCAATGGAAAAACCACCACCAAGGAGTTGGTCAGAGAAGTGCTTTCGCAGAAATATAGGGTTCATGCGACACAAGGAAATTACAACAATCATCTTGGTGTTCCTTTGACGATTTTACAATTGACAGAACAGACAGAAATTGCGATTATCGAAATGGGAGCCAATCACTTAGGAGAGATTGCGGGTCTGTGCGAAATTGCCCAACCACATTTGGGATTGATCACCACTATTGGGCAGGCACACACGGAAGGGTTTGGGGGAATCGAGGGTGTGTTGAGAGGAAAAAGCGAACTGTTTGATTATTTGAAAAAGTCTGATGGCCTTCCTTTCATCAATGTACAGGACAACCGCCTACACCACATGGCCAAGCGGTTTGAAAATTCTGTGACCTTCCCGGCGGGGGATTTGAAACTGTCGCCCTCTGATGAAGTGTTGAAGCTGTCAATCAAGGATTTGAAAGTGACCACACAAATGACGGGAGAGTATAATTTTACGAATGCCTCAGCGGCTGTGGCCGTGGGTCGGTTTTTTAATATTGATGATGAAAAAATCGCAGAGGCTTTGGAGGCGTACAAACCAGAAAATCAACGCTCACAAATCATCAAACGAGGGACCAACACGATTATTCTGGACGCGTACAACGCCAATCCGGATTCCATGGGTGCGGCACTGAAAAACCTCTCGACATTCGATGGAAAAAAAGTAGCTATCCTTGGGCAGATGAACGAATTGTCCAATTCGCGAGGTACACATCGTGAGTTTGGTAAAGAAGTAGCCCGAATGAATTTTGATGAAGTGATTTTGGTGGGTGAAAAGATTGAGCCTGCTTTGGAGTTTCTGCCAAATGCAAAGCATTTCAATTCAACCGATCTATTGAAGGCGTACTTGACCGAACACTCTTTTCAATATTCTGTAATTTTATTGAAAGCTTCTCGATCCATTGGGTTGGAGGAGGTAGTCGAAAAACTTTATCCATGGACATAAAACAAACACACAAATTTCTCAAAGGTCTGGCTGCAAACAACAGCAAAGTCTGGATGGATGGACATAAGCCAGATTATCAAATCGCCAAAGCCAACTTTATCGAATTGGTACAAGATGCGATCAATACCACAGCCAAGTTTGACCCTGAAATAGCGGATGAAGAAGCGAAGAAGTGTGTTTTTCGCTTGAACCGAGACGTTCGTTTCAGCAACAACAAAGATCCTTATAAAACGAATTTCGGAGGAGCCATTTGCAAAGGGGGACGAAAGACAGGTAATCCCGGCTACTACATTCACATCATGCCTGGCAACAATTTCGCAGGAGGAGGACTCTATCATCCTGAGCCAGAGTCGCTCAAGAAAATCCGTCAGGAGATTGACTACAATGGGCTGGAGCTTATCAAGATTATCAAATCTGCAAAATTCAAAAAACACTTCAATGAGCCTTATGATGACAAAGTGAAAACGGCTCCCAAGGGATACGCAAAGGATCACCCACACATTGATCTACTTCGTTACCGCAGCTTTATCTACATGCAGCAATTCACTGACAAGGAGGCCCAGTCTCAAGAATTCCCAAAGATGATTCGTGAGACATTCAAGACCATGAAGCCATATCTGGATTTTTTGAGGAAAGGATTGGATTAGGCATCTATCTCTGGAAGAGGTCAAAGGAAATTTTGGATATCCATAATTTGATTAGTTGCCGATATCTCAACAGAATTGTTCATAATTTCATTTTTATCACATAATGTAATTAGGGTCTGCTGAAAAACGCTGATTACACACATTATTGGTTCGTTTTGCCTTCGAGCCAGGCGGGCTTCTACTTTCTGTCTTGATACAGAAAGTAGGCAAACCTGCCTGCAGCAGGCAGGGAAATCAAGGCTGCATGAAAAAGTCTAAAAATTCGTTCCAATGCCTAAAATCCACCAAACTTCCAGTCGCACCAGCCTGCTCGGGCAATGGTGTATTTTTGTCGGAATTGTAGCGGATTTTCTTAACGCCATTTTCATGAGGCCGATCCATACCACTAATGTGCACGGGTTTTTAGTACAATTGCCATTTTTGTGTGCACCTAAAATTAGCAATACGCTAAAAATCCACCCTTGGTAATATGGAGTTATAGATTTCGCCTTGGTTTTAGTTTCTCAGCAGACCCTATGTAGCAGAAACAATCCATTGAGAAACAAAAAAGACAGCCATTTTGTGACTGCCTTTTGTGGGCGATGAGGGCCTGTTCCGATTTTTTCGGAAGATTCGAACCCCCGACCCTCCCGATGAAAAATCGGGATGCCTGAATCAACAGAGCTAAAGGTCGGCGATTAGTTTCTCTATTTTAATTCGACTCTTCCATTTCTTGATTTCTCGTTCTCTTGTATAGGCTTCAGGCTTTGATTCAAATTTTTCGGAATGCACAATTTTCCAATCATTCATTTTTCCTGTAAATCCCTTGTGGTTTGAATTGTGCTTGGCCAGCCGAATTAATAAATCATCGCAAGTGTACCCGATGTAGTACTTGTCGAAGGTCTTAGAATATAGTATGTAGCAGAAACAATCCATTGAGAAACAAAAAAGACAGCCATTTTGTGACTGCCTTTTGTGGGCGATGAGGGCCTGTTCCGATTTTTTCGGAAGATTCGAACCCCCGACCGTCCCGATGAAAAATCGGGATGCCTGAATCAACAGAGCTAAAGGTCGGCGATTAGTTTCTCTATTTTAATTCGACTCTTCCATTTCTTGATTTCTCGTTCTCTTGTATAGGCTTCAGGCTTTGATTCAAATTTTTCGGAATGCACAATTTTCCAATCATTCATTTTTCCTGTAAATCCCTTGTGGTTTGAATTGTGCTTGGCCAGCCGAATTAATAAATCATCGCAAGTGTACCCGATGTAGTACTTGTCGAAGGTCTTAGAATATAGTATGTAGCAGAAACAATCCATTGAGAAACAAAAAAGACAGCCATTTTGTGACTGCCTTTTGTGGGCGATGAGGGATTCGAACCCCCGACCCTCTGGGTGTAAACCAGATGCTCTGAACCAACTGAGCTAATCGCCCCAATTTTTCTTAGCCTTGTCACCCCAACCCTCCCGATGTTAAATCGGGATGCTCTGAACCAACTGAGCTAAGCGCCCGATTTTTGGGAGTGCAAATGTAGCATCCTTTATGACTTTTCAAAACAGGAATTTGGAAAATTTCCCTCCTCAAGGAATCCACTTCACATCCTCAAAGTTGGGCTTACGTTTTTCAAGGAAAGCATTGCGCCCTTCTTTGGCTTCATCCGTCATGTACGCAAGCCGTGTGGCTTCTCCCGCAAATACCTGCTGCCCTACCATGCCATCGTCGGTGAGGTTGAAGGCAAACTTTAGCATTTTGATAGAGGTTGGTGATTTTTGGAGAATCTCTTGTGCCCATTCATAGGCTGTATCCTCCAGCTCATCATGTGGGATCACGGCATTGACCATGCCCATGTCGTAGGCTTCTTGAGCAGAGTAATTTCTACCAAGAAAAAAAATCTCACGGGCGCGTTTTTGTCCAACCATTTTGGCAAGGTATGCCGAACCATAGCCACCGTCAAAGCTGGTGACATCTGCATCCGTCTGTTTGAAAATGGCATGCTCTTCACTAGCTAGGGTCAAATCACAGACGGTGTGCAAACTATGACCGCCACCCACTGCCCACCCAGGTACCACAGCCATCACTACCTTAGGCATAAACCGAATGAGGCGCTGAACTTCCAAAATATTGAGCCGTGGCATGCCGTCTTCATCAATATAGCCTTGATGTCCTCGTGCATTCTGATCACCGCCACTGCAAAAAGCCCAACCCCCATCTTTTGTGGAGGGCCCTTCGCCTGAAAGCAGAACCACTCCGATGTTCACATCTTCACGGGCATCCAAAAAGGCTTTGTACAATTCTCCCACGGTTTTAGGCCGAAAGGCATTTCGCACATCGGGTCTATTGAAAGCAATTCGAGCCACCTTCCCGGATTTTTGATAGGTGATGTCTTCGTATTTTGCGACGGTTTTCCAATTGGCTTTGGTCATGTTTGAATGATTTTTTGAAAGGTGAAATTAATCAAATTCGTAGCTTGAGCGCCTTCGGTAGCACCTTAATATCAAACGGAGGTTTCCCAATTTGTTCTCCATCGAGATGAGCGTAGAGCAGTGGATTTTCTTTTATGTACACGCCCTTGGCTTGATAAAATTCGACCGACTTCAAAGACCCATGTGAACCTTTGGAAAGTTTATGAATGTTCAAAAACCTTTTGACGGGGGTCAATTCACCAATTGTGCAGACCTCCAAAAGGCCATCGTCAATTTTAGCATCGGGCATGAGTTTGAAGCCCCCGCCAAATGTAGTACCGTTCCCTATTGACATGATGATTAATGGTTCTTCAAAAGTTTTCTCGTCAAGAGAAAACGTGAAAAGACGTGGTTTATACAAAGCCAATACTTGAAGAACATGGTAATAATACTTGGCGTGTCCCTTCAGAAAAGGCACTTTACTGCCGTTCATGTCTTCGACGATTTGTCCATCAAAGCCAATGCCTACACCGTTGATAAATTTCCGATCGTTACAGATGCCTAGGTCAACGGAACGAACAGTGCCTTCTGTGATGGCCTTGAGTTGATCGTCGAGTGTTTTTCCTACGGGGATATTTTTGACAAAATCGTTACCCGTCCCTGCTGGAATAATCGTCAGTGGGACGTCAAATTTCAACCCATTGACGGCCTCATTTATTGTGCCATCACCACCCACAATGACTAGATCAGTGAACGAATCATCCAGTTGACCCTCGATAATTTCCCAGGCATTTTTGTCCAATGCCGTTGAATGAATACTGAATTCAAGCTTGTTGGAAGAAAGGAAAGAATTGAGCGCTCGTAAGGTTTTCTGATTTTTCCTACGACCACCAGATGCAGGGTTATTTACAACGAGAAGTTTGCGGCCCATTTGGCGAGCGGGTTATTTGTTTTTATTGAGGATAGCCATGATACGACTGAAATCCCCTTCGGTCACTTTTCCATCCGTGATTATGTCCGTGATTTCAGATTGGTCATCTTCAGACAAATTCGCTTCACCAGATCGTTGGAAGTCAACAAGGTTTTGCAAATCCTCGATTCGGTGCTTCAAAATCAAAAACTGATTTTCATTGATGTGGCCTTCTTCCAATGCATGTCCTATGGTGTCTTTTTGCTCAATGAGCCGGGTCTCCATTTTCAAATGACCATCGACATACTCTTTCACTAACGAATTGGTTTGATTGAGAATGTTTCTGAATCGTTTCTTCTTTCGGTCAGTAAGTATTTTTCCAACCACCCCAGAAACAGTCGCCAAAAGGACGGCAAGGATTACCCCGAATTTGTCCCATGAGTTTTCACGCCAAAACTGCTTACTAAAAATATTAAAGGTTTCTTCCACTTCCTCATCACCTGCACTGTGAGGTAGTTCGTGTCTATATATTATCCTGACAGGAGCATTCCTTACAAATAGTTCATTGGTTTCAAAGACAATGTTCATGTCATCCACTCGCTTGACACCATCATCGCCTAGCGTAATTGTTCGGCCATCTTTGTCAACAGTCTCAAAAATATAATCGGTGGCATTCAACCCATCATTCTGACCGTAGGTGATGAACCATTCGTTTCCGTTAAAAAGCAAATTGGTTTCCACCACTGAGCTTTTGAGCATTGCTTCCGCAAAGGCAAAGGGGATTTTGGTTTCGAGCGAATCTTCTTGCACCAGCCCGTCGGTAATAAACTCATTATTCACTTCGATAATGTAGCTGTAATGGTCACCTGTAGCGGCAATCGTAATTGCACCGCTAAATTCCGGATCATTGCTGGTGGTCTTCGCAAATCGCTGAGATTCGTTGAGTGCTCGTCGTATGCGACCCGTCATTACGGTTGTGATGTCTCCCAGTGCATCAAGTTTTTCTTGTGCATTTTCAGTGGTCACAATTTCAAATTCCACAGACGGTTTGATCCGAGTGATTCGTAGATATCTCCGGATCAGATTGTAATATTCATCTTGGATGGGCAGCCATTGCTCAATGTTTAACGGATTGTCAAACAGCACTTTTGTGGCTGGATCTTTATGAGCATTTTCGAAAACATCGATGATTTTGTGTCTTCTTGCTGTGTCCACCTTTGGCGAAAACACATAGGCATGATAAGGCACTTTGTATCTTTCGAGTTCTTTGAAATCTCCTTTTGAAATTCCGTTGAGTTTTGCAAAACGAGTCTCATCCACAGCAATGCCATCTACTTTTCCCTCATTCAATGCATTAATCGCCTCCGTGTGACCACCAGAAAAATCGTAGTTCATAAATCCAGATTCCACGTCATAGCTCATTTCTGTGAAGATGCCTTTGGGGTATTTGTATCCAGACGTGGAAGTAGGTTTCACAAACAAGAAGTCTTTTCCTTCTAATCCACCCAAGTCGTCTATTTTGCTGTTCTTATTCACCAAAATACTACCATAAAAATGATCCAAGCCACCAACTTGATGTGTGGCAAAAACGTGTAGGTCAGGGAAATCTTCCTTGGCTTTGAGGTAGGGAAAGACGGTAAATATGCCAATGTCAAATGCCCCGTTGTTCAGATGAAAGGCCAGTTCATCTTCGGGGACAATCTCCACTCGTACATCGGCCTCAAGCTGATCGGCCACATATTTCATCAAAGGAGGGAAGGTGGTGTTTACCTTTTCTTTGGTCTTATATTTTATGATTCCAACACGGAGTTTCTCTTGTGTGAAACCCGTAATTGCCAGGAAGAGCAAAATTATTGGGAATAAATTTTTCATAGTTGGAAAGATTGGGCCACCAAATTACTTGTTTCTGTCCTTATACTGGCAAATTTTTTATATCTACGTTTCCCCCAGTTATGATGATCCCTACACGTTGATTTTCAAATTGGGGTTTGTTCTTGAGAATGGCTGCCAAAGGAACGGCGCTCGAAGGTTCAATCAAAATCTTCATTCGCTCCCAGACCAACTGCATGGCGTCAATCATTTCCTCTTCAGAGACTGTAAGAATGCGGTCTAGGTTTTCCTTGATAATTTCGAAAGTCTTTTTACCCACAGTCGTTCTTAGACCATCTGCAAGGGTGGGTTGTGGATTGCCAGGATCAATTTCTCCTTTTTGAAAGGAAAGGTACGCGTCATTGACTGCTTCAGGTTCTGTGCCGATTACACGTGTCTTAGTTGAGAAATATTTTGCCGAAAGGCACGTGCCAGCCGCAAGTCCTCCTCCGCCAATCGGGCAAGTGATACTATCAAGCTCAGGAATTTCATCAACAAGCTCTTTTGAAGCAGTCGCTTGGCCTGCAATGATCTGGTAATCATCAAATGGATGAATGAAGTGAACACCTGTTCTCTCAACGATCTCATTGCACGTATTTTGACGTGAAGCATCATTCGGCTCACAAAGAACTACCTCCGCGCCATAACCCGCCACGGCATCTAATTTCACTTGATTGGAATTATTTGGCATGACAATATAGGCAGGAGCATCGGCGAGTTTAGCTGCTCTGGCTACAGCCTGCCCATGATTGCCAGAGCTGTGGGTTGCGAACCCTTTTACTCGAGCAGTCGAGTCCATAGAGAATACCGCATTCGCCGCACCACGCATCTTGAAAGCACCCACTTTTTGAAAATTCTCACATTTAAAAAAAATAGTGCATCCAGCAATTTCATCAATGGAAGCCGAAGTGAGAACTGGAGTTCTATGGATAAACGATTGAATGCGTTCGTGCGCAGTTTCAATGTCTGCTTGGGTTGGGATGGACTGCATAGCACAAAGTTAGTTGATACAATTTGTGGAGGAATGCTTTACTTACGTTTATACAAACGGCCAAATCCTCCACCCAAGAATCATTACATTTGTTACCTATTAACCAAAAAAACCAGTAATGAAAAAAAGTATTATCCCCAGTCTCTGCGTCCTGCTCATTTCGGCATGTGCAGACCAGAAAGAAGAACCCAAAGACATGTCAGACAATCCGTTTTATCAAGAATATGATACACCCTATGGTGTGCCACCATTTGATGAAATCACAGACGAGCACTACATGGTAGCGTTTGAGGATGGCATGAGCGAACAAATGGCGGAAGTGGATGCTATCGCCAACAACACCGATGATGTGACCTTTGAGAATACGATAGAAGCATATGAGAAATCAGGCGAATTGTTGAGCAAGGTGGCAGGCGTTTTCTTCACGCTAAGTGGAGCACATACCAATGATTCTATTCAGGGAATCCAGCGGGCGGTGAGCCCCAAATTTTCCGCTCATAGTGATAACATTTATCTCAATGATAAATTCTACAAACGGGTGAAATCGCTTTATGATATGGGAGAGGTGCTGAATTTGACCAAGGAACAAAACAAGTTGCTCGAAAATTACTACAACCGATTTGTCCGAGCAGGTGCTGCACTGAGCGAAGAGGAAAAAACCCGAATGCGTGAAATCAATGAACGGATATCTGTGCTTCAGGTGAAGTTCGGTGAAAACGTACTGAAGGAGGACAACAAATTCGAGCTACTTCTGGAGACGGAAGAGGATTTGGTTGGACTACCAGATGGTGTGAAAACAGCCGCAGCGGAGGCGGCCAAAGAAAGAGGCTATGAAGGCAAGTATTTATTCACTCCTCATCGACCAAGTTTGTATCCTTTCATCACCTACTCAGAAAACCGGGAGTATCGCGAGACCTTAAAGAAAGGCTACATCATGCGTGGCGACAATAAAGATGAACTTGACAATAGGGAGACGATAAAGGAAATTGCTAATCTCCGGTTAGAGAAAGCCAATATGCTGGGCTACAAAACGCATGCACATTATGCTTTGCAAGAGCGAATGTTAAACACGCCCGAAAAGGTGTATAATTTGCTTGGGAAAGTTTGGCCAGCGGCAATTCAACGAGCCAAGGAAGAACGAGACCTGATGAAGGAAATGTCAGTTGATGAAGGATTAGACATAGAAATTGGCCCTTGGGATTGGTGGTACTATGCCGAGAAAATCAAGAAGCGCGACTACAATCTGGATGAAGAAGAAATCAGACCCTATTTGAAAGTGGATAATGTGATCAAAGGATCATTCATATTAGCGAATAAGTTATTTGGTCTCACATTCGAGGAGCAAACTGACATTCCGAAATACCATGAGGATGTGAGTACGTACACGGTGACAAACGAGGAGGGTAAATTGGTGGGCATCTATCTGTCGGACTGGTTTTATCGCTCAAGCAAGCGTGGAGGTGCATGGATGAGCAACATCCGTGAGCAGAGCAACATGGACGGTGAAAACATAATTCCAATTATTTATAATGTGGGAAATTTCACCAAACCAACGGAAGACAAGCCGTCACTTCTTTCTCAAGACGAGGCGTTGACGTTGTTTCATGAGTTTGGTCATGCGATGCATGGACTCCTTTCGGAGTGTGTGTATCCTTCCATTTCTGGAACGGCCACTCCTCGGGATTTTGTAGAGTTTCCGTCTCAGGTCATGGAGAATTGGGTGTTTGAGCCGGAGATGTTGGCACTCTATGCCTTCCATTATGAAACAGGCGAAGTGATGCCAGATGCACTGGTGGAGAAAATCAAAAATGCAAGTAAGTTCAATCAAGGTTTTGGTACAGTAGAATACATGGCCGCCTCTTATTTGGATATGAGTTTCCATACGATTACTTCGCCGATCACAGGAGATATCAATGATTTTGAGAAAGCAGCGATGGATGAAATTGGGTTGATTGATGCGATTGTCCCACGCTACAGAAGTGGCTACTTCCGGCATATCACAGGGGGTTACTCGGCTGGTTACTACAGTTACCTGAATTCAGAAGTGATGGATGCCGATGCGTTTGCTGCCTTTAAGGAAAATGGACTTTTCGATAAAGCAACTGCAGATGCCTACAAAGAACATATCCTTTCTAAAGGAGGTACAGAAGATGCGCTCCAGATGTATATCAATTTCAGAGGAAAAGAGCCGGATCCTGAAGGTTTATTGACGAGACGCGGGTTTAATTGAGTTTTAAAACCGAGTGAAGAAAAATGAGAAGGCTGCCCGAATGGGCAGCCTTCTATTTTGCATCCAATTTTCTTTCGATGGATCGAATGCGCTTTTCATGATCATCGATTTTGTCGTATTTCGTAATCATCGTTTCTTCTACATCCGTAAGCCGATGTACGGCCTTGGACATGTCTTTGACGGCATCCACTACCTTGTCTAGTTTTTCAGACTGGCGATCTTGATTCCCCAGACTCTCAGCCAGCAATTCCTCAATCCGACTTTCATTTTTCATAATATGTGAAGATAATGCATTTTACATGAAACAGTTAACAAACTTTACACATACCCAATTTTAGGAATCTCAACAAACTATTTGGGTCAACCAGAACAATCATCCTAATTTCGCACCTCAATGATTAGAAAACTCCTCAAAGCATTTCTATATTTCCTTGCTTTCCTACTGATCTTGTCGATTTGTCTCATCGTGCCATTGGATCGTTCGCCCTATCAGGAGTTCATCGCGTATGATAGGATGGACCAACGATTGGATTCATTGGAGCGAGACTATCGAAAGCCACTTTCAGGAGATTCTTTGCTAGTTGGTTTTTCAAAAGTGTCGATCACTCCCACCGATACTATTCCCTTGGCCGGGTACGGCGCACGTGATCCAATGGAATTTGATCAGGTTTTAGATTCGGTGTTTGTGAGAGCGATTGTGTTGGACAATGGGATTAAAAAAATCGCCATTCTTTCCGCAGACTTGCTGATCATTCATCCAGAAGTAACATCCGCATTTCATCAACGAATTGAGGAACTGGATTGGAATAGAGACAATATTTTCTTGGGTGCTACACATAGTCATTCCAGCATTGGGGGATGGGCACCAGGGCTAGCAGGCAAATTGTTCTCTGGAAAGTTCAATCAGGCCACACAGGATTTTATAGTTGATCAGATGGTGGAGGCGCTGAAATCAGCGTCATCAGATTTGACCCCAGCAGCCATGACGTACGTGAGAAACGAAATGGGTCACCATGTGAAAAATCGATTAATCAAGGGAGGGGATGAAGATCCCTGGATGCGTAATGTGCTGATCCAATCGCAAGTTGGAATTGCATCACTGACCGCATATTCTGCTCATGCCACCTGCTTTTCTATAAAATCAAGCGCGCTTACTGGTGATTTTCCCTCTTATTTTCATTCCCAATTGGCCGAAGACTCGCTGATTAATTTCTCCATCTATATGGCAGGAGCTGTGGGCAGCATGGGGCCCGATGCTACAGGGTATCAGGAAGGAGAGAAGGCTGAGTTGATTGGCGAAACGTTGGCAGAGCAAATTTCCTTGTTGTCTAGAATTGGCGTTATTCAAGACAACAAGCTGGCTTTTGAGAGCTTCCGTCTAACTGTCCCTCTTCGTCCTTCGCAATTGAAGATATCAGAAAGTCTGGCTCTAAGACCTTGGCTTTTCAGCGCATTATTAGGAGAATATAGGGCAGAAGTGGCCGTACTAAAACTGGGCAAAACTGTGCTGATCGGAATGCCATGTGATTTTTCAGGAGAGCTGGCCGTGCCACTTTATGAATATGCTTCTGATCGAGGAATCAACTTGATCATTACTTCATTCAATGGTGGATACATCGGGTATGTGACCAAGGATGACTGGTACGATAAGCCAAAATACGAAACTCGGACAATGAATTGGTATGGTCCGGATAGCGGTGCGTATTTTAGCGAAATTGTGGAACGGATAATTGATACTGTAGAATGAAAAAATTGGTTGTGTGGATTTGTTTGCTGCCAAATTTGGCTTTGGCTCAGCAAGATTCTTTGGACATCAAGATTGGCCAGATGATTATGATGGGCTTGGATAATTTCAAAAAAATGGAAGCCGATCAACCCATGTTTCGATCCATTGAGAATGGGGTAATCGGAGGGGTGATACTATTTGGCAAGCATGTCAACAAAAAAAATCCCTCAAGGCAGTTGATAAAAATCACAAGTCATATTCAGTCCATCGCACCCATTCCTGCTTTTATAGCCATAGACGAGGAGGGGGGAAAAGTGAATCGGCTGAAGCCAAAATATGGATTTCCTAAGACGGTAAGTGCTCAATATTTGGGTGATTTGGATGATACCGATAGCACCAGATATTATGCGGCCGGCACTGCTCGGATATTGAATGATTTGGGTATCAATATGAACCTGGCCCCAAACGTGGATGTGAATATTAACGCCAAAAATCCCGTGATTGGTTTGAAGGAAAGGAGCTATTCAGAAGATTATCGAGAAGTGTCAAAACATGCAGGGATTGTCGTTGAGGAGCAATTTTCTAACGAAATCATCAATGTTCTCAAGCATTTTCCCGGACATGGCAGCTCTGCGAGTGATACACATTTGGGTATAGCAGACGTGTCGGATAGTTGGAAGTGGGAGGAATTATTTCCTTATCGAACACTGATGGATTCGGGCAAGGTTCAAGCAATCATGACAGCTCATATTGTGAATGAGCGGTTGGATGAGACAAGGAAACCCGCGACCCTTTCCAAAAAAATAATGACGGAACTCCTTCGTGAATTCATGGGCTTCAAAGGAGTGATCCTTTCGGATGATATGCAAATGCACGCGATTAGCAAGCACTTTGGCTTTGAGGAGGCGATTGTTTTGAGTATAAATGCAGGCGTTGACATTCTTATGTTTGCCAACAATACCGAGCTGACAGAAAGGATTACGCCTGAATACATTCATGATGTCATTAAAGCGAGTGTGACGTCCGGCAAGATTTCAAGAGAAAGGATAAACGAGTCGTTCGCAAGAATTATGAAGCTCAAAAAGGAGCTTAATTGACCATTAAGTTGTCTTTGTCTATCTTCACGCCACTATGATCCAGTATAATCCTAAGTCTTGGTTTTCATTGATCTTCGATGTGTACAGTCGGTATGTTATCCGATTGTTATTTCCATTGATCCTGTTTGCAGGACTTTCAAGTACTGTTTTTGCCTTCTTGGTACTCGATGTTTTTGAGTTGAAGTTCGAAGGGAACGTAGCTTTTCACTCCATTCTTGGTGTGATTTTAGGTTTGTTTTTGGTACTTCGGACAAATACGGCGTACGACAGATGGTGGGAGGGTCGTCAGCTTTGGGGTAGACTAGTTAATGACACGCGACATCTGGCGATCAAATTCAACAATTTTCTTCCCAAGGACGCGACCGATGACAGGAGATTTTTCGTGAAAATGATTCCGAACATTTGCTTCGCTATGAAGGAGCATCTGAGAGATAGCCGCCTAGTGGGCGAATTGGATTTGTCCAATCCTGAAGTAAAGGATAGAATAATCAGCAGCAAGCATCGCCCGAATATCATCAACGATATGATGTATGAGCGAGTAATGAAGGCACACAAAGAGGGAAAAATTAGCGACACGCAACTATTTCTTGTTGACAAAGAATTGAAAGGATTCATTGATATTATTGGAGCTTGCGAACGAATAAAGACCACACCAATTCCCTATTCTTATAGTATGTTCATCAAGAAATTCTTGTTCATCTATTCCATCACTTTGCCAGTAAGCTTCGTATGGGTTTTTGGTTATTGGACCACTCCTCTGGTGATGTTGGCCTTCTACTTCTTGATGAGCGTAGAACTGATTTCAGAAGAAATTGAAGATCCTTTCGGAAAGGATGTGAATGACTTGCCCCTGGATAGCATTAGTGTGAAGATCAAGCAGAATATTTCAGAGATACTGTCGGTTTGATTCTATTTCAGCTGCGCTTGCTTCATAATAGCGTTCTGAGTCCCTTTTGGGATTTCATCATGTAGTCTATGATAGGCAAGTGTGACTATGCCTTTTTTGCTCTCATGTTTAAAAGGCTCGATGACTTCCTTTTTGACGAATCAGCACCCAGCCATCCGTACGAATGAGTCCGTACGAATGAGTTTGAGTACCTCCTTGTATTTTATCAGGTTAGAACCAACATTTCTGATTCAGAACTAGGGTCGGGAATCACCAATCCCTCTGATTTCATCACCTCCACATGGAGTCGGATAGCTTCGATGATGTTAATTGAAACCTCATCCTTGCTTCCCCCAGCAGAGGTACAACCAGGCAGATCGGGCACGTAAGCACTGTACCCATCCTTGCTTTTTTCGTAAATCACCAAGAATTTTGTCATGGAATGAAATTAATCAATTAATATCAAATAGCCACATCCACATGCCGTTCGGCATGGTAGGATGATCTCACCAGAGGCCCTGATTCTACATAAGTGATGCCTCTTTTAAGCCCTTCTTCTTTAAAAAATTCAAATTTATCAGGATGAATAAACTCCTGCACCTCAATATGCATTTTGGTTGGTTGCAGATATTGACCGAGCGTCAGAATGTGTAATCCACTTTCTACCAAATCGTCCATAGCCTTGAAAAGCTCATCGTCTTTTTCACCAAGCCCGAGCATGATCCCCGATTTGGTGCGCATGCCAGCTTCTTTCGTACGCTTGATTTGCTCAAGGCTTCTCGCATATTTGGCTTGAGGGCGCACTCTTCGGTATAGGCTTTCAACAGTCTCCACATTGTGAGAAACCACCTCTTGTCCACCTTCAATCATTCGGTAGAGTGCATCCCAATTATTCTTTACATCAGGAATCAGCGTCTCAATGGTAGTTTCTGGGCTGAGCTGTTTCAATTTCACAACCGTCTGATACCAAATCTCAGCCCCTCGATCTTTTAACTCATCTCTATTCACAGAAGTGATCACTGCATGTTTCACTCCCATTTTATGAATGGCCTCCGCTACACGTTGCGGCTCGGACTCATCATATTCTGGCGGTCGACCAGTGGCCACCGCACAGAAAGTACAACTGCGCGTGCATACATTTCCAAGGATCATGAAGGTAGCCGTCCCGGCACCCCAGCATTCACCCATATTTGGACAGTTGCCGCTTTCGCAAATAGTATGCAGTTTGTTCTCATCCACAATTTTGCGAACTTGGGCGTATTCTTTCCCAATAGGAAGCTTCACCCTGAGCCAGTTTGGCTTCTTGGGTCTTGGTGTTTCAGAAAGTACAGGTAATTCGATCATTCGTGTGAAAATTGGATGCAAAAGTAAACAAGATTGGATCAGGGTTGGTTTCCCTCAAGGAGGAAAAAATAGTATGCATGCATAACAAATTTTGATTTATATTTGATGTCCCTAAGGAACAGGATGAAGAAAGAACAAACTGTAGATTACAATATCAAAGTAGCGTGGCACGCCATAATGCGCATGTACAATCAGTATGGTCAAGATTTTGACATTTCTGCTTCTACTGGTTTTGTGCTTTTGAATATTGATAACGAAGAAGGCACACCAGCAACTAAAATTGCTCCTGCGCTTGGAATGGAGGCAAGGAGTCTGACTCGTATGCTAAAATCTCTGGAAGAGAAGGGGTGGATTTATAGGAAACCAGATGCAAAGGACGGACGTTCCATTCGCATTTTCTTAACTGATCTAGGAAAGAACAAAAGAGAATTGTCCCGACATGCGGTTAAGGAATTTAACAATCAAGTAACAAAACATGTTGGATCGGCGGATTTGAAAATATTCTTCTCAGTGTTGAAGACAATTTCTGATACGATAGACAGCAATATAGTTTTTGAGAAATTGGAGCAGCAGTTAGCTCCGCAAATCATCAAATAGAATTAGACCAAAAATGAATAGAACAATTAAAAAAGCTGCGGTACTGGGTTCCGGGATTATGGGCTCTCGAATCGCATGTCATTTTGCCAATATCGGCATAGAAGTCCTGCTGCTAGACATAGTTCCTTTCGATCTCTCTGAGGAAGAAAAGAAGAACCCGAAAGCTCGAAATCGAATGGTGAATGACTCGTTGAAGACGGCAGTCAAGTCCAAACCCTCACCTTTATACTCAAAGGCCAGTGCCAGCCTTATCAAGACGGGTAACTTCGATGATGATCTGGAAAAAATCAAGGACTGTGATTGGGTAATAGAAGCCGTTGTAGAAAGACTGGATATTAAAAAACAGCTTTTCGATAAGGTAGAAGTACACCGTACCCCAGGGACGTTGATTACGTCGAATACCTCGGGAATTCCAATTCACTTGATGTTGGACGGGCGGAGCGAAGATTTTCAGAAGCATTTCTGCGGTACGCACTTTTTCAACCCACCAAGGTATCTGCGGTTGTTGGAAATTATCCCAACAGAGAAAACGGATCAGTCGATCATTGATTTTTTCATGAGTTATGGTGATTTATTTCTTGGAAAAGAAACGGTACTCTGCAAGGACACTCCAGCTTTTATCGCCAACCGAGTGGGCGTATATTCCATGATGTCTGGGATGCATGCAGTAGAAAAAACGGGTCTGTCTGTCGGTGAAGTAGATAAGCTCACCGGCCCGCTTATTGGCCATGCCAAGTCAGCAACTTTCAGAACTTCGGATTTGGTTGGACTAGATACTACTGTGAATGTGGCCAATGGGTTATACGAAGGGTTGGCCAATGACGAATCCCGAGAAAATTTCAAGTTGCCTAAGATTGTTCAGGAGTTGAGCGAACGAAAGTGGCTTGGAGACAAAACAAAGCAGGGGTTCTACAAGAAGGTCGTTGAGGGCGGCAAGAAACAATTCCTTGAGCTGGACTTCAAGACGATGGAATATGTGCCAAAGGCAAAATCCAAGCTTGAAATTCTGGACAAGACCAAAAATGAAGAAGATTTAAAAAAGCGACTTCAGATCGCCATTTCTGAAGAAGGAAGCGTGGGCGATTTCTATCGAATGACGTTTTATGATTTGTACAGATATGTCACATTCAGAATCCCAGAAATTGCAGACGAGCTTTTCCGAATTGATCAGGCAGTATCTGCCGGATTTGCCTGGGAAATGGGCCCCTTTGAAAGTTGGGACGCCATGGGCGTGCAGACCTGTGTTGATCAAATGAAAGAAATGGATTTGACACCAGCTCCCTGGGTAGAGGAAATGCTGGCTGGTGGTAACACTAGTTTTTATAAATACGAAGGAGGCAAGAAGTACTATTACGACATGGTGTCCAAGTCGTACAAGGTGATTCCCGGTACCGAAGGAATGATCATTCTGGATGCTTTCAAAGAAAATAATACAGTCTGGAAGAACGAGGGCGCCTCGCTTTATGATGTCGGAGATGGCGTATTGAATCTTGAGTTTCACACCAAGATGAATGCACTAGGAGCTGGGACGTTGGAAGGGGTTAATGTCGGCATACAAAAAGCCGAAGAGAATTTCAAAGGGTTGGTGATTGGAAACGAAGGTCAGAATTTTTCGGCAGGAGTCAATTTGGCCATGCTATTTATGGCGGCCGTGGATCAGGAGTTTGATGAGATAGATTTGGCAAACCGAGCTTTTCAAAAAACGATGACACGTGCGAGATTTTCATCTGTACCTGTGGTCTCTGCTCCAGCAGGCCTGGCACTGGGTGGAGGTTGTGAGTTGTCATTGCACTGCGATGCGATTCAAGCGCATGCTGAGACCTACGTAGGCTTGGTAGAAGTGGGTGTAGGCCTTATCCCGGGAGGGGGAGGTTCGAAGGAATTTACGCTCCGAGCATCTGACGAATACGAAGCGGGTGACCCGGAACTAAATACTCTTCAGAAGTATTTTATGAATATCGCTACAGCTAAAGTTGCCACTTCAGCGCAGGAGGCAAAGGAGATGAATATTATCAATTCCGGAGATAAAATCACTTTGAACAGATCGAACTTGCTAGCAGATGCCAAGGCTCGCGTTTTGCAATTGGCGGATGCTGGATATACCCAGTCCTCAGAGCGAACTGACATTAAGGTACATGGCAAAGCCGCTTTAGCCATGTTTGAGGCTGGCGTTTCAGGAATGGTGTATGGAAATTATATCTCTGAACACGATGCGAAAATTGCCAAGAAATTGGCTTGGATAATGGCCGGTGGAGACTTGTCCACTCCAACCATGGTTTCTGAGCAGTATTTGTTGGATTTAGAGCGCGAAGCATTTTTGAGCCTTTGCGGTGAACCGAAGACACTGGAAAGAATCCAGAGCATACTATTTAAGGGAAAGCCTTTGAGGAATTAGGAGGCAGTTAACAAATGGCAGTAGGCAAAACCAAATTGAGTAATGAGCTTTCGAGAACTAACTGTTTATAAAAAGGCATTTGGCTTGGCAATGGATATTTTTGAAATGACGAAGCAATTTCCAAAAGAAGAAACCTATTCACTGACTGATCAGATTAGAAGATCATCTCGCTCGGTCTGCTCAACAATAGGTGAGGGCTATAGGAAACGACAATATCCGAAGCATTTTGTAAGCAAGGTATCCGGTGCAGATATGGAGAATACGGAGACTCAGGTTTGGCTGGATTTTGCCAAATCATGTGGTTATTTAAGAGAAATTGAATCGTTGGAATTGGAGGACAAATCTGAGGAAGTTGGAAGGTTGTTGAATCATATGATTTCTTATCCAGAAAAATATTTACCAAAAAGCGGAAAAGATCGAGGTTAAATTGCTTACTGAATTTTGCTTACTGCCTACTTTTGAGTAGTTAGCGAAATCAGTAATAGTTCACTAGATAAAGACATTATCGAAATATTAAACAATAAAAAAATGAATGCATACATAGTCGCAGGATATAGATCAGCAGTTGGAAGAGCTAAAAAAGGAGGTTTCCGATTCTATCGCCCAGATGATTTGGCAGCAGATGTCATCAAGCATTTGGTAGCCTCGGTAGACGGATTTGATGCCACTCGGGTGGATGATCTGATTGTTGGAAACGCCATTCCCGAAGCAGAGCAAGGATTGCAAATGGGCCGATATATTTCCCTTCTTTCATTGCCTGTCTCTGTGCCTGGCATGATCGTGAATCGTTATTGTGGATCAGGTTTGGAGGCGATCCATTTGGCGTGTGCCAGGGTACACGCTGGAACGGCCGATTGCATTATTGCCGGTGGTACGGAATCCATGTCTCTGGTTCCAATGATGGGATACAAAGCCGCTTTGAATTGGAAAATTGCCGCCGACCATCCGGAATATTATCTCAATATGGGATTGACCGCTGAGGAATTGGCCAAAGATTTTGAAATCTCAGCAGAGGACGCCAATGAGTTCGCTCTCAAGTCTCACCAAAAAGCAGCGAAAGCCATAAAAGAGGGAAAATTCAAAGATGAGATCGTCCCTGTGACTGTTGAAGAAACGTACATCGGTTCGGATGGAAAAAAAGCGTCAAAGGAATACGTTGTTGACACAGACGAATGTGTCAGAGCCGATACGACACTTGAAGGCCTGGCTAAGCTACGGCCGGCATTCAAGCAAGGTGGTCAGGTAACGGCGGGTAATTCATCACCGACTTCTGACGGAGCAGCTTTTGTGATGGTGATGTCAGAAGCCATGGTGAAGGAACATAACCTAGAGCCCATTGCCAGAATGGTGAGCTATGCCACAGCAGGTGTTGAGCCCCGAGTGATGGGTATTGGACCTGTGGAAGCTGTGCCGAAAGCGTTGAAGCAGGCGGGGTTGAATCAATCTGATTTAGACCTTATTGAACTGAATGAAGCGTTTGCTGCTCAATCTTTAGGCGTGATCAAAGGGCTGGATTTAGATACCGACAAATTGAATGTCAACGGAGGAGCGATTGCCCTTGGACACCCACTTGGATGTACGGGTGCAAAATTGTCAATCACCCTATTCAATGAAATGCGAAGAAGAGAATCCAAGTACGGAATGGTGACAGCCTGTGTAGGAGGTGGTCAGGGAGTGGCTGGTATTTATGAATTCTTGAATTGATCACAATAGACATATTGGATTCAAAAAAAATGCCTCCGATGATTCGGAGGCATTTTTTTATAAAAAAGTCAGGACTCGGCAATGAAGTGTGACCAGTGGCACAGGATAAGCGAAAACCCCCGAGCCCGACTTTTTAGGGATTAACCATCAACCTAAGAGCTGTCCTATCAGTATAACCTTTTAAGACAGGACTAATGTAGTGGAAATGATCTTCTTGAGTAGTAGGGGTTCAACCTCACTGAATGATGAACGTGGCTCTAAATTGCTGATTATCAACGTAGTACTTAATTTTTTGAAATTCGTAATACCCCGATCGGGGTATCAAAATACCCACAAGGGGGTAGTCCGTTTTTGCTAAAAGCAGGCTGAGTTTGCCAAGTCATTTTAGATTCAGGATAAAATCCGCCAGATTTGAAAGGTGAACAGTGCTGAAATCAATAATGAAATTGGTGATATCGACCTTTTTCTTTTGGATCTTATTCTAAAAGGAGAATTAAAAAGAGATATGAAGGTTCTTGATGCGGGATGTGGTTCTGGGCGAAACCTATTTTACTTTCTAAAACAGGACTTTGATGTTGAGGGGATTGATATTGATCAGAGCGAAATAAATGCCTCGAATTTTCTGTCCCGTGTCTTGGGAAGAGGTGATGTGTGCGGTCAAGCGTCTCTTTCAAACCTTCCCTTTGCTAACGACACTTTCGACTTTGTGATGTGCAGTCGAGTGGTGCATTTTGCAAATAGCCCCGAAGAATTCCACAAAATGATGTTGGAATTGGCAAGAGTAATTTCTCCGTCTGGCTTGCTTTATCTTTCTATGGATTCAATGATTGGCTTAGAAAAGCAGGTAAAAAAAATTGATGGACATACACATCAATTTCCTGATGGATCGGTACGTTTTGTTTTAACTGAAAACAGACTGTTGGAGATTGAGAAATCATGGACACATCTAATCGCTCCCCGAACGGTGAATTTCAATGGGAAGCATGCCGAAACAACTCTGATCCTCAATAAAATTTAGTTCGACTTGTTTTTCAAGAGTCTGAGTCTGAGTCTAATGTCTTGAATTGTCTCTTTGGAGAGTTCCATGTAGATTCTGAAACTGTCATTGGCCTCCAGTTCCTCGTTGATTAACATCTTGAAAGCTTTGTTTTGTTCATCTTTTACTTCCTGAATTTTTTCCTTTGCAGCCTCTAGGGATCGAATGGTGGGCATCTGATTTTTGATATTCATCAGATGCTTATAAAAGACATCCACCTTGTCCTTTTTGTTTTGCTGTTTCCATTTCGAGAGTGAAGCCATACCCGAACCGAGGGCAATGATTACAGCCAGAATTACTCCTCCCAGCTCCGCATACCTTTCTACGAAACTAGGCTCGTCTCTGTCTAGAAATGCACGAGCTCCTTCGTGCAGCGGATAGCTCAACTTGGAACGATCAAAATTTTCGACAATACCAAAATAAAAGGATGGGTTGAGGTGAACGAATTTGTCTCGGTGTGCAAAAATGGATCTGGTAAGATCGGCCACTGCAGTAGCACCCATGCCTTCGCGGACTACATACATCATGTCTGTGGCAATGGTCACAATTGGTTCTTTGGTTAGCTCGCCATAGGTTGTTTTTGGGATAACGTACGGTTTTATGCGGGGATAGTTTAGTGCTATTCCCTCCACTTCCGACCCTTGATTCAAATCCAAATGTGATGCAATAGAATAGAGTTTGTATCCATCGAATGCTACCAACTCGTCTTTTTGCATGATGATTGAAAATAGAGCTAATACATCGCTTTCAAACATGTTATTGCTCACCGTCACGCGAGTCATGTCGAGGTTATAATAACCGAACAAATCCATCATGAAACTATAGGCCGCAGATCCTTGTCGCCCGATATAGACAGTTCGATCATGAAGTAGTTCTTCCATGGAATTTGCTCGTAATTCCTTTTTATAAAAGAGATGCAGAATCTTGGTGAACACAGGCACTACTGAATTGACTCCCTCTCCGGTATCTACCAGATTTTCAACCAAGCCCATGTCCAGATTTTCATTTTCAAGACTGTCAATAATCGACTGAGCATTCATTGCTCTCACGAGGCGGATGTCTACATTGTACGAGTCTTCAAGCACCTCTTTGAGACGTTTTGCGAACAGTTCATTCGGTTCTTCTGTGGTGTAAATCAGCGGGTAGGAGGTTGTCCGGATGTTACACGAGGCTAAAAAAACGATCGAAATAATAAGAAAAGACGTTTTGTTCATGTGCATTTGAAAATGCATAAATACATAAAATGAAGACTTTTTCAATCCACAACAATATGTTTTGTCGAGCAGAGGACAGGCCAAAGTTGAAATTTTTGGAGGACAAAAATCCAGATATTAAAATATGCAGTTCGTTTTGACTATTTTAGCCACAAATAGGCTTGGGCTAAATGAGTAAACACACGAGAAAAGTTCGCTTTAAGTATTGGTTTGATAATTACGTAAGTAAAGGGTCTCTGGCAATGATAAATGGATTGGGGTTGTTTACCCTGGTCATGGTTATTGTTTTTGCTACCATTCTATGGCTAAGCAGACTCCACCCAAACACCGATGATAATTTCAATATTTTCCATTCGATTTGGCTGAATATGACTCATGTGCTGGATCCGGGCACAGTAGGAAATCATGAAGATAACTGGCCATTCCAGTTATTCATGATGGCTGTCACCATTCTCGGCCTTGTGGTGGTTTCTACATTGATCGGTTTGGTTTCCAGTGGTATTCTTGACAAGATCGAAGAGCTGAGAAAGGGTCGTTCATTTGTTATTGAAAATGATCATGTCCTTATTCTAGGCTGGTCTGCCAAGATTTTCACTATTATCCCTGAAATCGTCCTTGCAAACGAAAACCAGAAATCCGGCACCATTGTCATCCTGGCAGAATTGGATAAAGTGACAATGGAGGATGAAATTAGAGACAAGGTGGGTGACACAGGAACTACCCGGGTGATTTGTCGTACGGGAAATCCTATAGATGTGCATGATTTGTATATCGCAAACCCATTCGAAACTAAGTCCATCATCATTCTGGACAAGGACAATGAAAATTCGGATTCTCAAATCATCAAAACAATCGTTGCGATTGTCACGAATCCGCAAAGACGAAAGGAGCCCTATCACATTACTGCCGAGATTGAAAACAAGAAGAACTTTGAGGTAGCCAAAATGGTGGGTGGCGATGAGGTGGAATTGATTTTGTCTGATGAAATCATTTCCAGAATTATGGTACAAACAAGTCGCCAGTCTGGATTGAGTGTGGTCTACATTGAGTTAATGGATTTTGGTGGGGATGAAATCTATTTCATGGAAGAACCATCCTTGGTCGGAAAAACTTTTCGTGAAGTGCTGTTTGCCTACCATGATTCTGCTATCATGGGACTCCAATTTGCTGACGACACTGTGGCGATAAACCCCCCAATGGAAACGATATTTAAGGAAGGTGATCGGGTAATTGGTATTACAGAGGATGACGATACCCTGACTCCTAATTCTCCAGCAGTTATTCCTTTGGACGAAAGCAGAATTGTTTATTCAGAGCCGGCACAACAGAAAAAGGAGCAGATTATGATTGTGGGATGGAATAATCGCGCCCGATATGTCATTAAGGAGCTTGACTATTATGTTGCACCTGGGTCAGTTGTAAAAGTGGTTTCCAAATTCGACGATGCGTACAAGACCATCAAGAAATTGTCGAAATACGTAAAGAATATCACGCTTGAATTTGAGGTACACGACACCACAGACAGGGAGACCCTCGAAGACTTGAATCTTTCTGATCAGGACTATATCATTCTTCTGTGCTATCAGAATTATTACCCAATTCAAGAGGCGGATGCTCAGACACTGATCACACTGTTGCACTTAAGAGATTTTACTGAGAAGCGAGGGGACAAGTACAAGATTGTGAGTGAGATGATCGATATTAGAAATCGCCAGCTTGCAGATGTCACCAGTGCGGATGATTTTATTGTATCAGATAAGCTCATCAGTTTGATGATGAGTCAAGTCAGTGAGAATAAGTTCTTGATGAGAGTGTTTGAGGATTTATTCGATGCAGATGGCTCTGAAATTTATATCAAACCAGCAGCAGAGTATGTACGTTTGGACGAGCCGCTTAATTTTTATACACTGGTGGAGTCAGCGGCCAGAAAGAATGAAGTGGCCATAGGGTATAGAATCCTTGCAGATGCGAGGCATGCAGACCAAGATTATGGGGTGGTAGTCAACCCGCCCAAGTCAGATCAATTCACTCTTTCATCTGACGACCGAATCATTGTCCTTTCAGAAGATTAGGATTCACTGCTGAGTGCCTGCCGAATCTGCACCATGGCTCGTCTTCGATGGATTTTATGCTGATGACTTTGCTTTATTTTTTCGATAAAGTGCAGGACATCTTTTTGCTCATTTCTATCTAGAAATTTCATTTCTGTCAAGATTTCTGTTTCCTGGTAGTTCATACGAATGGTGGTTTATGGTTGTACAAAATTCGTGTGGCCTAGTTGTTCAACGTTCATCAAAACGATTAGTTTTTACACCGAATCCAAACATCGTTCCAAAGACATTGTTACTTTAGCAGAATATGCTAAATTGAAGTTTTCTAAAGCAATAAATCATGTCAACCCATCAGAAAGAAATCGACGCATTCATGGAGTCTGTTAAGTCAAAAAACCAGCATGAGCCTGAATTTTTGCAAGCCGTTCAGGAGGTTGCCGAGACGATCATACCTTATTTGGAGGATCATCCAAGATACAAACAATTCAATATCCTGGAGCGAATGTGCGAACCTGAGCGTGTGGTTATTTTCAGAGTTCCCTGGGTTGATGATGCCGGGAATTTTGTAATTAATCGAGGGTTTAGAATCCAAATGAATTCGGCCATTGGCCCTTACAAGGGAGGCCTTCGGTTTCACCCATCGGTGAATTTGAGCATTCTCAAGTTTTTGGCTTTTGAACAGGTGTTCAAAAATGGACTGACCACTCTGCCACTGGGTGGAGGAAAAGGAGGGAGTGACTTTGATCCCAAAGGAAAAAGTGATAGAGAAATCATGTTATTCTGCCAAAGTTTCATGACCGAACTGAGAAAACACATTGGCGCATCTACGGATGTACCCGCAGGAGATATTGGCGTTGGTGGAAAGGAGATTGGTTTCCTCTTTGGACAGTATAAGCGTATCACAGGGGAGTACAGAGGCGTACTTACAGGAAAAGGTATCGAATACGGAGGTAGCCTGGTTCGTACCGAAGCGACTGGCTATGGAGTTGTATATTTTAGCAAGGAAGTTGTCGAGCTGAAAGGGGACTCGCTGCAAAGCAAGATATGTACTGTGTCTGGAAGTGGAAATGTGGCTCAGTACACGGTCGAGAAGTTATTGGAATTCGGCGCAAAGCCAGTGACCCTGTCAGATTCTGGAGGGTTTATCTATGATCCTGACGGGATTGATTTGGATAAACTTGAATTCGTGAAGGAGTTGAAAAATAATAGAAGAGGGCGGATTTCAGAATATGCTGATACATATCCTACGGCAGAATATCATAAAGGGGAAAGACCGTGGGGGGTTAAATCAGATTTGGCTTACCCATGTGCTACACAGAATGAATTGAATATTGACAATGCTAAAGGATTGGTAGCGAATGGGTGTCGTGGAGTATTTGAGGGGGCCAATATGCCCACAACTCCTGAAGCGGTTGAGTATTTTCGAGAGAACAGAATTATGTATAGCCCAGGCAAGGCATCCAATGCAGGTGGAGTGGCCACTTCGGGTTTGGAGATGGCCCAAAACTCACAGCGATTGCATTGGAGCAGAGAAGAAGTGGACGGTAAGTTAAAGCAGATCATGAAGCAGATTCATGAAAATTGCGTGAAGTATGGCGATATGGGTGATGGATACGTTGATTATGTGAAGGGCGCCAACATAGCGGGTTTTGTAAAAGTGGCGGATGCCATGCTAGATCAAGGACATGTTTAATGACCAAATGTTTTGAAGCTGCAATCCTCCGATTATATTTGCTAAAATTATAAACCGTACTGACATGGCGATGATTTACATTATTGGGTTTTTGTTCGTTTTCTCTATTGCCTGTGTTTGGATTTTGCCAAACGAAAAAGTGAGCAAGCACAAAGGAGACCATGTTTAATCTTAAAAATTAACTAGTAATGTTTGGATTGACCAATTCTGCAGCTACAAGTGGAGTAGACCTGTTTTTATATATCGCTTTAGGATTAATTGCATTTATGAGCGCATTGATGTTTGTAAATGCCCGAAAAGAAAAAGCGAAGAAAAATATCGACTAGATTCCTGCGATCTGACTCAAGGATCGTAAGAATTTCCTAACATCTATTTCATCGTTGTAGACATGGGGAGCTACTCGAATGGTCTCTCCTCTTAGCGATACACTCACCTTTCTTTGTTTGAAAGCTTTCATTGCCTCTTCTGGTGTAGTGGAGGGCGGCAGCTGTAACCCAAAGAGATGAGCTGATCTAAAAGGTCTCTCCTCTGATTCAAATCCCAATTCGGCAGCTTGACTAATCGCTGGCGCCATCAATTGATCGCAATACTCCTGAATGCCCGCAGGTGTCCATTTTAACACTTGCTTGATTGCCTCTATCATCATAGGTACCAGTATGAAATTGCTATGCTCACCCACTTCATAGCGAAGAGCCCCTTTTCTATAATTTTCCTCATAATTGACCAGCCCGGAAAAATCATCACTATTTTCTCGATTGATCCAGTTTTCTTCAACAGGCCTTCCATCATCAAACCGCTCACCATAGTAAGCCAGGCCAATACTGTATGGCCCCATCAGCCATTTGTACCCGGCACAAATGAGAGCGTCAGGGTTGATTTCTTGAATATCAAAAGGAAGTGCACCGACGGACTGTGTTCCATCGATAATTAGCAATCCATCAACACGATCCAATTTTTCACGGAATCTTTTCAAATCGAAAAGCGTACCATCTGCCCAGTGGACATGGCCAAGAGCCAATAGAACGGTCTCGTTAGTTATAGCCTCTTGGATTTTGTCATTCCACTCTTCTCCCTTTCTAATCCCTTCAGGCGCAGTAACTATCTCAACGTCATATCCTCTGTCCCTAAGAGATGTCCAAGGGTAAATATTACTGGGAAACTGCCCTTCTACAACTAGTATTTTGCCTTTCTTTTTTGGGAGATTGTTGACGACATTGGCCATTCCGAAGGACACAGATGGAATGACAACAATCCTCTCTGGTTCGTGGTTATTGATCAACTTGGAATAAAGCAACCGCAGCGTTTCGGTATCATGAAAAAAATCTTCTCCACTTATTTTATAGGGCTTGCGCTTTTTAACCAACCCTTTTTTTCCAGCATTTTCTACCTTCTTCATCAAAGGAGACATGTAGGCACAGTTTATATATGCGTATTTTCGTTGAAGTAGGAATTTGTCGCGTTGGCATTTCAGCATTGTATCAAATAAATTAAATGAACCAGTATCTAGTGTTTGAAAGTAATGAAGAGTCTGATAAAATGATTCCTTTTGGAGAAAAAAGACTGTTCAAAGCGGGTGGCAAGTCAATTTGTGTGGCTCGAATTCAATCGGGGCTAGTGGCTTTTCAGAATGCGTGCCCGCATCAGGGTGAAGGATTAAACAAGGGTCACATTAATCCGTTCGGAGAAATTACCTGTCCCTTGCATTCTTACCGATTCGACCTGAAAACGGGTGACGAAGTGGCTAATAAATGCGCTGGGTTGAAGTTCATCAACCTCGTAGAAATCAAAGGGAAAGTGTATTTGGAATTTTAGCCTATACCAAGAAGGTGGGCGGTGGCCACTAACCAATCTGCTATAGATTGAGCTATTTCACTTCCTGTACCTCTTCCGACTACATAAACTACGAAAAGCCCATACATGCCAAGGAGAAAGTAGGATTTACCTTTTCCTAGATATTTACCGGAAATAAACATGATTACTACCACAATGGTCAACAACCAGAGCAAGAAACGAAGTTCGGTACTTTGCCTGACGATGGCTTCCGGCATTTCAATTGGTCCATTCATCAAAGTGAAAATCATGAGTGGAAGCCCAAGTGCGAAACACACATCGAAGATGTTACTTCCAAGAGCATTGGAAATTGCATCATCATAATTTCCTTTCTTGGCATCCTTCATCGATATGATTGTATCTGGGAAACTAGATGCTGCGGAGGCCAAGATAAGTGCAACAAACATGACGGGAATCCCCAATCCTACGAATTCCATTCCGAATAAATGATAAGATTGTGACTCTTTATAAGCTTCAAGGGCCTCTGGAGTTGCGTCAGATCCAGGGACTGGCATTGCTCCAATGCCTGTGCCTATCCATTCACATCCTATGACCAAGAAAAAACAAACTGCAGCAATCGAGAGGGTTGAGAAAATCAATAATGACCAGGCATTGCTACCATTAAGCTTGTTTTTTCCTATGAATATCCGCTCAAGATCGAAAGTAAAAATGGCTTTAATTAGAGATTCGTTTTTTTCATGATCCACGTCAAAGTCCTCTTCAGTCAAGTGAGATTCTTCCAACATCTCGTCCCTCTCTTTTTTGTTCATAGATGCGAACATGTAGACAATGTACACCACGTACACAAGCATAAGAATCAAACCATGGTACCAGCGAAGGGTATCTCCACTAATAAGTATGAGGAATATAAATTCTGCAATTATTAGAGCAATGCCGTCTCGAAGCATCACTTTTCTAGAAACCTGAACGTTTTTGGTAAGACCCATTGAGATCACCGCAAGGACTGCCACAGCCGGGATCACCATACTGTTAAAAATCGCACTACCAGCTGTCGTGCCTATACCGCCTGTAAAACCGATCCCATCTTGCTGCAGCACGAATAGAAAGAAAAGTGAGGTGAATACCTCAGGCATTGAACTGGCAATGGCGTTTATGGTAGCTCCACGAACACCTTCAGAAAGATTACGACCTACGTATTCTGAAGCGACCATGAAGCCGTCACCGGCTCTCCATATAATGAGACAACAAAACGTAATAAGTAACAGAGGAATTAGAACGCCCATTCATCCAAGTTTAAGTAAGACTGATACAGTGGTGATAAATATCTCAAGGCTGGAATGGCTAAATTAGGCTTTTATTTTAAAAAACGGAAATTAGATATTAAACCTAGAATCTTGATTTAGGATTGCCTATTTTAGGCCTTCCAAGATCAAAATCATATGTATATTAACCTATCTGGACTTAATATCCTAGTCACAGGAGCTAGTAAGGGAATTGGTAAGGCCATTGCAACTAAGTTGGCGGAGGCAGGTGCTACCATTGGAGTCCACTATAATGAGAGTACCAGAGAGGCCGAAAGCCTGGCCAGTATTATCGGAAATCAGTCGCGTGCGTTTCAGGCAGATTTGTCCAAAGAAGGAGAAGCTTCGAAACTTTTTGAAAGAGTCAGCTTGGAAATGGGGAGTTTGGAAATCCTCATTAACAATGCAGGGGTCGCAATTCCGGCAAAAATGGATGTCGCTGAGAAAGATTGGCAAGAGAAGTGGAACACGACAATGATGGTTAATTTGACCTCTCCTGCCATTTTAAGTAAAAAAGCGGTCGAGCATTTCATCAAAAGAAGAGCGGCAGGGCGTATTATTAATATTGCATCGAGAGCCGCTTTTAAAGGAGAAAAGGAAGAATACATCGCTTATGCTGCCTCTAAGGCCGGTTTGATTTCGTTGACACAATCCATTGCCAGGAATTTTGGTAGTCAGGGAATAAAGGCGTTCAACATTGCACCTGGATTCGTTCGAACGGAGTTGGCTCAAGAATACATCAAGCAATTTGGTGAAGAAGAAGCAAAAGCAGATTTAGCATTGGAGAGAATGACTGAAGCGAAAGATATTGCCCCTTTGGTCACATTTATAGCTAGTGGAATGGCAGATCATGCGACAGGCTCGACCTTCGATGTGAATGCGGGTAGTTATATGCATTAAATTTTGGTTACCTTAACGTAAAATTATGATTGGAATTCAGACACAACTAAAGACCCTTGTTCAACTTGCCGTGGTGGATGATCGTTTTGACAAAAGTGAAGAAATGATGATCATGGCTATCGGGAAAGCGAATCGGGTACCCCAAGACGAAATCCGCCAGATCATTGATGCAGGCATGTCGGCCAGAGAGAAACATGAGGATTCATTGGATTTTTCAGCACTCTCCTTTGATGAAAAATTTGAGTATTTGTATAACATCATCCAGTTGATGAAAATCGATCATGAAATATTTTTGAGTGAAATCAGGTATTGTGAGAAGATAGCCGAGAAGTTGGGTTTTGAAAAGAAAGTCGTGAGTAAAATGTCGTCAAGAATCTATAGCGACCCGAGTATTACATCGGATAGAGAAAAATTAAAGAAGCAGGTTAAAAAGTATATCAATTGAAAGCATTATATTTAAATCTTAAACCATAAACACCAGCCGATATGAGCATAAGAGCACAAATAAGTACACTGATTCAGTTAGCAAATGCAGATGGCGAATTTTCCGGCGAGGAGAAGCAGCTTATTTATATGATTGGGAAAGCCAATCGAATGAAGGAGGAGGAAATAGACGACCTGGTTGCTAACCCCGTAGAAATGCCTTCGGTGAGCACCATGACTGATGAGGATAAATTCGAATACCTTTTTCAAGTAGTGCAGCTGATGAAAATTGATAGTCAGGTCTTTTTAAGTGAAATCAAGTATTGTGAAGAGATAGCAGAAAAGCTGGGTTTTAAAAAGAAAGTAATCGGTGCTCTTTCAAAACAAATTTACAGTGACCCAGCGATCACCTCGAATATTGATGCCCTGAGAAAAGCGGTAAAAAAATACGAAGTTTAAAATCCCTACCTAACCTAATCGTGGAGGAGTGTTTGGTAATTTATACCAAAATGTTCCTCCATTTTAGCATAGAAGTCATCCTCGTTGAGCACAGCGACTTCAAGAAGTTCTCCTTTTTCTACGATTTTCAGCTGAGTATCAGAAAGAGTGATTCTACCCTCCTCGGTTAGAAGTGTAATTATCTTCCTGCCAGTAAAGCTCGACTCAGGAGCCGTTTGCTGGAAATCACACATCCCAATAAATTCAATAGGCTCACGGTATTTGGAAGTGAAGCTATAGACTGAATCAAAGTGCAAGGTGTCAGAGGTCTTAACCAGGAAGTAGTTTTCGTTTTCATCGGCGGTGATTTGGAAATATCTATTCAAATCCATTTGTAAGCGGTTCACTTCCAGTTTTTTTGGAAAGATGAATCCATCTCCAAAACCAACATCACACAAATAGATGTCGTCTTGAATCTTTACCAAAATTGCCATATGGCCATACTCAGATCCGTACTGTTTCGAATCCTGATTCATGACCCTGGCAGAGATCAAATGGGCTTCATAACCCAACTGAGTAAGTAGATTGAAGAAAAGAAAATTCAATTCGTGACAAAAGCCACCTCTATTATCAGGCAAGATTTTATCCGCAATTTTTTGAACGTCTATCTGTATTGGCCTGCGAAAATGGATGTCCAGATTTTCGAAAGGGATGGTCAGCAAGTGATTTCTGTGGAGTTGCCTCAAATAATTCAAAGATGGAAGTTCTTTGAGGACTCCTAGCTTTTCCAAATAGGCTGGAATATCAATCGCAGCTACTTTCGGTCGTGTCTGAAAGTGATTGAGGTTTTTCAAATTTCCTTGAAGGCAATACGAAGGTTCAAAACAAAATTTCTAAGCGCAGCTTCCCAGGTTATATCCGCATCCCATTGTCGCCCCACAAAAGCTTCGTGATTCACCGTGTGTCTCAAGTAGAACTTGTGAACAAAGGCCTCCACTGGAATGGTTTTTAGTTTTGTTGCGATGCTATCCGATGCTACAGTTGAGATGTAGTCAGTTTCGTTTGTCCCGGTGTTGTAATTCAGCATTTTTTTTATTGACTCGCCTGCTGTACCCATATGCAGAAGCACGTACTGATAACCCTTTCGAAAGGCATCTTCATTGTCTGTATAATCAAATAATTCAAATGCGTAGGGGTAGGTTTCCAGAAGTTCCCTAAGACGAGTATTTTCTTTTTCACTTTCGAACTGAGCCACCCCAATGGTCAATCGTCTGATCTGACCCGGGAAAGTCGTAGATGCGGTCCAGCTTGTAATGGGAACATCTGTGACAATATCAGGACTGGGTGGAGACAGAAAATTTTCAACAACAAGAGACCGTTTTTTGATCTCCTTGCCGAGTCTGAAGAGCGTTTGATTCAAAGAGCCACCTGTCGTTTTCCACTGATCCGAAAGCGTATCGAAATCCTTAATTGAAAGCTCAAAAAAATCGTCTTCGTTTTTGGAGAAGGTCATTAAATGAGTGACTTCTCGTTTTCGAAAAAAATCCTTAAACGTTGCGCGACTTGTTGGGCTGGCATTCCAATCTCCAGCATGGAGGTAGGCAATGGCATCCACGCCCATGAGCGCTAGGTTCTTTTGAATCGTCTCAGATTGTTCGTGCCAGTCCCCCCGAACCAGGAATTCCCCATTCTTTTCTAACGGTAAATCCATAACCACAAGAGATCGAGAGGTCACAATCGTCTCAGGAAGCTGACCTTGAGCAAAAGTACACCCAATAGAAATTGATAATAGAAGGAGAATACGCATACGCATGAAACGAGTCAATCAGCTAAATTATACATATTTGAGCCTACCTTTATTAAAACAACATTCCAATGAACAAAAAGTTATGCAAGTGGGCGGAGGGTCAATTCGATGACTATGTCAAATATCATGATGAGGAATGGGGGGTGCCTGTCCACAACGACCAAAAGCATTTCGAATTTCTGATTTTGGAAAGTGCTCAGGCTGGCCTCAGTTGGGCGACCATTTTGAAGAAACGAGAAGGCTACCGCCAGGCATTTGCCAATTTTGATGTGAAGATTGTGGCTGAATATGACTCCAAAAAGGTAGAGGATCTTTTGTTGGATGCTTCCATCATCCGTAACCGTGCCAAAATAGTGGCAGCAATCAACAATGCACAGCGATTCATTGAAATACAAAAGGAGGTTGGATCGTTTGATAAATACATCTGGGCATTTGTTGGCGGCTCACCGATGGTCAACAAATGGAAAACGATGGAAGAGGTGCCAGTAACCACTCCGGAATCAGACGCCCTGAGTAAAGACCTCAAAAAACGTGGATTCAAATTCGTGGGGTCTACCACTATTTATGCCCACATGCAAGCCATTGGGTTGGTGAATGACCATACGGTGGATTGTTTTCGGTATAGTCAGCTAGGCTGATTTTTTAAGGTTATACTTTCTTATTTTTGCTTTCTTAATTTTTACCAATGATAGACAAGTTAGAGGGGATCAAGCATCGGTTTGAAGAAGTTGGGCAACTCATTGTTCAGCCTGACGCCATGGCAGACATGGACAGGTATTCTAAGCTGAATAAGGAATATCGCGATTTGGAAAAAATAGTAAATAAGTATGATGAGTATGCGCAGGCAATAGCAGATAAAAAGGGCGCCAGAGAGGTTTTAGAAACGGAAAAAGATAAAGACTTTCGGGACATGGCCAAAATGGAGCTCGATGAACTTGAGCCAGTAATCGAAGGACTGGAAAAGGATTTAAAGGTGATGCTAATTCCCCAAGACCCCAATGATAGCAAGAACATCATTCTCGAAATTCGGGCGGGTACGGGAGGAGATGAAGCCGCTATTTTTGGAGGGGATCTTTTCAGAATGTATAAGAATTATGCAGATTCAAGAGGATGGACTTTTTCCCTTATGAATGCCAATGAAGGGACATCTGGTGGGTACAAGGAAATTGTCGCATCCATCGAAGGTGAGGACGTGTTCGGTCAGATGAAATTTGAATCTGGAGTGCATAGAGTGCAACGTATACCATCAACTGAATCTCAGGGAAGAGTGCACACATCAGCAGCAACTGTTGCCGTCTTGCCAGAAGCAAAAGAGGTGGATGTGGAATTAAACATGGGCGACATCCGAAAAGACACGTTCAGAGCGTCTGGGGCTGGAGGTCAGCACATCAATAAAACCGAATCCGCCATTCGACTGACACATGCGCCATCCGGGTTGGTGGTAGAATGCCAAGATGGTCGATCACAGCACAAGAACTACGCACAGGCATTGAAAGTTCTACGCTCGAGGTTGTACGAACTGGAGCTAAAAAAGCACAATGACGCCATAAGTGCAGAGAGAAAAACCATGGTAGGAAGTGGTGATCGGTCGGATAAAATTCGAACGTACAATTATCCGCAAGGCAGAGTAACCGATCACCGAATTGGTTTGAGCGTACACAATCTACCAACAGTGATGAGTGGAGAAATTGGTCAGTTTATTGAAGAACTGCGGATCGCAGAAAATGCGGAGAAATTAAAAGATGGAGCGGCCTGATGCGTCGGTGTAGGATGGAGGATGAAATCCCAATCTTGAAACGCGAAACTCGAAACATAGAACCTCAGGGTTTTGAGTTTCGAATTTCGAACTTCCTCTTTTCAGCTTTGATCTTCCTTGGATTCATCGCTTGCCAACCCGAAGAAGAACTAATTTCAAAAAGCCCCAATCTCAAATTGGCTATAAGTCAGGATACGGTGATATTCGATACACTTCTAACTGACCGGGGCAGCATTACCCGGAGATTTCGGATTTACAACCCCAACAAGGCGGCCGTAAAACTCGACAGAATTGCGCTTGGAAAAGGAGATGTTTCTGACTACTCATTAGTCATCAATGGTCGTGATTCTACTCAATTGGATAATCAGACGTTGTACAATGAGGTGCTTCAAGGAAAGGATAGCCTTCAAGTTTTAGTGAGTGTTTTCATTGATCCGCAAGATCAGAACTTACCTTACCTGGTAAAGGACTCTGTAGTCTTTGATTGGAATGGGAATTCTGCTCATGTAAAACTGGTGGCCTACGGGCAGGACGCAGTATTCGTCAATAAGGAGACCTTGTGCGATATTACGTGGACTGCCGATAGACCCTATGTATTAATGGATACAGTTGTGGTAGAAGCAGGCTGTACCTTGAATATTGATCCTGGCGCTCAGTTATTTTTGGACAATGGGGCTGGACTTTTTGTTAAAGGCTCATTGAAAATGCTAGGTACCCGGGAGGAACGAATTACGGTGAGAAATACCCGATTTGATATTCGCTACCAGCAGGCTCCAGGGCAGTGGGATGCGATCTATTTTTTAGAAGGCAGCAAGGCCAATGAAATTAATTACACTGATATTTCGAACGGAACGATTGGCTTGCGAGTAGGCACGCCTGACGATGATTCAGAGTACGATGTGGTCGTTAGTAATTCCACTATTGGGCACATGTCTCGTAGTGGGATACTAGCATTCACTTCGGATGTTCAGGCCGTAAACACCCTGATTTACAATTGTGGACAGTATGTGGTCGGCAATTTTGCCGGGGGCAATTATCAATATGATCATTGCACCCTCGTGAATACCCCCAACTTCTTTTTTCGTGAGGGGGCGTCTGTTCAGTTTTCTGACGTCATCATTTTAGCCAATGATGAGCCCATAGTGGAGGATCTAAATCTAAAAATCCGCAACACAATCATCTGGGGGAGTGAGGAGGAAGAACTGTTAATTTCAGAAAGCGGGCAAGCAGTCGTGGACAAAGATTTTGTCTCGGGCATCCTCAAATCCAAAGGAGGATTTCTGGATTTCTTCGCATCGCAGGAAGCTAACTTCCCTGGTTTCACCAACCCCTTTTTGTTTGATTATTCGCTGGACACCTTGTCACCCGCCAAAGACAAAGGAACGGATATTGGCGTTTTTATTGATCTAAATGGAACGCCTCGTGATGTAAACCCAGACATTGGGGCATACGAGCGAATAGAGGAATAACTACGTTGTTGGCCTGTTTTTTGCAGTCGTCGGGCATTGCATTTTCAGTGGAGTTTTTGGAACTTACCATGAAATACTGAAATACCAACATTAGGGTATTGGTGCAGCCGCTTGGTTACATTAATTTTCCCGACTATTTGGAGCTAAATTACCGCCCACTATGAACTTACCAACCTCGAAGAAAGTAACAAGTCTATTCCTGTCTCTTTTTCTCAGCGTATCCGTTTATGGACAGAACATTGGCCAATCCGCTATTGATAGAGGAACCATAGATTCCTCACCGGCCATTCTGCATGCAGACAATTCGGACCTATCATCATACATCGGGTATAATGTCACGGATTTTCAGTTTTATTCCACAACCCCCGGCCTTCAGATTACCCCGGTTCTTGTCGAGGATAATGGATCAAGTTTAATTGTAAGAGGAATCGGGACTACTCGCACGGCTGCTTCGGGTGTTAACTCATTCTCTTTTGGACTGGTAGCTGGAACAGATGTGATCGGCAATTCTAACTACAGGGTAGGTTGGAGAAATGGGCCGGCATCATCGGCTGCACAAAATGGCGTGGTAACGTGGAGTAGTGGTGGAGCCTCTTACGATTTGCATCTTCCAGGAGCCGCATCGGCAATTGCCGTTGGTAATGGCTATGCCATAGATGGACAATCTCCCTTCTCTCGATCTTACTCCATCAACTGGACGTTGGACGATCCGGAACCCAACACACAGGCTTCTTCCCTTTCAACAAACTCAGTTCAGGAAACAACGGCAAATGTGACATGGAATAGAGGGGACGGAAACCTTGTGATAGTATTGGCCAAAGTCGGAAGTGGCGGATCTCCTTCTTCTTTCATTTCTGATGCGGTGAATTATACGGCATCCACATCTTTCGGGAGTGGGCAGCTTGTGGGAGGAGGTTGGTATGTCGTTTATACCGGGTCAGGTTCGAGCACTACCCTTACAAACCTTACCGCTTCTACCACCTATCGCCTCGCGGTGTATGAGTACAATTCTATTGGGTATGACTATCTATTGGTCGAATCAAGTAATGTAACTGATTTCACAACCATAGATACCACCCCTCCCACCGCAACCATCTCCGCCCCTGGCTCATCCACCGGTACCTTCTCCATTACCGTCAATTTCTCTGAAGATGTAACGGGTTTTGATATTTCAGATTTGAATGTCGGAAACGGGACGGCTTCCAATTTCCAGACTAATTCGGCATCTCAATACACGGCCGCCATTACTCCATTGTCAGACGGAACCACCACTATCGACATAGGCATTGGAACTTTTACGGATTTAACGGGAAATGCGAATACTGCTGCGGCTACTCAGGCCAGTGTGAGCGTGACAGCCAGGCTGGCTTTAGATTTTGATGGATCCACAGAATACATCACAGGGACAGGTCTGGATCTGACTAACAAGGATTTTACATTTGAAGGCTGGTTCAGCACCAACAATCCAGCGGCCAATCAGACACTATTGGCAGTTGGAACTTCAGGAGCCACTGATCAGTCACTTCATATTAGCCTGGAGAATACCAATGTAAAGATTGCCTTCTGGAATGATGACCTGTTAATCCCCTACACGGTTACAACCGGATGGCATCATCTGGCAGTAGTCCACAATAGCACTACGCGTGAATCCACTTTGATCGTTGATGGAGCCGTGGTAGGATCAGGAACACATTCCGGAAACTTTATTGGGAGCACGAATTTCTTTATTGGAAGAAATGGATGGGATCCGTCTGCTTATGTTGATGGCAAGCTCGATGAGATGCGCATTTGGGATAATCAACGATCACTAGCACTGCTCACTTATTACAAAGACAATGAGTTAGATGGAACTGAGGACAATCTTATTGCTTATTTCGATTTCGAAGAAGGAACAGGAACTACATTGACCAATGTAGAAGGAACGGCTTCCTTGAATGGAACCCTCCAAAACATGGACAACTCCAACTGGGTTGGTGGAAATGGCTCAATTGGTGATCCTTTAGGGACAGAACCAAGTTTAGCTTTTGATTTAGATGGAGTTGATGATCTCGTTTCACTTGGAAATCTAGGAACGATTCCCGCTGAAGGAACATTTGAAGCTTGGGTTTGGTCTGATTTGAATGACAATAACCATGGAATTCTGGAGACGAATACCGCCAACCTGACCAGCGGGTTCAGAATAGAAACAAGCAGTGCATCGAACCTTTATCTGTACACTGATGACGACCCTGCCTTTCATAATTTTTATGCTAGTGGAGCCCCAACAGGCTCATGGTACCATATTGCCTTTACCTGGAATACAAGTACAAATGCATTGATTGGGTATTTGAATGGAGTTGAGGTTTTCAATGATGTAGTGTCCACATGGCCATCAACCCTTCCAGACGTGAATTTGGGATTGGCGTACAATACGGAGGGCACTAGAAAATGGGATGGACAATTTGATGAGGTTCGGTTCTGGAAGACCGAAAGAACCCAAGAACAAATTGCCGCTTTCAAAGATGAAGAGCTCAATGGGACAGAGCCCGGTCTCTGGGTTTATTATCCGATGGATATAAACAACCCTATGATCGATATGGCTACTGTAGGTACTAGCCAGTCAGGAAGCCAGGATGGAACTATTTCAGGAGCCACTCAAACGACTACCGGACCTGCCATTTTAAATGCCAGTGCCTTGGATGCCCTTGCTCCAACCCCAGCAATCGCCACTGCTAGCGCCCCAACTGATTCGCCTATAACCATTGACATTGATTTCGGTGAAGTGGTGGTCAACTTTGACGAAAGTGATCTTTCGGTGACCAATGCTATCGTCAATAATCTTGTGAATGTTGATGGACGGAATTATACGGTTGATTTATATGCAAATTCTGTTGGTTCAGTCACCGCCGATATTGCTGCTGGTGTAGCGAATGACCTGACTGGGAATGTCAGTTTGATTGCAACTCAGTTTAGCATTTCTGCTAATTCTCCAAATAATGCATTGACTTTTGATGGGGCTGAAGATTACATCAACATTCCACATCAAGCTTCACAATCTCTTTCTACTTTCTCATTGGAAGCATGGGTTAAAACCTCACAGGTTGCAGGACCATACAAGAGAGTAATTATGAAGCCAGTAGGTGGGAATCAGAATTATTCATTAGCTATTAATAATGGATTTGCTCATGTAAGATTTGATGGATCGGGAGGAGTTCAGGCAGAGGGAACCACATTGATAAATGATGGCAACTGGCATCATATTGCTGGAGTTTTCGATAATACCAATGACTATATAGCCATATATGTTGACGGAGTTTTGGAGCAGCAGAATGCAACAAGTCAAACTCCAGTGACAAGCACAAACAATTTGAACTTGGGTCAAAATGGCTCTGGTGGGGCATACTTTCAGGGTGAAATGGATGAAGTGCGGATTTGGAACATAGCACGTACTACTCTTGAAATTCAAAACAACCTATACAACGAATTAGCTGGTAATGACACAGGACTATTAGCGTATTTCCGTTTTGATGAAACGTCTGGATTAGTACTTCCAGACTTAGCAGGAACCAACGACGGAACCCTGACGAATATGACCGGTACGGAGTGGACTGCTTCTGGCGCGCTCGATATGCCTCCAACTCCCACAATCTCCACCACAGAAACAGGCGGAACCACCTCTCTCTCTCCATTCCCAATAGCCATAGACTTTGATGAATCAGTTACCGGATTTGACATCACAGACATCACCGTGACCAATGGAACAGCCGCCAACTTCGCTGGATCCGGCGCAAACTATACGGCAGACATTTATCCATCGGCCGATGGCTCAGTTACTGTTGATGTCGCAGGTGCAGTGGCTCAAGATGGAGGATCGAATGACAACCTATCCGCTGCTCAGTTTAGCATCACAGCCACCATTCCTGAGAATGCCCTTTCACTAAGTGCAACACTAGATGGAAATGCCGATTACGTTGATTTGGGAGATGTAATTGAAGGATTCACGGCCAATACGATAGAGACCTGGATTTATTTAGATGGGTCAGCAACCTCACCCTTTCAGGAAATTTTTTCTAAAGAACTTGTCAGTGTTCTCGCCATCAATAATTCCAGTGGCAACCTCCACGCCAATTATGGAAATGGTTCGGCGTGGGGCGCAGGTATTGAGACGACCTATCCTGTCCCTGAAAATGAATGGGTACATGTGGCAGCCACACGAGATGGCTCAGGCAATGTCAATTTGTATATCAATGGAGAGGTCACTGGTACTGGCGTAAATGCGCTTTCAGGCATAAATGCCAACGTAAGAGGGATAGGTCACAAACCAGGACAACCTCAGTCATCAACGGCTTTTGGAGGATATATTGATAACCTTAGGTTTTGGACAGTAGAACGAACTCAGGAAGAACTGGTAGATAATGCCTTTGCAACCTTAACTACCGATACTGGATTAGAAGCCTCCTATGATTTCAATCTTAGTTCAGGGTCAGTACTCGACCTAACAGCTAATAACTACGATGGAACGTTGATGGATGGAGCAACCTACGGGACGCCAGGCGTCATTACAGATGTCATCCCCCCCTACTTTGAATCGTCCTACCCACAAATCTCCGCTATCAGCTTTGACCGTTTCGATCTCACCGTACAATTGAATGAGCCGGGAGAAGTGTACTTTGTGGTCGTTTCTGATGGGGCAGCAGCTCCTACCGTTAGTGAAGTTCAGGCAGGAACCGGAAGCGGAGGAACCGGTGAGGTAGCGGCGGGCACTTTCGCCATCCCTACGGCCAATACGAATGTAACTGTGGCAGTTGCGGGCTTACAACCATCAACAGCCTATGATTTTTATATCGTGGCACAAGATGATGAGACCACTCCTAATTTACAGAGTGGCGCCTCTAAACTCGATATTACGACTACAGCACCACCAAACTACGCCCTCGATTTTGATGGAACGGATGATTACATTGATTTTGGCACTGATCCAAGTTTGAATTTAACCACGTCAATGACCATTGAGCAGTGGATTTATCCAACAAGCACGTCAGGAACATTTAGTCATAAAGGTCATTACACGGATGCTGGAAATAACAGCGGTTGGACTGCTCGGATAGAAGGAACTGAGATTCGTTGGTTTTTAGAAGACAACGGGGAAGCAATGATCACGACAGGTGTCGGTGCGGTGAACCAGAATGAATGGAGTCATATCGCACTGGCATATGATGGTACTAATGCTAGGATTTATGTGAATGGAGTGGAAAAGGGACAAGGAGTAGGATCCATTGGTGACAACTCGATTTATTCCTACCAAATTGGGCGAAGGGATCATGGCACACCTAGCTTATATTATAATGGCCAAATTGACAATGTAAGAATTTGGAACAATGTACGCACCCAATCCGAAATCATCGCCAATGCCAACACAACCCTTACCTCAGGCACTGGCCTAGTCGCATCGTACGATTTCAATGCAACTTCAGGATTTGCGCTGACGGATATTTCTGGAAACGGGAATAATGGAACCCTTACCAACTTCGATTTCTTAGGCACTTCTTCTGATTGGGTAGTGTCCACAGTTCCTGCCTGCACGCAGGATTTCACCTTCACAGATGCTGTAGACAATACATGGAACGAAGGATCCAATTGGTGTGGAGGTTCAGCACCTGGTCTGGGGGGAGGAATTTCAGAAGCAATCATTATCTCGGCAGGAAGCCCGATCACAGGACAAGGATTTACGGTTACGGATGCGGACGTCATCATTCTTGAGGGTGCCGAGCTAACGATCGGTTCAAACGGTACCGATTTGATCTTGAACGGTTCGGCCCGGATCATCAACTACGGTACACTCAATTTGAATGAATCCGTGGTGTTTAACGGAACTTCTGACCTGCTCAACTATGGCGACCTCAATATGGGTAATGCCATTGCCTTTTCGGGGACAGCCATTCCCACTATAAGGGTGCCTGCAGGGGCCATCATGCGGGGCGGAACAAATACCGTGATTGGTTCATTGATTGTTGAAATAGGCGCCACCTTCTCCCCCGGAGCATCGCCGGGTTGTACTACCATCACCGGAAACTTTGATTTAGAAACCGATGCGACCATGTTGGTTGAAGTGGATGGCGCAATTGTTTGTGATGAGTATGATCAAACCATCGTACAAGGGACTGCCACGCTTGCCGGTATCCTCGATGTGGCTGCTACTTTCACTCCCCTATCAGATACTGACTTTCTAATCATTGATGCCGGTTCAATATCCGGAACTTTCGACACAGAAAACCTGCCATCAAATGACTGGTTCTTGCAGTATGACTTCCCGAATACTGGAGAGGTGACGCTGAGCTACACTGCTCCTGCACTACAGAATGCCCTGGCTCTTGATGGGAACGATTATGTGAGTCTCGGCAGCACCGGGTTGCCAACCGGTAATACGGCAAGAACTGTAGAGGCATGGATTAAAACAACGGGTAGTTCGATGGCTGTGGTAAATTGGTCTTCGGCCGGAACGGTGAATAACGAGCGTTTTAGTCTTTGGATTAATCCATCAGGTGCCGTGAGCATCGTTGGAGCCAGCAACGATTTTGCTGGTTCTGTGGTCGTAAATGATGATGTGTGGCACCATGTGGCACTCACACACGATGGGTCCACAGCCAGTATTTACATTGATGGCCAGCTGGATGCCACCTCATCCAAAACATACAATACGGTTGCTACTCTCTTCGACATTGGAAGAAATCAGGTCGGTGGTGAGTTCTTCGTAGGTGAGATAGATGAAGTGCGTATCTGGAACTCCGCTTTAGGTCAAAGTACCATCCGCCAAAACATGTTCCAGGAACTTACGGGTACTGAGGGTAATTTGGTTGCTTACTACAACTTCAATCATTCCTCCGGCGACCTAATTGATCAAACATCTGGGGGAAATGACGGAATCCTAAATGGAGACCCGACATACGGCACATCTGGTGCTTTCCGACCAGTACTTTTAGCAGCGTCTGAAACCAACACCAATAGATTTCGTGGACACTGGCTTCCAGTCACCAATGCCGATGGCATGATCGTGGAGTGGTCAACCGATGGATTCTCTACTGTTGATGGTTCCTACGCCCTTCCACCGAGCGAGGTGACCTATGGAAGTTACGGCATAGACGTATCACCAGCCCTGAGTGCGACGACCCCTACACAGTTCAGGATGCAGTACACGGATGGCGGATTTACCAGTCCTTATTCTAACGAGATTGAGTTTTTCCCAGGCGCTGGTAATGGGTTGGATTTTGATGGGACGGGGGACTATGTTCAAGGGCCGGATTTAACAGGACAAATTTCAACGGACTTTACTTTAGAAGCATGGGTGAAATCTAGTGTAAGTGGAGCTCAGAATATTGTAAATATTGGCACAACGGTATCCTCGGGAGATCAAATTTCACTAAAGTTTAGATCTAATGATCAACTATCAGTCACTCCAAATGGTATAAATGGACCGAGCTCAGGCACATCCAATAGTGATGGAAACTGGCATCATGTGGCTGGCACTTACACGGCAGGTGTTCTCAGCCTTTACGTTGATGGTTCATTTATTTCCTCAATTAGTCCGTCGCTTTCCGTTGATTACACTCAATTTCGAATCGGTGCGGATGCAGATGATGCAAGCCAAGCATTGACAGGCCAAATCGATGAAGTTCGCATCTGGAACACAGCCCGCTCTGAATCAGACATCCAGGAATACCTCTACCGAACCATCAATCCAAATGAGTCCGGTCTAATTGCCTACTATCGCATGGACGAAGGAACAGCCGATGGAACTAATTCAGGAATTACTGCTCCTGAGGTTATTGACCTAACTGGAAACGGAAACGACGGAACCCTAGTTGGTTTTGCCAAAACAGGAACAGCTTCCAACTGGGTAACATCTGGAGCCATGTCTTCTGGAACCGTACCTCCAGATCCATTTGCTTTGAATTCTTACTTTGATTCGTCACAAGATGGACTGTCGATTGATTGGAATGCGTCAGAAGGATCGGATGTGACAGGCGCGACGATTCGGGTTTCGACCGATCCGGCCATGAGTTCGCCTACGACTTACACCACAGGGTCTTTGGGTGAGTTCGTCATCCCGGGCTACACCCCGGATCAGGATTACTTCATAGATGTGCAGCATTCGAATTCATTCGGATCTTCTGGGGTCTCTCCCGTAGAAGCAGCACCTTCCAGGGATTGGCCAGGGCTGGCGATGGACTTAGATGGATCGACAGATTATTTAACAATTCCTGATAATGATGCTTTGAGCTTCGGTGACGGAGCAAACGACCAACCATTCTCTGTTGATTTTTGGGTGGATTTTGACGTGCTCGGAACGGCAGGTGGTCAAAAGTTGGTTAATAAGCAAACCTCAGGCGCTAACAGGGAATATCAGATTCATTTACTTGACGGTGATCATATCTTGATTTCCTTATTTGATCAAACTTCTGGATACATACAAGCAAATACCACAGGGTTTGTTCCAGTGGTAGATACATGGTATCACGTCGCATGTACGTACGATGGGTCATCCACTGAGAATGGCCTTAAGATATATATCAATGGAGTAGAGCAGGCTGTGACAACCGCGTCAAGTACTTACACCGCAATGGGCAATCTCGGAAGTGTGCTAAATATTGGTCATGATTCAGGAGGGCAGTTGCTAAACGGTCAAATGGACGAAATCCGAATCACACCTTATGCAATGGATGTTCTTGAAATTCAGGATGTCATGAATCGCTCAACGGAGGGAGATGGTCATGTACTGTACTACAAATTTGATACGCAAGGTGGAAGTACCGTTTATGACAGAAGTACGAACTTGTTCGATGTTGCAGTAACTGGCACAGCCTCTTTCATCAACTCCACCATCGAAGAAACGCCACCGGATGCCCCAACCAATATCATTGCCTATGCTTCAGGCTCAGATGTGATCATAGAATGGACTGATGTTGCGGACGAAACCAGCTACTCCGTAGAATGGGATGATGCCACAGATTTTGTAGGACTTTCTTCAGGTGGGGCGCTACCCGCTGGTCAGACTTCCTATACGGTGAGTACCCCTGGTGCTGCCAGGTACTTCAGAGTAAAGGCGACAAATACGTATGGCACCAGTACTTCTGCGATTGAGTTTGCAAATACGGATGTGTTCCCTGGCTATGCGCTTGATTTGGACGGGACAGATGACGAAGTGACATTCAGTGATGCAGCCCTGGCATCAGGTGGAGCAGACAGAACCATCGAAATGTGGGTAAGAATTCCTGTTGGAGCGACTGGGTACTTATTCTCCTATGGTACACAAGGCACATCCCAATTCTTTGGAATGTCGCTGGCTGGCGGAGAAATTCGAACGGATCAGAATGGAGCCAGTTTTGATTCTTCTATCCCGCTGGATGATGATGCGTGGCACCACATAGCTATAACAATGAGCGGAGATAATTACCAGCTATATATAGATGGCGTAGCAGACGCAAGCACGACAATGACCACTTCTACCGTCCTTAGTGGTACTGCGTTTATCGGCGACATAGTAGGAGGAACTAGCAATTCAACAGCACTGATAGACGAACTCAGGATATGGGATGATGTTAGGTTGGTTGGTGAGATTTCTGCGAATATGATGAGCACCCTTGTAGGCAATGAGGCCAATTTGGTCGCTTACTTCCCATTCGATGAAAACACGGGAACACTATCCACCACTTGGGATCGGTCTGAAAATACCAATAATGGAACATTAGTAGGTGATGCGGATTTCGTTTCATCATCGGTTGGTTTTCCTACCCTGTCAGCGCTAATAGCCACGAACATCACGACGACCGGAATTGATATCCAATGGGATCAGGATGAGTTTGCCAATTTCTGGTTCGTTATTACTGAGTCAATGACGCAACCATTGGAAGCGCAGATTGAAGCGCTGGACGATGAAAATGACATGACCCCTGCTTCAGGTGCGGGTGGCTCGTATGGTGCAGGCACTAGAACGGCTGGCATAGGGTCAGGACTAGCGCCAGGCACGCAGTACTATTTGTATATGGTTTTAAAGGATGGTGATGGCAATTATTCCAATATTGAGACGGTGAGCTTCACGACATTATCACCACCTGTGCCGGTCATTTCTGCCATCGCACCTGCACAGGGAGCCTCTGGCATTTCAATAACCATAGACGGTTTTGATTTTGGTTCCAATATCGCAGGAAATTATGTTTCGGTGGGTGGAAATGAAGCAACAATGACTGCAGCTAGTTCAACGCAGATTACGGCTACACTACCGACCGGATTAAAGTCCTACAGTGATGTAGTTGTAATAAATACCGAAACAGGACGGCAAAGCGCTGCTGATTATTTCTCTGTTACTTATACAGGACCAGGATTGGACGAAAACAGTTATTCAGTCACCGCTTATGATTTAGGCGAAAGAGCTGGTCATGAGGCGCTGGTTGGAGACTTCAACAATGATGGAAATTTGGACTTCCTTGCCATTCAGGATATTAACGGAGTGAATGCCAATGTTCAGTTCATGGAAGGAGATGGTGCTGGTGGATTTACGCAAGCTGCGGTGACTATCAATGGCATTTATACGAAGTGGGCAGATGTGGCTGATTTTAACAATGATGGGAACCTTGATTTCGCTGTTGGCGATAGAGACAGTGGGTTTGACGTAGCACTGGGTAACGGCGATGGAACGTTCTCAGCGACCAATCATTCTCTGGCTGGTAACTCCGACTTAGGTACGGGTGATTTCAATGAAGACGGATATGTTGATATCGCCATTTCCAGAAGTACCGCTTTTGTTACGGTCTATTTAAATGATGGATCAGGCAGCTTCTCCACTGGAAATGATTTCGCCACATCCGCCACTGGTGGAGGGCAGGTTGGCATAGCAGATTTTGATGCTGATGGTATACTCGATATTGGAGTCGAAATTGGGTCTGCGTTCAATTATCTTCCTGGCGTTGGTGATGGAACATTCGGAGCGGCACAGAGTTTTGCCTCGGCTTCCAGTACGGGTCTGGTAGCAGGGGATTTCGATGGCGATGGCGATATGGATGCGGTGACACTGAACGGCTCGAATATACGCGTGTTCCTGAATGATGGAGCTGGAAATTTCGGATCCGGAAGTACCTTTTCGACCGGGGTATCTGTATCGTACTATGGGGTAGTCGGCGACTTTGACGGGGACGGCAATCTGGATGTAGCCTTTAAAGACAACTTGACCAACCTGAAAATAATGTTGGGCAATGGTAGCGGAGGATTTGCAGCGATGAATTCAATTACCGTAACCCCCAATTTTGCTCAAAGCCTGAATGAAGGAGACTTCAATAACGACGGACGAACGGATTTAGTCGTTCCGGCTTATGTGAATCCGGGCGACCCTGCTTTTGACGTACTGATCAATCAGGATACCTACGAAAATGCCCTGAACTTTGATGGAACGGATGACTATGCGGACGTCCCGATCATTGATCATAGTAGTCGTAATCAGCATACCATTGAAGCATGGATCAGGCCAGAGAGTTTCCCTGCTTCTAACATGACAATTAGCCGCCAGCAGGACGGTACTGCCTATGATTACTTATTTGGATTCCAGTCCAATGGGGAGGCTCTGTCATTTGGCGTGAATGCCGGTGGCTCAGCCACACAGCATCAAATCAGCGTGAGCCCTGCATACTTCACAGATGGTAATTGGCACCATCTGGCGGCCGTATATGATGGAGCTCAACTGATAATCTATATAGACGGAGTTCAGACGGGAGGTTCTACTGCCAAGACTGGAACCTTAAATCATGGAGCTGCAGGAAGAAGCACTATCGGAGCATATTATTATTCACCCACCACTACCTACAGCGAATTTTTCGATGGGGACATGGATGAGGTTAGAATATGGGGCGATGCAAGAACGTTGCAGGAAATATTGGATAATATGGGTACGTCTCTCACTTCTGGGGACAACCTGCTTTCTTCCTATGATTTCAATTCCGGTACACCCGGGGGAACCAATACAGGAATAACCACCATAACCGATATTTCAGGAAATGGAAATGAAGGCACGGCTACTAATTTTGGATTGACAGGGACTACCTCCAACTGGATAGCATCTACAGCACTTGATACGGATATAATCGCACCTGTATTCCTTGCGGCCTCTCCACAAGCGATCACCGATTCTGGCTTTAATCTGGTCGTTCAGGTAGATGAATCATCCACGGTTTATTATACAGTGTTGCCAGACGGTGAACCTGCCCCGAATGCGGCGACAGTCAAAGCAGGAAGTGTCCCCAATGAGATTTCTTCTGATTTCGTTAGTGTTCCCACCCCGGCTACAGATGCCGTCATTCCTATTACGGGATTAGCTCCTTCCACGAATTATGACGTATATATAGTAGCCGAAGATGGTGCTAGTAACCTTCAGGCCAATTCTGTTTTGGTGGAGGTACTCACATCAGATCCGCCAGCCGCTCCTGGTGGCATCACCGCCAATCTCCAAAACTGGCTGAAGGCAGATGCCGGAGTGACTGGCACTACGAATGTGACCAACTGGGCAGATCAAAGTTCGAACGGATTGGATGCTGCCAATGGCACAGGGCCAGAATGGGTACCCGGACACATCAATTACAACCCGGCCTTACGTTTTGATTTGAACGAGAAGTTGATTTTGACTCATGACCAGAATACACCGCCTTATTCAATCTTCGTGGTGTACAATACGTCTTCTTCCGGCGTGGCAAGAAGAGCATTGGCAGCAGCACCCAATTGGCTAATTGGTCCTTATAACAATGGACATGCGCATTTTGCTGACAACAACGGAGGTTGGGTGACAACTCCCGGGCCGACTGTTGTTAATGATGAATCGGTGGTTGCCTCTGCAATAAATAATGGGTCATCTGCATTCTTTGTTAATGGAAATAATGAAACAACTTCCTCCTCTCCCAATGTTGCTCCCGGTATAATCACCATTGGGGAGCAGCCAAACGGGTCAGAAGATCTGCTAGGAGATGTGGCGGAAGTGATTATTTATGATCGGGACTTAAATGCTGATCCTTCTGAGCGACAAAAAGTTGAGTCCTATCTGGCTATCAAGTACGGTATTCCATTGTCAGAAGATTATCTGGCTTCTGATGGATCACTTATTTGGGACACTGGAGCTACCACAGGATTTGACTTTGCTTTTGCAGGAATCGGCCGAGACGATGCATCGGGATTGAATCAGAAGCAATCCAAAAGTGTCAATTCAGACGCCATCGTTTCCGTGGGTCTTGGAGTTATAGCTGTTGACAATGCATCGAACGGAAATTCATTCGGCACTGATCTCACGTTTCTTGCCTGGGGGCATGATGGGGCAGATGCCAATGAGACGGGCAAAACAATCAGCCAGCTTCCTGGAGTAGTTGCCTCGCGTATGACACGGGTTTGGCAGATTGAGGAAAATACAGGAAACGTGGGTGATGTCACCGTAGAGTTCGACATTAACGGTCTTGGGTACACTGGAACAACGGCTGGAGCTTATTCCATCTTGGTTAGTAACAGTTCGACGGACTTTAGTGCGGCATTTGTACAAGCTGCTGATACGTATAATTCAGGAGTGATCTCCTTTAGTGGATTGGATTTGGTCGACGGAGATTTTATCTCCATTGGAGAAACGCCACCTCAGAATAACATGCTCAACTTTGATGCGGCAGGAGATTACGTGACCCTGAATTCAGCCACCGTATCGGCGGATTACTCGGCAGGGATGACCATAGAATTCTGGGTGAATGCTACCATGGGAAGTGGTGGACAAAATACCGTGTTCTCCATTGATCAGGGATCATCAGGTGACGACCTCATGCGCATGTATTACATCCCGAACAATGACTTTTTCGAGGTTGTTTCTTCAGGAGCCGGGAGTTTCAATTCAGGGCCTGGTTTGAATGGTGGTGAGTGGCATCATTTTGCCATCGTATTATCTAATACAGGAAATATTGACCTGTATCAGGATGGGTTTTTAGTCAGCGGTAATGCGGCTTATCCGTTACCATCTGCACTGGATTTCATGACACTCGGAGGCGATGACTCTGATGGTGATGGTCTTGCCGATGCAAATTTCTTTCAGGGTAATCTGGAGAACTTTAGAATTTGGAACACGATGGTGGGCGATAATACCCTTAAAACATATTTGTCGCAAGATGATTTGACCGGTCACCCGAACCTCGCAAATCTGGTTGTCAACCACACCTTCGATCAGGGAGACGCAGGTCAGGACAATAGCGGGATAACTACCCTGATTGACGCAGAGAACGGAAGTAATGGAACGTTGGGCGGATTTACGCTCACAGGAGGAACATCCAACTTTATTGCCTCTGCAAAACCAACGGGTTCGACCGCCCCAACCAATCAATCCGGGTTCATTACCGTAACCAACATCGATGCGAATACAGCTTCGCTGAGCTGGAGCAATGGAAACGGAGACAACAGGATAGTCCTGATGCAAGAGGGAACTAACGCAACATTGCCAGCTCTTGTCGATCAAACTTTTTACAACTTTAACCCAACGTATCCGAATGGCGATATGGTTGATGGATGGACAGTAGTTTACAATGGCACGTCCAATTCGATCACCGTAGATGGCCTCAGTGATGGTGTGGTTTATTCCGTGGCAGTGGCCGAATACAATGGAGCAACAGGTCTGGAAGCATACAATACAAGCACAAATGACGACAACCCGCTGACATTTACCTCACAAGCTGTAATTGCTCCCACCGCCCAACCAACATCAATTACTGATGTTAATACAACTTCTAGCAGCGCAGACCTGACCTGGACTGACGGAAATGGATCAGCAAGAATCGTTGTGATGAACGCAAACGAATCGGAAGTTGCCCCTACGTTATCGGATGGTACTACTTATTCCGCTGACCCTGAATTTGGAAATGGATCAGATTTAGGTAATGGCTGGTTTGTGATCTATAATGGAACTGGAAGCACAACGAGTCCTTTCAACATGATTGCAAGTACTAATTACAAAGCTGCTTTCTATGAGTACAACGGATCAGCGGGGAATGAAACGTATTTGCAGCCACCAGCTGAGTATGTGTTCAATACACTTAGCAGCATAACCACACCAACACTACAGTCCACAGATGTGATTTTTGGAAATACTGCCGAAACCAGTATTGATATCCAGTGGACGGTTGGTGACGGAACAGATCGTATCGTGCTTGTCGCTGATGCGGGCCACTCAGGGATTCCAACTTTGGTAGACGGCACACAATATGCTGACGATCCCGCTTATGGAAGCGGAGCATTAGTAGCCGGTGAGTGGTCGGTGGTTTACAATGGTACAGGCAATGCCGTTTCCATAACGGCTCTGTCCGCTGGATCTAATTATGAGGCATACGCAGTTGAATACAATGGCGGGGTAGGCGAGCAGAAATATTTGAATGGATCGGATTCTGGTAATCCAAGTGCATTCTCAACAATCGATCCATGCGCCGACTCACCTGTGGTGGATGAAGGGCTGGTGACTATCACCCATGAAACCTCCGATGGAGCCAATGATGGCTCAATAGATCCTACCGGTACGGTCAGTGGCGGTAGCAGCGATTATAGGTTCGACTGGTTCGAAGGCATAGGACAGGTCAATTTCCTTGGAACCATGAATACCATTAGTGGGTTGGCACCTGGTGGTTATACCCTAGTAGTAACCGATAATGTTTCGAATTGCCTCAGTTCTGAGTATTACTTTACAATCTATCCGGCAGTCGATCCGGGTAATTATGCTTTAGATTTTGATAATACAAACGATTTCGTCACGGTTTCTTCATTGCCAGTTCCTACTGCAGATTTCACATTAGAAGCTTGGGTCTTCTTTGATGGCGTTCTGGATACCTATCATGACATAATAGAGTTCGTTAATGATGATCCGTGGTTTGGGGTCGAAGATGGTTATTTAGTGGCTTATGGCATTGCAGCAGACCCTACTCTTTTCCCTGTTGGCACATGGACACATGTTGCGATGAGTTTCAATGATACGAATGATGAGGTTAAAATATTTGTGAATGGAAATCTGACAGGAACTGGCGAATATGTAGATTCTTTTGCTGGTACTGAAATGGGTATCGGAAGTGAACCAGGAGGCCCATTTGAATCATGGAATGGCCAAATTGATGAAGTAAGAATTTGGAATGTGGAAAGAAATGCAGTGGATATCAGGTCTACTATGTCCAATGAATTGACTGGAAGTGAGCCTGATCTTTTAGCCTATTATAACTTTAATGAGGGTGTGGGATCAACATTGAACGACCTTACAGTCAACGGCCATGCTGGAGTTTTGACTGGCTTTGATTTTGTCAATGACTGGGTATCTGGTTTTGAACCTCCAGTAGCGGGGGTTATGGTATTCACTCCAAATGGGGGTGAAAGAATTGTGGAAGCTTCAGAGTACGAGATCACCTGGGCTGAAGTGGACATTGATGCGTCTGATAACCTTATCATTCGCTGGAGTTCGAATGGATCAACCTTTACCGATATCGCGTCCGGAAGAGCTGATTCGTTTAATGGAACTTACGAATGGACGATTCCAGGTACACTAGGAACAACCAATCTAATCGAAGTTGAAAATACGACTAAATCGTTCTTGGATCAGAGCGATGCAACCTTCGAAATAGTTGCCGCGCCGGTAATCACGATAACGTCTCCTACCAACGGACAAGTATGGAATGTCGGCGACAATCAAACGATCACATGGACGGCAGATGGTGTGTTGGGAACAGACGAGTTGGACGTGCAGCTAAGTACAGATGGTGGCGCATCCTTCGTTTCTATTGGTTTCGGAACATTCGACTCGTTCAACGGAAGCTACTTATGGAACGTGGCAGCAGATGGTACGAACCAGGCAATCATTCAAATCTTGAATGTTGATCTGAATGCTTTTGGAGAAAGTAACACATTCACCATACAGCCAGAAACAATTGCTCCGGAGGAAGTATTTCTAACCCTCGTAAACGATGATGCCATATCGGTGAAATGGAAAGACAACAACGTAAATGAAACCGCTTATATCATTGAGCGGGCAGAAGGCACACCGACTACTTTTGTCCAGATAGGCACAACCCCAGGAGTAGAACTCCCTACAGATTTCAATGACACGAGACAGTACTACGATGAATTCATAGATATTGGAGTCTCCCCGGGCACTACGTATTTCTATAGAGTAGCTACCCAAAAAGACGCATTCACTTCTGGTTATTCTCCAGAAATTGAGTTGACGGCAATGAATACGCCTTTTGAGCGGATTGTAGCGGATGAGTTAGTCAACCACTATTTCACCAATAATTATGCTGTACACTGGGCAGATGTGGATAATGATTTGGATCCTGATGTATTGATCTTGAATTGGGCTCAAGGCGGGAGTGGCAGTGGATTGTATGCAGAGGACTTATTCTTTAGAAATAATGGTGATGGGACGTTTACCAGAGCATTCGTGGGCGATCTTACCTCTGACCAATTTGACGACAGAGCGGGCTCTTTTGGAGACATGGATAATGACGGTGACGTTGATTTTGTGCTCACGGCGATTACCGGGGGGCCATCTGATCCTAATTCTAGCCCGCTGGTTCTTTACAGAAATTCAGGAGGGAACTTTACGAGAGAGACCATTAACACAGGCCCAACGTTTGAAGGAGGGTTTGATCATGTAGCCTTAAATGATTTTGACGGAGATGGACTCTTGGATATTTTCTCTAGAGGAGTTATTCAGCGAAACCTTGGAGGAAGCTTTCAGGAATTAAATGTTCTGAACCTTTCTCAGGCAATTTCTGCTCCGAATATTGCTACACCGGATGTGGACGGTGATGGGCTGCCCGATCTATTTCTTGGGGCTGATACGCAAAGTGGCTTGCTATACAGAAATGAAGGAAATTTCCAATTCAGCCTGATTGATACACCATTCCCGGGAGCAACAAGAACCAGAGGGGCTGTATGGGCAGATTTCGATAATGATAATGATTTGGATGTGGCATTGAATGCTTCCGGTTCATCCAATCTGATGTTCTTTGAAAATACCGGCAATTTCAATTTCACCATGAGGTTGGAATGGACTGATTTCAGATTCGAACGTGGGATAACAGTCGGTGATATAGACAATGACGGTGATGTTGATTTAGTATCTGGATCCAGTTATGACAACAATCAACCAACAATTCTTTACAATGACGGAAACTTCACCTTTACCAATTTGGATAGAAATGTGAGTCCTTTTATACAAAACACACCATTTGTTGGGATATCGCTGGCTGATTATGATATGGATGGAAATCTTGACATCTTAATGGCTGGTGGAACTTTCTATAGAAATGACGGCAACTTCCTTTACAGAAATAAGGCGAATGCCAATAATTGGTTGAAAGTGAAACTCAATGGAACACAAAGTAATAGGTCAGCTATTGGAGCCACTATTAATGTAACCGCTGGAACATTAATTAGGCAAAATCAAATCATGACCACTAGTGGCACTTTCTCCGGACCAGAATTGATTCAGCATTTTGGACTACAGAATCAGACTACTGCAGATGTCGAAATTCGATGGCCTTCCGGAGTTGTGGAGAATTTCACTGGATTATCGTTAAATCAGCTACTCCAATTCACAGAACCAATACAGCTCGATGTTATTTCACCCAATGGCGGAGAGCAAGTAGTGGCTGGAGAAGAGTTAAGCATCACTTGGAATGCGATCGGAGATGATGAGTCCGATCAATTGATTATTTCTACGAGCACAGACGGAGGAGATAACTACACTCAGATCACTACCGGCACGGCTGGTGATTTAGGTGGAATCTTCGGCTGGACAGTAGCAGATACACCAGGAGCCAATAATATGATTAGAGTTGAGAATCAGACCAAAGGAGCTTTAGACGACAGTGATGCCCCATTTACAATTTTGCAGGCGGGCTCACCGAATGTGACCATTCTCACACCTAACGGAGGCGAATCCTTTGAAGCAGTAGCGACCACCACGGAAATCACCTGGACGGTATCAAATTCTGACGGTACGGATAATTTAGAAATACGCTGGAGCTCGGATGGAGGCAATACGTATTCTCCAATAACCACAGGCACCATTGCTGAATTGAATGGAACGTTCTCCTGGACAGTACCTTCAACAGTAGGCTCAGACAACTTTATTCAAATAGAGAACACGACCAAGCAGGTAGTAGATGTGAGCGATGCACCGTTTGAAATCACTCCGGAAATCGTACCGATCATAACTATTGTTTCACCAAACGGGGGAGAGGCTTTTGAGCAAAATACAGACCAATCAATTCAGTTTACTTATGAGAATTTTGAAGGTTCTGAAGTTCTACTTGTTGAGTACTCAGATGATTTCGCCATCACCTGGAAGGTACTTGCCACCGGATCGTTAGAAACATTTGGAACAGTAGTACCATGGTTTTTGGATGAGAATGAATACATCGATGCGCCAGGTTATTACGTGAGAATTTCCACTCAATCAGGTAGCGCCACAGATCAGTCGGATGCACCATTTGTGGTGGTGCCACCAGCCGATCCGACCCTAACAATCACGAGCCCGAATGGGAGTGAACAGTTGGAGCAAAATAGCACGGTGACTATTTCTTGGGATGGAACGAATCTTCCAGATGAGAATATCATCGTGGAATATTCCAATGACAGTGGCACGAGCTATACAGAATTGACGGCTGTCGGAGGAGAGGATTTGGATGGGAAATTCACCTGGTTCATTGACGAGTTTGAGTACAATACGGGTATCACAAATAGAATGAGAGTACGGACGGCCTTGAATTCTGCTTTTGATGAGTCAGCCGATTTTGAAATAATTGCTACTCAAGGATCAGAAGAAATCACCGTCCTTGCTCCTAATGGAGGCGAGATATATACTCAGAATACTACAGTTTCAATACTGTTTGAATCATTCGGTCTGCCAGGTAGTGACTTTATCCGGGTAGAATATTCTCCAGATACAGGTGGCTCTTGGTTTGAAATTGCTTCAGGTGATTTATCCACGTTGGGCGGTTCGGTAGATTGGGCAATTGGAAGTCTTGCAGCTGGAACAAATTACCTGATCAAAGTGTCAGACTTGACCAACCCTGCAGCAGAGGATGAGAGTGATGGTGTCTTCACCATCGAAGAGGAATTTATTCTTCCGCTGGCAACCTTCGAAACCATTGCATTGCCTGATGCGTCGGTCGCAGCGAATGATGTGGTACTTTTCTACAAGTACAAACTAGAAGTGACTGGTGCAGATGCTATTGGCGAAAGTGTGTTCTTCACACTTGGTGGAGATTATGACCAGCCCGACTTCACGGGTACTGCATTCGAGCTTTTATTGAATACGTCAAGTGACGATATTGGTACGGCAAGTACCATAGCGACAGTAGGGTTTGGAGGCGAACCCATCCCTGCTGATGGATTTGGTTGGACATTTGGCGACACCTTTGTTGCAGGAAGTACGGCCTATTTCTATATCCGAGCTACGGTTTCTTCCACCCCAACGGATGGAGCGAGCTTCTTTATCAACCAACCTCAGAATGGACAATTCGAATTCACGAACACAGAGAATCCGAATATTTCTGGTATGACGCAGGGAGCGACATTCACAGTGAATGGTGGCAATGAAGTTACAGCACCATCTGTACAGGCAGCTAATATCCTTGCTGACCCTCTTAATGAAACTGCGAATTTGACTTGGACAAGCGGAACAGGTGAATCAAGGATTGTGGCTATAAAAGAAGGGGCTGGAGGATTTCCTAGCGTGACGGATAACACCACCTACATTCAAGGTAGTGACCTGGGAAATGGTTGGTTTGTTGGTACGGTTGGGAATGTAACCTCAACCACGCTAAGTGGACTTGTGGAAGAAACAGAGTACAGCGTGGCGATATTGGAATTGAACGGGGGGGCTGGAAATGAGAAGTACAAAACGAGTCTGGCCACTGGTAATCCCCATGTATTCTCTACTCAGAATCGACCGAATCTGGCATTGGACTTTGATGGAGCGGATGATTATTTGGAGATCCCATATGTTGACAATTTGAATTTGGGTAAAACGTTCTCTGTAGAGGCCTACCTAAAACCAACTTCGATTGATGATGGAATAGAAGTTATTGCACAGAAAGGTTCATCCGGGGGCACGAACTTCAGGATAACCGCAAATGACGGTCGTCACCTGTTTATAGCAATTAATAATGGATCAGAGGCTGAGTTTAATTATACGCTGAATGACGTTCTTGTTCAGAATGAATGGAAGTTGATAAGTGTAACCTACGATGGAAGCAATCTGAAGGTATATATAAACGGATCGTTAGCCGCAGATGTACCCTCGACTTTGGCATCCAGTAATTTCAATCTGGAAGAATCAACCTTCGTGGGTATTAATCCCGATGGAGTACTCGAACCATTCCAAGGTCAGATTGACGAGTTTCGAATCTGGGCAAATGCTCAGGGTCAAGACGATATTTCCAGTCATGCAGGTGATGAGTTGGTCGGTGACGAATTTGGGTTAGTAGCTTATTATAGTTTTGATAAGGCAGATAATCCCGGTGGAGACAATTCTTCAATTTCTTCTGTCACAAATGAAGCACTCGTATCTTCTGGAATTGATGCTACGATCAACGGATTTGGTTTGGCTGGAGCAACATCCAATTATGTGAATTCTACAGCTTTTGAATCAACTACGCCAACACCACTTGTTCAAGCCTCTGGGATGCTTATTTCTAATATAACCACAAGTGCCGCTCAGATTGATTTCACTCCTGGTGATGGAGAGAGACGTGTAGTCTTCATCAAAAAAGACAATGCAGGTGAACCACCAGTTAGAAATGGTACTTTCTATGTAGGGAATGCAGAATACAAAGAGGGTGATCATGTAGGAGACAGCTGGTACACAGTCTATAATGGAGAAGGCACATCCGCCACGATCACCGGCCTGGACGATAATACTGATTATAGAATGGCAGTACTGGAAACAAATGGAGCGGCAGGATTTGATCGCTACAATAAGACGATCAATGAAGGAGTGAATATTGATAATTTCACAACCAACATTATTCAAGCAGTCATGACGATTGAAACCTTGTCCGTTGCAACTGAGACAAACATCCGGCAGAGCAAGGCGGACAATTTGATCTATAAATTCAAGGTTGGTGCTACGCAATCGGACATTGATCTTCAGGGTATTCTATTTAGCAGGAGCGGAGACGCACAAAATGCGGATTTCTCTACAAATGGATTTAAATTGTATAAATCAGAAATAGGGGATGTTCTTCCTGACTTCACCGATACACCACCACTTGATGAGGGTGATTTGAGTTCAGGGTTTAGTTTCCCGGAGCTTACAATTACCAACGGGTCAGAAATTTATTTTTATGTGACAACAGATATTGATGTGAATGCCACTTCGGGTGCCACTTTCGGGATCACTCTGCCTTCAAAGGAGGATTTCATTACCGCTTCTTTAACCACGGAGGGAAGCAATTCATTGACCGCAGGTTCTAGTTTCACTATAGAGGCCAGACCTAATGTGACAATGGCCACTGGAGATGCAGGGCTGGGAGTAATTTCCAAAGAAATCGAACCTGGTTCAGTAGGCAATTGGATTTACAAGTGGGATGTGACCATAGATGAGGATGTCAATATTTTCAATATTCGATTCCCATATGAGGGCACATTGCTTCCATCTGATGTTGTGGCAGGGGGTGCTAAACTTTACGCAGGTGGTGCGTCCGTTCCTGATGGCGTCCAGCCAATTTCGATAGGTCAGTTTGGTGCATTGGAAATTAATTTTCCAATTGCGAGTACGTTATTCGATGGAGCACCGACAACTCTTCAATTCTGGATTAGTCTGGATTTGGAAGCTACAGCTCTGGAGGGTAGAACCATCACGGCTGCTCCGAGCGGAGAGGATATCACCTTTGGGGATGTTGTGAACATCACAGACAATTTGGTTTCAGCGGATGAAATCGTTGTACAAAAGGCGGATGATTATTGTGATCCTGAGCCAATCTTTGGTTCAATCACTATTGACCCAATCATAGAGAACGTTGAAGTATACGATGAAGCAGATATCCTAATCATGAGTAATACTACGGGATCAGATGCTTCTGAATACTATACCAATTATTCTGAGGAAAAGGAAGTGGCTATTGTCGCCGGATCAACCGCAAAGCTGATCCTTGATGTAAATGGAGCAGTGGGAAGTAGAGTAAAAGTGTGGGTGGACTGGAACGAGAATGGAAGTTTCAATGATACGGACGAGCTTGTCGGTACGGCCGTATATGCGACGAGTGGGCAACAGCAATTGGAAATTTCCTTCACTGGCGCAACTACAGAGATTCCTATCACTAGACTGAGAATTTACACATACAATGTAAATGAAAGGTTTGAAGGGGGTTGTTCTCCAGAGGATACGCAAGGTGTCCCGCAGAATGTCGATGGGCAGGTAGAGGATTATGGTTTGAGTATCATCGTAGATGACAACAGAACACGGGCATTACCTGCCAGTGAAGTTGGATACTTTTCTTTCCGTGCCAATTGGGGAGACCAGATTGGAGAGAGCTTGTATCGAATTGATGTGGCAGATAATGCGGATTTCCAAGACCCAATTGTGGAGAATTTCCCGGTTGTTGAGGACAATCTCCTCGTTGAGAATTTGCTCTATGATAAGAATTATTTTTACCGTGTGCGTGTCGTCTATCCATCGGGAACCACCACACCTAATTCAAATACTGCGAAAGTTAGAACTCTGCTTGATCCGTTGACTTCACAAGATTCTGCAGCCCTAAGATTGATATACCAAACCAACGGAGGACAATCATGGTCAAGTGCCGAGAATTGGTTTGTGACTAATCAGCGATTGACTGAATGGGAAGGGGTAGAAATGGCAGGAACAAGGATCACGTCACTGGATCTAAGCAATCGTGGCTTGACGGGTAAGTTCCCAGATGCTTTCCAGCATGCAAATGCGTTGGAAGAACTCAGCACCTTGAAATTGCAAGGAAATGATTTGACGGATTTGGGAGTGGTTGAGGATTTTGCAAGCCTACCCACGCCGAAGCTGACAGATCTTGATGTTGCCGATAACAGACTGTTTTTCGATGATATCGAACCATTGTTCAGTGGAGGAGTGGCACGAATTAATTCCACGACCGTTCATCCCCAGCAGCCTGTGGGTATTTTGAAATACGACACCATCCCCCGAGGAGATAGTTTTATTGTCACTTTCAATGACATTGTAGCCGACACCTACGAATGGACGCGAGTTCCTCAATTTAGAACGGAGGTTTTGATACTGAATGACTCAGACATTCATCCGGGACCAGGCGAAGATTATGGCAAAGTCTTGTATAGCGGTGCTCAGACAAAGAGCCTTGAAATTCAAGACGTGAACTTTGAGAGTATGGGAGATTTGTCAGTGAATATGACGGATATTGACATACCTGGGTTGACCCTTGAATCTGCCAAGCATCAGGTATTGGCGTTTGGAGGAATTCAATTAAATGTTTCAGACCTCAATGGATTGCCACTGGATGAGGGAACAGGGTATTTACTAAAAATTGAATTACCAGGGCAACCATTTGATACACTTAGAAAAGATGGCAAGCCTGGATTCCCTTTCATTGATGGTGACTTGTTCTTTGATATTACCATTCTCGGAGATTATGTGATCGGAGTTACGGCGGATCCTTCCATTTACCTTCCAACCTATTATGCGCAGACATTCTTATGGGAAGAGGCAGATACCTTAGAATTTAGAAATGTAGCACTTGTGGCAGACATGGCTATGACGCCAATTCCAGGACCGCTTGATATAGCAGATGTTGGGCAAATATTCGGAGTATTAGAGGTAGAGTTTGAGGATGTGATTGGTCGTGTGGAGGGTAGAAGACGACAGAAGGGGACTAGGTGTCATGTGAGGCGGAATACCGGCGGTGGACGTACGGAAAGTTCGGACAATTTCGTGTTGATCGCCTCGGTTGTCACCAATGACAATGGAGAGTTTGATCTTCCAAATCTTCCATCAGGAACATACCGAATAAACTTCGAGTATCCTGGGGTGCCTATGGACCCTGACAGTTTTGTGGAATTTCAAGTGGGAGAGGGAGAGGATGCATCTGTAGAGCTGGATGCGTTAGTAGCTCTGTCCGGGTCCATTCTGGTCGAGGAAGTCATTCCTGTAGGTGTTGAGGGAGATGTATTCACAGAGTTGGAGGTGTATCCGAATCCGGTATCCTCTCAGCTTACGATCGCTTATGATAATCTTACATCATCTGATGTGATCGTTCAGATGATGGATATCAATGGCAGGGTGATTATCAGAAACAACCTCCCACGGGCCGCCAATCACGTCTATCAAATGGATGTATCCAACCTGAGAGACGGATTGTATTTCTTGACTATGATGGATAAGAATAGTGGTAAACTCCTCAAGTCATTCAAACTGGTATTAAGAAAGTAGCGAGCTCATCCCTCAGCCACCTGGTTGAGGGATTATTCTTTTTTGAAAAGTATCCAATCCTTTTTTTCAAGGGTAAATGCCAAAGCAGAAGGTTGGGTAATAGTATCCTTTTGGGCAACATACCACTCGCCGATGGCTAATTTGTCGGTGGCGAGTATTGGTTTTTCGATTGTTCTGCTTACGTAGAAACTCAAATCGTATGGAAGCCTGTCAATTTTTGGTATATGGACTGAGCCAAGAATGGGAAGAGAATTGGTATTCGAAGTAAATCCCGTGTAAAAAAACAGCCGGTCATCGCCAATGATATTGATTATTTCAGAGGATATGATCTTAGCGGAAACTTCTTTGAGCGTTTCTTTTCTACTTGGAAATACAATCATATCATAGGATAGTCTGGCAACTAGCATCAAGGTGAAAAGTGAAAAAATGATCGAGAATTTATTTCTATGAAATATCCAGGCGAGTGATCCAAATCCAATGAATGAAAGGATTGGCAACCAAACAGGTACACCCAAGTCAACCGACAAGTAGAAGAAAAGCGCAGCTAAAAGAATGGCAAATCCATAGAAGCCTATTTTGAATGACTGTGTCTTTTTTGAAAAAATCGGGAGTATGTAGAATGCTAGTGCATTGTAAATGAACGGAAGAAACATGTACAAGTACCGATCACGGGTTCCAGGCGAAAAAAAGTAAAGCCATGAATTTGCTAGGATAAAGAGGAGACCAAATGAAATCCATTTATTCGGTCTGATTGTCCTGTTTCTCCTCCATAGAAGGGGGATGGAGAGCAAACACCAGGGGAAGAGTATTTTTAAGAATTCCCCGAATACTTTCAGAGGATTAATCAGGACACTTACAAGATCAAAAGAAGTTCTTTTGGACGATTCATTGATAAGTTGCGCGATATAGGGAAGGGGATCTGAATGCTCGGCGTAAAGTCGGAAGTATCCGAACAGGGAGGCGAGGGAGGCCAGAAGAAAAAAGAAATTAGCAGGATGAATAAGGTAGATCCACTTGCGATAATATATAGCAAACCCAATAATTGTGAGACCCTGAAACGCGATGGAAGGTATGCCCTTCGTCATGAACCCCATGGTCATGAGGGCGTAGCTCCAAGCGAACATTGGCCAAGGCTTTTCTTTTTCATGAAAATGAAGGAAAACCAGCGCTTGACCGTAAACCATTAGCGAATAGGTAATATCGATTTCGCCAATGAAGGAAAAATAGAAAAGCACGTGACCTGATAGAAGGAAAAAAAACGATGAGAGCAGTGCTGTTTCTGCTCCGATACGGGTTTTGAAATAGTTGTAATTGATTCCAGTTATGAAGAAGAGGCCAAGGTAGGTGGGTAATCTCACCACCCATTCGTCCGTCCCGAATAGTTTAAAGAATGCGATAAGTATCCAATTGTAAAGAGGAGGTTTGTTGTAGTATTCGAAACCATTGATTCTAGGTACTGTGTAATTCCCGGAGAGAATCATTTCCAGAGATACGAGCGCACGTCTTGGTTCTTCGAAGATAAGGGGTAGGTAACCCAACTTCAGAGCAAATACCACCAAAGAACACAACCCCAAAAAGAGGTAGGAAAGCCGCATTTTTTTGGACATGCTCAAATATGAGAAAAAATCAGATGGCTCTTTGCAAACGGAATTTTTTTCTAATTTTTTTATTTCCTCTTAGCAAGCGTATATTGATTTTGTACTTAGGTCGTCTTTTTAAGGTGGCATTGATGCGAGAGAGAGAACTATTGGCTAAATTATACCCGTTAGTCATTAAGATAATATCACCTTCCAGCACACCGGCGTTATACGCAGGGGAGTATTTTCGGACATGTTCGACCATTAGGGTGTCAAGAAATCTTCCTTTAGTCACAATCGATAAACCACTCATATCAATTTCAAAGTCAGATCCGTAGCGATTACTTTTGGCTATGTACATTTGAGAACTATTGTAATCGAAAACAGGATGCATCCTTGAGAGCATTTCACCACCCATTGTACCTTGTCTAGAGCCTCTTTTTATGAGCTGATTATACGCTGTAGTGTCTGGAATAGATATTATTACCTCTTTGAAAAGTAAATCTACAAGTTTGAATTCGCTAATTCGTGCGTACGTTCCCGGAATATCCCCTCCGAGACCAGTGCCAAGTTTAGTTGGAAGACTTTTGGTCGGAAAGGGAATAGCACATTGCTCCACATCCAATATCAATGCATGACTAGCGCCCGTATCTATCATTAGTTTTACCGTATCCGATATTGATTTCTGGCGGACGACAGATTGGAAGTAGGGCTTATTACTTATTATTTTTAAAGGGACTACTCGTTGTTTTTTTTTAGCCTTGTACTTTTCAGGGCGATGCAGGATTATAATTTTCTCGTCATAATTGATATCGATCACAAATTGGCGGAACAGATCATAGCCTAAAATGCCATATATTTCATCCCCCATTTTTTGTGATAGCTTGAGATAGTCTTCTTCGAGTACGAGCAAATTAAGATTATGGCCAATAATCCCTCCCGGTAATTGAAACTTAACCTTTTGGCCAATTTTGGCATGAATGGAGTCCACAAGACCAGGCCCAGATATGGTGATTTCTCGTATAAGGTCGATGTTTAGAATTCGTGCGAAGGCCTCTTCAGTGAGTATGGGCGTTTCTACACCCGTATCTAAAATAAATTTGAGTTTGAGAAGGTTATTCAAAATAACTGGTATAACAATTAGGTTATTCAGTTCCTCAAAAGGGATCGTCACTTTGTCAGTCCCCGCAGGCATAGTGAACCCAATTCTTTGCTGCGCACTGCTTTTTTGAATGTGTACAAAAATCAGAATGAGGAATAGTGCGAATTTTTTTTTCATAGCGTTTGTCTTGCCTAAGTAACAAAGCATAACCTATGTTCCCTTAAGAACTCACGTATATCAAGCTACTCAAAAAAGAGAAGATATATCCTCTGGAGACAACTGTTTTATAAACTGATCTTCTATAGTTACCAGATCACCAGCTAGCTTGAGTTTGGATTGTTGGAGCTTTAGAATTTTTTCTTCAACCGTGTCTCGTGTGATGAACTTATAAGTAAATACGGTCTGTGTTTGCCCAATGCGATGCGCCCTATCGACGGCTTGTGCTTCGGCGGCAGGATTCCACCAGGGGTCGAGGATGAACACATAATCTGCTTGTGTAAGATTGAGTCCAAGCCCCCCTGCTTTGAGCGAGATCAAGAATGTGTTTATATGGTTCTCCTCCTGAAATTTCTCCACCTGCCCTTGCCGGTCGCGCGTGGAGCCATCCAAATAGGCAAATGGAATATTCTGCGCGTCCAGGAACCTTCGAATCAAATTGAGATGTTTCACAAACTGGCTGAATATAAGCAATCGATGATTTTCACCAAGGGCGTTCTGAATCATATGCGTGATATCCTCCAATTTCCCAGAATCCCCTTCGTACATGTCCTCGACCATCAGCGGATGATTTGCGATCTGTCTGAGACGAGTGAGGCCTTGCAGGAGGATCATGTGAGATTTCCGAATACCCTCTTTTTCTATGACATCAAAAATTTTATTTTTGAATGCACTCTTCTCTGTTTCGTAAAATTCCCTCTGGCTATCGGACATTTCACAGTACTGTATGTTTTCAACTTTATCGGGAAGATCCTTTGCCACTTGGGACTTTTCCCTTCTAAGAAGGAAAGGTTTGATCAGGCTGTTGAGTCGGACGGTCTTTCCGGCATCTTTTTTCTTCTCGATGGGCACTTGAAACTCTTTGATGAAGAACTGCTTGTTGCCCAATAGCCCAGGATTGACAAACGACATTTGAGACCACAAATCCAGAGTGCTGTTTTCTATCGGAGTGCCCGTGAGGATCAATCTTCGACGAGAGTTCAACTGTCGAACGGCCTTGGAAATACGAGAATCTGGGTTTTTAATCGCTTGAGACTCATCCAGAATGATGTAGTTGAAGTAGAACTTCTCAAGAATTTCCGTATCTCTTCTCGCCGTTCCGTAGCTGGTAATCACCAAATCATACTTTTCGAAAATTTCAATTTTCTTCTCTCTTTGAGCACCGGTATAATTCAATATCCGAAGACCTGGGGTAAATTTTTTAGCCTCCATTATCCAATTATAAACCAGCGAAGTTGGCATCATGAGCAAACTTGCCGAGCTGCTATTTTGCTCCTTTTCACTTTGAAGCAGAGCCAGTGTTTGTACAGTTTTCCCAAGACCCATGTCATCGGCAAGGCATCCACCAAAGGCGTATTGATCGAGAAATTTCAACCAATTGAATCCGGCATGTTGGTAGGATCTCAATTTTCCTTTGAATCCTTTCGGAAGGTCGAATTCCTCTATTTTTTCAAAAGTTGCTAGATTTTGTAGTTTTCGACTCATAACCACTTGCGCATGGTTGCCCGACTGTAAATCCTTCACCAAGGCCACATGAATCTTACTCAGTTTTGGCTGATCATCCAAGTCGTCTGAAAACGCAAAGAGATCAGAATACTCCGTCACCCAGGTGGCCGGAATGATGGCGATCGAGCCATCAGGTAATGTGATCTCGTATTTCTTACGTAGAATGTGGTTTCTAATGACAGAGAAGGGAATCTCGTATTCCCCAAATTTTATTTTCGCTTTAATATCGAACCAATCTATGCCCTCATCAATTTCTATGTCTATGCTGACCTCACCCAAGAAGTATTTTTCTAAGCTTCCTTTTTGCTTAAAAATGAACCCAGCTTCTGATAGCGTGTGCTGATTGGCATAGAGCCAGCCAAACGCTTCGCTTCTGTTCAACGCAACTCGGGAGTTTTTGAGAATGAGACCCGTGTCGGAGAGAGAAGACAAATAGGATTTTTCATGTTTGGTATCCCGGATGATTTTTAGGAATTTGAATTGATCTCCATGCTTCTCCAGTGATACCCCGACCTTCTTGAGTTTGTCCGCAGAGAATGCCTTATCGTCGTACTCGAAGTTCAGCTCGAAGAGTATTTTTTGATCACCATTCGGGCTGGTAGTTTCATCGAAAAGCGTCTGTTCAACAGAGACAATTTCTGAAAGTGCAAGTACCGGTTTTGGCGTTAAGGCTGTGGTGCGTATTTCAAAACCCTTGGCATATACGTCAAAAGACTCAATAAGCGGCGCAATGAATTTTTCGTAATAGGTATCCTCAATCTTCCTTGGTATTTCAATGAATTTTTTTGCAAAAAAGGGGCGAAGTTTTTTTCCGTTCACATCCTTGTTGAAGGTGAACATTACATTGTTGGCCACTATCCATGCGGGATCTTCTGCCAGCACATAACTGCCATTTTGATAAAAATGAATTTTCTCATTGGCGAGTTTAATTGTAGGGAAATAGTGTGTGTTTTCTTCGTTTCTATAGAAATGAAATAGCGTACTCGCAACCGCATCTGTTACCTGGATTTCTTTCCAGCAGGGCTCTCCATCTTTGCCCATTTCAAATACGGATTTTCCGCTCAACAAAGGGCAAATATTTTTCCGCCTCCGCTCCATGTGACTATGAATTTCACGCTGTTGCAATTCATTGCCGGTTTCTTTGTGAAAGACTTTTAAAAAAAATTCGTTTGGTTTCACTTTCTTTTTCTGAAAGTGTTTGACCACCACGTCCTGCTGCATGCTGTCCATCAGCTTGATCAACTCAAAATCATTTGCATCCATTTCAACTTTGAATTCAGCGGCGTTTTTCGATGAAATGTTCTGATGAGCGTAGGAGAGCCTCCCCTTGGCGTCTAATTGAACAGCATAGGACTCAAAAATATACCCTAGATATTCATGCTGGTAGAGCGAGTAGATGATCCTAAAAGGTTGGTCAGGAGAGACGTTCATTCTTGAATTTACGGTAGCGTGTAAAAGACGAAACTACCTAAATTCGGCATTTTGCCCAAAGCAATTGCAGCCGATTTTGAAAGTTTACTGGAGAATGCTGACCGCCGAAGACTTGGCTGCTTTTCTGGCAGGCTGAATGGCGGAGATTATAGTGATCAGAATAATAAAAAGTGATGTAACCAATATGTCTCGCCAATCGATGATGACCGGATATGCATCCACTATTGCCCCTTGCACACCCATTCCAATAAGGCCGAATTCTTGTTGAGCGCCAGCAATAATAAGCCCTAAAATGAGTCCGGAAAAAGCACCAGTGAAGGCAATGATTGAACCTTCGGCCAGGAAGATTCTTTGCAAGAGTGAATCAGGCGAACCAATGGCTTTCAAAAGTGCTAAATCTTTCTTCTTATCAATGACCAACATGCTGAGTGAGAAGTAAATGTTGATGGAGGCAATTCCAATGATTGCCGCCAAGGCGAGGAAAACGAACATTTTTTCCAACTTCAATATTTTGTATAGATCGCTATGAATTTCATCCCCAAGTTTCACTTTAAAACTTGATCCCAACGAAGCGGTAAGGTTTTTTTTGAGACGATCAAGGTCTACACCACTTGACAAACCGAGTTCAAGAGCCGTTCTTTTATTGCCGTAGTTCAGGAGTTCTTGAGAAAATTCTAGCGGAACAAAAATATAATTCTCATCGATGTATTTCTCTACCGCGAACACACTCCCGGGCAGGATATGCTTCAGGGTAAACATGCGTTCAGGGTTGATTTGCCCTGGGGCCACATCCTTTGGATAGTACACCTGGATCGGATAGAAATCATCATTCAGCTTGATGGATAGATCGTTAGAAATTCCTCGACCGATAATGGCGTACCCCACCTGATCTTCTTTCAGTTTCATTGGGCCATAGTTGAGGGCGTTTTTGAACCGGTCTTGTTTGGAGAAATCGTCTCCGACACCTTTGAGACGAATGAATCTTTGGGATCCCCGATAGGTTATCAGCGCATTGTCCTCAATTACTTCCACCACCGTGGAAACGCCTTCAATTGCTAGAATGCTTGATTTTATTTCTTCGGTGTATTCAAAGGATTTTCCAGAGGCAGGAAGTATGGTGACCTCAGCATCAAACGACCCATAGAGATTTCTTAGCAGACCCTCCAAGCCATTGAACACAGAGAGGACAAGAATAAGTGCCATGGTACTTATCCCAACGACCACCATGGAAATGATGGAGATCACATTTATAAATGTTTTCTTCTTTTTTGATAGAAAATAACGCTTCGCTATAAAGAAAGAGACGTTCACTTTTCAGAGTCGTCGGCAGGAGGAATGTTCAGCCCATCAATGAGCTTGTCCATGCGCGAGGCATGTTCGGTAGTCTCATCATGAAAGAAGTTTAATTCAGGAATAATGCGGGCGCGTTTTTTCATTTGATTTCCAAGTCGCTTCCTGATTTCATTTTTTTTGGACTCCAATTTTTCAAAAAACTGATCTGTATTTTCATTTGGGAAGACACTCAAATACACGCTGGCAATGGCCAGATCTGGAGTCACGTTGATTTCCGTAATTGTGACCATAGAACTACCAAAATAATCTCTGCCATGTCGAAGAAATATATCTCCAAGATCCTTTTGAATCTGTCGCCCAATCTTTTGTTGTCGCATACTTTCCATTATGCAAATATAGCTTGTTGGGTTTTGCTTAAGAGAGGTTCGCTTACTTTCGCAAGTATTATTGTGACCCTTGGTCTGTGTGCCACGGTCCTTGGAAGGGGAAGCAAATGAATAAATCCTTTTATGTTCTCTTGTCAAAGTCTTTCAGCCCTCCTTTGGACTTCATGTATATAAGGAGTCGAAGCTGAAAACTTCCATACCGCAAGCGAGTCTTGTAAGAATCACTTCCATATTCAAAGGCTGGCTTCAATGCATTGATCAATGTATGATCGAAGCTCATTTCAAGCCCAATAAATTTGTATCGAAAACCCATCCCTGCCCGATAGTTAATCCCGACCCGTCTCACTTGGTCAGCAATTAGCTCCCTGAACTTTGCCGTTTCTTCAATTGAAATGCTAAATGCAGCTTGAGTCCCCTCATACGTTCTAGGGTGAGTCAGGTCGAACTTGAAATTAGTAGAAATTCCTGTGTACAAATAAAACCCCTCTGTTGGCCAAAATTGAATATCCATTGGTGCATGCACATCCAAGATGGTGTAATCATAAAGTACGGCAGGGTAGAATAACCCATCGTCATCCGTATAGGCGAATCGAAGTTCGGAATGAAATGGTGTGCCTCGAAAATCTAATCCTGTCCGAACCGTCAATCTGTCCTTAACTTTATAAGATGCCATGATTGAGGCACTTATGGTGGTGTAGCCACGACCAAAAATTGCGTACTCATCGTTGCTGATATTTATCTGTTGTTCTGGAGTAGTATCCTGATACAGCAAGCCCAAACCAAACTGATAGGTTACTTGGGCAGTAGATGAACCAACGAATGCTAGCAGTAGAACCCCTATTAAAATAAATCGTATTGCTTCTTTCATTTTGATATCGTGGGGTATGCGATGGCTAGCTCCATGTTTGGCCACTTCAAAAGGTAATTCATGGGTGCTGTCATTCGGTTGAAACAGGTTATTATAGTAATCTTTCCAATACTGCCGTCTTGATTGATGATCACAGAGAGAGGATTTGTTAAATAATACTCCAAAGTTATTTTCATAATTGAAGGGGTCTTGCTATTCGTTATTTGTATTGTACGCATACAATCTAATATTTCATGTGGTATGTCACAAAAAGTGCTAGTCCTCTTCTTATAATTGGCACTTCGTACTCATTTCCAAAGACGCTGAAAGGTTTTGTGATTGAGCCAAAACTACCCGAACCAGTTAATTGTAATCCAAAGGATCTAGTGAGGTCAGTTGCTAGAGACCAATTGTAATTGTAGGTGATGCCTTTGTAGGCGTTCTTTTGAAATTGATAATAGGTCTCGTAATAAAAAGGATCTTCTCTTTTGTTTGCTAGATTTAACCCAAAGCCATCTATCCTACTGGCAATTGTACCCCAATGAAAAGATGGGCCTGCACCGAATTTTACTCGGAAAGTTTTTATGGGTGCAATGGATGAAAAAAGCCCCCAATCCTCAAATGGACTAAATTCCACTTGTAAGGGTAAAAATATCGTGTACTTGGCATTTCCAGGAAAGTAATTTATCGATGGTACGGTAGGTCTATCTGAAATTCTGAGCAACGCTATTCTAGACCACTGTCGATTATAGAAAAGAGAGGAAACCAGCTTGACCTTCCTTTTATCCTGAATAGTATAGTTTATAAAAACGATAAGCCCAGGATCATTTTTTATTGGGCCGTACAACGGGTTTTTAACTGATTCCTCATTGAGAAACAAAATGGAATCATTGATGTAAACGACATTAGAACCAAGAAGGGTATAAGATTCTGACTTTAACCCCAATCCGAATTCTAGTGGGGGTTGTGCGGCTAAGAAAAAACCTCCCAGAATAAAAATAATGATAGAACCCAAAATTTTCATTGCTACATTTTTTTATCAAAGGGAAGTTGTCTCAAATGTGAAACAACTCCCTTTAGAAATCGGTTACTGCTGATTTACCCAAAAAATCATTGGTGTGCGGTATTCTGTGCCTTCACCATCTGTGTTATCGCAAAAATAGATTTCAAATGGTCCAGAAATTATATCATCTTTTTTACCAAGACTAAATGATGCCCTACCAGTTGCACTAACATTAGCGATTTCGATATTTAGAAAATTAAAGGTTGAAATTACATCAACATCAAGTGTCACTGTTACTATGGACGGGTCTTCTTCAACCCAAGTGTAATACATTGTATCGCCATATATATCCGGATCCCACCTAACAATTTGATAATCGAAATTCTTAACTACCGTCCACTCGTTTAGCCATTTTCTTTTAAACCATCCACTTTCTCCCATAGCATAACTTAATCCTGAGTAGTTATAATTTGAACTAACATTACTTTGAGCAAAAGCAACAAGCAGCCTTACTTCAGGTTTACCTGAAACCCATTTTTCAACTTGCCTAAGTGTTCCATAATCTTTAAACTTGGCTTTATTGATATAATCAGGATCATTATTTGTTTCTCGATCACAAGCCGTTGATCCAGTTCCACCACCTCCACCCGTTCCACCTCCACCAGTACCTCCACCACCTCCGCTACCACCACAATCAATCAGCACATCCTCCCTGAGATAGTAATTAAAACTTTCCGTTCGCAGTATTGGTTCATCCAAGAAGCAGTCATTGATGCTGACTCGTACAGAACCCTCAACGGGAAATGCCATCACTCGCTCACTAGGTGAGATAACAATGGTCAGTTGATCGGGTTCGTCAGTAGTAGATATCTCATATGAATTACCTTCCGAATCGTATGCCGTAACCATTTCTGTTGTACTCTCATCGTAATCAGAATCCAATACTGCTACGAGTGGGTTCAGACTTGCCGCCTCCCAGTCTTCGGGTTCTGGCACAGCTATTTGCATGGTAGGGTACTCTACTTCTAATTGGGCCAACAGTTCGTCTAGGTCACTTTGGTCAATTCTGGCCGAACCCGCTTGCACATACAAGACATCTTGAAAGGTCATAGCATCTCCGCGAGCGTTGGTCATGCCTGTTACTCCTTTGTCCTTTGCTGCAGCAAACAGAATGTCATAATCGCCATCAAATTGTGTTGTAGCTTCCTTCTTGATAAAACTTCTCATCTCTTCATTTTTCAATGAGGTGGAAAGCAATTTAGAGAATTTGTGTACCAAGGCATCTAGCTCTTCATTTTTCTCGAATACTACCTTCACCTTGTCATCAAGCGTAGGTACTTCTTCAGCATTTTCACCACAACCCCAGCCGAACCCCAGCAACGCGGAGATCATCAGTACTTGAATAAAATTTGTCTTTTTCATTTTGATAGATCGTTTAGTGTGATAAATTAATTTGCGTTAAACATACAAGGGGGGGGTCTGATAAATACAAACAACTCATTGATTATTTATTCACAAGTTTTCCGCAGATTTTGAGTAAGTATTATCTATTGCTAATACTTTTCTTGAAGAAGGCGGTATGGGGGTAGTCTGATTCAGGGTTCAAATTTTCCTGTTCCGAGTTTGAGGCTCGCTAGACAAATAGGGGGTTTTACGCTGTTATGGATCTTAGAAAACGACCCTGCTGGTGGTCATGTTCTGAGGGCTATGCCTTTAATCGTATGCGTAATACCAATGTTGACTATCGGATGAACTATTTCAAAAAAGTCCCGGAGTGATGCTTTTGGGATAAAATCGCTAATCGTTGTTGGATAGTCAAAACATGAGTCCACTCCAAAAAGTATGAAAGCTACGGATCTGCCTTGCGGGTAGGCAGATGCGCGGATTACTTAGATTTATAAACACCTGATAATTAGACCATTATCAAATTCAAAAAACTAGCAATTTCACGAATCAAGACTTTTTGGAATGGACTCAAACATAATGCAGTTCAAAACCCCCTTCTTAGTTTATTTTTGTTTCAAAAATAACTTACCGTTTTGATTAGATTCTTCAGGGCAAACGACCCCTATCGTTTGGTATTTGTTCTAGCAGCTCTGGTGCTGATTAGAGTGACCTATGGTTTCATTGGCTTGCCATTGTCCATGCCAGAACTAAAAGGTTTGTTGCTTGGCGAATGGTTGGCTTCTGGCTTTTCGATGTATTCAGAGACCTTTGACTATACAGCTCCGTTGAGCGCTTGGACCTATCAGGCAATGGATTTTCTCTTTGGCAGAAGCCGAAATGCGCACTGGGTTGTGTCAGGGATACTGGTGTTTTTTCAAGCGGCATATTTCAACCGAACGCTGTTGCGAAGCAAAATTTTTCCTGAGTCCAATTATGTGGCGGCATTTCTCTACGTGGTTTTTTCGATAGCCACGTTTGATTTTTTTGCACTTTCCCCACAACTGATGAGCTTGACATTTGTGATTGTTTCAATGGATCATTTGATTCGTAAAATGGACAATGTTGCAGGGGACGAATTATTTTCCTTTCCTGGGTTTTATCTTGGCATAGCAGGATTGTTTTATTTGCCATCTGTGGCTTTCTTCCTAGTATTTTTAGTAGCGCTTATCTTAATCACCCGTGCGGCACTTCGTAGAATTTTGCTCTTTGTTTATGGCTTTCTCACGGCTTATTTGATCATTATTGTTGTGCTCTATTTGGGTGGCAACCTTTCAGAATTTTTGGGGGCATATTTTGTTGAGATTGGGCGAAACAAAATTTATTACATGTCTTATTTTGAAATATTTAAATGGACAGCCTTGCCATCATTGATTTTTGTTTTTGCGGTGTTCGTTTCTCTGGGTAAGAGAGAAAGCAGCCTGCATGCCAAGACACAGCAGTTTATGGTCTTGGTATTTCTTGCGTCTTTTGGTGTGCTTTTGATGGGAGGAACACTGTCCGGGACGGGGCTGGTGTTTTTCATTCCGGTGTTCACCTTTTTTGTCACGAACTATTTTTTACAGCTCAAGAAACGCGTTTGGAGATTTTTGATTCCGACGTTAATGATTTTTGGATCGGTCGCCGCTCCTTATCTGGGTGTGAATTTTGGAACATTTTCTGAGCGATTGATTGTCGCACCGACCAATGATACGACCCTTGTCGATAAAAAAATTATGGTTATTGGATCACCGTCTTCAGTCTATTTGAATGGAAAAATCGCCGGTCCGTTTTTCGATGAGGGGATCGGAAAGCGACGGCTTGAGGATTTGGACTTTTATTTGAAAGCACCCGTTTTTTTGAAAATTTTCAGCAATGCGAAACCAGATTTAATCGTTGATGAGTGGGGCGTGATGAAGAAAATCCATCATCGATTTCCCGAGATTGAGGCGATGAATATTAAAATCAAAGAATCGTCTAACAACTAATTTTATCCACCCGGGTTTGGTGTCGGCCTCCTTCAAAATCAGTTTTCAGAAAGGTGCCAACGATTCCTTCTGCATATTCATAGGCTAGAAATCTTGCCCCGAGGCAAATCACATTTGCATCGTTGTGTTGTCTTGCCAATGCCGCCAAATCTTGATTCCAACAAATGGCCGCCCGAATGTATGGATGCTTATTGGCCGCCATCGCCACGCCATTCCCACTTCCGCAGATCAGGATGCCTACATCGGCCTGGTTCTTTTCAATGGCTTTTGCGACAGGGTGTACATGATCAGGGTAGTCCACGGACACGTCAGAGTTGGGGCCAAAATCAAGTATTTCATGGCCATTATTTTTCAAGAAACTGATCATTCGAGATTTGTAATCGAATCCGGCATGATCTCCTCCAATGGCAACTTTCATATGCGGGTTGTTTATTTCAAAGATACTCAATCTCGATTTTGCTTTGCTTTTTTTCTCTCTATCCTCTTAGCAATGACAATACTGATCTGATAAAGGAGCATTAGCGGAAGAGCAATCATCAATTGGCTAAATGGATCTGGAGGAGTGATCAAGGCACCAAGGACTAGAATAACGATAATGGAGTGTTTCCTATACTTTTTCATAAGGCGCGAACTAATTAGGCCAGCCTTGGTAAGAAAGTACACGACCACTGGAAGTTGGAAAAGTATTCCGCTTCCAAATACGACCAGCGTAATGATCGATACGTAAGAAGAGAGATCCCATTGATTCTCGATCATTGCATAAATCTGGTAGTTCGAGAAAAAACGTATTGAAATGGGCGCGATTAGAAAGTAGCCAAAAAGCACCCCCAGCGCAAAAAGAAAAGTCACCGAAAAGGTGGCCCCTCTTGAGGCACTGCGCTCCTTGGAATGAAGTCCTGGTTTGATAAATCGCCAGATTTCCCAAAAGGCATAGGGGAAACCGATGATTAACCCAGCGGTAAAAGCGACAGAAATATGAGACATAAACTGACCCGAGACCTTTCGGCTGATGATCTCAAATGGGAGCTCCTGTACACAAAGGGCGGGAATATTTACGAGCTCTGAAAGCTCACAAAATTTTATATATGTCCAAAATTCGGGTCTGCCAGGCCCCATAATCAAGGTGCCCATGATAAAATCCATACATGCGAAGGCCGCAATAGCAAACACAAAGATGGCCCCAACTGCACGTACAATATGCCACCTGAGTTCCTCCAGATGATCTATGAAGGTCATCTCTTTTTCGTTACCATCACCAATCTGATCCAGTGCCATTAGTTGAGAGTTGTTTTTAATGGATACTTTTTTTGAAAGCACCAAGCACCAAAAATCAAAAGACAAACAAACTCCAATCGCCAAAATCTCAAACGTTCATTTGTTTGATTTTTTGAAGCTTGTTTTTTGCGTTTTATTTGGGATTTGGAGATTGTCATTTTGGAGATTAATTGTAAAGCGGATAATCCTTCATCCAATTATTTACCTCGCCTTTGATCGTAGCGATTTTTCCATCGTCATCCTTATTTTTCAGAACCTCATCAAGCAGACCAACGATTCTGTCCATGTCGGATGCCTTCATTCCTCGTGTGGTCATGGCTGCTGTACCTATCCTCATTCCAGAGGTGACGAATGGGGACTTATCATCAAAAGGCACCATGTTCTTGTTCACGGTGATGTCGGCCTTCACTAAAGTGTTTTCAGCTTCTTTACCAGTGATGTCTTTGTTCCTCAAATCAATCAGCATAAGGTGATTGTCTGTACCACCAGAGATTACTTGATAACCTCTTTCGACAAATGCATCAGCCATGGCCTGTGCATTGGTTTGAACTTGCTGGGCATACGTCATATAGTCGTCACTCATCGCTTCACCAAAGGCAATCGCCTTAGCAGCAATGATATGCTCTAGCGGTCCACCTTGTGTCCCAGGAAAAACGCCTGAATCAACTAGCGAACTAATGGTTCGAGTGAAGCCCTTAGCGGTTTTTATTCCGAATGGATTCTCCATGTCTTCCCGTAACAAAATCATTCCGCCCCTGGGTCCACGCAACGTCTTGTGCGTGGTTGTGGTGATTAGATGGCAATGGTCCAATGGATCATTTAATAAGCCTCTGGCGATAAGGCCAGCTGGATGTGCAACGTCTGCCATCAGGAGCGCGCCTACTTCATCGGCAACCGATCGGAAGCGTTCATAATCCCAGTCTCGGGAGTATGCGGAAGCGCCCGCAATGATGAGTTTGGGTTGTTCTTTTCTGGCGGTCTCTTCTAGCGAATCATAATCGATTAATCCAGTTTCCTTATCCACTCCATAGAAACTCGTTTCATACAACTTCCCGGAGAAATTTACTGGCGAGCCATGGGTTAGGTGTCCGCCATGCGAAAGGTCGAATCCCAGTATTTTGTCTCCGGCATTGAGTAGTGCGAGCATGACCGCTGCATTAGCTTGTGCGCCTGAGTGTGGCTGCACATTTGCCCAGGTCGCACCAAATAGTTCTTTAGCTCTTTCTCTGGCCATATCTTCCACTTCATCGACTACTTCGCATCCACCATAGTACCTTTTGCCGGGTAGCCCTTCAGCATACTTATTGGTGAGTACGCTTCCAGCAGCTTCCATTACCTGAGGTGAGGTAAAATTCTCCGAGGCAATAAGTTCAATGCCCTCAATTTGTCTCCGCTTTTCTTTTTCGATCAGGTCGAAAATTTGTTGATCTCTTTGCATGAGCGCAAAAGTAGGAAAGAAAGTGGATTGGTTTTAGGTAATTAGAGTCTCGTCTATAAGTTACTTATTTCGTAACTTTGTTGTGTGAATATTGTTAGTAAAAGGAAATTGATAAAGTTCTGGGCAGCTCATTCTGGTGTTGAACCGCCACTTTTACGATGGTATTACATTGTCAGAAAGGCCAAATGGAAAAGCTGGAAACAATTGCAAGCTGATTTCCCATCGGCAGATAAGGTTGGAGATAGAGTGATTTTTAATGTTAAAGGAAATAATTACCGATTGATAGTGGTTGTTCGCTTTTTCAACAATCACATCTTCTTGAGATGGTTCGGGACGCATGCTGAATATGACAAGTTGACGAAAGATGATATTTTAAATTTATAGCTATGGTAAAAAGTATATATACAAAAAAAGATGCGCATGAAGCTGAGAGCAGGATCGATGAATTGGTGGCACTAAAAAAACCATCATTTGAAGAAGAAGAAGAGCTTAATATTTTGAGCATTTTGCTCACTAATTGGGAAGACGAAAACCTTGATTTCCCAGCTTCCTCAACGCTAGATGTGGTGGGTAATATCAAGTTTATGATGGATCAGAACGGGTTATCAAAACAATCCGAACTGGTTGGCCATGTGTTTGCCAATAAAGTAAGAGCTTCGGAAGTATTCAATTCGAAACGGCTTCCGACATTACAAGAAATAAAGAAATTGAATTCGTTCTTAAAGATTCCGTATGAAATGATGATTCGATAATCAAATTGAAGTTTTTCGATCTCTTTGCATGGGCGCAAAAGTAGGAAAGAAAGTGAATTGATAATGAACTGATTTGTCGATTTGAAGATTGCTGGGGGAAACTCAATCAGAGATTAAAAGCATACCCAACGCTTATTTCGAAACCATCTAATTTGAAATCAGAATCAACGTACTGGAGGTCGCCTACGATTTCAGAATTAGAATACCGCTTTTCAGCAATGACCATTTCGGTCAATCCTTTGAAATAATTTCCAACAATGAATAGTGACCCATTAGAAAAGGTATAGCCAACTCCAACTCCGAACGATAGCGAGAAGGAATTGGGGGTTCTTTGATCAGCAATATTCATATCCTTAACTGCTAGAGCTGTTCCACCTATTCTGGTTCCGGTCATTTTGGATTTAAGGAGTCGAGAATAATTCATTCCAAACTCGGCGTAGGGGCGGAGTTTTGAGTCAAAAGGAGCGATATGGAGTTTGACGGGAATAGAAATAAAGTTAAGGGTTTCTTCTAAATAGCTTATGAAAGGGGCATCACCACTTGATGCTGAATAACTTTCCTGTGAATATTTCCCGCCTAAGCCCACTGAGAGTTTTTTTGTTATTGGCAACAACACTCCTGCGGCTAACTGAAAACCCTGATTAGGATTGTAATTCTTATCGCCATCAGATGTGAATGCAGAAAAGTACTGAGTTTCATGGACTTTGGTAAAGTTAGTTCCCGATGAGATGTACAAGGCAAGCGGAGCATTTTCTTCAACCTCTTGTGCTCGTAATATAAGAGGAGCTAAAAGAAGCAAGAGGAATGCTTGTAGTTTCATACTCCCAATTTAATAAAAGCTAATAACATTACACTTGTCTATTTAGTAAAGTATTGTATGAAATAATCTAAAATCCATAAATCTAAAATCGAAGTACCTTCGCATATGGCCAAGCAAAAAACCGTTTTCTATTGTCAAAACTGTGGAGCAGAATCTGCCAAATGGGTGGGCAAGTGCCCGTCTTGCAACGAATGGAATACCTACGTGGAAGAGGTTGTGAAGAAGGAGGGAAGTGGTGCAATGGTCGGGAATTTCAGACCTGCCCCGTCAGAACCCAGACTTATTCAAGACGTGAGTCCAGAGGTGGTAAACAGGATAGAAAGTGGAAGTGTCGAGTTGGATCGTGTGCTGGGGGGTGGTATTGTCCCTGGATCATTGATCTTGCTAGGAGGTGAGCCTGGAATAGGCAAATCCACATTGCTTTTGCAGGTGGCCATTAAGCTGGATAAAAAAATACTCTATGTATCTGGCGAGGAAAGTGCAGAACAAATAAAGCTGAGAGCTGAGCGAATTGGGATAAAATCAGAGAGCTGCTATCTCCTGGCGGAAACGGGACTCAACGAAGTGTTTTCTAATGCGGAGAAAATCCGCCCGGAGATATTGGTCATCGACTCGATCCAGACACTTCATTCAGACCGATTGGAGGCTACTCCGGGGAGCGTGTCACAAGTAAAGGAATGTACTTCGCAATTGCTGAAGTATGCCAAACAAACACACATTCCTGTGTTCTTGGTCGGGCACATCAACAAAGACGGAGCAATCGCTGGCCCCAAAGTTTTGGAGCACATGGTGGATACGGTACTGCAATTTGAAGGGGATAGAAATATGGTCTATCGCATCCTTCGGACGATCAAAAACAGATTCGGGTCTACGGCTGAATTGGGCATTTATGAAATGCAGGGCACTGGGTTGAGAGAAGTTACCAATCCGTCCGAAATATTGATCTTACCCCGGGAGGAGAATATGAGCGGTGTAGCCATTGGCGCTACCATGGAGGGCAATCGTCCATTATTGATAGAAGTGCAAGCGCTCGTAAGCCCGGCAACCTACGGCACACCGCAGCGCAGCACGACGGGTTATGACCCCAAACGATTGAACATGCTCTTGGCCGTATTGGAAAAACGAATTGGCTTGCGGCTTAGTAGTCAGGATGTGTTTTTAAATATAGCGGGCGGATTGAAGATTCAAGATCCTTCGCTAGATATGGCTATTTGTGCAGCGATCTATTCCTCGTATGAGGAGCGACCCATTTCTGAAAAAATCTGCTTTGCTGGAGAAATTGGACTGGGCGGTGAAGTGCGTTCAGTGACCCAAATTGACAGCCGAATTATGGAAGCAGAGAAACTTGGGTTTGAAAAAATAGTTATTTCCAGACATCAAAGCAAGAGTGCCGTGGTAACCAACGCCAACATTAAAGTGATCCCTAGCGGAAAACTTAGTTCCGTTTATTCGGATTTGTTTGGTTCTTAGGTGGGCTTAAAGATTTTGGAATTTTACGTTTCTTCTGCTTGCCAATAACACTGTATATCCCTTCTCGTTTTTTGGTTTTCACCTTTTTACCCAAGAAACTACCCGTTGAGACGCCCTTGTTACTACCTTTCTTACTCTTAGAATCATCAATAGAAGTAGTGCTTCCACGGCTAGAGAGTCCTTGAAACGGCGATTTTCCAATAATAAAGTTGAGCCCCATTCTAAAATCAAACGTCTTGGCATCAGGCACAGAAAGGCTCAGCAGCCCATCTGCTGCCACGTAGTACTGAACCGGGCCTCCTCTTACCGCCAGAGCCGCACCAAGATTGAAGAAATGTTGTGGCATTCTCATCGCACTTACAGAAGCTGTTAGTGGGCCAAGCTTTTGCCGAACACCGCCACCGTAGAGCATCTTCATTTCTCCCATCACGTAGCGAGCGCCGACGGTACCAATAAAGTGGGTCTCAGGTGTGTATCGATAAATGACACTTCCGTACGCCTTAGTTGGAAGCCAGGTTTTGTATCCGTCTGAAGTTTCCTTTGTTTTGAATTGGTCAAACAATGAATCTGTGAGTGTCGTTTCCAGACTATTGATTCCTTTAATATCCACACCTGCGTAGTTGAATTTGGTGTCTTCGTACACGCGGTTTTGTATGTCATTGCTCCAAGTAATAAAACCAATGTCAGTGATCGAAGCAGCAAATCCAAGATATTTACTCACGTTGTATTCAAACCCAACGTCTAGTCCAAATCCGGAATTGCCCGCAGAGACCAAGTTGTCTCCATAAGTATTGAGTCCCGAAGACCGAAACTGAATGTTTTCAGCCTCCAATTCCCAGGCGTAGGTTTGTGGATCTACTTTCAGATTGGCTACCATACTTGATGGTGTACTATAATTGAAAAAACCCTGTAGCATCTTGAGTCTCACACCAACTTTTAATTGGGGGCTAAGCTCGTGTGCAAAACCAATTCCCATTTCACGAAAGTGCGTAGCGTTTATTCCCATCGACCCGACCTCTATGGTTTCCCCCAAGTTGGCGGTGTTCCCTTCAAACAAGAATTCTGCAAGTGTTTTAGGGTAGAGTACGTCTGTCTCAACTCGCTCATTGGCAAAGACACTCAACATCATTCCATTCTGGAATCTATACCCGAGATGCAGCAAGCTGATATTGACTTGTGCATTCGTCATATTTTCCTTTTGCAGCTCGTTGATCAGGCTCCTTATTTTTATCGTGTTGGTGTTTCCTTCTTTGCTAATCAGTTGATTGTAGCTGAACTTATTGTTGATGCCCACGTGCACACCAGAAAGCGCTGGTAGCCCAATAAATATCCGTCCGTTGGGAACGTATGCAGGATTCAGACTGGAATTTTGATACGTGGCATCACCGAGATGATAGAAGGAAAGGCTATTCTGTGCTTTCGCATAAAAACCTCCAGCTAGTAGAATGGCCATACTGATGATTCGATATAATTTCCTCATAGTTTCACGTCAATTATACCTCTGGCAGCAAGAGAGATTTCTAGCTTGGCAGTTGCTAGTAGTTTAACAAAAATATCTTCGGCTGTCTGACTTTCTGGTGAGTTCATCCGTATGACAATTCTAATCTTATCTCCGTTATTCAGTGCGTCTATCCCCGTTTTTCCAAATGGAATATCTTCAATACTTGTCTTAGGCTCTCTGATTGTACGATCAAAATTCAAAAAAGGAATATCCAAGGCTTGATTTTCCAGCACTGTGTACAACGTGTCTTCCGCAGCAGTCACAATGTACATGTCCATTGTAGCCGAGAAGGGAAGCTCATTCACTGTAATGACTCTTAACGACAATGAGTCCGCCTGACTAAAGTCCACACCGCCACCGAGATCAAAGTCTAGGTTGTGAGTAACATCTGTCAGCCTTACCTCCATGGGCATGGTCATTTCAATGTAGCTTCTGATCGAACTTGTGTCTGTCACAAAATTGAGGATCGATTGATCATACGGATTGGTAAACCCTTCAATGTCAAATCCAAGTGTAGAAGGTGAAGTAGCGAGCAAATTTCGCAAAGTGGAGTTGGAAGAATTAAGAGAAATGATGCTTTGAACAGGAGTACCCGTTACCGGATTTTCTACGGAAGCACTTGCAATAACTGGTGGGGTACCCACGACTGATCCTCCAAGATATGTTCTCGTGCCGTCACTCTCTTCTCCATACATGCCACCAAATCCTACGCCTATTGGAATGCCGAACGAACTCCTAAAATCAAAAGTGATTTCCGGGTTACCAAACTCAAGTCCGTCCACTCCGATATCGTCGAAGAAGGCAATGTCAATTGTCTCTCCAGCTATGGCTACCGTATCTTGTCCAAGTTTACCAAATGCGACAATAAAATCTTGATTCAGAAATTCTATATTCACAGAGATTTGATCGCCGCTGAAGGATTCGCCCCCGGCCAGGTTGGCTGTTATATTGAGGACAAAGTCAGCAATATTTTCTCCACTAACCTCTGTTAGTACCGTTTTGTGATCGCTAAGGCTTTGATTGTCCGAAGATGAACCACCGCTAATTGTCCCCACAAATGTCATTGGTGCATCCGTGTTAACATTGGTCGTGTTTGATAGCTCAAGCGTATAGTTAATGTCGAATGGAGTGGTGGTCGTCAACTGAATGTTAACTGATGCGGTCGTCTCGTGAAATACTGAATCGATCACTTCCCCATCTTGCGAAATGTACGGTTGCGTGAATGGGATCGACTGAGAAAATGGAAGCGGACCAGAAGCATTGTTCAGCGGGAGAATCGAGTTTTCCGAATTATTAGGCACGTCAAAAATCTCAGATGTAAATGAGTAGCTGGCAGTGTCTCTATAGATAAGCATAAGCTCAGCGGTAACAGGATCTTCAACCAATTCCAGCTCCGCGTCCGAGATATCTTCGATGAGTTCTCGCATAGTATAAGAAGCCGTCCCAAACGGCACAGCAATCTCCGATTGTAGGTTCTCCACCTCAATATTGGTGAAGTCTAAATCCTGAATATTACAGCCAATTAGGAGCAGAATCACTCCAAGTAATGCATAACGTAAATTTCTCACGGTTTGAAATTGATAAAAATGTGTCTAAATATGAATTTTTTGCGAGCTTTTTTGGTTAAAACCTGCAATCCCTTGCAACCCTCCCGTGTGTAGAAATACTAAGGTTTGACCGTCAAATCTTCCGTTGGTGATCATTTCCCAAACGCCAAAAAGTGCCTTTGCAGTATATATGGGATCAAATAACATATTTATTTCTTTTTTCATTTGATTGATAAAATCGATTAATGTCGAGGGACATTTGCCATATCCTCCAAAATGGAAGTTTGTGAGTACCTCGAAGTTAGAATGTGAAATTTGCATGTTTTGTAGCAAGTCTCTCATTTCAGTTTTCATAAAATCTCCTTTCAGCGAGCTGATTCCAAGCACCTCTTTTTTGCCCCTTAAACCACGGATGAGTCCCGCCATTGTACCTCCCGTGCCGATCGCCGTTATGATTACATCAAAGTCAATATGTAGCTCTTGGATTATTTCAGAAGCTCCTTGAATTGCCAGCTCATTCGTACCTCCTTCAGGAATAATGTAGGCATTGGGAAACTGCGCTTTCAAGAGATTTAAATCGGTTTTGAGTTTGCGATAATCCTCTCTGGATAAAAATCTGAAATTCATGCCATCTTTTGCTGCTTGTTGTAAGGTTGGGTTACTGTTTTCATTCAGTTCATCGCCACGAATAATGCCGGTGGATTTTATTCCAAAGTGATTGGCTGCTGCCGCCGTTGCAGCGATGTGGTTGGAGTAAGCACCACCAAAGGTGATTACTTCTGAGAGTGCATTTTCTATTGCGTATTCAAAATTGTATTTAAGCTTTCTCCATTTGTTACCCGATATTTCTGGATGAATCAGATCGTCCCGCTTGATGTACATAGTTACACCATGTTTTTTAAGTAACGGATGGGAAATCTTGTCAAGTGGAGACGGCAATGAAAACATCACCACAAGTTTAGCCTAAATTTGCCGCCATGTCAGAAGAGCAAGAGTTGCAAGAAGAAGAACTTTATGAGCATCATCATTTGATCGCTGACCCCAATCAAGCGTTGCTTCGAGTTGACAAGTTCCTAATGGATCGCTTGCCCAACGTGACACGAAACAAATTGCAGAGTGGAATCAAGGAGGGGTTGGTGAAAGTAAATGGTGAGCAGGTCAAGCCAAACTATAAGGTGCATCCGGGAGATGACATTCATGTGTACCTCACCCAGCCACCCAGAGATGAAGAGGTGGTACCCGAGGACATTCCGCTGAATATTGTATTTGAAGATGAGTACTTGTTGGTAGTGAATAAACCCGCAGGAATGGTGGTGCATCCGGCGTACCAGAATTGGTCTGGCACATTGGTCAATGCCTTGGCATTTCACTTCAGCAATCTTCCAGAAATGGAAGGAAATGATGGACGCCCTGGGTTGGTGCATCGAATAGACAAGGACACCTCCGGTCTTTTGGTGATTGCCAAAACTGAGCGAGCCATGAATGGTTTGGCCAAACAGTTTTATGATCATTCGATAGAGCGAACCTACCATGCGCTGGTATGGGGGGAGCCCCTAGAGGAGAAAGGCACGATCCATGTGAATGTGGGGAGAAGCTTGAAAGATCGTCGGATTACTGCATGTTTCCCTGATGGGGATTTTGGTAAAAATGCGATCACCCATTACGAGGTGCTACAAAATCTTCGATATGTCAGCTTGGTCAAATGTAATCTGGAGACAGGACGAACCCATCAAATTCGAGCCCACATGAAGCATCTGGGGCATACGCTTTTTAATGATGCTACCTATGGAGGAGACGAGATACTGAAGGGGACGGTATTTACCAAATACAAACAGTTTGTGCAGAATTGTTTCAAAATCATTCCGAGGCAGGCGCTTCATGCCAAGACATTGGGATTTGTTCATCCAATCACTAAGGAAAAAGTAAATTTTGACTCAGAACTGCCAGACGATTTCAGGCAAGTGCTCGACAAATGGCAGAAGTACGTGAATACGGTGGATTGATGGATTCGAGCCGTCAAGGCATGCTTTAAGCATTTCTTACTTGCGGTCAAACCAATAATCCACATATTTAGGAATTTGGGAAGCCTGATAATAGGGAATATTCATTAACTGAAACGGTGTACCCAAGGGTGTTTTTACATCGTTAATGGAAAAGTGATTTCCACAAATTCGTATCGCCAATTTTGTTTCTGCCCTTTCCATAAACTGATGCAAGGAGCGTAATCTCCCGGATTCACCCGCCTTCACTTCTATAGGGATGAGGTATTGTTTGTAGGCATAGACCAAATCCACCTTGGCGTTAGAGTTTGTTTTTTCTCTCACCCAGAAATGTGGTTTGTAAAGAGGAGAATCATGGATGGCTTGCAATTCTTGTGTCACTAAGTGCATGATAATTTTTCCTCTATAGAAATCATCGAGACTTTTGATTCCAATCATTTCTGCTTGAATGCCCATAATGTAATTCAGTAAACCTGTGTCCAAAAATTGAAGACGTGGTTTTCGTTTGTAATCAACAACCAAGGGCATCCTTACAGGTGTAGCAGGATAGATTAGCTGAATAATTCGAGCTTTTCCAAGTGCATCTAAGGCTTCTCTCACTTCTCTGGATTTGTAATTAGAATTCCCGAATCCGGAAAGAGTCACTCGATCTTTTTCAGAAGGAGCTGTGTCCATCACATGCATGATCACTTTCCTTTCGGTTGTATTTCTGGCATATTTTTCAACATCCTCTTTGTAGGCCAACCAGAGATTATCATAGACCCCTTTGAGAGACACGGGTGATCCATCTACAACATATTTTTTAATTGCTTCTGGCATCCCGCCGATCAGAGCATACTGATGAAAAAGATCCATCAGAGTACGGTGAGCATACTGATTCACAGGAATAGTTTTCAGCTCTTCAATCACTGATGATTTATCGAGTGCTTCAAGAAATTCTTCAAAGCAAAATGGATGTAGCACCATCTGTTCGACCCGTCCTACCGGAAAGGAGGCTACTTCTTTAAAAGCAAACTCCAACAAGGAGCCCGCCGCTATCACATGGATGTCGGGAAAATATTCATAGAAATAGCGAAGTAGCTGAATGGCCTTGGGTGATTCTTGTATTTCATCAATAAAAACCAGTACATCAGCTTTCAATGGAACACCTTCGGCTAAGAATAATGCATGAACGATCGTCTGTATATCATCCATTTCTTCAAAATACACTCGGTGCTTAGGTTCTTCAAGATTTAGCTTGATGAAATGCTCGAATTCAACCGAAAACTGACTGACCAATGTGGATTTTCCAACCTGCCTTGCACCTCGAATGATCAGAGGTTTTCGATCTGGTTTTTGTTTCCATGCGACAAGTTTGTGGTAAACATTTCGTTTGAAATCCATTTTTATTCAATTTGTCGTTGCAAATACAGGGTAATTATACATAAATATTGTATCAAATACAGGGTAATTACGCATAAATAATGTATCAAATCAGGGGTTAATTATTTAAATAGTACGCTTGGACGATTTTGATGAGGCTAAATCTTTCATAGATCATTTGAGAGTAAATCGTGGGTTTCCCGAATTATTATTTAGCTTTCAATCATGAAAAAATTAGTGCTCCTATCTCTTATATCCGCATGTGCTTCTCCCATCGTCCCAACTCTGGTACCGCAGGAAGTAGGCACTGATGCCCTACTTCAGGCGATTAGTATCGTGGATGAAAATACCGTGTGGATGAGTGGACACAATGCCACATTTGTCCGTACCAATGACGCTGGGGAATCGTGGGATGTATTCAAGCACCCAACTGGTGACACGCTTCAGTTCAGAGATATTCATGCATTTGATTCATCAAGGGTTATTCTGATGAGTGCCGGGCCTGGCTCGCTTTCGCGAATTTTCAGCGTGATAGATGGAGTCATTTGGCGAGAACATTTTGTCATGCAAGATTCCTTGGGTTTTTTGGATTGTTTGGATTTTTGGGACGAGAAACGAGGGATTGCATTTGGCGATACGATCGACGAGTATCCGTATATTTTACTTACCTCAAACGGAGGACGAACGTGGAAACGCGCCCCCACAGATCAGATGCCAAAGGCGGGAAAAGGAGAAGGTGGGTTCGCGGCAAGTGGCACGTGTGTGACCACCGGAGAAAATGGGTTAGCTTGGATTGCTACGGGAGCTGGTGGAAATGCTAGAATCCTGCTGACCCAAGACTATGGTACTACTTGGCAGACTGCCGATAGTCCAATTATAAAGGGCGAATCGGCTGGGCATACGTCCATTGATTTTGTGGATAGCAAAAAGGGTTTTGTCACTGGTGGAGACTTGGCAATTTCGGATGAATACACGGACAATTGTGCTTTCACATCGGATGGCGGCAAGACCTGGAAGCTTGCCAAGACCCCCAAAACAAAAGGGGCATTTTATGGCAGTAGCACAGTTCAAATTGATGAACAGAATTACACTTTTGTCTGTGGACCGAATGGGTTGGACTTTACATCGGATTATGGAAAATCATGGATACAGCTTGATTCTGCCAATTATTGGGCGGTGAGCTTCGATAGCTCAGGTACAGGCTGGGTGAGCGGCAAGGATGGACGCGTGGCGAAAGTTAATGTGAATTAAAAATCACCGCTCCGTCCTGATGTCAATTGCGAATTCTATTTCTCATACATATACCCAAGTGTACAATTCACAAGTGCTTTGACACCCGTGAGCATGCTGTCATCGTGTACGAAGAAATCGGGTGTGTGATGAGGGGCCGCTTTCTTGGCATCTTCACCAGTAGGACAACCACCTACGAAAAAGAAGAATGAGGGCACTTCATTCGCGTAAAAGGAGAAGTCCTCTGCTCCCGTCATGGCTTTTCGAAGATTCACATGATCCGCTCCGGCAGCATTCTCGATCCATTTCACAGCTTTTGCTGTCAGGTCAGGATTATTGTAGGTCACAGGCACGTAACGCTCAATTTCAACGTCCACCGTGGCTCCCTGACTTTCAGCCATAGCTGTCGCCACCTTGCGAATTTTCTCGTGAATAATGTCTTGCATTTCTGGATCTAGCGTTCGAATGGTCCCGATCATTTCCACTTCCTCAGGAATGATGTTGTTTCTTACACCGCCTCGGATCAACCCAACAGAAATCACTGCCGCTTCTTTTGTCAGTTCGGTCTGACGACTGATGATCGTTTGTAATCCTTGGATAATCATTGATGCCGTCATAATTGGATCAACGCTTGTCCAGGGGGTGGAGCCGTGAGATTGCTTACCTTTTATCTTCATAACAAATCGATCCGCAGCAGCCATTGTTCCGCCCGGCTTATAAGTAATCTCACCAACGTTGGTTTGCGCATTTATATGCAGACCAAACATGACGTCAATATCTGGGTTCTTCATTACACCTTCTTTGACCATGAGTTTTGCTCCGCCTTCTTCACCGGGAGGAGAACCTTCTTCAGCAGGCTGGAAAACGAATTTCACGGTACCTTTTAGGTCAGCTTTCATTTTTGTCAACACTTCTGCTGCGCCCATTAATATAGAAATATGCGTGTCATGACCACAGGCATGCATCACTCCCGTTTCTATGTTATTGTAGGTTGAGGTCACTTTGGAGGTCCACTCAAGGGGTACTCGTTCTGTGACGGGCAATGCATCGATATCCGCCCTTAGGCCTACAACGGGCCCGGGTTTTCCGCCTTTCAGGATAGCGACGACTCCCGTTTTCGCAACACCAGTTTGAACTTCCAAACCCAGCGATTTAAGATGCTCCGCAATTTTAGCAGCTGTATTGAACTCCCGATTGGACAGCTCCGGGTTTTCATGAAAGTGATGTCGCCATTCGATTACATTGGACTCAACGCCTTCAGCTAATTTGTTTGACTTGGAAAGAAGTTTGGATGGTTGTGCGAACAACACAACAGAGAACACAAACAATAATGTCGAGAGTAATTTTTTCATGATTTTTATTGATAAGATGACGAATGTAAGCAAATCGCTGCAAAACCAGATCAATCGTCAATAGAACCAATAGAAACTCAATTCACTCCTCAAACGCCCAATCTATCCTATCTTTCATATCCTTCACCACCACGCCTTGAGCTTTCAGTTGCGCTCTCAATTCATCTACTTTTTCAAAATTGCGACCTGCCTTTGCTTCCTTGTACTCGCTCAATATTACCTTAATCAATTCTTCGCCATCTATATCGGACTCGTGCTTGAGGCCTAGGACATCTTCTGAAAAACCAAGGAAGGTCTCCTTCATTCGCTCAAAGGTTTCCTTTCCGATTTCTTCCAACGCCAATTGTCCTGTGTTGATTGAGTTGATCTTTTTTACAATATTGAATAAGTGTCCGATGGTCAATGCCGTATTAAAGTCATCGTTCATTGCATGATGGCAATTGTCGCAAAACTTATTGATTTGCTCAACTTGCTTTTCAACAATACTCTCCCGTATACTCTCCGACCATTCCATTTCATGGATTAGGCGAAGGGCATTCGAAAGTTTCATAAATCCTTTTCTAGCCCCTTCCAGCGCATCGTTTGAGAAATCCAAGGTACTTGCGTAATGAGATTGGAGCATAAAGAAGCGAATGGTCATTGGCGAATACCCTCGATTCAATAGTTCATGCTTCCCCGAAATCAATTCTCTGGGCAGGAATGAATTGCCGACCGATTTACTCATTTTTTGTCCGTTGACTGTGAGCATATTGGTGTGCAACCAATACTTGGCACCACTGCGCCCGGTTGTTCCCACATTTTGAGCTATCTCACATTCGTGATGAGGAAATTTCAAATCCATCCCACCTCCATGAATGTCGAAATCTTCACCCAGGTATTTGGTACTCATTGCCGAGCATTCCAAATGCCAGCCCGGGAAACCATCGCTCCACTCAGTATCCCATCTCATGATGTGCTGAGGAGCAGCTTTTTTCCAAAGAGCAAAGTCTAGTGGGCTTCTTTTATCATCTCCACCATCTAAGTCACGCGTTTGCTCTAGTAAGTCCTCAACTTTCCTCCCACTCAATATTCCGTACGGTTGCGTTTCGTTGTATTTGTTTACATCAAAATATACTGAGCCATTTGATTCATAAGCGAGCCCTTTTGTCAGTAGCGTTTTGATCATAACAATTTGCTCAAGCATATGACCGGTAGCTGAGGGTTCGATATCAGGAGCCACAGCGTTGAAAGTAGTCATGACATTTCGAAAATCATTTGCGTACTTCTGTACAATTTCCATGGGTTCTAAATTATCGAGCTTAGCCTTCTTGCTAATTTTATCCTCACCTGAATCGAGGAGATGCCCTACGTCAGTAATGTTCCTGACATATCGAACCTTGTAGCCCAGAAACCTCAAGTACCGATTGATCACATCAAAACTCAAGAAGGTTCGCACATTGCCCAAGTGTACATCACTGTATACGGTGGGGCCACACACGTACATACCCACATGCGGAGGATTGAGGGGTTCGAAGACCTCCTTTTTCCTAGTTATCGAGTTTAGAACCTTGAGCTTACCGATCATTTTATATTATGTGTTTTTCCTCTTCTGTTTGGAATGAGGATATTTATTTGTACTTTTGCCATGCAAATATAAATGTAAGGAACAGAGGGGACGCAAGTCCCCTCTTTTTATATCGACAATCTGTGCAAGTAGAGGAAAAAATAAGAGAGTATTTGGGGGAAATCCTGTCGGATCAGCCACAGCTTTTTATTGTAAAGATTGTCTTGTCAGGCAAGAGGGGCGATCAGATATTGAGGATAGCGATGGATGGAGATGAGGGGATTACCATAGATGAGTGCGCGAGCATCAGTCGGCAATTGGGGGCAAAGATTGAGGAGGTGGATTTGATTGAAGATAAATTCCGATTGGAAGTTTCGTCCGCAGGATTGGAGATGCCCCTGACAATGGAGAGGCAATTTGCAAAGAATGTAGGTAGGAAATTGAAAGTGACTAAGGTTGGAGGAAGGGAAATAGAGGGTAAATTGGTTGGGTTTGATAAAGAAAGTTTGACTTTGGAAGTGAATGAGGAGGAACAAAATATAGCATTTAAAGAAATTGAAAAATCAGTAATTATGATATCATTCAAGTAAGATGGAGAGTGTGAATTTAATTAACTCGTTTGCGGATTTTGCGCGAAACAAAAACATTGATCGACCTACGATGATCAGGATTTTGGAAGATGTATTCCGAACCATGATTCGAAAGAAGTATGAAACGGATGACAACTTTGACATCATTATCAATGCCGACAATGGTGATTTGGAAATTTGGAGGTTAAGAGAAATCGTTGACGACAACTCTGAGGATATTTGGGAGCATGATAAAATCAAATTCTCTGACGCAATTAAGATTGAGCCAGATTTTGAAATAGGAGAAGAGGTGGCTGAAGAGATTAAACTGGAGCATTTTGGCCGTAGAGCAGTTTTGACAGCTCGCCAAACTTTAATGCAAAAAATCAATGATTTGGAAAAGGATTTACTTTTTCAAAAATACAAGGAATTGGTTGGAGAAATCATCAGCGGTGAGGTATATCAGACCCTGAGTAGAGAAATTCTGTTGATTGATGCAGAAGGAAATGAGTTGAGCATCCCTCGAAACGAGCAAATACCAAAAGACAGATACCGAAAGGGAGACTCTGTCCGTGCGATTGTCCATCAGGTGGAAATGGTCAATGGCAATCCCAAAATTGTTCTTTCAAGAACTGCCCCGACATTCCTCGAACGGTTGTTTGAGGCTGAAGTACCTGAAGTATATGACGGATTGATCACGATAAAAAATGTGGTTAGAGAGCCCGGAGAGAGAGCGAAAGTGGCCGTTGAATCGTATGACGATAGAATTGATCCTGTGGGTGCCTGCGTGGGGATGAAGGGGTCTAGAATTCATTCAATTGTACGAGAGCTTCAGAATGAAAACATTGATGTGATCAATTTTACTGATAACATGGAGCTTTTCATTGCACGGGCGTTGAGTCCGGCCAAGATTCAAAGTATGAAAATAAATGCTGAAGAGAAACGAGTGTCGGTTTTTCTGAAACCTGATCAGGTATCTTTGGCAATTGGTAAAGGTGGCCAGAACATAAAGCTTGCGAGTAGACTTGCCGGTATGGAAATAGATGTTTTCCGAGAGCTTAATGAAAACGAGGAAGAAGATGTGGATCTGGACGAATTTTCAGATGAAATCGAAGATTGGGTTATTGATGAATTGAAGCGTGTCGGATTGGATACCGCTAAGAGTGTCTTGAAACTTGGCCGGGATGACATCATTCGACGGACAGATTTGGAAGAGGAGACAATCGATTCTGTGGTTGGCGTATTAGGTAAAGAATTTGAATAATTAAGGTAGCGCACTAAAGTAACTTATGGCAGGAGGAATACAACGTATAAGCCAGGTAGCCCGAAAACTGAACGTCGGCAGAAATACCATTGTGGAATTTCTGGCGACCAAGGGCTATGAGGTGGATAAGAGCCCCAATGCAAAAATCGATGCAGAGCAGTTTGCCCTGCTGTCGAGAGAATTTGCTGATTCTGCCCATGACAAGGAAGAGGCGTCCGAGTTGGTGATTGGCACCAAACCAGAGGATGTTGTGATCAAAACTGGCGGGGAGGCTAAGAAGGAGTTTGAAGAGCCAATTCTGATTAAGGATAATATCGAGCACGAAGAACCAAAACAGTCAACTTCGGAAGTCGAAAAAGTTAGCGCCAAGGTTAAGCTGGATGGCCCAAAGGTTGTTGGGAAAATTGACCTGGATGCGCATAAGAAAAAAGCACCCGCCAAAGAGGAAGCTGTTGCGAAGGAGGAAAAAAAGGAAGTTGTAGAAAAAGAGGAAGTTGTAGAAAAAGCTCCAGAGCCAGTAAAGGAAGAACCAAAAGAGGCTGAAGTAGCACCAAAGGAAGTCACGCCTAAAGAAGTGCCTGCTAAGAAAGAACCAAAGCCAAATGAAATAATCAAGGCTAAGGCAGCAGCTCTAAGTGGGCTCAAGGTAGTTGGAAAAATCGAATTGCCTAAGGAAAAATCTAAACCAGTAGCTTCCTCAGATCAGAATAAGGACAGAAAGAAGCGACCAAGGAAGCGTATTGCCCCGGCAGCCTCAAATCAAGGGCGCAAAGATAGACCTCAGAGAGATCAACGTGGAGGTGGGCGCAGAAAAACCGAAGAGCTCACAGACAAAGAAATTCAGGATCAGATCAAGGCTACTCTTGCTAAGTTGAGTGGGGGAAAACAAACCACAAGTCAACGATCTAAATACAGAAAAGACAAACGATCAGCCAAAGCTGAAGAAGCGGAGGAGAAAGAGATACAAGAGCAGGAAGAAGCAAAAATCCTGAAGGTCACTGAGTTTATTTCAGCAAGTGACCTTGCTTCATTGATGGATGTCTCAGTAAACGATGTGATTTCGGCATGCATGACCTTGGGACTTTTTGTTTCAATCAACCAACGCCTCGATGCAGAGACTATTTCTGTGATTGCAGATGAGTTTGGTTTTGGAATAGAATTTACTACATCAGAGGAAGAAGCAGATGTGGTGGAGGTAGAGGATAAACCTGAAGAATTGGAAGACCGAGCACCGATTGTCACTATAATGGGGCACGTCGATCATGGTAAAACTTCCCTGCTCGATTACATCCGAAATTCCAAGATCACCGCAGACGAGGCAGGAGGAATCACACAGCACATAGGTGCGTATGATGTAACCACGGAAAATGGCAAGCGGATCGCTTTCCTTGATACACCAGGTCACGAGGCTTTTACTGCCATGCGAGCCAGGGGAGCCAAGATCACTGACGTGGCAATAATTGTAGTCGCTGCGGATGATGGGGTGATGCCACAAACCAAGGAAGCAATTAACCACGCTCAGGTTGCAGGTGTTCCGTTGGTTTTTGCTATTAATAAGGTGGATCGACCAAACTCAAATCCAGAAAAAATAAAGGAAGAACTATCTCAGATGAATATATTGGTTGAGGATTGGGGAGGAAAATTCCAATGTCAACACGTATCCGCCAAGACGGGCGAAGGAATAGATGACCTACTTGAAAAAGTATTGCTGGAATCAGAATTACTTGAGCTTAAGGCAAATCATGACAAGCCTGCCGTCGGGTCTGTCGTAGAGGCATCTCTTGACAAAGGGCGAGGCTATGTGGCTACATTGATGGTGCAAGCCGGCACGATGAAGATTGGAGATGTGATGCTCGCCGGATCAAACTTTGGTCGTGTAAAAGCGATGTTTGATCACAGAGGGAACAAACTCAAAGAAGTTGGCCCATCTACACCAGTACAAATGCTAGGATTGGATGGAGCACCTCAAGCCGGGGATAGGTTCAACATCATGTCCAGCGATAGTGAAGCAAGGGAAATTGCCACGAAACGTGGACAAATTCAGCGCGAACAGACGATCCGTACGAAGAAGCATATTACACTTGATGAAATTGGAAGACGTCTAGCCATAGGAAGCTTCAAGGAATTGAACGTGATCTTGAAAGGCGATGTGGATGGATCCATTGAAGCCCTGTCAGATTCGTTGCAGAAACTATCCACTGAGGAGGTTCAAATAAATATTCTTCATAAGGCGGTTGGACAAATATCAGAGTCTGATGTGTTGTTGGCATCTGCCTCAGATGCGGTGATCATTGGTTTCCAGGTACGGCCATCCTCAGCTGCAAGACAACTTGCCGAAAATGAAGAAATCGAAATAAGACTTTATTCTATCATCTATGATGCCATTAATGAGCTGAAAGATGCGATGGAAGGATTGTTGGAGCCTACGGAAGAAGAGGTAATCACTGGAAACATAGAAGTGAGAGAAGTATTCAAAATCACCAAGATAGGTACCGTAGCTGGGTGTATGGTTACTGACGGGATGGTGAAAAGATCCAACAAGGTACGCCTTGTTCGAGACGGAATTGTGGCTTACACTGGAGACATCAATCAATTGAAACGATTCAAAGATGATGTGGCAGAGGTGAAGAAGGGGTATGAGTGTGGAATTAGCATCAAGAGTTTTAATGACATCCAAGTGGGTGATGTGATAGAAGGATTTGAGATGAGGGAGGTGAAGCGAAAATTGTAGAATTTTCCAAAATCAATAAAAAGAGAGGCTGCCCTGAAGGCAGCCTCTCTTTTTGAAAAATCGCTAGCTTTTATTTCCGAATCGGAAATCAAGTCCAAATGGATACTTAGGGTCACCAGACAATACTGGCCCAGAGGTCTGCTATTACAATCAGACCTACCTAGCCATTAATTGGCATTCGTTCGAAGGCTACATTTGTATCAAACAACTTACGATACGTGTGGTGGGTTTTCGAGACCGTACCTCCGACTTGTTCGACTACTCGCACCATCTTCGGATTGAAGTCACCAATCCAATTGAGTTCCAATAAAGAATAACGGCTATACTCTTCCTGGACCATCTTTCTGACGGCATGGATCAGGGCACCATCTACTCCTATGCCCTGATGTTCAGGCACTATGCCAAACACAATACCCAGCATTTTTTGGTTCGTTTCCCTCCAATGATGATAGAGGAATTTTATTTTTCCAAGGAGATTCATTTTCCCATTGACATGTTTGAAAACCTGATTTATTTCAGGGATGTTGACATAGAATCCAACCGGAAAATTTTTGTAATACACGTACCAAATTATTTTTTCGTCAACGATGGCATTCATCTTTTTGAAGAGATTCACGGCCTGAGATTGACTCATCTCAGCTACACCTGAATGGCCACCCCATGCGGCGTTATATACGGTTCGGAAATTTTCGGCATTTTTTTCTATTTCCTTTTTCTTAACATGTTGAAAGCTGTAATGAGGATTAGCGATGATTTTCTCGGCTTTCGCCAAAAGGCGTGGATCAAGAGGATCTTTAACCTTTCTGGCAAAGGTAAACTGCTTAAAATACGTGCTGAAACCATATCCCTCAAATAGCTCTTGATAATATGGCGGGTTATAATTACATTGGTAATTTGGCTCAAGACCAAATCCATCGACAAGTAGTCCCCACCAAGCGTTTCTGTCGCCAAAATTGATTGGCCCATCCATTGCCTCCATTTTCCTGGTGGATAACCATTCTTTGGCCGTATCAAACAAAAGATTGGCAGCTCCTTGATCATCAATACACTCGAAAAAGCCAATTCCGCCCGTAGGCTGCTTGTTCCCCTCGTTCATGGTTCTGTTGTTGACAAACGCCGCTATTCGACCAATTGTCTCTCCTGAGTCGGCTCTGAGAATCCAGCGAGTGGCTTCTCCGTTTCGCCAGGTTTTGTTTTTTCTACTGTCAAATACGTTGGCTAAATCCTCGTCAAGAGGTCGAATCCACACGTTATTTCCTTCATAGAATTTGAGTGGAAGCTCAAGGAAATTGCGTCTGGTTTTTTTATCTAAAACCTCAATTATATTCATGCTTGGTTGGTGATGACCTTTGCAAGAATAGGTCTTAGCACCGACAATCCGAAGTAAGATTAAGTAACACGGACTGAAAACAGTTGGTTGCTGACCAGAGAGTTTGGCAGTAGGATTAACCCAAGTCCTCTTCTCTCTCAAGCATCAAAATGGATGATTGCGGAACAATAAAAAGCCGCTCACCCTCGTACATCACCTCGAAAGCACTCTTTTGTAGGAATATAGCCAAGTCGCCCTCTTTGGCCTGAAGTGGCACGTATTTGATTTTCTCTTCTTCAGCTTTCCAGGCTTCATCTTCGTCTGTCGGCAGAGGTATCGGATAGCCAGGGCCAGCCTTCACGATGTACCCACTTTGGATTTTTTCCTTTTCTCGAACTCCTGGTGGAAGGAAAATACCACTAGCTGTTTTTTCAGAATCCTTTTTTGGTCGGATGAGTACACGATCACCTACCACGATTAGTTTTTTGAGCTTGTTATCCGAAGTTATCGTATTCATTTTTTGATGTAAACTAAAGCCCAAATAGATTGTCTTGTTCAGCCTCGTCTTTCTGTGGAGACGGCTCAATTAGCTTTTCAGCCCCTGCTCTGGAGAGCAAATTGTCGTCCATCTTTTTGTTGGTCTTTGCGCCAAGTTCTTTGAGTCGCTCTGTCTTTCGAATCAGGTTGTCCTTTCCGCTGACCAGCTTATTCATGGCGTCAGAATATTGAGATTTCGACCTGTCCAGCGAACGGCCCACCTCCATCAGATCGTCCACGAAGGCTTTGAACTTATCATATAGCGCACCTCCCTGTCGGGCAATTTCCAGTGCGTTTTTGTTTTGATACTCGTGCTTCCAGATACTCGCCACGGTGCGGAGGGTGGCTATCAAAGTAGCGGGGCTCACGATGATGATGCTCTTCTCGTGCGCGTCATTATAAAGCTCACCTCCATGCTGTACGACCAGAGAGAAAGCCGATTCAATGGGGAGAAACATAAGCACATAATCCAAGTTGCCGCCATCAAATAGTTGATGATAATTCTTTTCAGCAAGTCCTTTGATATGTGCTTTTACCGAAGCGAGATGATCTTTGAGAAATTGAGATCGTTGCTCCTCCGAGTCAGCGTTCATGTATTTTTCATACGCCACCAAAGTGACTTTCGCATCGACCACAAGATTTTTATTCTCAGGCAATTTGATGATTACATCTGGCCGCAATCGTCGGCCATCTTCATTTTGATGTGTCTCTTGGGTGTAGTATTCTCGACCTTTTTCCAGTCCGGATTTCTCAAGGATACTTTCCAGGATCACCTCCCCCCAATTGCCTTGGGTCTTCACATCTCCTTTCAGGGCTTTGGTCAGATTCTCGGCATCTTCGCTCATTTTAGTATTGAGTTCTCGAAGTGCAATGATTTGCTCACGCAAGGCACTATTTCTTGCTACACTCTCTTTGTCTGACTGAGTCACTTTTTGTTCAAACTGTACCAATTTGTCTCCAAGGGGCTTCAATAAATCTCCAAGATTCGATTTGTTTTGTTCCGTAAATTTTTGACTTTTTTCTTCGAATATTTGATTCGCAAGATTCTTGAATTCAGCCGAAAATTTTTCTTGAATTTGGGTGACTTCAAATTTCTGGTCTGCTAATTTCTGTTCCAGATTAGCGAAATTGGCTTTTAACCCGGCATTCTCGTTAGTGAAGTGAATGACTTTCTCACGTTCTTCCCGTACCTGTGCATTCAATTCTTGAAGATCATCGGCGAGTTTGGCACTTCGTTCAATCTCCATTTTCAGTTGTAATTTCAGCTCATCCGACTGGGGGACTTTGTGGGTGTTCATCACCTTGAATAGGAGATAGCCCATTCCTGCTCCGATGAGTACCCCAACGATCAGAAAAATAAGATTGCCCAATTCCATTAGGCTAATTTAATGTTTTATTGTGTCATTTTTGGCGTCACCTCGAATCCATCTGACTGCCTCCAAGTGTGCTTGGATGGCTCTCTCCAAAATCAACGCAACGACTCCACTCACAACCCACTGGCAGGGCAGGTTCGTACGGATGATCACCTTAAATTCTGCCACCAGCCAAAAAGCTCCATGAGCCAGGCTACTCCAAGATGGATGAAAATCCCTCCCCATATATTGCGACTATTCATGGAGATGATTCCAAGCACATAGCCTCCGAAAATGGAGCTGATCGTTTCGCCCATTGGCTTTCCGAAGTGTAGGAAGCAATAGGTAGCAGCCATTGGTAAAACCACATAAGGCCCCAATATTCTAACAAATGCAAAAATCAAGTACCCTCGAAAAAACAATTCGACCGAGATGAAATCACTTCCATAGCTTATTTCATAAACCAGTACAGCCAACCAATTGGGCCAGTCGTTTTCTGCAAGAAAAAAAGGAATCCGTGCATGCTGAAAGCGAGGGTAGTACGATTGTATGTCGCCCAGAAAAGAACCGATTCCTATAAATGCCGCTGCGATCAAAAGTAAAAGTGCATACGGGCGCGCATCGAATTTTTCTAGCGATAAGCCATAATATATTCTGGGTTCGTCATCTTTTTCGAGGAGTCTATAGAAAATCAAAAGGGGCAATACAGATACGAATAGGCTGGATGACCAATTCACACATCGGGCGACAAAATAGAATTCCTGCCGACTAAAAAATTCCGCAAGGTACGTGTATCCGTAAAACGATCTATCGAAAGCCAGTATGCCGAAACCGATTCCAAGTCTGAGCCAAAACTGTTTATTAGTGATCCAATTTTCTATTTTGCCAAATGCCAGCAGGATAAGGCACACGCCGAGGTAAGGAAAGATGTGAAAAAGAAACATCCACAACCACTTGATGGGCTTACCCTGTGATCGGTCGATGTAGCTGTCCTCAAAATCCAATCGATAGTTGACCGTGATACAAATGGCCAAAAAAACCGCAATGCTCAGATAGACTTTCCAGTCAAAGTGCTTTCTTTGATAGTCAAGGAGGTACTGAATTACTTTTCTCATTCACAGATAATTTCGCCAAAGATATGTGCCTGATTGTATTTGCCGTAAATGCTCACCCAGATTACCGATTGATTTTGGCGGCAAACCGAGATGAGTTTTACGAAAGGCCGACTTCTGTCGCGGGTTATTGGGAGGATCATCCAACTATCTTGGGCGGACGTGATCTTCGAGCCAAAGGCACTTGGATGGCCGTGAGTAAATCGGGACAATTTGGGGCCATTACAAATTATCGGGACCTTCAAAACATTCGCAAAGAGGCCAAATCGCGCGGAGACCTTCCCGTAAATTATTTACTCAACTCAGAAAGTGCACAGGAATACCTGACGGGCCTTTCGGCAAATGCAGGCGATTACAACGGGTTCAATCTCCTTTTATTTGACGGCACTTCAATGCATCATTTCTCTAACTATGAAGGGAAAATCAATTCGCTTGAATCAGGCATTCATGGTGTCAGCAATGCACTATTGGACACCTCTTGGCCCAAGGTGGACAAATTGAAAGAAGAATTTTCGCAAGTGATTGCTTCAGATTTTAGCCCTGATGAGTTGTTGAAATTGTTACAGGATGAGACGCTGGCTGAAGACAACAAACTACCCGATACGGGTGTAGGACATGACTTGGAGAAAATGCTTTCTGCCATCCATATAAAATTAGAAAAGTACGGCACCTGTTGTAGCACCGTACTGACCATTTCCAATAACGGAAAAGTACAATTCACTGAGCGGTCTTTCTCGGTTGGAGATAGGAAGGAAGGTACAGTTTCATTCAATTTCAACGTATGAATTTCGGCAAACTCGTTGGGCCTGGGGCACTCGTTACGGCTGCATTTATTGGGCCAGGCACACTGACAGTTTGTACACTTGCAGGTGTCGGTTTTGGGTATGAATTGCTTTGGGTACTTCTTTTTGCTGTCGTCGCGACAATCCTTTTGCAGGAAATGGCGGCCAGACTTGGCCTTGTTACGCAACAAGGGCTTGGAGAGGCACTCCGTGCAGAAATTTTAAATCCGTTTCTAAAGGTGGTCAGCTTGGGATTGGTTTTCACGGCGATTATTGTCGGAAATGCAGCCTACGAAATGGGCAATATTACCGGAGCGGCATTGGGTTTAGAAATGGATGGATTCAATAATTTATTCTGGGGACCGATGATAATTGGCGCGATTGTGTCATTGCTTCTTTGGAAGAATAATTACAAGATCATTCAGAATGTACTCATGGTTTTAGTAATCGTTATGAGCCTTGTCTTTGCTACAACCGCACTCATGCTGTCGGAGAATTTATCAGCTATTATGGCCGGATTCGTCCCAAGTCTAACACCCGAAAACCAGCTTATGGCACTTGGGCTTATCGGTACCACCATCGTTCCTTACAATCTCTTTTTGCATGCATCCGCCGTGAGCCAAAAATGGGATAGCACAAATGACATGGGTCAGTTGAGAAAGGAGACGGTGATAACGATCCTCCTTGGAGGTCTCATAAGTATGTTTGTGCTGATCACGGCGGCTTCTCTGGAGGGAGGAATAATTGAAGGAGTGAGCGATATGGCCAAACAATTGGAACCCTTGCTCGGTACATTTGCCAGACCCTTCATGGCTATTGGGTTGTTTTCGGCTGGAGTCTCTTCTGCTCTGACTGCACCTCTGGCTGCCGCCTTAACGGCGAAAGGAATTTTTGATTGGGGAGAGCAAGAGGAATGGAAAAGTCGATTGGTCTGGGGGAGCATTCTAATGACCGGTGTGGGATTCTCACTCACTGGCGTGCAACCACTAGTCGTGATCCAGATCGCTCAGATCGCAAATGGAATTTTACTTCCGGTCGTGGTGATTTTCCTTCTTCTTATGTGCAACAGAAAAAAATTGATGAGTGAATGGAGAAATACACCTATCCAAAACGTGCTCGGGGGATTTGTTGTGCTGATTTCAATTATAATTAGTGTACGCAGTTTCAATTCTGTTTTTCATTTTCTGTAATGAAAACCATCGACCTAAATTGTGATGTAGCAGAAGGGATCGGCAATGAAGCCGAGCTTCTACCCTACATTTCGTCGTGCAATATTGCGTGTGGTCTGCATGCCGGAAATGATCAGACGATTCGTGAGGTGATTGATCTGGCCATTAACAATGACGTGGCTATTGGTGGTCATCCAGCGTACGATGATCGAGCAAATTTTGGCAGAACAGAGGTATACCTACCCAGCTTTGAATTAAAGGATTTGGTCAAAGGCCAGATTCTGAAACTAAAGGGAATGGCGGAATCCGCCGGAGGGCATTTGCATCATATTAAACCGCACGGAGCATTGTACAACATGGCCGCCAAATCCGCCGAGATTAGTGGAACTATTGTTTCTGCTGTAGAAGAAATTGATACAAATTTGATCTTGTTTGGATTGGCGCAAAGCGAAACCGAAGCGGCGGCTAAAGGGCGATTGAAATTTGTCTCAGAAGGGTTCGCTGATCGAAAGTATCAATCTATGAATCAACTAACGCCACGATCAGAAGATGGACTGTTGACGGAGATTGAAGAGATCAAAACGCATGTTCTGGGTCTACTCGTTGACAATCAAGTGGCGGTAGAAAGCGGTTTTGAAAGCCTGCGCATTGAATCGCTGTGTGTTCATGGTGATACGCCCAAGGCTGTCAGTACCGTCAAAGAGATTTATGATTTGCTGATAGTGAAGGGGTTTGAAATTAAATCCATTGAAGGATGACTTGGTTTGAATTATCAGAAGATGTGGTGGTGCTGAAGTCAGAGGAAGCTCATTCACTTGCGACAACTATTAAAGAGGCTCGCTTGAATGGGATTTTGGATGTGGTTGTCACTGACTTGGAAGTAGCCGTTCAATATGACCAGAATACTGACACAATAGAATTGGTATCTAAGATGGAGAAGCTCAAAATTCGCCAAGAACCAAGGGAAGGTTTACAAATTTTCGAATTGCCTGTCTGCTATGAGTTAGGTGAAGATTTGGCCGAAGTACTGAAATTCACGGGTCTTACTAAAGAAGAATTTATCAAAGAACACGCTTCAAGAGAATATCAGGCAACCTACGGTTTCATCCCGGGATTTCTTTATTTGTCTGGTTTGCCAGGTCATCTGAATTGTGCCAGAAAGCAAACACCACGAACAAAAATCCCCGCAGGATCAGTTGGGATTGGTGGGAACAAGACGGGAGTTTATTCTCTGGAAAGTCCTGGAGGCTGGCAGATTATTGGTCGCACCCCGTTGAGGTTTTTTGATATTGAACGATCACCTCCTTCGCTCATTCCCGATGGAGTGCCCATTAAGTTCATGCCCATTTCAACGGATGAATTTGAAAACTGGAATGGAAATCCTTGAGATCATACAGCCAGGAGTTTATTCCTCGGTCCAAGATGCCGGGCGGTTCGGGCAGAGAGGCTATGCAATTCCTCAAAGTGGGTGTTTGGATTCAGGGGCCCAGTACTTGGCAAACCACCTCGTGGGAAACTCATCTGATGAGGCTGTTGTTGAAACAATTGGTGGACGATTTGAGTGTAGAATTTTGGAGGCGGTTAGTTTGGGAATTGTTGGGTCAGCAGCCAAGGTGAATGGGACCGCCCGGTTACTGAATGAAACAATCTTTGTTCAGGAAAATGACGTAATTCAAATAGAAGGTTCGGAGTTGTCTTATCTGGCGATTTCCAGAGGTATAACTGGCCAATCGCATTTCGGTAGCGTGTCAACCTATCCGTTGGCTAAACTTGGCGGGTTGAATGGGAATTTATTAAAAAAAGGAGATCGAATTTCTACAATGGCAGGTGCAATGCCAGAACGAAAACAACTTCCTGAACAAGTGCTTCCAAAACTCCAGAAAGCTCAGGTTATCAGGATTTTGAAGGGGCCAGAGTTTGAAAGGCTAGCAATTGAAAGTTCGGATCTTGAAGAACGGAATTGGAAAATTTCCCCACAATCAAATCGAATGGGCATACGCTTGGCGGGAGATGTTTTAAAAACAAAGCAAGCGGAAATGACCCCAGTTCCTACTTTCCCCGGAACCGTCCAACTGACAAATGAGGGATTGCCCATCGTGCTTTTGAATGATGCGCAGACGACCGGAGGTTACCCAAGAATGGGGCAAGTAATCAGGGCTGACCGGCCAAGGCTCGCCCGAATGATTCTTGGTGGCAGTATTAAGTTTAAGTTTGTGGATATTTTTGAGGCCAGATATATTCTCAAACAAAAAGAAGCGTTTTTAAAACATGCACTTGAATAGATTTTTGCGGTTTGCCAATTTGCTCGTAGCTGGGTTTTTTTTCTGTTTGTTTATTTCCTGTGGGGATGATCAAATTGATGTGCCTGATGTACCCTTAGCGGGAAAAATTGATGGGGTTGATTGGGAGTACAAATTTGGAAACGGCACACCTACTGTGGATTTTAAATATAAATTCTTACTCCTTTCGACAAAGGAATTGGGTGATGACCCTTGCACGGTTGTAAGTACCACCAATCCACATCTTGAAATGATTTTACCCCTCGGAACAGGCAGCTACTCTCTTCCTCTTTCAGGCCTTAATAACAGCGTAAAATTTGTGCATGGAGATGGTGTCGTACTGTCAGCGGTGGCAGGATTTTTAGAAATTGTCGCCATTGAGAACGGTCGATTGATTGGCTATATCCAAGCAGATGATGGCGGAGGCAATGAAGTCCTGGGGACGTTTATTGCAGAGCTTTGCTAAGCCTCCTCCAGCTCAAAAGCAGACACGGGCAGACAACTACAGACCAAATTACGATCCCCATAGGCATTGTCCACTCGGCTTACTGACGGCCAAAATTTATTCTCTCGCACATACGGAACAGGGAAAGCGGCTGTCTCTCTAGAATACGGATAATCCCAGCTATCAGCCACCAGTACTTTGTATGAATGTGGGGCATTTTTTAATGGATTGTTTTCAGCGTCTGCTACTCCATCAATCACCCCTTGTACTTCGCCACGAATAGAAATCAATGCCTCGCAAAAACGATCCAATTCACCCATTTCTTCACTTTCTGTAGGCTCTATCATGAGGGTGCCTGGCACTGGAAATGAGACCGTCGGTGCATGAAATCCATAGTCCATTAGCCGCTTGGCTATGTCCTCCACTTCCACACCGGATTTCTTAAATTCACGACAATCGATGATCAGCTCATGTGCGTTTCGCCCTTGCGAATTGGTGTACAAAACCGGATAGTGATCTTTCAATCTGGTCGCAAGGTAGTTCGCATTTAGGATGGCCATTTTGGTGGCTTGCTCCAGACCATCTGCTCCCATCATTGCGATATAGGCATGTGAGATTGGAAGAATACTGGCACTTCCAAATGGTGCTGCTGACACGGCTGAGTTCTCACTTTTATCCTCCACATGACCTGGGAGATAAGGTGTCAAATGCTCTGCCACACCAATTGGCCCCATGCCAGGCCCACCACCACCATGAGGAATACAAAAAGTCTTATGAAGGTTCAAGTGGCAAACATCTGCACCAATCAAACCTGGTGAAGTCAGTGCGACCTGAGCGTTCATATTGGCACCATCCATGTACACTTGTCCGCCATTGTCATGAATGATCTGGCATATTTCAATAATTGATTTTTCAAAGACGCCATGTGTGGATGGATAGGTGACCATCAAGGCCGCTAAATTCTCTTTGTTGGCTTCCGCTTTTTCTTTTAGATCAGATTTGGAAATGTTACCATGCTGGTCACACGCGACAATCACTACCTTCATTCCAGCCATCACCGCACTGGCGGGGTTAGTTCCATGAGCAGAGGACGGGATTAGAGTTACATTTCTAGCCGGTTGACCAATTCCCTCGAGATACGATTTGATTACCATGAGCCCGGCATACTCACCCTGTGCCCCGGAATTGGGTTGGAAGGAGACCGAATGGAAACCAGTGATTTCAACCAACCAGTCATGCAATTCTTTAATCAAAATGGCATAACCTCCTGCTTGATCTTTCGGTACGAACGGATGCATATTTCCAAACTCAGCCCAAGTCACAGGAATCATCTCCGTTGTGGCATTTAGCTTCATGGTACACGAACCAAGCGAAATCATGGAATGCACCAGCGACAAATCTTTGTTTTCTAATCGCTTCAGATATCTCAACATTTCATGCTCCGAATGATAGCGACTGAAAATCGGATGTGTGAGATATTCTGAGGATCTTTCTAGCGAGGAAGGAAATACGATCTCCACATTTTCATCTATTGTTGTTGCCGTTGATCCACCCAATTTGGCAAATAAACTCACCATCTCATTGGCATCCTCAACTGTGTGACTTTCATCAAACGAAATCCCAACTCCATTTTCAAAGTACCTTAAATTGATTTCTTTCAAAGTGGCGAGCTCTTTTATTTCACTGATTTGATTGCTATTCAATGAAATTTTCAGCGTATCGAAGAAGTGTTCATTTTCATTTGTAAAACCGATCTGAGAAAGAGCCTGAGCAGTTTGCTTGGCAAGCCCGTGGATTCTCGATGCAATCCGTTTGAGACCGTCAGCTCCATGATACACCGCATACATGGATGCCATTACTGCAAGTAGAACCTGCGCTGTACAAATGTTGGAAGTTGCGCGCTCGCGCTTGATATGTTGCTCGCGAGTCTGAAGTGCCATTCGGTAGGCATCATTTCCATGCGCATCTTTTGAGAGGCCAATTATCCGACCGGGAACGGCTCGTTTGTAGGCTTCTTTGGTTGCAAAGTATCCTGCATGAGGCCCTCCATAACCCATTGGCACGCCAAATCTTTGTGATGTCCCCACCACCACATCTGCTCCCCATTCTCCCGGAGGAGTCAAAAGCGTGAGCGCCAATAGGTCAGCAGCGCATGCCACGAATACGCTGCTTTCTTTAGCCGAAGCGATCATGTCTGACCAGTCTTCTATGGCTCCTGAGTTGTTAGGGTATTGAAAAAATATCCCAAATACGTCGGAGGCTGTTACATCAGCTTTCGCCAAATCAACGACTTCTAGTTCTATCCCGAATGGAATCGCACGCGTCTTTAGCACGTCAATGGTCTGAGGAAAAACCTCCGCATCCACCAAAAATTTATTCGCTGTTTTCTTATCTCCTTTTCTCAAACCGAAAAGCATGTTCATTGCTTCAGCAGCAGCCGTAGCTTCATCGAGCAATGAGGAGTTGGCAATCTCCATTCCCGTCAGGTCGATGATCATCGTCTGGAAATTGATCAATGCCTCCAGTCTTCCTTGTGCAATCTCAGCCTGATAAGGGGTATAGGCCGTGTACCACCCGGGGTTTTCCAAAATATTTCTCTGAATCACTGGTGGCACCACACAGGTGTAATACCCCTGACCAATGTAGGACTTGAACACCTTATTTTGTGTGGCAATTGTTTTGATTTTTTTTAAATATTCGAATTCGTTTAGTGCTTTTGGTAGGTTAAGTTTCGTACCCTTACGAATCGAATCAGGGATGGCCTCATCTATTAATTGATCTACAGAATTCAAACCGATTTTGGAGAGCATTTCTTTGATTTGGTAGGTTGTTGGACTGTTGTGTCGCGAGGCAAAAGTGACACGGTCTTGGAGGTTAAATACCATGGGTAGTTGCAGTTAAAGTCGTTTAAGACCGCAAATGTAATCTGATTCGACCACTAAAATAATAGACGGACAATGCCTTCATTTTTTATTTTAAATTGCAGCCATAAAGAAAAAAAATATGAAAAAACTGATAACATTCCTTTGTTTAATTGTGGCCATCTCAGTGATTGCTCAAGACAAGCAAGCAATTAAATATGCAAAGACAATTACTACTGACGATTTGTTTGAACGATTGGATATTCTGGCGTCTGACGAATATGAAGGACGAGAGACAGGAAAGAAAGGGCAGAAAATGGCCGCCAAGTACATTGCGGAGAGATTCGAAGAATTTGGCTTAGAAGCTCCAGTAAATGGCTCGTATTTTCAGAAATTTGATTTGACAAAATCAGCCATGGGACACTTGTATTTCCGAAAAGGAGAAGAGAAAAAAATGGGGTTTGAAGATTTCATCTATTATTCCCAATCAGAGACTGCTGGTGAAGAATATATAAAAGTGATGATGGCTGGCGATGCTGATGATAATTCTGCCGAGTACGATGGAAGGTACATGGTCTATGTCACTGAGGCTCTTGGTGGTTTGGAGGATCGGATCAATGTAGCCAAAGAAGCCGGCGCACTTGGATTCTTGATAGTGATAACCAAAGATGACGAATTCGGATCCATACTGGACAGATATGGTCGTTTTTTGAAACGATCGAGATTAGGACTGGATGGACGTGATGTGGAAAGCGATAAAATCATATTGGCTGACAGGAGCATGCTGGAGTGGATGTATGAAAAGGAATTTGGTGAAATAAAGAGTGGAGAATCCACCATGCTTATTTTGAATGCTGACTATTTGGATAAGCCCGTTGGGACGGAAAATGTCCTTGGTTATCTGAAGGGAAGCGAGAAGCCGGATGAACTTGTGGTTGTTACAGCGCATTATGACCATGTTGGAATTATCGATGGAGAAATTCACAATGGGGCGGATGATGATGGCTCTGGAACGACGACCGTTTTGGAAATTGCCCAGGCATTTACCACAGCAGCAGCCAAAGGGAAAGGGCCAAAAAGGAGTATGCTTTTCATGACCGTAACGGGCGAAGAAAAAGGACTCTTGGGTTCGGAGTATTACACAAACAATCCCATTTTTCCATTGGAAAACACAGTCACGAATCTAAATATAGACATGGTGGGTAGAGTAGATGAGGAGCACAAAGACAACCCAAACTACATCTATCTGATCGGATCAGATAAGCTGTCTCAGGAACTACACGATCTTTCTGAGAAGGTCAATAAAACGTACGGGAGTATGGAGTTGGATTATACCTACAACGATGAGAACGATCCAAATCGGTTCTACTACCGATCAGATCATTACAACTTCGCTAAAAATAATATTCCTATCATTTTCTATTTCAATGGGGTGCATGCGGATTACCATAAGCCAACGGACACGATAGAAAAGATCAATTTCGAGGTGATGCAGAGTAGGGCAAGATTGGTATTTCACACGGCGTGGGAAGTAGCCAATAGAGAAAGAAAAATCACCGCTGATAAATTGGAAGGAGTAGTTGATAAATCGAAATGATTTGAGAAAAACGATCTATGTGGGCTCACCAGAAGTGAACCCACAAGATCTTCAACCAGCTATGGTAGAAAGACTCACCATCTTTCTCCAATACAAGTATAGAAATATTTGATGGCTTTGCAAACTTAACTGTCTGATTATCATGCTTCTTGTTGCCAGAAAACCAGTACTTTGCCTATAAGCAAAAAAGGACGTACGTATTTTACCTATCCATGAAAGAAAGACAAAAATATTTGATCAAGGGTGCGGAGCTAATTAACGAAGGGTCTCGTACTTTCCAGGATGTGTTGGTAGTAAACGGAAGAATCGAAAAAATTGGAGGAGGCCTTGTGGACTCTACTGCAAAAGAAATTAATGCGGATGGGCTAATCCTCATGCCTGGAATGATTGATGATCAGGTACACTTTCGTGAACCAGGGCTTACCCATAAAGCAGACATTTTCACAGAATCCAGAGCGGCAGTAGCCGGAGGGATCACCTCATTTATGGAAATGCCGAATGTGATTCCGCAGACTACCACGCAAAAATTGCTAGCAGAAAAGTATGCATTGGGAGCTAAGAATTCCCTGGCTAATTATTCTTTTTTCATGGGTGCCACCAATACCAATCTAGAGGAAGTACTCAGGACGGACAGATCGAATGTCTGTGGATTGAAAATATTTATGGGGTCATCCACTGGAGATATGCTTGTGGACAATGAGCAAACGCTTGATCAGATTTTTGCGAACTCTCCGATGCTGGTAGCAGTGCATTGCGAAGACGAGGAAACTGTGAGAAAGAATCTTTCGGAGCATATCCAAAAATATGGAGATGACATCCCCATGGAGCTGCATCCTGTCATTAGAAATCACGAGGCTTGCTTGAAATCCTCTTCATTGGCGGTGGACTTGGCCAGAAAACACAACACCCGTTTGCACATTCTTCATATTTCCACTGCGGAAGAAGTAGCACTTTTTAGGAATGACATTAGCCTTTCTGAAAAGAGAATTACCGCAGAAGCCTGTGTCCATCATCTTTGGTTTTCGGAGAAAAATTATAAGGAAAAGGGAACATTGATCAAATGGAATCCTGCGGTGAAATCCGCTCAAGATCGTGAAGCAATTTGGAGTGGATTGGTGGAGGACAAAATTGATATCATAGCCACCGATCATGCACCGCACACGTGGGAAGAGAAACAAAACGTGTACACGAAAGCACCCTCGGGTGGCCCGCTAGTTCAGCATGCATTGATGGCGCTATTGGATTCTTGTAAACAAGGAAAAATTTCCATTGAAAGATTGGTGGAGAAAACCAGCCATGCGCCAGCGATCTGCTTTCAGGTGAAGGAAAGAGGATTTATTCGAGAGGGGTATTGGGCAGATTTGGTTTTAGTGGACTTAAGTGCCCCGCACCTTGTGACCCGAGACAACTTACTGTCCAAATGCCAGTGGTCTCCTTTTGAAGGGCAGCAATTCAGTTCGTCGATTCATTCGACGTTTATTTCTGGACATTTGGCTTATAAGCAGGGGTCGTTTGATGAGTCAATTTCGGGTGAGCGATTAGTTTTTGACAGATAGTTTCCAATATTCAGGAATGCGTATAAATTTGCCAGCCCGTACGAAGAACATACGTTCTGGCGGGCAAACCTTTTTGATAGTACGGTCTATCGGATAGGCACTACGGTGGTTGTAGCTCAGTTGGTTACCTGCCCGTACCGAAAACGGTACGTTCGGGCGGGGAGCATCGGAGAGGCTGCCTAGGAATACATGGTGGTTGTAGCTCAGTTGGTTAGAGCATCGGTTTGTGGTACCGAGGGTCGCGGGTTCGAGTCCCGTCTTCCACCCACCAAAAGCTCCTCGAAAGAGGAGCTTTTTTTTGTGCCAATTTGTACGATGTTTGGTCTCTACTAAAATTGAAACGATTTATCATATCTTAGCCTCATGTCAGAGAAGGCCACCGCCTGTATCAATTGTGAAGCGAAAATGGATAGCAACTACTGTCCAACCTGCGGCCAGCGTGCAAAGGTGCTTCCAATCACTTGGCGAGGATTGTTCGTAGGACTCACCTCTCGGTGGTTAGGAATGGACAACAAACTAATGCGAACAGTTTGGGGATTGATGGTGAGGCCTACTCAGGTGATCAACGCTTATTTGGACGGGAATCGAGTGAGATACATTGGCCCTTTGTCTTACCTGATTGTAATGTCGGCGATTTTCATATTGACATTCGAAGTGGCGGGGGTTTCTCCAAGAGAATTTTTAGAAGCAACAAGCGAAAAATTACAACCCCAATCGGTAACGGGAAACGCTGAAGTATCAGAGAATCAAAAGGCGTTTATGGAGAATTATATGCAGAGCATATCTGAAAATATGCGGCTTATGACTGGCGCATTGATTCCGTTTTTCGCGTTGAGTATGTTGATTTTTTATCGAGGAAGAAATTTTTTGCAAAACTTTCTCGTAGTTACTTATGCTACCTCTGAGCTAATATGGTTAAGTATTATTTCAATTATCGTCTTCGCAACCCTTCAAATTCCTATTCAGGTTTATCTGACAATACCTTCCTTGTTGTATATGCTGTGGATTTTTACCGGATCAAATCCGCAAAAAAATAAGATTTGGACTTGGCTGAAAGCTTTTTTCACTTGGGTGGTAGGTTATTCATTATTTATGGTGGCAATATTTATTGCAGGAATTACCTATTTCATACTTTTTGTATTTGAACGCTGATACGGGTTGTGGAGTTAAAATCTGTTAACATTTATAACCTTTTCCCGCTATTGCCGTTCCTTTACATCTAAACTTAAACCGCTGAAACTACTAATTTCAATATTGCTTGCTCTTTTTCTTGCTGGCTCATCCAGTGCCTCGGGTCTTACCTATGGTAAAGGGAAGAAGCCTAAGACCGAAGTTGGAAAGGAAAAGGATAGTGAGAAATCCATAGGGGAGAAGGGTGAGGATGAAAAAACTAAAGAAGAACATTCCGTGTCGGTGAAGGCTGATCAAGTGGTTGATCAGGTGTCTGATTCCAGTAGCACCTCTGTGAATAAATACAATTTCATTTTATACTTTATCTACAAGTATAAGTACGGGGAAAGAGCAGAATCTCTCAGAAATCTGCTTGACTAAAGAAAATCCAATTTCATTTTAAAACGAAGAGCAGGAGAATTTTCGGTAAAATTAATGCTCCAAATCCAGCCGATCAGCTAAATTATTGATGGCCTGCTGTTCTTCCATGGAGATGCCATCTGCGGCATTCGCAAAAAGATACATGGACTCCATGATGAATTCTTTATCGTCACGACTATCTTCTATATACCCTTTGAGTGCACTCAGAAATTTTTTCTGCCACCTTTCAACATTTTCCAATAGATAGCGAAATTCCGTTCTGAAATTCTGAGCAATTTTCTCCTTGTCTGCTCCGGGAATTAATTCGGTGTACTCTTCGGCAAGACCTCTGGCCATTTTCATCACCCCATCCCATTCCTCATCATCAAGCTTGCCATCGGACATACACACAAGTAGGGAAGGATAAAGTTTGAGGATATAGACAAAGAGGTCTCGATTAATTTCAATCCTTCTTACCCGCTTGTACTCATCGAGCAATGCTTCTACGTGATTCATCTGGTTAGATTATATCTTTCAAAGATAATGCGAATGAAAATAACACAACGAGAAATTGATAAAATACTATTCTTAATCTGGCACTAATTCCAAATACGTTTGATAAATGGTGTAGACGGTTCGAACGTAATTCACTGTTTCAACCCCTCTGCAGTATCCATACTTCACCACAGGGTCCCGATAGTATTGACGTTTAGATTTTTTCAATAGATATTCCTCCACTTCACCATACCAGACCTCACCAGAAATACCGTCTTTTTTTGCCAAAGCAATTGCATCTTGCACATGGCCCTGTCCTACATTGTAGGATGCCAAAATAAATTTCACTCGCTCATCAGGGTCGTTGATTTCATCTTTCCAAATGTTTTGTAGCCACTTCAGATGTTTTCTTCCTGCATTAATGTTCTGCCAAGGATCACCTGGGTTGGTCACTCCATGCGCTTGGGCTGTATTGGGCATAAGCTGCATAAGCCCTCTTGCCCCTGCCCACGAGACAGCTCTTGGGTTGAATTTGGACTCTTTGTACACCAGTGCAGCTAGTAATCTCCAATCCCACCCCAAATCCAAAGCTGCTTTTTTTATTTCCTCATCATACGGTGAAATTTTCCCTCCCTCAAAAGTGAAGTACTCGCTTTCAGGATTGAGTTGGGTTTTTCTCTTTTTGAAATATCTATTGTAAATGACATGATAGGCTGGCCGCTTCTTCATACGAAGAATCCAATGATCCAATTCGATCTGCAGACTATCGGCATTCTTCCGTACGGCCCAGGCAATTTGCTGTGGGAAACTCACAGCTGTTTTCACATCAATATTGGGGTAGAAAGAAGCATTAACACGTGCCACATCCTCCTCGGCTACCGTAAAATCAATCTCACCAGCAGCTACCTTCCGAATCAATTCTTCGGTTTCTACATTCGTTGAATCTTCTCTCACGTCTATGTCACCACCGATTTCTTCTGATAAATTATCCATCCGTGTTTTGTGTGCAGAATGATGACGAACATAAACAGTCTTGTCGATCAAGTCCACCGGATTTCTGAGAACCAATCGATCAATCTTCTTGGGATGCATTTTTCTCCACCCATCGGGTTTGCGCTGTACGAGTACCTGTCTGACCAGATTGTGATACTCAGTGAAAGCAATTCGTTCTTTTCTCTCCTTGGTCACCGTTAGATTATAGGCAAGAATGTCAGTCTCGCCACGATTGAGTTTGTCAAAAGCTTCTTCCAAACTCTTAGTGACATCTATTCTGAGCTCCAAATCATGCTCATCAGCAAAACGCTTTAAAAGCTCATACTCAAAACCCATTGTGCGCCCCCGATAAAGAAAATAGCCGGTGGAATTATTGTCCATCGAAACAATGATATAGCCTCTCTTCTTGATCTTGTCCAGATCAAATTTCGTAATGAATTCTTCTTTTTTCTCTACCGGAGATTTTGGAGACCGACATGCATTGAATGCAAGAGCCAAAAGAATTGTCAGCGTACAGAAAGGCCTGAGGAGGAGGTACATTCGTTCTCCAAGGTGTCGCTTTTTTATGAGAAATCCAACGAGACGTGTGCGTTATACTGTCACTCCCAATTTCACCAGCCTATGGACGGCTCCAACGATGGCCTCAGAATCATAGCCACATTCTTCGTAAAGTTCAGCTTGCTCACCATGCTCAATCACCTTGTCGGGCATTCCAAGCCGCACGACCTGAGAGTGGTACTCCTTGTCAGCCATAAATTCAAGGATCGCGGATCCGAACCCTCCCATTAGGCATCCATCTTCTACCGTGATCACATATTTGTATTGCTGAAATACTTCATGCAGCAGTTCTTCGTCGATTGGCTTCACAAAACGCATGTCGTAGAGTCCGACTTTTAGACCTTCTGACAACAACACCTGAAGAGCTTTTACGCCAAAATTCCCGACATGACCAATGGTGAGAATTGCCACGTCAGAACCACTAAATAGTTTTCGCCCTTTGCCTATTTCGATTTCTTCAAATGGGGTCTTCCACTCTGGCATTACTCCTTTCCCTCTTGGATACCGAATCGTGAACGGACCGTCCTTGTATAATGATGCCGTGTACATCAAATTCCGCAGTTCTTGCTCGTTCATTGGAGCAGATACGATCATATGAGGCAGGCATCTCATATAGGAAATGTCGTATGCCCCATGATGCGTCGGGCCATCCGCTCCGGCAACACCCGCCCTATCCAGGCAAAAGACCACAGGCAATTTCTGAATGCACACATCATGCACCACCTGATCATAGGCACGTTGCATAAATGAACTATAGATATTGCAAAAAGGAGTCATCCCTTGTGTGGCTAACCCCGCAGAAAAAGTAACGGCATGCTGCTCAGCAATGCCCACGTCAAATGCCCGATCTGGCATTTCTCGCATCATGATATCTAGCGATGATCCTGAAGGCATGGCAGGTGTGACACCCAAAATTTTATCATCTGACTTGGCGAGTTCCACCAGCGTATGACCAAACACTTCCTGATATTTAGGAGGCTGGGGTTTGTCTGGAACATTTTTGTGAATCTCGCCCGTGATCTTATCAAATGTTCCAGGAGCATGCCACTTGGTTTGGTTTTCTTCAGCTTGTTTGAAACCTTTCCCTTTGACGGTCACACAATGTAAAATCTTCGGTCCCGGAATCTTTTTAAGGTCATTCAGTACATGTACCAAATGATTGACATCATGCCCATCCACTGGCCCGAAATATCGTAGATTTAAAGACTCGAAGAGGTTGCTTTGCTTAAGCAAAAATGACTTGACGCTGTTCTCCACTTTGGAGGCTATCTCTCTGGCATCTGGCCCGAACTTGCTGATTTTACCGAGGACATTCCAAATTTCATCACGCACCTTGTTGTAAGTCCCCGATGTAGTAATATCTGTCAGATAATCCTTCAATGCCCCGACGTTCGGATCGATGGACATGCAATTGTCATTCAAAATGATCAAGAGATTGGCATTGGAAACGCCCGCATGATTCATTGCTTCAAAGGCCATCCCACCAGTCATTGCCCCATCTCCAATCACAGCAATATGATGGCGATCTTTTTCGTCTTTTTGGCTTGATGCCACGGCCATACCGAGTGCTGCGGAGATGGATGTGGAGGAGTGCCCCACACCGAAAGTGTCGTATTCGCTTTCACTGCGTTTTGGAAAACCCGACAGCCCCTTGTATTTTCTATTTGTGTGAAATTGTTCTTTTCTACCCGTAAGAATTTTATGTCCATAGGCTTGATGCCCCACATCCCAAACCAATTGATCGTAAGGAGCATTGAACACATGATGGATGGCAACTGTCAATTCGACCACTCCGAGGCTGGCGCCAAAATGTCCACCGAAAATGGAGACTTGATCCACGATAAAATCCCGCAATTCACCACACAGTTGGAGCAACTCATGATCTTTGAGATTATTTAGATCATCAGGAGAATTGATGCCGGAAAGAAGTTGTCCAGGGGTTATTTGCATGTATTACTTCACTCAGCTTTGATTAGCCAGCCATTTTGCAAGTGACAAAGATAAAACTTTAATCGCAGGACGATAGCCCCGGAGTGTTAATTTCCAGACCCCACTCTGCAACAACAGCAACTCCAGCCAGACTGAATTTTGATTCGGTCCAATCTTCAACGAAGGCTCAGGCCATTGGATATAGTGAATCCTTAAAAATTAAACTGGGTCAATCACCTCGATGCAAGCATCGGAGAATAAACCCACGGGTGGGATTAAAATTGTCATTAATTTTGCAGCGCAATGGAAGAAACCTCGGCATCAGAAAAATTCGAAATTAAACTCCCCCTTTTCGAAGGGCCATTTGACCTGCTTCTTTTTTTTATTGAAAGGGATGAATTGGACATTTATGATATACCTATCGCCAAAATCACCGAGGACTTTCTGAACTACATCGAGCACCTTGAAGTATTGAATGTAGAGGTGGCGAGCGAATTTATTCTGGTAGCTGCTACACTTATGCGAATCAAAGCGAAGATGTTGCTTCCTAGGCCCACACTAGATGAAGAAGGAAATGAGGTTGATCCGAGGGAGGAACTTATCCGGCATTTACTTGAGTACAAAAAATACAAGTCTGTAATTGCGGAACTATCTGAGATGGAGATGAACCGATTGAATCAAGAGCGCAGGGGAAACTTGATGAAGGAGATTCGCAAATTATCAGAAAGTGTGAATGTGGAGGCGGAGATGCAAGATCTGGATCTGTACAAAATGATGCGGGTATTTGAGAAAGTAGTGGATAGGTATGAATTTGAAAAGAACAAACCTGTGCATAAAGTGGTGCAATACCCATACACCATTTCAGGCCAAAAGACATACGTTCTCACTCGATTGAGTACGACAGATAAGGGACGAATTTCTTTTGTAGAAATGATTCAGGAAAGCCCTGAAAAAATAGTGGTGATTTATAATTTTCTGGCCATTCTGGAGCTGCTTCAATTGGAGCAAATCACCCTGCATATTGGAGAAGGCTTCAATAATTTCTGGGTCGAGAAAAGAAGCCTCGATTCCGAAACAAAAGAAATCGAGGCGTAGTTTTTGGGTTGAAACGGGTTCTTAAAATTTCTCCAGATTGCTAAAAAAGAAGCTTCCTTCTATTTGAGCGTTCTCGTCAGAATCAGATCCGTGCACGGCATTCGCTTCGATCGATGTAGCAAAGATCTTTCGGATAGTTCCGTCTGCTGCTTCTGCCGGATTTGTTGCTCCGATCAGTGTCCTGAAATTTTCCACCGCATTGTCCTTTTCCAAGACCATGGCAATGATACATCCTGACGACATGTAGGCGACAAGGTCATTATAAAAAGGGCGTTCTTTATGCACCCCGTAGAACTGCCCTGCTCTTTCAGCGGACAGTTTAGTTAATTTCATTGCCTTAATAATGAAGCCATTTTCTTCTATCATCTTGGTGATTGCACCTGCATTACCTGCGCCGAAGGCATCCGGCTTTATCATTGTGAATGTTCGATTTGTTGCCATTTTCTTGAATTAGTTTTTTCTACTTTGATTTTGCAACCGCAAAAGTAGTCTTTTGAAGGGCAGATAATATTATTGACTTCAAAAATCATTTGTTGTTCGGAGCTTGTTGGTAGTGGTAATTTGTAATTGTTGGGTTTTTCCCCACTTTTGCAGATCAATTTTTGGCCTGAAGGCTTTAGAATGAAGGACTTATCCCCAATCAAAGAGCTGCTAGCCTCTCCAAAAGAGATTGTAATTACAATGCACGCAAGCCCGGATGCAGATGCTTTGGGTTCTTCGCTAGGATTGTATCATTTCCTGAAGAAGAAGGGGCATTCAGTTCGGGTCATTGCACCAACTGAATACCCAAATTTTTTGAGTTGGATGCCAGGACATGATGATGTATTGGTTTTTGATCCTAAATCTCCAGAAATGATCTCCGAGTATTTTAGCCATGCTGAACTTGTTTTTTGTTTGGATTTTTCTGGCCTAAGCAGGGTCAGAGAGATGGAGCATGTTCTTGATCAGTCTCCAGCAAAAAAGATCATAATCGACCATCACCTCAATCCTGAAGACTTTGCTGATTTCATGATTTGGGATACGAAGGCCGCAGCAACTGCTGAGCTTATTTATGAAATGATTGTGGAAACGGACGGCCGTGCAGTGGTTACTGAAAATATAGCTTCGTGTTTGTATGCGGGCATTATGACCGACACAGGGTCTTTCAAACATTCAAACACTACCCCGAAGGTGCATAGAATAGTTGCAGACTTGATTGAGCTAGGAGCAAATAACGCACACATCAGTCACGCCATTTATGACACGTATTCGCTCAATCGGTTGAGGTTTTTAGGATATGCCTTGAATGAGTTGTTAGAAGTGAATGAAGAGATGGGTGTGGCCTATTTTGCGATCAGTTCTTCGGATGCCATGAAGTACCAATTGAAGAAAGGAGACACAGAAGGGTTGGTGAATTATGCCCTTTCAATAGACGGAATAGTGGCAGCCGCCTTGTTTAAGGAAGTGGATGGGGAGATAAAAATATCGTTTCGGTCGTTTGGTGATATTGAAGTGAATAAGTTTGCGGAAAATTACTTTGATGGCGGTGGGCATAAGAATGCGGCAGGAGGGCACACATTTGAAACACTAAAAAACACGGTTACTACGTTTGAAAAATTGATTAGCCAAAACGTGTTGAAAACAAAATTAAAATAATGAAAATATTGAAATTGATTGGAGGGTTTGGACTGTTAGGCCTTATAGGTAACTTGATGGCATGTGGGGCAACAGATTTGATTGAGGCATTTGATGCGGAAGCTCAGCTCGCAGAAGACATAGAAATCATTGAGCAATATCTCGCGGACAAGGGATATACGGAGTATGATACTTTGGAGTCCGGCGTGAGGGTGGTCATCTTGGATGAGGGCACGGGTGAATCAATCGAGTACAATGACATCATTCAGTATGATTACATTGGGACTTTCACTAACGACTCGTTGTTTGACACGTCTATTGCTAGGCTGTCCTATGATCAGGACACGCTCACATCTACTTATTTAGAACTAGCTAAGGATGATGATGAATTGCCGATTCTTGACGTTAATGGTTTGCAAGAATTGGATACTGTGGCTTATCCCGATTATTATTTACCAGTTTATTCTTCTCTTAGAACATATAGCTCTTTCATCACCACTCATTCGCAGGGAGGTTGGTTTATTCAGCAAGAGGGCAGCATTCAAGGGTTTAAAGATGGGACACATCAAATTTTGGACAATGTCAACCTCGGGGGAAGCGGATTGATGCTGATACCATCAAGTTTGGCGTATGGCCGAACCGGCACGTTTCTAATCGACCCGAACATTGTCATTTTGTTTGAAATACGCCCAGTGAGGAAGCGGTAAAAAGTACTTTAGCTTTCTTCAGATTCCTCACTCCCTGCATACATTTCATATTTACAAAACTGGCATTCCAGGGGGCCGTTGAATAGGATTTCTTTTTTAGATGGCTTTAGTCGGATGGCTCGAAGTGCTGAAAAATTGGAGCTTAAAAGCCAGGCATCCCAACCATCAAAATCATTCTTTAGCTTGTCCCCAATTTGTCCATAAAACTCCACCATCTGATCACCACCAATACGTTCGCCATACGGTGGATTTGAGATGATCATGCCCTTGCCTGACTCAGGGGGAAGTTTGAGAAAATCATATTTGTAGATATCGAATCCCTGACCGAGTGCCAATTTCTTGGCACTGCCTTTTACCAGTTTGATGTTTTGATTGTCAAGGTCAGAAGCAAATATTTTTATGCGTGTTCTTCCACGCTTGGCACTCGATTCCATTTTCACCCGATTCCAAAGGATCGCATTAAAATTGGACCAGTTCATAAAGCCAAAATCATTTCGAAGGATTTGGGCTGGAATCCCTTTGCCCAACATGGCAGCTTCGATGGCGATCGTACCGCTACCACACATGGGGTCAATCAATGGTTTTGTGCTATCCCATCCAGAAATTTTCAATAAACCAGCTGCGAGCACTTCATTTAACGGAGCGTGGTGTCCACCTTCTTTTCTATATCCACGTTGGTTTAGTGTTCTGCCTGAGCTATCAATCGAAATCGTATACTGATCCTTGAAGCCGTGCAGGTTGAAAAGTATGTCAGGATTATCCTTGTTCACAGAGGGTCGCTTGCCTGTTTTGTCTCGGAAATAATCCACAATGGCATCCTTCATTTTGAGTGAAGCAAATTGAGAATTAGCGATACTTGCATCTCTGGTTATGGCATTGTCTATGGCAAATGTCTGTCGAATCTCCAGATGAGTGGACCAATCGTGTGATTTGATTTGCTCATACAATTCCTGCTCGTTTTTGGCAAGAAAGGAGTGAATAGGAAGCAATATTCGTAGCGCGGTTCGCAGATTATAATTCGCCTTGTAGACAAAGGCCAGATTCCCCTCGCACGAAACCGCCCTTCGTAGTTTCTTGATTTTCTGACCACCCAACTCCTCAATTTCGTCTGCGAGACAATCTTCCAGACCGTGCAGTGTTTTTATGACTAACTCCAATTTCTTTCTTTTGGAAGCAAAGTTATCGCATTGAGATTGGAAGCAGATACAGTCGCCTTGATTTGATTTGAAGTTACTTCAATTCGAAAGAATTCCTTTAACCAGCACATCCGTACCCAAGAACGTATCATCAGGAATGCTGTACCAGCTCCTAGCCTTTGGGATTTTCATACGTCCAACAGTCACTTCCCCTTCGAGGTAGATATTTTCGCCTTTTCCAGACCCATCATTTTTCATAAACTGATACGCGACCATCTGATGCGTGTCCTTAGTGATGAAAAAAGCATACGTCTCCTTCTCGTACTTCACTCTGATTTTGAAGCAGTCCACGCCTTTGACATTTTCAGTAATCACCTCATCCAGTAGCGTGGTGCCCTTGTCTTGCAGTTTCATTGGCAAGCCCCAGAGATAGACGTAGTAGCTTCTAAGCATCTTACCTCGTGCTGCCTCCTTGTCTCCCATGAGCACTTCCACTTCATATTTACCATTCACCCGATAGGCTTCTTTATCTCCACGGTTGAGGTAGTGGCTGTTGGCTGCATTGTCTAATTTGAAGATGGTTTTTCTCACCTCACCATTTGGCTGCTTTTCGGCGTATTCGAAAGTAGCTTTTAGTGTCTTCCATTCTCTGGTAGGGTCATGGTAGTTGATTGTTTTTTGAAGAATTTCCTTGGCAGATTGGGACTGTACTTGAAACACAGATACAGCGAAGAGGATACTCATTATATATTTCATGGGATAAAACTAGATAAAAAGATAGTTATGAATGATGACGAAATAGAGATGGCGTAGGTGGCTGCCAGAAATCCAGCGAAAAGTGCCGAACCGCTTGTGTCAAGGCGGGTTAACTCATGGATTAGATCAGGAACAATTGGAATGATTAGACCCATCCCAATAATGTCGATAATGACAGTTACTAAAATGAAACCCAGGGTCGCTTTCTTCATGCGTCCGAAGATAAGCTAAAACTTCAGTCGCTTACTCAGCACATTGAATCGCCAAATGTGAAGAATCGCAGCAATGGTCAACCCAATGGATAAAGCAATCCAAACGCCGTTTACACCAAGTCCGCCATTAAAACCAAGAAAATAACCAAGTGGGAGGGAAACTACCCAAAAGGCAGTGAAGGTGACGAGGGTTGGAATTCTAACATCTCTAAGTCCGCGAAGAACACCTAATCCTACCGATTGTAATCCATCTGAAATTTGGAAGGCTGCACCAACCAACAGAAGCGTGCCAGCCATTGAAATCACCATCGGATCATCTACATAAAGGGTGGGGAGAAAGTCTCTATAAATAATGAAGAGCACAGCACAGAGAGCCATAAAGGCAGTTGCTGTGATGAAAGATGTAAATCCAGCCAACCGAAGATTGTGTTTGTCTTTCAGCCCCAGCTGATTGCCCATACGAATCGTTGATGCGGCAGCAAATCCAGTAGCAGCCATGTAGCTTATAGCACTCAGGTTCAATGCAATGTTGTGTGCTGCGAGTTGCTCGGCCCCCATCCATCCGATCATAATTCCAGCTCCGGCAAAAGCGCCTACCTCAAAAATGAATTGAAGACCCGAAGGGAGGCCAATTTTGAGAAGCTGCTTGATTCCAGTCATTTGAAAATGCCATTTGAAACCAGCGCAGTTTTCTCTTGTGAGAAAAATGATCATGCCTGGCATCAAAATCCTGGCAATCAGTGTGGCAAGACCTGCACCAAACAGCCCCATGGGTTTGATGCCAAAGTGGCCGAAAATAAAGACCCAGTTTAGACATATGTTCAAAAGGTTAGAGACGATTGACACGATCATCGGACTCATCGTGTCTGACATCCCCTCTGTATATTGACGGAAGGTTTGAAAGACCATGAGCGGGATTATAGAAATACTCATGATGCGGAGATAGCCTTTGGCTTCTGCGACAACTTCTGGTAACTGGCCGAAGTAGTCCAGAAAGAAGCTGGCACTAAATCCTGTAATCGCAAGGAGTGTTCCTAAGACCAAATTCATTAGAAACCCATTCTGTAAAAAACCCAACAAATTGGATTTATTGTTTTTGTCTTCTGCTGCTACGAGTGGGGTGATGGCATAGCTCACACCCAGGCCAAATAGCATAAGAGTTGTGTAAATGGTACTCGCAAATGTCGCTCCAGCTAGAGGTATAACACCCACGCGCCCGACCATCATACTGTCCGCCACATTGACCATGATATGACCCAACTGACCAATCACCACTGGGTAGGCCAGAACTATATTTTTACGGAAGTGTTCTTTGAGGGTCATTCGAATTACTACTCAACGGCGTTTTTAAATCAGTAGCAAAGCGAAGCTAAACATTGCGCAGAACAACCATTCTTTTGTGCGCCTTTTCCTTAATCATTTCCATGATCGATCGATCTCCCATTCGGGATTCTAGCCAGGATACCCTGTCGAAATATACAAATGCTCGTTTCTCATATTGGTTTTTTTGAAGCTCCAGTATTTTGTCTCTTAGCACACTAAATCTACTAATGACTGCTTCGGACTCAATTGAGGATTGAGGTTTTTCAGAAACCGAAGAATCTGTTTTTGAAACTCATTTCAGTCTGGTATTGGCAGAAGTAAAAAAAAGGGTCTATGTGGAATACTGTGGGTAATTTAGTTTTCACTCAATTTTTTTTGAGCAATAATTCCGTCCTTCAGGGCTGAGATATAGCATCAGAAACATATGAAGGCTTCAGCCCAATTTCTGTTTTTGAAAAGGGCTAAAGCCCTGATTTACAACCAAGAATCCATACTCCCCCCGCCCTAAAGGGTGGGGCAATTGATTTAGGATTGGGCTGATTTCAGTTGTACAAATTTTCGGGATGCGGTCTATCATGATCTTCGTTTTTCGACAACCTCCACACCAAATCATATAGACCCAA